>Ga0233444_10000094_pt1 | contig 115802 bp, 101 predicted proteins | sample SI_124_October20_6_FD_182792 | JGI IMG/M metagenome (GOLD analysis project Ga0233444, IMG submission 182792) | Seawater microbial communities from Saanich Inlet, British Columbia, Canada - SI_124_October2016_10_MG | ecosystem: Environmental > Aquatic > Marine > Inlet | place: Canada: British...
GCTAAAATTCCGTATATTAATGTATAAATTGCTCTTTAAGGAATTTGTTTTCAACTGAGGAAACAGTTGGATAGAGTTGGGAGATGCCCAAGAAAAAACCCAGCAATGCTGGGCTTAATTTGGTTGTCATGGTAAGTGTAGTCTAGCGGCTACGCTTGCTCCTCCTCTTGGGCTCGAACCAAGGACCCTCTGATTAACAGTCAGATGCTCTAACCAACTGAGCTAAGGAGGAAATTGGACGCAAATATAAAACTATCCCATGAAAAAATTGAAATTTTTTAGCAGATAAATTTTTTATTGTATTTCCCCTTTTTTTCTGTTTTTCAAAAGGCAAGCCCAAAGCCAATATTACCGACGAACATTCCGTTTTCTGAAATGCCATTAATTTCCGGGATTTCACTGCTGCTTGGCTCTGAATAGCTAGAGTCAGAATTATCAACGGCCCTAAAGTTTAGTGTTTTTGGGATGTCCCCAAAACCATAACCCATTTCAATTCTAAAATAAAAAGCACCTCCTGTTTTCAGTCCAAGTCTGAGATTAGTCGTTCTCATATCCACTTTTCCATTTCCCGAACCTTTGGAGCCATTCTCCAAAGCAACATTCATAAAATTTACTTTATAACTCAGGTTAGAATGACTCAGGCCCATATACACACCCTTGCTTCTTTCTTTGAAAAAATAGGATATACCCCATTCAGAAAAACGAAATTGGGCATCTTCGTTATTCTTCTCATACGAATATTGAGAATAGTCAAAATAGGGTGCAAAGTGATTGTTGAAAAATGGAAGCGTGTACTGTGCACCTACAACAGTCATATAGGGTGCCCCAAATTTTATACCTGCTGAAAATCTTTTGAGAAGGTCATCTTCAACGGACAATGAGTCTTTTTCTGGAGGATGAGCCCTAAATCTAAACATCTCTTGGTTATTGTTGCTCAGTCCAAATAGGGGAACCATCAACAAAAGCAAAAACCCTTTCTTCATTTCAATTTTTTATTACAATATATAAAATTCAAAAAAACCAAAGGTTTTCCCCCTGAGTGGAGGCAAGTGGATTATTGGTAATTATTATGACCATATAAGTTAAAATAATTAAAAATCTGTGATTGATGTGTCTTAAAATATTAATATTGTATTGTAAAATGTTGTCAATACAATTGTTTGACTTTAGTATCTGATCGTTCTTTGCCCTGCCATTGTTGAATTGGTTTTTTCATTTGGTTTTTATAGTTATTTGTTTTTAATGGTAGGGTCAAAGGCGTTCAATTCCATCCCATAGTATTGTGATAAAAAATCCCTCCGCTAGGGAGGGTCATCAATTTTGATCTTTCAAAAATATTATTCTTGGGTGATTTCTATTTTATCATTCAAAACAAGATAGATCGGAACAAGAGGCAATACGGCCAAGATGATGTGAAAATATTGGGCAACATCTGGAACATCACTGACTTGGACTATATAAACACCAAATATATTGATCAAACTCAAGCAAACATAGACTTTTACTGCCGCCGACTTGGCTATTTTGCTCCCATCATATGGAAGCTTGTTGGGTAGGGCCAGTGAAATTTGGATCATCCACAAGAATGCTGTGGCCAAATGAATGGGTGCCGGATCCTTGGCGAAAAAACTAAATTCAGAGGTCACGACTACCAAGCCAAACAGAAAATACCCCAAGTTGAAAAAGACTCGATTCCTTCTTAGAAGTCCATAAAGGGTTAACAATACGCATACAGATGCGACAATAATTTGTGGTAACATATCAATTGATTTTTGGTTTATCTTATTAAAGATATAAAAAAACAGAATTGTGTGCTAAAAACATATCGTTCATAATGTTAGGATCTGATTCTTTCACCATTCAAGGGACAGAAGAACACCCCTAAACAGTTTTTTTCACCTTCTACTATAGTTTTGAGAACAGACATATTTTTTTTAAACTCTGTAACTAAGAAAATCTTCCTAATTTTAGGAAGATGGATTTAAGTTAAAAATGAAGATGTATTGTAATACAAAGCAACTGTTGATTTTAATTTTACTGTTGTTGATGTTGTCGGCTTGTGGTTCCTCAAGCCCAAAAACCCCGGAATACCTTTTTAGGGCCAGTATGTTGGTAAAAGAGAATCATACTTGGTACAAAGCCTTTATCCATTTTGGAAAGTTGATCGAAGAACGCTCCAACGGTCGAATGAAATTGGAGGTTTACCCATCTGAACAGTTGGCCAAAGAACTCGAAGCCATCCGTTTGATCAAGACAGGAGTCATCGACATGACCATCTCGGCGGGTTCCTTGACCAATTTTGCCGAAATACTCACCTTTTCCGATATGCCGTTTTTACTCAAAGACACCCTTGCGATGCACAAACTCATCAATAGTGCTATCGGCAAGCGAATCGAAAGGGAGATGATAGAAAAAATCGGACTGCGTCCCTTGGGCTATTTCCAAAGAGGGGAGCGGCATTTGACCTCCAACAGACCCATCAAGCATCCCGACGATCTGCAAGAATTAATCATCAGAGTACCCAACGCTCCATCCTATGTGGTGGCTTGGAAAGCATTGGGTGCCAAACCCACTCCTATGGCTTTTTCCGAGGTGTTTTCCTCCCTTCAACAAGGAACTATTGAGGCACAGGAAAATCCTTTTGCGATGATCAAAAATGCGGGATTTAGTGAAGTTCAAAAATACCTCAACCTTACTGGACATCTCATTACTTGGGGGTATCCGTTGGTTGGGGAAAAACAATTCCAAAGTTTGCCAAAAGACCTTAAAACTATTTTTTTACAAGCAGCCAAGGAAATGCAAGCTTATGAACATCGATTATTTTTAAGCAACGAATCCAAAGTCCAAAAACAATTAAAAGATGAAGGGATGATTTTTGTGGAGGTGGACAAAACTGCCTTCATGGAAAATGGGGAACAAGCCGTTTATGAAAGTTTATCGCCCGAGATGCAAGAAGTTTATAAATCCATAAAAAAAATCACTCAATGAGTTTTAAAATCTTCTTCTCCAAGTTTTTAAAATACGGAACACTGATAACCAGCCTGGGATTTGTCATTACCGTATCCCTTCAGATTTTCGCAAGATTTTTCCTCAGCGATGTCCCCCCTTGGACTGAGGAAGCTTCAAGAATTTTATTCATCTATGCCATAGCATTTGCCAGTGGATTGGCCTATCGTGGCAATTACTTTGTTTTTTTAGAAGCTTTTTACGCAGGATTTTCGGAAAAGCTCAAAAAAATAATAGACCTCATCTCACCCCTGATGAGTCTGGTCTTATTTGGATTTTGTGCCTATTACACCTTGCCCATGATTGAAATGGGAATGGACGAATATTCTCCCACCCTCCACGTCATTATGGCCATTCCCTTTTTGAGTATTTTGATTTTGAGTCTCTCTTTAAGCTACTTCAGTTTTTTGGGTCTTATAAATAAAATTAAATTTTGGAAATCATGATCCTGTTGCTAATCACTGTTTTTGTTGTTTGTCTTTGCTTCCGTTTTCCGATTGCATTTTCTTTGGGTTTGTCCTGTTTGGTTTACTTTTTTTTCAAAGGCACTCCACTGGTGGTTGTTCCTCTAAAGATGTATGCAGGTATTGACGTTTTTGTTTTACTGAGCATCCCCGGTTTTATTATTGCGGGTAATCTTATGAACCAAGGAGGGCTGACCGATAAAATCATTAATTTTTGCAACCATCTTTTGGGGCATGTCAGGGGAGGACTTTCCTATGTCAACATCAGTGCTTCCATGCTATTTGCTGGCATTTCTGGTACTGCCATTTCCGATACGGCCAGTTTGGGGGCTGTGATGATTCCCGCCATGAAAAAAGAAGGATACGACAGTGATTTTTCTTGTGCCATCACTGCTGCCTCCTCAACCGTAGGACCCATTATCCCTCCCAGTTTACCCATGATCATTGCCGCTACATTGAGCGGTCTGTCGGTAGGAAAACTTTTTCTCGCTGGGGCCATCCCTGGACTACTACTAGGCTTGGGATTGATGTTGGTTGCCTATTTTGTCGCCAAAAAAAAGAACTACCCCAAACATAAGAAAAGTTCCTTAATGCAAATTCTCAAAAGCTTTACCGACACTTTTTGGGCTTTATTGATGACCATGATCATTCTATTTGGCATCATTGGTGGTGTGTTTACCCCCACCGAGGCTTCAGTCGTAGCCGTACTTTACGCCCTGTTTATCGGGACATTTGTCTATAAAAAACTCAACCTCAAAAATATTTCTGTGGTCATTTTGGATTCCATGAAAACCACTGCTTCACTGATGATATTGGTTGGTTTTGCCAATCTATTTGGATTCATCCTCATTACCGAACAGATACCCCAACGTATATCCGAACAGATTCTGTTATGGACTACCAACAAATACGCTGTTCTTTTATTGATCAATTTATTATTGATTTTGGTCGGTACTTTTATGGAAACCATCGCCGCCCTATTGATATTATTTCCAATACTGCTCAAGGTTGCCATAGAGGTAGATGTTGAACCCATTCACTTTACGGTCATTGCCGTTCTGAATTTAATCATAGGACTAACAACCCCTCCGGTAGGGGTGTGTTTGTTTGTGGCCTCTAGTATTGGAAAAACCTCCATTGGAAAAGTCAGCAGGGCTGGCTTGCCTTTTTTGGCGGTCAGTCTTTTGGTCTTGGTCTTGGTATCCCTTTTTCCCGAGCTCTCCCTTTTCCTTCCCAAATTGATTATGGATTAAGGAGCGACTCTATTTTTGGAAATACAATTTTGGAGGGGTAAATAGTGTAATTCATAAAAATTAATAATTATAGTAAATAAGCACAGATACAGAAAAACTGTTTGAGACTGTTTTTATTGGAATTGCGGTTATTTTTAAACAAAATATTTTGATATTTCCCTAAAATAGAACAACTTAGAGTGCCCTTAACTTTTATTATGCCATGTTCAGCCCCGTCCAACAATTTCCAAATCATAAACCAAAACTATTTTTTTAACTCATATAATTCCCCAGAGGTTTTATTTCCTCATGCCTAATTACCAAATAGAATAAATCATCAATGAAAAAATTAAATTCCTGCCTTTTATTCGTTATTGCTTTGTTGACCATTCATTGTTCAGATGAAGATGAACCCGAAACTTTTTTAGAACGATTCGACAAGGTATATTTTGTCCATCAGGACGAGACCTACAGTCGCAGTATTACTCAGTTCAATAACGATACTTTTTTTTATAAAAGTTATACCCTGAAAGTCAACTTTGACGCCTCAGGAGAACGCTCGGATTGTTTTGAATATTCCTTTGCAGTAAGAGAAGGAGAAAAGGAAACTTTTGTTTGGGCTGACGGAACTTTTGACACCAGACCGACAGCAACTAAAATAGAAGAAAACAGCCAAAACAAATTCATTTTTACTTACTATCTTCCGGAAACTTTTTCCGAAGACCTTCCCAAACATCAGGTCAGGGTCACTTTTTCCTATGATGAAACCACAGGCGAACTTAGAGAAACCGCCTATTACAGCGTAAGCGATAGCGAACTCGAAGGAACCCTTTTGGTCTTGGATACAGACAAAAACCCCGATCTTTTTTGCGATAATCCATAAATCTTCTCCCATTACCATAAGATCACGGGTCAAGCGTTTTGGGGTAATGCTCCAAACACAGATATTTTTCTTTTAATAATTTAATAGTCACTGAAAATACAGGGTTTGTAGCCTATTTAAGATTTTATTTTTATGCCCCTTTCTACCCCCAAACAAAAATACCAACCTGCTACGGGACTAAAATTGTCCAAAATCAACCCACAAGTTTCAGATACGGATATCATTCAACTCAAATGTCGCCATTGCCAAGCCACGGGCGTAACAGAAACCCAAAGCCATACGCTCGACTTTGTGGGTCGTATCACCCACAACGTTGATCTAACGAATCAAAAAAATCGCTGCTCAAATCAAAGAACCTGTTTTGGCCAAAGGCAAAACCTATGAAGTAGATGAACTGCGGACTTTTGTAAAAAAAAAGGAAAGTTGATATGGGTGGTCAGTGCCTATTGCAGAGAAAGTAAGGAAATCGTTCGTTTAAGTGTGGGGCCTCGAACCTACAATACCTTAAATCGGGTTTTGATTTCATTACAGTTGTCGGAAAGTAAAGAGATTTATACGGATCAACTCAAACACTGCCGTTTTTTGATTGAAAAGAACATCCACAGTACCAAACCAAGAATGACCAATCATCTGGAAGGCATGCATTTGAATTTACGTACCCATCTCAAACGACTCCACCGACGTAGTATTGGTTTTAGTCAATCTGTGGTAATGCTGACATCCATTTTAAAAATTTACTTGTGGAGATAATAAATGAAATAGCCACAACGCATTAAAAACACCAAGCAAATTAGGACTTCGGCGAGATTATGGGAGCTAAATCGCCCGATTCTTAGGCTTTTTGTTGGGGATTCTACCAAAATTTCCGGAACCATCGTAGTCAACAGTATCCGTCTCAATTTTGGTACGCCTATTCGCCTTGCTTTCTTTATTGTTGAAAAAGATGCCCAATAAAAAAAGAAAGAATACAATGAGGCCTATGGCAAAAATGATGGAAACACTCATTATTTGGTAATTTGTTTGATGTAGGCTCCTGCAGCCAAAATTGAGGGCACCCAAATGCCCACATATAGTCCTTCCGCCTGTTGACCGTTGAACCATAAGTAAACTGAAAATAGAAAGCTTACAAAGGCAGCTGCTAGAATCAGATAGTCAGACCGTTTCATTGTTGATCGGTTTTTTTGGGCCTAAAGAATTCCTCATCGGATTCTATCCAGACAAAATCGCTGGTCACTTTTTCGGTTTTAGGATTGTAAAAAACCTCCAGATATTTGAGTCTTTTGACATCCTTCACCTTGACCTGTGCAACAAAGTTATGGTGATGAAACTTATCAAAAGGGCTGATAAATGAAGTGTAGGAATCCCAAATGATATTACGAGTATATTCTACATTATTGAAGTTTGACTTTACAAAAGCCCGAATGGCCTTGTTGATCTCTTTAACATTAATAGGAACAATTTCGCTATCCTTGAGATTTTTCTGCTCCATTATATCGAGAAATCCTTGGTGTTCAGAAACGAAATCATCCAATCCTGGTTTTTGTTCTTGGTTGGAGATGCCCAGTTCAATCAAGTCTGCGGAATTGTCTTTCTTCTCCTCTTTTTCGTCGATTAAATAAAACTCTTCGTCTTCCGGTATCCATTCAAAATCTCCTTTCACTTTTTTTACAAATGGGTTGTACATCACCTCCACATATTTCAAACGTTCCAAATCGTTGACTTTTACCTGTGCAATAAACGTATGGTAGTGATAAATATCGGAAGGACTCAAAAAGGTTTTGTAAGAATCCCAAATGATATTTCGGGTGAACTCTACAATCTCTGGGTAGCGCTCCTCGACAAAAAAGCGAATCTTTTTATTGATTTCTTTGATGTTTATGGGCGTAATCTCCCCGGCTTCATTTTCTTCAAAACCTTGGTGCTCAACGATAAAATCTTCGATTTTGACACGTTGTACTTGAGCGGAAACCGCAATGCTACAAACCAAAGCTAATGAGATGAACAAAGAAAAGATGCTAAACTTCATAATAAATGACGTTTTTTAATTTTTATAAATATAGTAAATATCAAAATGAGTTGCCGAAATCGCCTAATTTAATTGGACAAAAAACGGAAGAGATCATTCCCATTGGCATAAATAACCAAGGCCAACAGTAAGAAAAATCCTAGCATTTGGGCATACTCCATAAACTTGTCATTCGGTTTTCTACCACTGATCATTTCATACAACAGAAACATCACGTGACCCCCATCTAGAGCGGGAATGGGCAGTAAATTCATAAAAGCCAGAATGATTGAGATAAAAGCCGTACTGGCCCAAAAGGCTCTCCAGTCCCATGAGTCGGGGAAAAGACTTCCAATCGCTCCAAAGCCACCCAATTGGGAAGCTCCTTTTTTGGTAAAAACATATTTGAATTGTGCCACATAATCGTAAAGCGTCCAATAGCCATAGCTAAAACCTTCCACAATACTTTCTCCCAAACTCAGTTCTACTTGACTGATCTTGATCGAACTTCGGGGGAAGATTCCCATCTTACCATCGGCATCCAGCCTCAGGCTCAAGGTATCCTTGTCGCGGCCTCGTTCCACTACATATTGTACCGTTTGATCGGCCCTATCACTGTTAAATTCTCTCAATTGACCCCAATCCTCAATGACAATATTGTTAGCAGCGATTATTTGATCGCCGGCTTTGAATCCAGCTTTGTATGCATTTTCATTGGTCAAAACACTGTCAATTTCAGCAGGAAAACGTGGATACAAAATACTCATTTGACCTGAGCTAAACATACGGTCTCCAATATTTTCTGGGATGGCCAGGGTGACTTTGCGACCATTGGAACGTTCCACTTCAACCTCTTGGACAGATCGAATCAATAACATTTTGTTAATGTCAAGAGACACTTCTAGGGGTTTGCCATCTACTGTTAAAATTTGATCACCTTTTTCAAAACCGATTTCTTTGGCCAAAGGCGAAACCCCCATGCCCAAGGGCATAGCACTGTTGGGTAAAGTATTTTTACCCCAAACAAAGAGGATCATCATATAGATAAGAAAGCCTAGAATCAAATTGACGGTTACTCCACCCAGCATGATGATCAATCGCTGCCAAGCGGGTTTGGTTCGGAATTCCCAAGGTTGTGGAGGTTGTTCCATCTGTTCCTTATCCATACTCTCGTCGATCATTCCCGATATTTTGACATAGCCTCCCAAGGGTAGCCAACCGATCCCATAAACCGTATCTCCAAATTTCCTTTTGAACAAAGCAAATTTGACATCGAAGAAGAGAAAAAACTTCTCCACACGGGTTTTAAAGATTTTGGCAGGGATAAAATGACCCAACTCGTGTAAAACAATAAGGATGGACAAGCTGAGTAGCAGTTGAATGCCTTTCATTACCATAGGTTCCATAGCACATCAATTTTTGGACACCAAAAATAGTACTTTTAGCCACATTCCAGTCCCATTTCGACAAAAACCTTTAGCGATAAATTTTTGTATTTTTTATGACTTATCTTTGTATAAACATGGGCATATTAAATAAATACAGAAAATTTCTAGGGATATTTGCAGTCGTTTCGGCCATCATATTAATGTTGTTTTACGATGCTTTATTACCCGCCAAAAGATTACCGGTTTTCCAACCAGCTATGGTCAATTTTGAATTGGTGGACAGCACCATTCAACATCAAAAAAAGTTCCATCGCATTGCAGATTTTTCTCTTACCAACCAAAATGGTAAGACCATAACCCAAAACGACTTCAGAGAGAAAATCTATGTGGCAGATTTCTTTTTTACCACTTGTCCCACCATCTGTATAGCCATGACAGATAACCTGCTGAAAGTCCAGAAAAAAATAAAAAACAATCCCAATGTGATGCTACTGTCTCATTCGGTTACCCCTAAAATTGACTCCGTAGCTCAACTCAAAAAATACGCCCTCGAAAAGGGAGTGATCGATCAAAAATGGCATTTGGTCACGGGCGACAAAAAAGTGATCTATGAATTGGCCAGAAAATCCTATCTGGCGGTCAAGGAAGACGGAGACGGTGGGTCTTTTGACATGATCCACACCGAAAATTTCATCCTGGTCGATCCCGACCGCAGGGTCAGAGGCTTTTATGATGGTACAGATCTCAAAGAGATTCAAAGACTATTGGAGGAGTTGGAAATTTTGATCCAAGAATATTTCCCCTCCTAAATTAACCGCACTTTCTCAGGCCAAATTGACCAAAATTTATAATTTTGTTTTTTTAAAATCATTCTAAATAATGTTCCCACTTGATCATTTGTTAATAGGACAAAAAGCGGTAATCGAATCGATTGAAACCGATTTTTTGCCCCTAAAATTGATAGAAATGGGATGTCTTCCTGGGAATGAAATTTCACTTCTCCACTTGGCTCCATTTAGAGACCCCTTGTATTTGAAAATTGATGAAGCCCACTTGGCCATCAGAAAGGAGGTTGCCCAATACATTATGGTAAAACCCCTAATGGATGATTAAAAACATCAACGTTGCTCTGATAGGGAATCCCAACACAGGAAAGACTTCTGTATTCAATGCTCTCACCGGATTGAATCAAAAGGTGGGAAATTATCCCGGGATTACTGTCGAAAAAAAACAGGGCAGTTGTCGATTGGATCGGGTTACCAAGGCCAGAATCCTCGATTTACCCGGAACTTATAGTCTCAATGCCTCCTCTATGGACGAGAGTGTTGTGGTGGAACTACTTCTCAATAAAAACGACCCCGATTTTCCCGATGTAGCCGTAGTGGTAACCGATGTGGAAAACCTCAAACGCAATCTGCTGTTGTTCACCCAAATCAAAGATTTGGAAATCCCTACAGTTTTGGTGATCAATATGTCCGATCAAATGCAAAGAAAAGGCATCAAAATTGACATAGAGAAACTGGAGGAAAAACTTAATACCAGTGTGGTTTTGGTCAGTACTCGACTAAATTCGGGAGTAGAAAAACTCAAGCAAATTCTTATTGACTACCGATCCATCTCCACTTTACCGATATTGGATTCCACCACCATTGATCAGGATTATTTTGAAAACCTGGCCAAAGCTTTTCCCAATCAATCGCTCTACAAACTGTGGTTGGTGATTACACAGGATGTTAACTTTACAAAGCTCGAACGTCAAAAAGTACCCGATACAACTCAGTTCAAAACCCAACCTCAATCCTATCTCAAAAAATTACAACAGCGGGAAACCATCAAACGCTACCAGACCATCAATAAAATTCTTAAGGAAACCTATAGTGTAAATCGAGAAGAGGCAACCGATTTGAGGAGCAAATTGGATAATTTATTGATTCATAAATTTTGGGGATATGTCATCTTTTTTCTGATTTTACTGACCATTTTCCAAGCCATTTTCGATTGGAGTAGTGTACCGATGGATTTTATCGACAGCAGTTTTGCTCATATGAGCGAATGGATCAAAACCCAGATGCCGGCGGGTATATTGACTGATCTGATCGCCGAAGGGGTCATCTCAGGTTTGGGGGGGATAGTGATTTTTATACCTCAAATTGCCTTTTTGTTTTTTTTTATCTCCATTTTGGAAGAGACAGGATATATGAGTAGGGTAGTGTTTTTGATGGATCGAGGTTTGAGAAAATTTGGTTTGAGTGGAAAAAGTGTGGTTCCTTTGATTTCTGGAACGGCCTGTGCCATTCCAGCAGTGATGGCCACCCGCAATATCGAAAATTGGAAGGAGCGATTGATCACCATTTTGGTGGTTCCATTTACCACATGTTCTGCACGCCTGCCCGTTTACATGATTCTCATCTCTTTGGTCATTCCCAACGATCGACTGCTAGGGATCAATTATCAAGGTTTAACCCTGATGGGGCTATACTTGATTGGTTTTTTGATGGCCATTGTTTCGGCTTCTATTCTCAACCGTCTACTCAAGTCGCCCAACAAGTCTTATTTTGTTGTGGAAATGCCCAATTACAAACTCCCATTGTTCAAAAACGTGGCGATTACCGTTTGGGAAAAAACCCGAACTTTTGTGGTAGAGGCCGGTAAAATTATTTTGGCCATATCTATTTTACTTTGGTTTATGGCTTCTTTCGGTCCAGGAGAAAAATTTTCAAATGCAGAACAAATAGTAACCCAACAATATGCAAATGAAGCCATAAATGGATTGGAATTAGAGAACAAAATAGCTTCCTTCAAATTGGAAAATTCCTACATCGGGATATTGGGCAAAACGATCGAACCATTGATTCTTCCTTTGGGATATGACTGGAAAATTGGAATTGCTTTGATCAGTTCTTTTGCAGCACGAGAGGTTTTTGTTGGGACATTAGCCACCATCTACAGTGTAGAGAGTGATGCGGAAGAGACGATAAAAATAAGAATGGCAGGAGAGATTCGAAACGATGAAAGCCGTTTGTTCAATTTGCCTGCGGGAATTTCTTTAATGCTTTTTTATGCTTTTGCGATGCAATGCATGAGTACATTGGCCATTGTCAAAAAAGAAACCAACAGCTGGAAATGGCCCAGTATTCAACTTTTTTCTATGACTGTTATTGCTTACCTTTCAGCACTGATGGCTTATCAAATTTTAAAATAATGGAGATCTTACAATACATAATAGCAATTTTTTTGGGATTGTGGTCCCTATATTATCTGATTCGAAAGTTTAGACCTAAAAACAAACCCGCAACCGATCAAGACTGCGGGAGAGGGTGTGGTTGTTGAGCCACTGCGATGATAATCCGAATCCATCACATCGCAATATAGTAATTTTCTCCCAACAGAACATATATGTTCTGTTAAAATCTTACTACAAATTTAGTTTAAATTCAATTAAGTTTAAAAAGTGGAAGATTCTGAGAAAGTTTTGATTAAGCAACTTGGTAAAAGAATTTCTTTTTTCAGAAAAGAGAAGGGGCTCACACAGGCCCATTTATCAGACCTTGCAGAGATGGAAGAGTCAGCCGTAAGAAGAATTGAATTGGGCAAAACCAACCCAACTTTCAAAACCCTTTTGAGAATTTCCAAGGGCTTAGAAATTCCTCTAAAACAATTGGTTGATATTTAAAGACCTAACCTTGTTGCATCAATTGTTCAATTTCGTCAGCCGCTTTGGGAATGTTTTTCATCAAATTGATCGGGGGACCGCTTTCTTGAGTGACCACATCATCTTCAATCCGAATACCAAAACCTTCTTCAGGAATGTAAATTCCAGGTTCTACGGTGAGCACCATATTGGCTTGTAATGGCTGATCAACCAATCCATAATCGTGGGTATCCAAACCCAAGTGATGAGAGGTGCCATGCATAAAATATTTTTTGTAGGCCGGTTTTTCGGGATCTTGATTTTTGACCATTGTTTGATCCAATAGTCCAAGTTGGATTAACTCATCGGTCATTATTTGACCCACCTCTTGGTGGTATTCTTTGATTAATATTCCTGGGATGAGCAGTTGCATGGCAGCTTCTTCCACGCGTAAGACCGCATCGTAAACGGCTCGTTGTCGAGGAGTGAACTTGCCCGATACTGGAACCGTTCGGGTCATGTCGCTGGCATAATTACCATAGGCTGCTCCAACATCCATAAGGATCAAATCTCCCGTTTGACATTGTGCGTTGTTGTCAACGTAATGCAAGACATTGCAGTTTTTTCCCGAGGCAATGATGGGGGTATAGGCAAATCCATCAGATCTGTTTTTCAGAAATTCATGGGCGTATTCCGCTTCAATTTCAAACTCCCAAACTCCTGGTTTGATAAAGGGCAAAACCCTTCGAAAGCCTTTTTCTGTGATGTCAATGGCGTTTTTAATTTGGTCTATTTCTTCAACATCTTTGATTGACCTCAACTTTTGTAAAATAAAGTTGCTTTTTTCGGTGGGATGGTTGGGAAATTTGGCTTTAGCCCATTTGATAAATCGATCCTCTCGGGTTTGGGTTTCCACCTTGGCCCTATAATGTTCGTTGGTGTTAAAATAGAAAGTCTTGGCTTCGGATGCCAATGATTCAAACAGCATTTCAAAATCGTCCAACCAACATACTGTTTCTATACCAGAAAGAACAGTAGCTTGTTTTTGGGTGAGTTTTTGTCCTTCCCAAACAGCAATCAACTCGCTGGTTTTCTTAATAAAAAGAATCTCTTTGTGTTCGGGTTTGGGTGCATCGGGAAATAAAAGTAAAATACTTTCCTCTTGATCCATTCCACTGAGGTAGAAAATGTCTCGATGTTGTGCAAAAGGCAGGGTGCTGTCTGCACTGATGGGATAGATGTCGTTTGAGTTAAAAACCGCTAACCCACCCGGCTCCATTCCCTCCATAAAATGAGCTCTATTTTTGGAATAGAGTCGAGAGGAGAGAGGACGATATCGCATCAGTTGTTTTTTTGAGCGTTTTAAATCTCAAAATTATTAAAATTATAAAGAGTGAAAGGATTTTAGCCTTAGTTTGTTGAACAAAAAAGAGGTTTTAGGGGTCATTTAGGGAAAAACGCTCAACACAAACGACATTGTTAAACTGCATTTAAAATTTAAGCATCAACGCTTTTCTATTCAACGTTTATGGATTAGTTTTGTTATGATAAACCAATACTAATGATTTCAACTACCATCGCCAGAAAGGTAGCCATGGCCTTGTCGGGGCTTTTCCTAATATTCTTTTTGGGACAGCACTTTACCATTAACATAACTTCGGTTTTTAGCGAAAAAACGTTTAATGTCCTATCTCACTTTATGGGTAACAATCCTGTAGTACAGTTTGTTTTACAACCCGTTTTGATATTTGGAGTGGTTTTTCACTTCATTATGGGTTTTGTTTTAGAGTTTAAAAATTCTAAATCTCGCTCTGTAAAATATGATTCTTTCAAAGGTTCGGCCAATTCCAGTTGGGTATCCAGAAACATGATCCTATCGGGAATCGTAGTACTGTCTTTTTTGGGATTGCACTTTTATGATTTTTGGTTGCCAGAAATCAATTATAAATATGTTGAATTTCTTCCAGAAGACCCAAATCGCTATTACGGTGAACTGGTTCATAAATTTCACAATCCGGGGAGGGTAGCCATTTACGCATTGTCATTTGTCTTTCTATCATTGCACCTTTTTCATGGATTTTCCTCGTCGTTTCAATCGGTAGGATGGAACAACAAATACACCATCGGCATCAAATTATTTACGGTTGCTTTTTCGTTGCTCATACCAGCGGGCTTTATTTTCATTGCAATTTTTCACCATCTAAACGGATAATCAAATGGCAAAGTTAGATTCAAAAATACCCCAGGGAAGTTTGTCCGAAAAATGGACCAATCATAAGAGTAATATCAATCTTGTCAGTCCAGCCAATAAGCGTTTAATCGATGTCATTGTGGTGGGTACAGGTTTGGCAGGAGCTTCTGCCTCTGCAACCTTGGCCGAGTTGGGTTATAATGTAAAGACATTTTGTTTCCAGGATTCTCCCCGTAGAGCGCATTCAATTGCTGCCCAAGGAGGAATCAATGCTGCAAAAAATTACCAAGGAGATGGGGATTCTACCTATCGACTTTTTTACGATACCGTCAAGGGGGGCGATTATCGCTCCAGAGAATCCAATGTCTATCGTTTGGCGGAGGTATCGACCAATATCATTGATCAATGTGTTGCCCAAGGAGTTCCCTTTGCCAGAGACTATGGAGGTTTGTTGGACAATCGTTCCTTTGGAGGGGTTTTGGTTTCCAGAACTTTTTATGCCAAAGGACAAACTGGTCAGCAGTTGTTGCTGGGAGCCTATTCCGCGATGAATCGACAAATTGGCCGGGGAAAAATAAAAATGTACAACCGCCACGAAATGATGGATTTGGTTTTGGTCGATGGAAAAGCCCGTGGGATCATTACCCGAAATTTGGTCAATGGCGAAATTGAAAGACACAGCGCTCATGCGGTGGTCATCGCCTCTGGTGGATATGGGAATGTCTTCTTTCTATCCACCAATGCAATGGGAAGCAATGTTTCTGCTTCTTGGAAAATTCACAAACGCGGAGCGCATTTTGCCAATCCCTGTTTTACTCAAATACACCCCACTTGTATTCCCGTTTCGGGCGAGCACCAATCCAAACTGACCTTGATGTCCGAATCATTGAGAAATGACGGGAGGATATGGGTGCCCAAAAAATTGGAAGATGTCAAAGCCATCAGAGCAGGACAACTTCATCCCATCGATATTGCAGAGGACGACCGTGACTATTATCTCGAACGTCGTTACCCCGCTTTTGGAAACTTAGTACCTAGGGATGTGGCTTCCCGAGCAGCCAAAGAACGCTGTGACGCTGGCTATGGAGTCAATAAAACCGGAGAGGCGGTTTATTTGGATTTTGCGGCCGCCATTACTCGTTACGGAAAAGAACAAGCACACGTCAAAGGATTGGACGAAAACAATGCCGCATTGGTCAAAAAACTAGGACAGGAAGTGGTTCGCGCCAAGTATGGCAACCTCTTTCAGATGTATGAAAAAATTGTAGATCAAGACCCCTACGAAACACCCATGATGATTTACCCTGCGGTTCACTATACCATGGGCGGCGTTTGGGTGGATTACAATCTGATGACTTCCATACCGGGTTGCTACGCCATCGGTGAAGCCAATTTCTCCGACCATGGTGCCAATCGATTGGGTGCTTCGGCATTGATGCAAGGCCTGGCCGACGGTTATTTCGTTTTGCCCTACACCATAGGGGATTATTTGTCCGATGACATCAGAACAGGACCCATACCCACAGACTCCCCCGAGTTTGATGCCGCCGAAAAAGAGGTCAAAGCCCAATTGGAGGCTTTTATCAATAACGATGGTAAACACTCCGTGGATTATTACCACAAAAAATTGGGGAAAATCATGTGGGACAAATGCGGTATGTCCAGGAACCAAAAAGGTCTAAAAGAGGCCATCAGCGAGATCAAAGCATTGAGAGAAGATTTTTATAAAAACGTAAACGTACCCGGAGGATCAGAGGAGTTCAACGAGCAGCTGGCCAAGGCCGGAAGGGTAGCGGATTTCCTTGAATTAGGAGAGTTGTTTGCCAAAGATGCTTTGGAAAGAACCGAGTCTTGCGGAGGTCACTTTAGAGAAGAATCTCAAACTCCCGAGGGAGAGGCAATGCGGGATGACAAAAAATTCACCTTTGTCTCTGCATGGGAATACCAAGGGGAACCCTCCAAGGCCAAGCTTCACAAGGAAGCATTGAAGTATGAAGAAATTGAAGTAAAAACACGTTCCTACAAATAAGACAAGTATGAATTTGACACTCAAAATATGGCGACAAGCCAATGCGCATGCACAAGGAGAAATGGTGAGTTATTCCATTTCTGATGTTTCACCAGACATGTCTTTTCTAGAAATGATGGACATGCACAACGAACAACTGATCGAAAGAGGGGAAGACCCCGTTGCTTTTGATCACGACTGCCGAGAGGGCATCTGTGGTATGTGCTCCATGTTCATCAACGGAGAGGCCCACGGGCCAGACCGATTGGTGACCACTTGCCAGTTGCACATGCGAAAATTCAAAGATGGAGACACCATTGCCATCGAACCTTTTAGGGCCAATGCTTTTCCAGTAATCAAAGATTTGGCAGTGGATCGATCTGCTTTTGACCGCATCCAACAAGCGGGAGGGTTTGTCAGTGTCAACACCTCTGGGAATACGCAAGATGCCAATGCTATTCCCATCGACAAACACGATGCCGACAAGGCTTTTGATGCTGCGACTTGTATTGGTTGTGGTGCCTGTGTAGCTTCGTGTAAAAATGCTTCGGCCATGCTCTTCGTTTCGGCCAAAGTTTCTCAATATGCCCTTTTACCCCAAGGAAAAGTTGAGGCGACCGATAGGGTTTTGAATATGGTCAATCAGATGGATGAAGAAGGTTTTGGAAATTGTACCAATACCGGTGCTTGTGAAGTAGAGTGTCCTAAGGGGATTTCTTTGGAGAACATCGCCAGAATGAATCGAGAATACTTAACGGCCTCTCTCAAAGGATAAAACCCTAATTTATGTTCTCCACATTTCGAATGACTTCTGTTTTTTTGGGAGGATTGGCACTGATGATTTTTTCGTGCAATCAACAAGCCTTGGAAATGGATATTACAGGAGAGATCATCCGTCCACATACTTACCTTATTCCCCGAGCAGATCAACCCATTGTCATAGACGGGAGGCAAAACGATCCCAGTTGGGAAAAAGCACCATTTACCAAAGATTTTATCGATATAGAAGGGCAGAAAACACCCGACCAAAAAACCCGACTCAAAATGCTTTGGGATGAGGAGTTTTTATATATATACGCCCACCTAGAGGAAAAACACATCTGGGCGACCCTAAAGAATCGGGATACCATTATATTTTACAACAACGATTTTGAAGTGTTTATCAGCCCCTCCAACAGCAACCACAATTATGGCGAAATTGAAATCAACGCCTTGAATACGGTTTGGGATTTGTTGCTAGATCGACCCTATAACTCCAAGGGAAATCCAATTTTTAATTGGAACATACAAAATTTAAAGTCAGCCGTTCACATAGAAGGAACCCTTAATGATCCATCGGATGTGGATGAGTATTGGTCGGTAGAAATGGCCATACCCATAAAAGCGCTTACAGAACTGAAACGCTCTCCCAAGGGAAAACCCAAAATTGGGGAACAGTGGCGCATCAATTTTTCAAGGGTGCAATGGCAGCACGACCTTATTGATGACCGCTATTACAGGAAAAAGATTGACGGTAAATTTCTTCGAGAAGACAATTGGGTGTGGTCGTCACAGGGAGTTATCAATATGCATTTACCAGAACATTGGGGTTACATTGAGTTTGCCGAATCACCTCAAATAGATCAACCTTGGATTCATAAAACCGATGCTCAAATGGAGCAGATTTCCTATGCCGTTTTCAGAAAAATTGCTTACGGAGATTATAAATACTTGAGAGACCAAGCTCCTGGAGAGATCACCCCCATCAAACTGATAGGCTCAGAAGGCCGAAAATTAAAAATCACCTTATTGAATTCTTATACGGGTTTTGACTTAGAGCTAGTCGATCAACTCAGTGGAGCCGTCTATACCATTGACGAAAGGGGTTACATAAACCGTCCTGCTGGTCAATAAGCACTTGGCGAAAGGACATTGATGGCTTTACCGGAGTTGTAGTGGGCATATAATGAGCCAACGTCCAAAAAATCAGTAATTACCATTCCTAATTTGACCAAAAAATTTCTTCTTTTCATCCAACATCAGATTTGGAATCCTAAACTTATATAATGAACCCCATGGGAACTGAATTGGGCGGTTCCCCTTGCGAGGGTGTATTGATATTCAAATTTTATTTTTCCGTAATTTAATCCAGAGATAAGGGTTAAATGCTTAATTGTAATCACCCTCAATGTTAAAATCGGTTACAATGGGTTGGTCTGTTTTTGGACAATACTCTTGGGAGGCATTGGCCGAATATGTCAAAAGGTTTTCTGACTGTGGTTGAACAGATAAGAATGAGAGCATTTGTACACACAAATTGCAAACCAGACAGGAGCGTAAAAATATTCCTTTTTGAAGGATCAATTTTTTTAAAGATTTGAGTTAAAACTAAGGAAAAAAATAAGTGCGAATCTCCATCAGATTTGGATTTTATAAATGTTACAGTTAGAATAGTTCGGAATCATTCCATGAGTTTATTATCTTAGGTAGATTGTTATGGTTTAAATGGAATTTGATTTTATCCATCAATGATTAAAAAAAAAGAAATTATACAATATGAGTCTTAAAAAAAATAAAATTTCTCGCGCTGACTTTATAAAAACTTCTGGAGCTGCTCTGGGTGGGGTGGTCACCCTTTCTCATTATGCTTGTTCAGGGGATTTGAGTTCGCTTAAAGAATTGATAATAGGGGGAAATGCCAATTATAGTTTGGTAACACCAACAAAAGCCAATGACAAAGAAAAAAATGCAGCTCAGCAATTGCAACTGCACTTATCCAAAATATCAAAGACCCTAAGGGTGATCAATGAGGACGAATACGTTGGAGAAAATGCGATCTACCTAGGGAATACCGATTTTGCAAAAGCCGCTGGAGTAGGGACATCCTCTCTAGCCGAAGACGGGTATCTTTTTAAACGATTGGATCATAACTTCATCATTGCTGGTGGTACAGAAAACGGTTTACTCAATGGGGTTTATTCTTTATTAGAATTTTTTGGTTTTAGAAAATACAGTGCTGATGATCCTTTGATGCTTCCCGATGCAAACGCTATCAGCCTCCCAAAAGATGAACTTAAAGTTCCTCTGATCAAATATCGAACAACCAACTATTACGATGCAAGAGATACTGATTATAAATCCTGGCACAAACTCTCATCCACTGACTCTTGGGGGATGTTCGTTCATACTTTTGAGTTGTTGATAACACCCGAAAAATATGGAAAAACCCATCCAGAGTATTTTTCACTCATCGATGGAGAACGAAATTCCGTTACCCAACTATGTCTTTCCAATGAGGAGCTATTCCAAACCTTGGTCATTGAGCTAAGAAAAAGAATTGAAAAGAATCCAGAGGCCAAATATTGGTCAGTGAGTCAAAATGATAATGACAAATACTGTCAGTGTGAACCCTGTACTGCTTTGAATAAGAAATACGGTAATTTGCCGAGTGGATCAATGGTTTGGTTTGTCAATAAAGTAGCCCGTGAATTTCCCGATAAAATCATCTCAACTCTGGCTTATTGGTACACCAGAGCTGCTCCCAGTAACATTATTGCTGAGCCCAATGTCAACATCATGTTGTGTAACATTGAAAGTACGAGAGAAAAACCAGTCTTTGATACCGACCCTGCTTTTACCCGCGATTTACAAGATTGGGGAAAAATGAGCCAGGACATACTGATTTGGGACTACAATATACAATTTGCCAATCCGTTGAGTCCCTTTCCCAACCTCCATACCATTGGTCCCAACATCAAGTTTTATATCCAAAATAATGTCCGCGCACTCTTTATGCAAGCCACAGGAAATAAAGCAGAATTTGGTCACTTGAGGGCCTATCTCATCACCAAACTGATGTGGAATCCCGATGCGGATTCCAATGCCATTATCGATGATTTTTTGGAGGGGTACTATGGAAAAGCCGCAACTTTTGTCAAGCAATATATTGAGCGAATGCGTTTGTCATTACTCAATGATAATTTTCGCTTGAATATTTTTGGAGATCCCCGCGATGCGGTAAAAAATTACTTAGCTCCTGAGCGGATGAACGAATACAATCAACTGTTTGACAATGCCGAAAAAGCAGTTTTGGGAAAGGAGGGAAAACACAATCGTGTCAGAGAAGCCCGCCTGCCCCTTTTGATAGCAGAAATACAGATTGCAGGACAAATTCCTATTGGACAAGACGGAAGTTTTTATGAAGTCGATTCCAAAGGAAAGGTGATTCCAAAACCCGTCATGAAAGATAAAGTAGAGGATTTTGTCAAGCGTGCCAAAAAAGCAGGTATGCTCAGGGTCGGGGAACGCGCCATTACTATCGACGATTATGCAGATAGTTTTAAGAGAATGTTTGAAAAGATGGAACAAATGGATCGGTCAATTTCTTTTCAGAAAAAAATCATTCCCATCAGTGAACCCACTTTTGGAAAAGAAAATCTTGCACGGCTAACTGACGGTATTTTTGGTGCTTTTGAATCTTGGAGGTTTCCCGATAAGGATGCTAATTGGGTGGCTTATAAGGGGAAACATATGGATTTCATTTTGGATTTGGGAGAGGTGATGCCAATCAATAGTATTGAGATGGATTTCCTCAATGTTCAGGCGCAGGCCAACTGGCACCAACTCATTTTACCAAAGTTTGTAACCTATGCCATTTCAAAGGATGGAGAAAACTATATTGACCCAATAAAGATCCATAACCCTCACAACCCCAATCCAGCAGAAAACCCTGATATTGTAAAGTTGCCGTTTATGGAGTTTAAATCAACTTTCATGGACACCCATGCACGATTCATTAAAGTTCATGTGGAGAGCGTTGTGAAAATGCCCAATTGGCACATCAATGCGGGAAAGCCTGCAATTTTGTACACCGATGAGATTGTGGTTAAGTAAAAGTTTATAAAAGGTATTCTTATTGTCGCTTAACCCCAATAGTTAGCAACTCAGTGACATCAGGAGCAGTGTTCTAGATTTTTGTTAATTTGTAATAATAACTATATACATTAAATGTAAAAGATTCAATCTTGACTAAAAAAAGCAAATACTTATAATACATTTTTTTATATAAATTTAGATAGGAAAATAACTTTTAATGTACCAGTCGATTTCTAACAAAACAGGATGTTTGTTAATCATGGTCTTGTTCGCTACAGGATGCATGACTCGCATTCCGGAGGAAATGGTGCACGAAATATCAAAGTTGCCTGATAAAATTGACTACAATTTTCATGTCAAACCCATTTTATCTGATAAATGTTTTGCCTGTCATGGACCGGATGCCGGCAATCGAAAGGCGAATTTAAGATTAGACTTCAACCAAAAATTCCTAAAAGATACAGACCAACAAGTTCTCACTTTTGATGATGTAAAATCCGAAATTCCCAATCGGTTATTGTCCCACGATCCTGATATACAAATGCCACCCCCCGAATCTCATTTGAACCTCTCAGGTCGAGAAATCGCAACCATATTAAAATGGATGGATCAAGGAGGAGCATACAAGCCCCACTGGTCTCTGATTTCCATCTCAAAACATCAATTGCCAAAAACCTTGGAAGATGGGTGGGTGGAGAATGAAATTGATTTTTTTACAAAGAAAAAATGGGATGAACACAACATCTTACCTTCCAAAAAAGCCACTAAAGAAACCCTAATTCGACGATTGAGTTTTACCCTTACAGGGCTTCCCCCCAGTTTGGATGAAATTGATGCTTTTTTGGCTGATGAATCGAGTGAGGCCTATGAAAAACTGATCGATCGATTGTTGCTTTCCCCTCATTATGGCGAGCGAATGGCCGCCGAATGGATGGACGTGGCACGATATGCAGATTCAGATGGATACTTGGATGACAAACACAGGGATTTTAGCCCCTGGAGGGATTGGGTAATCAATGCCTTCAATCAGAATTTGAGTTATGAAAAGTTTGTCACCCACCAATTGGCGGGAGACTTGATCCCAAATGCCGATCAATCCAGTAAAATTGCCACAGCATTCAACCGCCTTCATAAAAAAAATTCAGAAGCAGGGATCATCTTTGAGGAATACCGAACCGAGTACGTTGCTGATCGGACGGTTACTTTTGGCAAGGCATTTCTTGGAATGACCATGGAGTGTGCCCGATGTCATGATCACAAATATGACCCCATCAGTCAAAAGAATTTTTACGAAATCTCTAGCTTTTTCAACAGTACCAATGAAATAGGACACGCCGGATATGGGCCGGGACAGGTTGCAGGCCCTTCTATGCTTCTTACCAATAAAGAGCAACAAACTTTGATTGATTACATCAAAAATGATCTCAATTTTCAAAAAGAAAAAATTGCCCAAAACCTCACTCAAAAAGAACAAGTTTTTGAAAATTGGTTTGCCAATAAAAAAGAAGCCACTCAATACCTTGTAAAAAATCTCAACAGCGGGCTGGTGGCCCATTATCCTTTTGATGAATTTATCCCCAAAGCCAAATCAAAAGTATTTTACAGTCCCAGTCGCATTCTTGGGCAAAAAGCGGCAATCCTATCGGAACCTCTTATCAATAAGGGTCAGCATGGTGAGGGATTTTTTATGGATGAATATACAAATATGAAGCTCCCCAAAAAGGTAGGTTGGTTTGACCAAACCGATCCCTTTACACTTTCCTTTTCTATCTATGCCGATCACAAAGATCAAGAAGCCATTGTTTTTGGTCATTGTGAGCAAATCAGATTGGGTCTTAAGGGGTATTCTTTCTTTATCAACGACAATAAGCTCAAGTTTGTTATGGCCAGATCGTGGCCACAAAATGCCATTGAGATAGAAACCCTCCAACCTGTTGCGTCCAAAAAATGGAGTCAAGTGACCATCACTTACGATGGTAAGGGAGCTGTCGGGGGAATCCATTTATACCTCGACGGAAAAAAGATTGCCGTAAAAAGAAAAGGAGACGAATTGTATAAATCCATTTTGTTCGAGCCCGATATTCATACCTATGGATTTGAAGGGTTTAAGATGGGTTCCAGCCACAAGCTCAAGACTTTTGAAAAGGGCGGATTTGATAAATTAAAAATTTACGATAGGGAATTAACAGCCCTTGAGGTGGCCTATCAGAATGACCCAAGTGTTTTTGAACAACTCTCAGCAGCGGATTCATCCACAGAAAAGCGGTTGTTTGAGGATTACTTTTTTAAAAATATAGAGCCCACTGGCCGGGCCTTAAATTTGGAATACCTCAACCTAAGAAAAAAATTAACCAAGGCAATCGATCCCATTCCTGAATTGATGATTATGGGAGATAGTAAAAGTCCACGACCAACCTATGTTCTCAACCGAGGGGTATATGATGATAGAGGGGAAGAGGTTTTCCCCAATACACCGGAGGTAATTTTGGAATTCGATGAAGAGCTACCCAAAAACCGACTGGGTTTATCCCAATGGCTATTTGATTTCAAAAATCCACTAACCGCTAGGGTTTTTGTAAACAGGATTTGGCAAATGCATTTTGGCAAAGGACTGGTACCCTCTACTGACGATCTTGGAAATCAGGGGAGACTTCCCACGCATCCTCAATTGTTGGATTGGTTGTCTAATTACTTTATGGAGAACAATTGGGACATCAAAAAACTCCACAAGAAAATTTTAAGTTCCGCCACCTTTCAGCAAGAATCCAAAATAAGGGAAGATTTGATAAATATCGACCCCGAAAACTTACTTTTGGCAAGAGGCCCTTCCTATAGAATGTCGGCCGAGATGGTGCGCGATAATGCACTTAAAATCAGTGGACTTCTCGTGTCCAAAATAGGAGGAAAAAGTGTTTACCCCTATCAACCCGATGATCTGTGGAATTTGAGCGATAAAAAATGGAGATACCGATACCAACACGATAGAGGAGAGGGCTTGTACAGGCGCAGTCTGTATACTTTTTGGAAACGATCGGCTCCCCCTCCTTCCATGGTTATTTTTGATACACCCAATAGAGATTTATGTTCTGTAAAAAGAACATTAACCAGTAGCCCCCTTCAGGCATTGTTGCTGTTAAATGATCCTCAATATGTTGAAGCCGCTCGGGTGATGGCTGAAAATTCTATCTTATCCAAAGTCGAAAACATGGATAAAAAATTAAGTGCTATTTTCAGAAAAATTACAGGAAGAGCAATAAATGATAGGGAATTAGAAACCCTCCAAAGATTTTATGTTGAGGAAAAAGAAAAATTTTCTAAAAACCCTAAAAAAGCAGTAGCCTACCTTAAGACAGGGGAAAAGCCAATCAATCGCAAGACCGGAGTAATTAATACTGCTGCTCTGGCCACTGTGATTAGTGGACTTATGAATACGGCAGAGGCCATATCTATAAATTAATTTTCTATTGATGGATGAGTTTTTAAAACATAAAAAGTACGGGACATCGAGAAGGGATTTCTTGAAAAAGTCATCATTGGGATTTGGTTCCATTGCTTTGTCCTCCCTTTTATCCCCCACTTTTAGTTCAGCCCAAAACAGCATCCCTCAGATAAATCCCATGTCGGGAAGAGTCCCTCACTTTCTCCCAAAGGCAAAGCGAGTCATTTATCTTTTCCAGAGTGGAGGTCCCTCCCAGATCGAGACTTATGATTACAAACCGGCACTATCAAAATGGCACGGTAAGGAAATTCCAGCCTCTTTAAAGCAAACCCAGAGAAACTCTGGAATGGTCGAAGGTCAGTCCTCCTATCCGCTTGTAAAATCCATCTATGATTTCAAACAATACGGACAGTCGGGAGCCTGGGTAAGTGAACTTTTCCCTCATACTGCAGGAATCGTCGATGAACTCTGTATCATCAAATCCATGTACACCGATGCCATTAATCACGAACCTGCGGTAATGTTTGTTCAAACGGGATCTCAGCTAACGGGTAGGCCTTCTATAGGGTCGTGGTTGAGCTATGGCCTTGGAAGTGACAATAAAGATTTACCCGATTTTATTGTACTGGTTTCCAAGTCCCATTCGGGGGCGCAACCGCTTAATTCTGCCTCTTGGAGTAATGGATTTCTACCTTCTCACCACCAAGGCGTACAATTGAGATCGGGAAAAGAACCCGTTTTATACCTCAATAACCCACATGGGGTGGATCACGGAGATCGAAAAAGGGCCATTGATTACATCAATGAATTGAACCATTTGCAATACGACAGCTATCAAGACTCTAAGATTTTATCACAAATCAAACAGTATGAAATGGCCTATCGTATGCAACAATCTGTGCCAGATGCCCTTAATCTGAAAGAAGAACCCCAACACATCTATGATTTATACGGTGAGGATGCCAAAATACCAGGAACATATGCCGCCAATTGTTTGCAGGCCCGAAGGTTGGCCGAAAGGGATGTCAAATTTATCCAATTGTATCATACCGGATGGGATCAACATGGAAATCTGCCCTCACAAATCAAAAAACAAGCACAAGCCACAGATCAAGCCACCGCAGGATTGATCAAAGATTTGAAGCAAAGAGGATTATTGGAAGATACTTTGGTGATTTGGGGAGGTGAGTTTGGAAGAACAAGTTTTTCCCAGGGAAGGCTTACTGCCAAAAACTACGGAAGAGATCATCATCCCGGGTGTTTTACCATGTGGATGGCTGGGGCAGGAGTGAAAAAGGGAATTGTGTATGGAAAAACAGACGATTTCAGTTATAATGTCGTCGAAAATCCTGTACATGTTCACGATTTTCAGGCTACGCTTCTGCATCTTATGGGCATCAACCACGAAAAATTAACCTTCAAACATCAGGGAAGACGTTACCGATTGACCGACGTCCACGGTCATGTCGTGGATGATATATTGCTATAAATTGGCTTTGGATATTGGACTGTAAGAATCAAATGTCATAATGGACTACAATGCATTCCAACAAAAAAGGGATTACAATATTGTAATCCCTTTTATTTTATTGTTGGCCTACTAGGGCTCGAACCTAGACTCTTCTGAACCAAAATCAGACGTGTTGCCAGTTACACCATAGGCCATCAGAAATGTTTTGCAAATTTATATTAAAGTTTTTTGTTGCCAAACAAATCGATTTAAAAATCTCCTAAACTAAATTCAAGGCCAAGAGGCTTAATTTTTTATATAATTCATACATTCGTGAAACAAAATTATACATGTCGATCAGCACTTTTCAATTGTGGAACCGAAGTTTTGGTTGGGGCGTATTCAGTGTAGCCCTTTTGACCTATGGTCTTACCGTCGAACCCACCGCTAGTTTTTGGGATGCGGGAGAGTATATAGCAACTGCTGCCAAGCTTCAAGTGGGGCACCCACCTGGAGCTCCTCTATTTCAGATGATAGGTGCTTTTTTTGCACTTTTCTCCACTTCACCCGAAAACACAGCACTAATGGTCAATTACATGTCCGTTTTTTCTAGTGCTTTTACGGTGCTGTTTCTTTTTTGGACACTGACCTTGTTAATAAAAAAATTACCCGCATTTCAATCCTTGGAAAACAATGCGGAACGCTTGACCTTTTTTGGAAGTGCTACAGTAGGGGCTTTGGCCTTTTGTTTTTCCGACAGTTTTTGGTTCAATGCTGTCGAGGCAGAGGTTTACGCTATGGCAACCTTTATTCTTTCTTTGCTTTTTTGGTTAGGGCTTCGGTGGGAACAGGAAATGAATTCCCCAAGAGGAGATCGCTGGTTGTTGTTGATTTCATTTGTCATCGGTTTGTCTTTCGGTGTTCACTTTATGGGACTGTTGACCATTCCTGCCATTGGGATGATTTACTATTTCAAGAATACCCCTAAGGTAACGGTTAAAAGTTTTCTTTTGGCCAATGTGATCTCTGTCGCCATACTCCTGTTCATCTTTAAGTTGCTACTACCGACTACTCTTGCCTTTTTTGGAAACTCAGAAGTTTTCTTTGTCAATAAAATGGGATTGCCCTTTAACAGTGGAACTTTAATTGCTGCATTGTGCTTTGCCCTGTTTTTTTATTACAGTCTGAAATATACCCAACGTCAAAAGTGGATCAATGTCAATACTGGTATCCTTTGCGTGCTTTTTGTATTGGTGGGCTTTTCCTCTTGGCTGATGATTCCCATTCGAGCCAATGCCAATACGGTGATTAATGAAAATTCGCCTGCAGATGCCCGTTCGCTTTTAGCTTATTACAACTTAGAGCAATATCCCGAAACGCATCTGTTCTATGGGCCTCTTTTTTCCGACATCTATGCTGGTCAGGATGAAACCGAACCCTATGTGGACGACAAACCCAAATACGAAAGAGATTACAAAACAGGGAAATACATAATTGTCAATCATTGGGAAAAGGCCAAAATCAATTCCAACAGCAAGCACCGAGGCTTTTTACCCCGTCTTTGGAGTTCGGAACACTCAGGAAATTACATGAATTTTACTGGGCCATTAGAGTTTTCAATAGTACCAGAATATCGGAGCAACGAGATGTTGAAGAGTCGGGTAGATGAATTTAGAGAGGACATCCGAGACGGAGTCGTAACCGGAGACGAATATCACAAATTTTTCAGATCGCTTTCCCCCTATTTGGTAATAGAAAAACCGAGTTTTTGGAGTTCCCTTCAATTCCTGTTTCAATACCAAATCGGCTATATGTATTGGCGGTATTTTATGTGGAATTTTACTGGAAGGCAGAACGATATTGCCGGCACTTATAACGTTTTGAATGGAAATTGGATCAGTGGAATCCCATTCATTGACAACCTGAGGTTGGGCAACCAATCGGAAATTTCGGATGATGCACGAAACAACAAGGCCAGAAACACCTATTTTTTCCTTCCCTTTTTGTTGGGATTGATGGGGTTGATTTTTGTATATCAACAAGATCCCAAGCGTTTTTGGGTGTTGTTACTATTCTTTTTGTTTACCGGACTGGCACTCAAGATTTATTTGAATGAACGACCTTTTGAGCCTCGCGAACGGGATTATGCATTGGTTGGATCTTTTTATGTTTTTGCTTTGTGGATTGGGATGGGAGCTTATTATCTCTCCCAAAGAACCAAGACATGGATTAAATCAAAGGCAATTGCCCCGGCTGTAGTTGCTGTCTGTTTTATGGCAGTACCCTTATTAATGGCTTTTCAAAACTGGGACGATCACGACCGCTCTGGACGTTATACCGCCCAATCTATGGCAAAATCCTATTTGGAGTCCATTCAAAAAGACGTGGGAGCCATGATTTTTACCATTGGAGACAACGATACTTTTGCCCTTTGGTATGCCCAAGAGATCGAAGGTTACCGAACCGATGTAAAAACCATTAATACTTCCCTTCTGGCGACAGACTGGTACATTGATCAACTCAAAAGAAAAACCTATGAGAGTGACCCCATCCCATCACAGATGACACACCCGAGGTATGCCTATGGCATTCGGGATTATATCAAGCATGAGTCCCTTTTGGATTCTGTTCGATGGGACATCAAAGATTTTATGAACTGGGTCGCAAGCGACCACCCCAGAACAAAATACAAAAGCCTGCTCGAACAAGCTGGAGAAGATCCCCAACGTTTACCCAAAGGAACTCAGGAAATGGTTTTTTATCCCACCAATAAAATCAGGGTGGAGGTCAACAAAGAAAATGTGTTGAAAAGTGGAGTGGTAAAACCCGATGATGAAGCACTCATCGTTCCCCATATCGACATCGATTTGCCCGAGGGTGGAATGACCAAAAATCAGATCATGATGTTGGATATTTTGGCCAATAACGATTGGAAAAGACCCATTTATTTTACTGGAGGCAGCTATGCCGATTCCGAGTACATTTGGATGAAGGAGTACCTTCAATTGGAGGGATTGGTGTATAAATTGGTTCCCATCAGAACACCTCAAAACTCAGATAATCCCTACATAATGGGTCGTTTGGATGCCGATTTGATGTATGACATTGTTATGAATTGGAGCTGGGGAAATTCTGAAAGCCCTGATATTTATCACGATGTAGAAACTCGTAAAAACAGTATTTCTTTTAGAAGTAATATGGCGCGCTTGGCCGAAAAATTGATTGAGGAAGACAAAAAAGAAAAGGCCAAAAAAATCCTTGACTTGGCCATGGAAAAGATGCCTTTGGATTATTTTGGGTATTATAGCCTTTTAGTGCCTTTTGTAGATACGTACTACCGTCTGGGAGTCTTGGAGTCTGCACAACGTCTCGCCAAACAAGTGGCGTTCAAATACAGCGATGAATTGGAGTATTTTGCATCCCTAACCCCAAGTGAACAATATATGATGGGGGAGGAGATCATCACTCAGGTTGAGCGATACAGAACCCTAGTGGAAGCCATTTTGATCCATGAAGATCGTGAACTTTTAAAAACAGAATTAGATCACTTTACCAATGCAATTCAACCCTTTAAGAATCTCTATGGAGATTATGACTATTATACTTCTCTTACCGATTTTATTGAAGGATACTATCTGTCGGGTCAAAAGGATAAGGCCGAGGAATTGGCAGCATCCATAGTGTCCAAATATGAAGAGCGTTTTGGAAGGATTGCTAAGTTTTCCAAAAGCAACAAAAAGCTATTCTTTGATCGCATCAAGGGAGAGGTACTCGACTTCCAAGAATTGATATACCGTGTTGAACTTATGGGCGATGCCGGTTTTGCAGATAGCCTGCAAAAGCGATTCGATCAATCAATGGAACAATTTGAATTAGAGGAGGACAGCTTGGAAAACTAACCCAGGTGGTCTTGCATCAGACTGATCAGAGTGTTGGCATCTTGCTCACCACTTTGTCTCCAAACCATTTCACCCAGTTTGTAGATCATTAGGGTTGGGAGCACCTTTACTCTTAGGGCGTCTGAGAGTTTGATGTTTTTTTCTGCATCAATTTTGATCACCTTACCTTTATCGCCCATTGCTGCGGCAACATCTTTTAGTACGGGATGCATTGAATTAGAAACCTGTTCCTCTGCGTTGAAGAAAACTAAAAGCAGCGGTAATTTGTCATCAATGAGTTCACCAAATTTTGACATTTCTCAATAATTTCAAGGATTTCACCTAGGCAAATGTAGTTTTTTTTGCGATTATATCAATAAATTCCTCTTTTTCAGGGTAATCACGGTGATCTCTGGCCATATTCCTACCCTCCCCGGGTAGGCCAAATAGCCAAAACCTCTGTTGACATTTAGCTTTTGTTCTCTATCTTCATAGATGCCCGCCCACTGTTTGTATCGCCACTGGATGGGACTCCATTTGATCCAGCCCGGAATCTCTATTCCAAATTGGAAACCGTGGGTATGACCACTCAATGTGAGATGAAAGGGATGTGGATGGGGGAGGACTTCCGCTTCCCAGTGGGAAGGATCGTGACTGAGCAGTATTTTAAAATCTTCGGATTGGATTTGAGCAATGGATTTTTCCAAGTCTCCTGCTTTTTTAAATCTTCCTGCTCCCCAATTCTCAACCCCCACCAAGGCAATCTTTTCTCCATTTTTCTCTACATATCGACTCTCATTGAGTAAAAGATCAAAGCCCATATCCTTGTGGATTTGATACATCTCTTCCATGTTTTTTTGCTTTGCTACCTCACTCTCCCATTCGTTGTAATCTCCATAATCGTGATTGCCCAAAACAGAAAATTTACCATAAGGGGCTTCTAACTTGGAGAGCTTTTCTACCCAAGGTCGTGCCTCCGATGATTTGTTGTTGACCATGTCACCTGTAAATAGAAGAAGGTCTGATTTTTGTTCATTGATCAGATTCATTCCATAGGCCACTTTCTCGAAATTGTCGAAACTACCACAGTGCAAATCGGAGATTTGAGTGATCTGAAAACCATCAAAACTGTCCGGTAGGGAATCGTATTCCAGGGTGTAGCGTAATACTCTGTAGTTATATCGACCCTGATACATCCCATAGAGGAGTGAAGCAAAAGGAACTGCGCTGATGGCCAATGCTGTTTGAGCGATGAATTTTCTGCGCCCGGGAAGTTGAAATTTCTGCTCGTTGCTGAAAAAATGATAGATACCCATCGCCAATCTACTCAAGTCCTCAAAAAAGAGAATAGGGGTTAAGATGAGTTGACCACTGATTAGAGCAATAAACCAACCGACAGTATAGGTGATTAGGGGCGTCCAACCTACAGAACGGTCATAGTTGAAAAGCTGCCATAAAAAACTTCCCAGCGTCAGTGTTACAATCAATCCGTATAAGGCCCACCATATTTTACTTTGGGTGAGGGTTTTTAATGCTTGGAAGGCATACCATTGTAGGACGGTTAAGAAAATAATAAAAGGGATCCAGCGCATTGGTGAATTTTCGGTTAAAGGTATAAACTGGAAAGCAATAAATGTTCGAAAAACTACTTAAACCCAATTTTTTCTGCCAGCAGCATGGCCTTTCCATCGGTCAGACTGGCAACATAACAACTGGCGTTCAATAGGGTTTGATATAGATTTTGTGCGGGCAACTCTTCTTGGTCTGGGATCAATTGAAGTAACAACTGATCATAGCTATTATCCTCTTTAAAAAAGGCATTGGAAGCTGCAGAGACAAAAGCATCCAGTAGAGCAGTGATGACCTTATATCCCACAATTTCTTTTTGAACGACCTCTTCGGAGCAATAAATTTTTTCTACGCTCAAGTTGATAATGTCTGTAATTTGCGCTTTGAATTGACTTTTTTCCAACAAGGCATGACCAAAACTTCCATTGAGTATATGGGTTTCGTTTTCGGTAAACACTCTGACCGCATCTTTAATGAGGCTATTGATGGCAAGTGCCCTTAGATACCCCAGCCTTTGCGTGCGGTGCTTCAATTTAGAATATTTGAGGGTGTCCATGTCTTCTTTGACCAAATTGATCAAATATTCTAAGGCGTATTCTTCATCAATCCAACCCAAGTGAATGCCATCCTCAAAGTCGATGATGGTGTAGCAAATATCATCGGCAGCCTCAACCAAATAGGCCAGTGGATGTCGATGTACTGTTTTGGAATCAACCAGGCCCATATCCTTAGAAAGGACATCAAAGAATGGTTTCTGAGCCTGAAAAAAACCATATTTTTTATGGGCAACGTGGGCAGTGGGACGATGCGGCAAACTCGCTTTGGGGTATTTGATAAAGGCACCCAATGTGGCGTAACTGAGTCGTAAACCACCCGGAGTCCCCACTTTACTTTCTGTGAGGATTTTAAATCCATTGGCATTGCCCTCGAATGCACACAAATCCTGATATTCCTTGTCGGACAGTTTTGATTTGTACTTAGCACCATTCCCATTGAGAAAATAGTGACCTATGGCCTTTTCTCCACTATGTCCGAAAGGAGGATTGCCGATGTCGTGAGACAGCGCCGCCGCCGCAACAATGGCGCCAAAATCGTTGATTTTGTATCCCAAATCTTCAGACAGATGAGGGTGTTTTTCTAGAATATTTTTACCGGCCATTCTTCCCAGACTTCTTCCCACTACAGAAACCTCCAAGCTGTGGGTAAGCCGGGTATGAACAAAGTCTGTTTTGGAAAAAGGAATGACCTGTGTCTTGTCTTGTAAACTTCTAAAAGCACTGGAAAATACAATGCGATCATAATCCACTTCAAAACCCAAACGGGTGTCGTCTTGGGCCACTCTCGGCCGGTCTTTTGTGTCCCCAAACCTCTTGAGCTTCAATAGATTATCCCACTGCATACTGTACAAACGTTACTGAATTGTTAACCCTAAAAATTTTAAATAACATTAAATTAATTTATTGGCATTTTGTTTTAACATTAACCTAAAACTCATCCATTCAATGCCCAATACATTTGTAACAAATCTAAACCATAATTACAAAATGAAAAATTTTAAATCCATTAGTTTATTTGCCTCTTTGACATTTTTTCTTTCATGTTCCGAAGAGGACCCTATCATTGAGTATGTAACGGTAACCGAAAAGGTAACTGAAACAGAAACCGTTGAAGTAGATCCCTATGCAGATTCTACATTAGAGGGTAATATCACTTCCGATAAAACTTTGGACGCCTCCAAGATTTGGCTTTTGAAAGGTCGTGTTTCTGTAGAAAGTGGAGCTACATTAACCATACCTGCCGGAACAATCATCAAAGCCGCCTCCGGAACTGGAGCTGATGCTTCTACTTTAATTATTGCCAGAGGAGCTACAATCATTGCCGATGGAACAGCTGATGCTCCTATCATTATGACTTCCGTTTCTGATAATATTGAGGTTGGAGGAACCTATCCTTCCAGTGCTCCGGCTTTGAATGTCGATACCAGAGGTCTTTGGGGCGGTATACTCATATTGGGTAATGCTCCTTGTTCTTTTTCTGGCGATGTAACGGAACTTCAAATTGAAGGGATTCCTACTTCAGACACCAACGGTCTTTATGGTGGTTCTGATGCTGCCGATAATTCAGGTTCAGTTCAATACCTTTCTATCCGACATGGTGGAGCTGAGATTGGGGAAGGAAATGAAATCAACGGATTGACCCTAGGTGGGGTTGGGTCTGGAACAAAAATTAACCATATCGAAGTGGTTGGAAATGTAGATGATGGAATTGAATTTTTCGGTGGGACAGTAAATGCCAGCAACCTTCTCATCTGGGGACAGGGTGATGATGCCATTGACATAGACCAAGGCTATGCTGGAACCATTGATGGAGCAATGGTGATTTTGACTGCGGCCTCCGATCATGGCTTTGAAATCGATGGCCCTGAGGGGGCTGCCAAAGGTCGTTTTACCCTAAAAAACGCCACGGTAGTAGGCGCAACAGATGATTGTGAGGCCCAAGGCGTTGACGGAGAAATGGCTGACTTTAGAAAAGGAGCTACCGGAGATGTGCTAAACATTCTATTTAGAGATTTTGCAGCTGGCAAAGACGTGGAGTTGGATGCTTCTGCCGATGCGGCTACCTATACTGCTGGAACTCTAACTTTTGTCAATATTGATATCATGTACCCGGTCAGTGATGGTGCAGTCTGTTCCAATGTTGAAACACTCGATAAGATTTTTGACGATATATCAGACGAAAGCACTTTCGAAGCTGATGCCGCTACTTTTGCCGAAGTGGTTACTCAACAAAAAGAAGGAAACGGAGCCGATGCTTCTGTTTTTTCATGGACTTTTTATGCGAGATAATGATTGGATTTACTGTAAATAATATCAATGACCACGGTTTGGGATTACCGCCAAGTGCTTTTCAATTGAATATTTTAATAACTAAATTTTTCTGATGAAAATAAAATATTTTTTCCCGTCAATAATTTCAGTTTTCACTTCCTTTTTTGTGTTGGGACAAATTGGAATTACGGGGACGGTAATCGATGGAGATTTCAACGAAGCCCTTCCTTTTGCCAATATTCTTCTCAAAGAAACCGGAGAGGGCGTTACTTCTGATTTTGACGGAAAATATTCTTTTGAATTGGAGGAGGGAATCTATACCCTTCAGTTTTCTTTTGTAGGATATGAAACCAAAGTCATTACTGAAATCCAAGTGACAGGGAATGAATTTACCATCACAGATGTGGTGTTGAATTCTGCGGCCCAAGGTTTAGAGGAAGTCATTCTTACAGTAGATGCTGGACGGAATACAGAAGCTTCGGTTCTTCAAATTCAGAAAAAATCTGCCAGTTTATTGGATGGAATTTCAGCACAAGCATTCAAGAAAATTGGTGCTAGTGACATCGCCGGTGCCGTAAAAAATGTACCCGGTGTATCGGTTCAAGGAGGGAAATATGTCTATGTCCGAGGCTTGGGAGATCGTTATACCAAATCTATCTTGAATGGGGTTGACATCCCAGGTTTAGACCCTGATCGAAACACCATTCAAATGGATCTTTTTCCAACCAATATGCTTTCCAATGTCTTGGTCATCAAATCTGCAAGGGCCGATTTGCCCGCCGATTTTACGGGAGGCGTAATAGACATTATCACTAAAGATTTTCCAAGCAAAGAGGAGTTTTCTGTCTCTTTGACCATGGGATATAACCCAGACATGCATTTCAATGACAATTATTTGACATACGCGGGGGGAAGTACAGATTTTTTAGGTTTTGATGATGGCTCAAGAAAGAATAAAATTGCCAATAGTTTTTTGGGCAATGCATTTGATCCTAGATTAAATCCAACCGAATCAACCCTAAATGTGGTCAATCGAATCAGTAATCAGTTTGACCCTCAAATGGCGCCAAAAGTATCCAATAGTGGAATGAATTTTGGTTTTGGAATTTCTTATGGAAACCAGTTCAATTTTGAAAACGGTCATGCTTTGGGAGTGCTGGCTTCTTTGTCTTACAAGAGTGAACAAACCGTTTATGAAAACACCCAGGATAATCTTTACAATTTTAGCCCAGAAAAAAGCGTATTTACTTTTGAGGAAAATCGAATTCAGTCCGGAACCATAGGTGGGCAAAATATTATTTCCAGTGGTCTTTTTGGTTTGACTTATAAGACGGAATCATCAAAGTATAAATTCAATGGATTGCAAATTCAAAACGGGGAAAGTACTTCAGGAAGTTTTAGACAGCTGACCCGCTTTTCCGACTTTATAGACTTCAACAAGTTCAATCTCGAATACAACGAAAGAAGCATATCCAATGCCATGTTTTCTGGTTTGCATAATTTTGATGAATCAAATTTAAAACTTGAGTGGACCCTTTCCGGAACGCTGGCTAAGGTTCATGACAAGGATGTTAGAAATACAACCTTTCAGGATGAAGAGGGAATCTTTAGTTTCCAAGAAAATACAGAGCCTAAAAGAATCTGGAGAACACTAGACGAAAATAATCTTGTAGCTAAAGTTGATTTTACCAAACGATTTGAATTTCTTGGTTCAGATGCTGTTCTAAAGTTTGGTATATACGGATCCTTTAAAGAAAGAGATTTTTCAATTGCCCAGTATTCTGTGAGTTCCAATTATACCTCCAAAAGTGATTGGGATAACTATGGAGGAGATCCCAACCAGCTTTTTAATCCCAACAACCTCATTGGGATTAACAACGACAAGGGAACCTATATCAATCCACAAACAACAATACGTCAAGAGGCCAATATTTTCAATGCCAAACAACAAAATCTTGCGGGCTATGTTTCAAACGAATTTAATTTCTCTGAAGAATTAAAATCCATTATTGGTTTGCGTTTCGAAAATTATCAGGTATTCTACACTGGTGAAAATAGTCAGTTGGGAGAAGTTTACAACAATGAGAATATCATCAGTAAGAATAATTTGTTCCCTTCGGTTAATTTTATTTATAGTTTAAAGGAAAATAAAAACCTGAGATTGGCATATTCGCTTACCACGGCCCGCCCCAGTTTTAAGGAGGCTTCCATTGCCGAGATATACGATCCAATATCCAATTTGTTTTTTATCGGAAACATCAACATCCGTCCTACCTATATCGACAACTTTGATATTCGCTATGAAGCTTTTGGTGAAAACGCACAATTGTTTGCCATTAGTGCATTTTATAAAAACCTCACCGACCCTATTGAAATTGGTTTTGTGGCCGCTTCTTTTTCAAACTACAAGCCGTTGAATTTAGAAACGGCAAATGTTTTTGGATTGGAACTCGAATTGAGAAAAGACTTAAGCACTTGGTTTTCTGGTTTTGAAAATTGGAAATTAAACTTCAATGGATCTTATATTATTTCTGACGAAAAGTACAGTGAGGATGAGTTAAAGCTGAGAAGGCTGGGTCTGAGAGAAGGGCAAAACCTAGGAAGCTCCAGACCGCTTCAAGGTCAATCCCCTTTTTTGATCAATGCAGGGATTGAATATAACAATCAAGACAAAGGATTCCAAGGAGGACTGTTTTACAACGTCCAAGGGAAAACATTACAGGTGGTAGGAAACGGTTTTTATCCAGATGTATATACCATGCCATTTAATAGCCTTAACTTTAACGTGATTAAACAATTAAAAAAGAACAGAACGCTGACTTTGAAAGTAACCAACCTTTTGGATGATAATCGTGAGAGTGACTTTATTGGATTTAATGAAGAGCGTGCGTATTTTAGTTTTAGAAATATAGGAAGAACCTTTTCTTTTAGTTATGCAGTTCGATTTTAATACATAAAGGTCTTTTGGAAAACATCTACTTATACATCGTCGTTATACTGAGCCTGCTGGCCATAGGTGACTTGATTGTCGGGGTCAGTAATGACGCAGTAAATTTCCTAAACTCTGCAATTGGCTCAAAGGCCATTTCCTTCAGAAGCATAATGATATTTGCGAGTTTGGGAATTGCTTTGGGAGCATTGTTTTCAAGCGGTATGATGGAGGTCGCCCGTAAGGGTATTTTCAATCCTGGAGCCTTTAATTTTGAGGAAATCATCTACATTTTTATGGCAGTGATGATGACCGATATATTGTTGTTAGACTTCTTCAATACCCTAGGAATGCCCACCTCCACTACAGTCTCTATCGTTTTTGAATTGTTGGGGGCTGCTGTGGTCATGTCACTGATTAAAATATTTTCAGATTCGGGCAATCTTATGGAGTTGTCTACCTACATTAATACAGAGAAGGCGACTCAAATTATTTTGGGAATTTTGCTCTCTGTTATTATTGCTTTTACCGTTGGAGCTTTGGTTCAATGGCTCTCCAGAGCCATTCTCACACACGATTTTCTTCATAAATCCAAATTGATCAATGCCCTTTTTGGAGGAATTTCGCTTGCGGCCATCAGTAATTTTATCCTGATTAAAGGGATCAAAGGAACGCCTTATGCTGGGATTGAATATGACTTTCTCGAGGGTATGACCATCAACGCCTTCCTCGAAGTCAATGCCTTTTTGGTCAACCTTTCCAGTCTTTTGTTTTGGTATTTGTTTTCTTATATTTTAATGAAAGTATTTAAACTAGATATTTATAAGCTTATTATTGGTGTTGGAACTTTTGCTCTGGCATTGGCTTTTGCGGGCAACGACTTGGTCAACTTTATTGGCGTTCCCGTAGCAGCTTTCCAGTCTTATGAAGCTTGGGTTAGTTCTGGGATAGCTGCAACAGAGTTCAGCATGAGCGTGCTTTCGAAAAAAGTTCCCACTCCAACTATTTTTCTTTTGGTTTCAGGGTTGATTATGGTATTGACTTTGTGGTTTTCTTCGAAAGCCAAAAAAGTCGTCAAGACTTCACTCGATCTCTCCGATCAGAATGATATTAAAGAGCGTTTTCGCCCCAATTTTTTATCCAGACTATTGGTTCGTTTTTTTGTAGGCCTTAATCAATATTTTTCTAATCTTTTTCCAACGGCCATTTCCAAAAAAATCAGTGGGGCATTCGAGATTACTGTTGACAGGTCAGTGGCCAAAGATCCCAATGCCCCTTCTTTCGATACCCTAAGAGCCTCCATTAATCTAACCGTAGCAGCCATTCTGATTTCTATAGCCACCTCCCTCAAGCTGCCATTATCAACAACCTATGTTACCTTTATGGTGACCATGGGTACTTCATTGGCTGATCGAGCTTGGGGAACAGAAAGTGCAGTCTACCGTGTAGCAGGAGTGATCAATGTTATTGGAGGTTGGTTTTTTACTGCCCTAAGTGCCTTTTTGTTTTGTGGAGGGATTGTTTATCTCATTCATTTGGGTGGATTTACGGCCATTCTTGTGATTCTGGGCATTATACTCCTATTGATTTCCAGAAATTTTATCAGTCACAGAAGAGAAAGTAAAGTAAGACAACAAGGGAAACTCTTCAGTCCTCAAAGCGATCCCTACAAAGGAATTATTGAGGAAAGTGTTATGAATATTGCCAATGTGATTGGAAACACTTACGAGATTTATGCTTCTATCATAAGAGGTTTATCCAACAACGATTTGAGAACCCTTTCCAACGCCAAAAAGAACGCTGATGAACTGTTTGATGAGGTCAATGATATGAAAAACGGCATCTATTATTTCCTCAAGCGCATTAAAGAAACTAGTGTGCCTGCCACCCGTTTCTATATTTCTTTGTTGGGTTTAATGTCAGATCTTATCGAAGACCTGATCTACATTTCCAACGAAAGTTATAAACACATTAACAACAATCACAGTCCTCTTAAGGCTCAACAGATCGATGATCTCAATGAGATTTTTCAGTCTCTTTCTTCAGTTTTTAAAGAAGGTATTGAAGCTTTTAACTTGCAATTCAGTGATAAGGAGTTCAACGACGTTTTAATACAAAAGAAGGAAAATTTTGATTTGTTAAATCAAAAAATAGACGATCAGATTCTCAGGATTGAATCAGAAACGAGTCCTAAAAATACTGCACTTTACTTTAATATTTTGATACGGACAAAAGACCTTATTCTTCACAAATTTGATTTGGTAGAAGAATTTTATAGTGTAAATAAGAAAGTTAAATCTTGAGTGTGACTTTCGATTGAGTGTAATTAGTTGTTTTTGGCGATCATTTTTCTCTCGCTATTGTTCCACTCCAATACATTGACTATTTTATTGTTTTCGTATATCACTTCGATCAAATCATCTTGATTCCAAAAAAACCATTGGCCAGTTTTCAAGCCTGATTGATAAGTACCCATAGCTGTTTTTTTACCGGAGGGTTGGTAGCTAATCCAATTGCCATGTCGTTTATTGTCCTTAAAAAAGCCAGTTTGGGCAATAGCTCCATTGTCATGATAAAAAACTGCTTTGGTAAGTTCACCTTGTTTTTCAAATTTAGGTTCGGTGCTGTCTTGTGCGTTCAATACGAACGAAAACAAGATCAATATTATGGCTATATTTTTCATAATTCAATGTTCTAACTACGTTACTAAAGTACACAAACGTTTACTAAAAATAAACATTTAGTTAACATTAAATTTACAGTAAAGACATAACTACCTTATATACAGTTAAATATACCGAATAAAAAAACGCTTATTTAATCATAAATAAGCGTTTTAAGGAGTGAAAATGTGTTATGAGCCACACATTAGACAATCATCATCTTCACTTTTTTTGGACTGTTCTAACATCTGTTTTAACTCGGCTGGGGTCAGTGGTTCTACAGCAGTCGCAGGATTATTTTGAGTACTTTTTCCCACAGCAGCAACGGCGGTTGAAGTAGCAGTTATGGGTTCGGTTGCGATGGGAGTTTGGTCGGTTTCAGCTGTTTTTGTTTTTGCAGCTTTGGCGTTGTCCAATGTAAATTTAATGGCATCAACAGCAGATTTTGTTCTCAGATAATACATTCCTGTTTTGAGGCCCGACTTCCACGCATAAAAGTGCATGGAGGTCAATTTTGCCATAGTCGCACCTTCCATAAATAAATTTAGGGATTGAGATTGATCAATAAAATAACCCCTGTGTCGGGACATATCAATAATGTCTTTCATACTCATTTCCCAAACGGTTTTGTACAGCTCTTTGATGTCCTCTGGTATACCTTTAATGTGTTGTATGGATCCATTGGCCTGCATCAATTCTTGTTTCATGTCTTCGTTCCATAAACCGAGATTGACCAAGTCTTCCAGTAGGTGTTTATTGACTACAATAAATTCTCCAGACAAGACCCTTCGGGTATAAATATTTGAAGTATAAGGCTCAAAGCACTCGTTGTTTCCAAGAATTTGAGACGTTGATGCTGTAGGCATTGGTGCTACCAAGAGCGAGTTTCTTACACCGTGTTTCTTTACACTTTTTCGCAAGTCTTTCCAATCCCATCGTCCACTGAGTTCTTCATCTTTAATTCCCCAAAGGTTGTATTGAAACTCTCCTTTTGCCATGGGTGACCCTTTGTATGTTTTGTAGGGACCGTCTTTTTCTGCTTCTTCAACAGAAGCTTTTACTGCGGCAAAGTATAGGGTTTCAAAAATTTCTTGATTAAGGGATTTGGCTTCTTCACTGGTAAATGGCAACCTCAGTTTGATGAAAGTATCCGCCAATCCTTGAACACCTAAACCTACGGGGCGATGTCTCATGTTGGAGTTTTCGGCCTCTTTCACTGGGTAATAGTTGCGGTCAATGACGCGGTTGAGGTTTTTGGTAACCCTCTTAGTTACATTGAACAATTCCTCGTGATTGAACTTACCGTCTTCTACAAACATTGGAAGTGCAATGGAGGCTAAATTACAGACCGCTATTTCGTCCTCAGAGGTATATTCTAAGATTTCGGTACAGAGGTTAGAAGAACGTATGGTTCCCAGATTTTTCTGATTGGACTTTCTGTTGGCAGCGTCTTTGTATAACATGTAGGGAGTTCCCGTTTCAATTTGAGATTCCAAAATTTTATCCCAAAGTTCCCGTGCTTGGATGGTTCTTCTTCCTTTGCCCTCTTTTTCGTATTTGAGGTAGAGTTTTTCAAAATCTTCACCGTGACAATCATAAAGCCCAGGACATTCGTTGGGACACATCAATGTCCAAGTTGAATTTTCCTCTACGCGTTTCATAAACAAATCTGAAATCCACATGGCATAGAACAAATCCCTTGCCCGCATTTCTTCCTTACCGTGATTTTTCTTGAGTTCCAGAAAATCAAAAATATCGGCATGCCACGGCTCAACATAGATGGCAAATGATCCTTTTCTTTTTCCCCCTCCTTGATCCACATAACGGGCAGTGTCATTGAAAACCCTTAGCATGGGAACAATACCATTGGAAGTCCCATTGGTTCCAGCGATATATGATCCGGTGGCTCGGATGTTGTGAATAGATAGTCCTATTCCACCTGCCGATTGTGAGATCTTGGCCGTTTGCTTAAGCGTATCATAGATGCCGTCGATGCTATCGTCTTTCATGGTCAATAGAAAACAAGAAGACATTTGAGGCTTGGGCGTACCAGAGTTAAAGAGGGTGGGGGTTGCATGTGTAAAGTAGCGCTTAGACATCAACTCATAAGTCTCAAAAGCAGCCTCTAGGTCATTGAGGTGAATACCAATGGAGACACGCATTAACATGTGTTGAGGACGCTCTACAATTTGACCATTAAGCTTTAACAAATAGGAGCGCTCTAATGTCTTAAAACCAAAAAAGTCGTATCCGAAATCCCTGTTATATATAATATTAGAATCGATTTGATCCCCGTTTTTTTCTATGATTTCGTAAACCTCATCGGAAAGTAATGGCGCTTTTTTTCCGGTTCTAGGGTTGACATATTCATAGAGATCTTTCATTGTAGCAGAGAAAGATTTTTTGGTATTCTTGTGCAGGTTAGAAACAGAAATCCTTGCTGCCAATTGTGCATAGTCTGGATGAGTGGTGGTCATGGTGGCCGCGATCTCCGCAGCGAGGTTGTCCAACTCTGAGGTAGTAACCCCGTCGTAAAGCCCTTCGATTACTCGCATGGCTACACGAACAGGATCAACCAACGGATTCAATCCATAGTTGAGTTTTCTGATACGAGCCGTGATCTTATCAAACATTATTGGCTCCTTGCGCCCATCTCTTTTTACTACATACATAGATTTCTATTTTAAAATTTGATTAAAATAATAGCCCTAAAGGGTCAATTAATTGGGGTAACACCAGATTGGGTTGGGGCAACCGATTTTCAGATTAGAAATCTGCATCAGTGGTAAACTGCGTTTCTTCTTTTTCGTTGTTAAGAACTCCGGCTTTTTGGTACTCAGATACACGCTTTTCAAAAAAGTTGGTTTTACCCTGAAGCGAAATCATATCCATAAATTCAAATGGATTGGTAACATTGTGCTTCTTTTCGCAACCCAACTCAACCAGCAAGCGATCCGTTACAAACTCAAGGTATTGTGTCATCAACTTAGCATTCATGCCAATTAAACTAACTGGAAGAGATTCTGTGACGAACTCACGTTCTATTTTCAATGCGTCCATGATGATCTCCTCAATTCTTTCTTTGGGAACTTTGTTGACCAAGTGCTTGTTGTGAAGGTGAACGGCGAAATCACAGTGCACGCCTTCATCTCTAGAGATCAACTCGTTAGAGAAAGTAAGACCGGGCATCAAACCTCTTTTCTTGAGCCAGAAAATTGAACAGAATGCACCAGAGAAGAAAATACCCTCTACCGCAGCAAAAGCAATCAATCGCTCGGCGAAAGAATCAGAATCAATCCAACGCAAGGCCCAATCAGCTTTCTTTTTGATGGCAGGGAAAATCTCAATGGCTTTGAATAATTTATTTTTTTCTACTTCATCTTTGACATAAGTATCAATCAGAAGGGAATATGTTTCCGAGTGGATATTTTCCATCATGATTTGAAAACCATAGAAAAATTTTGCTTCAGAATACTGAACTTCATTGACAAAATTCTCGGCTAAATTTTCATTTACGATTCCATCGGAAGCAGCAAAAAAAGCAAGTATGTGTTTGATGAAATACTTTTCATCATCGGTTAACTTGGTATTCCAATCATTTAGATCTTGATGTAAATCAATTTCTTCGGCAGTCCAAAAACTCGCCTCCATCTTTTTGTACCATTCCCAAATATCGTGGTGTTGGATGGGGAAGATTACAAATCTATTTTCGTTTTCTTGGAGGATTGGTTCTACAGCTGCCATTTTATATCTTTTAATTCTGATTTATATTACGACAAAGATTCTAAAATGTTCTCAAAAATGAAAGACATACTTTTCCACAAACGGGTCGAGTTTTTAACAAATCTTATTTTTTAAGATGCTGAGAGTAGTGAAAACAACAAATAATAAAGTACTGAAAATCAACATATTAAAAACAAAAAAAAATCCTTAACCCCTATAAAGACTGGCTCTAGGAGTTCAATTCTTTGGCGGCCATTTCCAATTCTGAATACCACTCATTTCCAAATTTTCTAATTAAGGCATCTTTAACAAACTGGTAAATTGGAATTTTTAAACTGTCTCCCAATTGACATCCGCTTTCACAAATATGCCAGCGGTGGTAATTTACCGCATTGAACTCAGAATATTCTTTTACACGAACCGGATAAAGGTGACATGAAATGGGTTTTTTCCAATCTATTCTATTGGCCCTGTGCGCATTTTCAATACCACATTGGGTAGTCCCATTGATTCCAAAAACCACATAAGCACACTCTTTGTTGTCCACCAATGGGGTTTCGAAAGTATCCTTTTCAACACGAATAAATTTACCGTGTTTTTCAATGGCTTCTTTTCCCTTTTCATTCAGAAAAGGAGCAATGAGATCATAGTTTTTTTCAAGGAATTCGGTTTCCTCTTTATCAAGAGGGGCACCTGCTTCCCCTTCTACACAGCAGGCTCCTTTACACGCATTTAGATTGCAAACAAAATCATTGTTAATGATTTCTTCGGATACCAGCGAGTTGCCTATTTGAAACATTGAATTTGAAAATTTATGCGATTATATATTTTGTAAATTTAACATATTATGAAAAAAAAATGAATTAAAAGGGAACTACATTTGTATAAATTTACGCAATGAATCTAAAAGAAATTTTGACCGCCAGTATGGTTCTTTTTGCCGTCATTGATATAGTAGGGAGTATTCCCATTGTGATCAGTCTAAGGGAAAAAGCAGGTCATATTCAGTCAGAAAAGGCTTCTTTGGTGGCCGCTATAATTATGATTGCCTTTCTTTTTTTGGGAGAAAAAATATTGGCTCTTATCGGAATAGATGTCAATTCTTTTGCCGTGGCTGGTTCCTTTGTGATTTTCTTTTTGGCTTTGGAAATGATTTTGGGAATTACACTGTTCAAAGAAGAAGCCCTTGAGGTCGCCTCTATCGTACCCCTAGCTTTTCCTGTTATTGCAGGGGCTGGAACCATGACCAGCCTATTGTCTTTGCGTGCAGAATACGATTTGATTAATATTATTATTGCCATACTGATCAATATTTTGATCGTGTATATTATCCTGAAATCTTCTTCAAGATTAGAGAGAATTTTGGGCAAACAAGGCATCAATATTATTCGCAAGGTTTTTGGAATCGTATTGTTGGCCATAGCTGTCAAACTCTTCGCCACCAACGTAGCTAAAATAGTGGTCTAAGTTCAAAGCGTTTATCGAAAGGTTTAATAATTTTACATTATGAAAATATTTATAAGAATTTTGATGGCACTGTCCCTTGGGATGGTTATTTTTAATGCGACTCAAGTCAATTGGGAGGATCCTCTTTCTGAGAAAAGTTCCATCGCTGTCATTGGGATTATGGCAGCCCTTTGTGCTTTTTTACTTTTATTGCTATTGATCTTGTCCAAAAAAATTTCCAAAAAACTCAACCATTAGTCGATTTTGGGCAGACTGTCTAACGTCTTGATGGCAGTCTCCAAGAACAAATCATCCTGATTTTTGATCTGGTTAAAAATATTCTCCCCAAAAAGTTGGAGTCCCAAATAAGTCTTAACGGCTTTAAGGGTTTCCTGCTCAGTTATTTTAATCTCAATTTCGTTATCGACACAGTATTTTACAAATAAATCATGCCAAGGGAGTATGTCTTTAAACCGATCTTCGAGTACATCGTCCATGCCAAAATCATTGAATTTTCTCCTGTTGTTGTCCAACTCCTTAAAGACAAAATTATTCATCAAATTGGAGTTCAGAATATAGGAATTCCATTCCTCCTCTTCGGTATTGTTATTTGAAATATATAAATCGGGGATAATGCCTCCTCCTCCATAAACAGTTCTACCTTCTGGGGTTTTATACGCCAAACTATCGGTAATAGGAATTTTTTTGGCATCTGCCATCTCTCCTTTGTGATAGCGATTGCTGAGATCTTGATAATAAGCTTCTCTATCTCCGTTGTAAGGTTTTTGTATGGATCTTCCGGTAGGGGTAAAATATTTGGCGATGGTCAGTCGAACAGCATCCCCTCCTCCCAGCGGCATTTGCTGCTGGACCAATCCTTTCCCAAAAGTTCTCCTTCCAATAATCCAACCCCTGTCGTTATCCTGTATTGCACCAGCAACGATCTCACTGGCAGAGGCCGATTGTTCATTCACCAAAACGATCAAGTCTCCCTCCTGAAAATCACCATTGCCCTCGGCCATTGATTTTTCTTCTTCCCCCATGTTGCTTTTGGTGATCACTATGGTTTGATCTTTTTGCAATAAAGCATTTGAAATTTGGATCGCAGGATGAAGGTATCCCCCAGGATTATCCCTTAAGTCCAAAATCATTTTTTCCATTCCTTGAGAAATCAATTCATTTAAAGCGAGATCAAATTCATCGTAGGTGGTTTGAGAAAACCGATTGATTTTTAGGTAACCCAAATTTTTGTCCATCATATAATAAGAATCAACACTAGGCAGGGGTACCTTTCCTCGCTTCATTTCCAATTGAAAAATTTTATCCTCTGATTTTCGATACATGGTCAGATCAACAGAGGTTCCTGGCCTCCCTTTTAGGGCTTGCATGATCTTTTCACTGGAGTAGTTTTTTTGGAATAATGTATCATTATTAGCAATCAAGATTCTATCCCCTGCCAACAGTCCGGCTGCCTCACTGGGCCCACCTTCCAAGACCCTAATGATGGTCACACTGTCTTTGAACATAAAAAAGCTGACCCCTATTCCGTAAAATTTGCCTTGCATATTTTCGGCGATGCTCTGTCTTTGACGTGCTGGGATGTATACCGAGTGTGGATCCAATCGATTGACAATGTCTTCAATAACCTCTCCAACCAAACTGTCTGTATCAATTTCTTCTACATAATCATCATCAATATATTGCAACAGTCGCTCCAGCCGATTCATGCTCCATGAATCCTGCTGATTGGACATCAAAATTTCTTTTTCACTGCCCAGCAAATAGCCAATGCATATCGATAGGAATACGATTGCAAAAAGAACTAAATTTTTTTTCATGGGTTTATTTCGCTTTTTAAGGTCAATCCAATTGCGTTAAAATTACACCTGCTTTTTCCAGAAAATCAAGGCCCGAACTGTCTTTGTATTTCAGTGAATAAACCACCCTTTTGATCCCAGCTTGATGAATCAGTTTGCTGCATTCTCTACAAGGGGAGAGGGTGATGTATAGGGTTGCACCCACACAAGATTGAGTTGATGCGGCGACTTTCAATATCGCATTGGCTTCGGCGTGGAGTACATACCATTTGGTATAATGTTCTTCGTCTTCACATTCATTTTCAAAACCCGATGGGGTGCCGTTGTATCCGTCAGAAATGATCATTCGGTCTTTGACAATCAAAGCTCCCACTTTTTTGCGCTCGCAATGAGAAAGTTCTCCCCAAGTCTGCGCCATTTTCATATAGGCCTGATCGTATCTTTTTTGCTTTTCTGAAGACATGAACGCTAAGATAAATTAAAATGGCCAGTTATTTGATGTCATCAGTATAGCTTGAGACAAGACCATGGAAGCAATGATCAACTGCCATTTTAGAGCTTGAATTTTTAACAGACCAAGTGCTATCCAATTCATAAATAGCACAAAAATAACAATCAAAATCTGTGCGAACTCGACCCCTAAGGCAAACTCTAAAAGACCCAAAATGGCCTCCCCTTCGGAGGCAATCATTTTGAAGTATCGACCGAAACCAAAGCCATGAATCAATCCAAAAAATAGGGTGATGAGGTTGATCCAAACCCCTTTGAGATGGGAATGCTTTTTTTGAACCAGTATCGATAGGCAAGTGATACAGATGGTAATGGGAATTAAAAACTCAACCCAAGCGGCATCGATTTTTAGCCATTCAAAATGAGTAACTAAAAGTGACAGCGAATGTCCCAAGGTAAAAAGACTTACCCATAACAGCAACCTCCGCCAATTCTTAAAGGCAAATGGAAGAGAGAGGGCAACAAGAAAATAGAAGTGATCTAAACCTCCGATATCGAGAACATGATCAAAACCCAAATCAAAATAGAACCAAAACGTTTCCATAAAATCAATTTTAATTATTTTTTTGACGCATTAATGTTTCATAAGCCTTTTGAACCTCCCTGAATTTTTCCTCCGCACCTTTGATCATTGCAGGGTCTTGTCCGCGGAGTTTGTCGGGGTGATATTTTTTGGCCATCCTCCGATAAGCCTTTTTTATATCATCTTGGTTGGCATTGGAGTCGACCTCAAGTATCTTATAAGCATTGTCGGTATTTTTGACAAACATCGCTTTGATGCTCTCAAAATCGGGCAAACGCAGTCGCATTCCCGAAGCTATTTGTGAGAGTTTTTGCAGTTCTACATCAGAAACATGGCCGTCGGCATTGGCTATTCCAAAGAGAAAATGAAGAATCTGCAATCGGGTTTCATAGGCAGTTTGCTGAACAAAAACTCGGGTCAGTTGATCCAGATGTTGGGTCTCTTTTTTGATTTGAGTATTGAAGGTTCTAAAAATCGAATCGGCGCGTTCTTTTCCGTATTGACCGATAAAAAAACTCCTAACGAAGTCCAATTCCTTTTGTTGGACGACTCCGTCGGCTTTGATGATTAGTGCAGAAAGAGACAACAAATTCAACTGAAATGTTTCAGGTTTTATGGCATAAGAGGAGGTTCGGATACGGATAGAGTCTTGAGTCATGAATTCAAAAAACCTTCCAATCACAAAGCCTAAAATGGCACCAGGAAATCTTAAAATAGAATAACCAATAATTGCGGCCACCCACTTAATCATATACTTGCTTTATTGAGAATGTAAAGATACAAATGTCAATAAAAGATCGATGACCACTCTCAATTAAATAGGGAGTTTTTTATCTTTACCAAAAATAAAGAATTATGTATCCAGCTGAAATAGTAAGGCCCATGAAAGAAGAGTTGACAACCATCGGTTTCGAAGAGTTGTTAACTGCTGAAGCCGTTGAAACAGGCTTGTCTAAATCGGGAACGGCTTTGGTCGTGGTCAACTCTGTTTGTGGTTGTGCCGCTGCAAATGCTCGACCTGCCGTTAGAATTTCATTAAATAACGAAAACACCCCCGATCATTTATACACCGTATTTGCTGGAGTAGATCGGGATGCTACTGATGTTGCAAGAGCTAAGATGATGCCCTTTCCGCCTTCCTCTCCTAGTTTGGCATTGTTCAAAGACGGAGAATTGGTACACATGATAGAGAGACATCACATTGAAGGCCGAACTGCCCAACTGATTGCTGAGAATTTGACCGAGGCTTTTGATGAGTTTTGTGATTGAGCCATCGTATTTGAGGTAATGTAAGTTTTTGATCGTGAAAAAAGTTTTCTCCTATCCCCTCACGATCTTCTATTACCTCCTATTTGGTTTAAATCTGCTCTTCTTCCACCTTATTCAGGTATTTTGCCATCGGCTGTTGGGATATGCTGCGCACAAAAAATCGGTTGATTGGCTTAATTTTTTATTGTTGCGCTGTTTAAATCTCTTGGGGACGCGTTTCGAGTTTTCCAATCCATTTGAAATGCCACAAAAAGGACCCTTAATCATTGTTTCCAATCACCAGAGTACCTACGATATTCCTCCCATCATTTGGTATTTTAGAAAATACCACCCCAAGTTCATCAGTAAATCTACCCTGGGTAGTGGAATCCCTAGTGTTTCCTATAATCTCCGTCATGGAGGTTCAGTTTTGATTGACCGAAGAAAATCCAATTCGGCCTTAAAAAAAATCAAAGGTTTCGGCCAACAAGTCCAAAAAAATCAATGGTCCGCTGTAATTTTCCCCGAAGGAACCCGGAGTAAAGACGGACAAACCAATAAGTTCTATTCCAATGGGTTGATGACACTGTTCGAACAAATTCCCGATGCCACGGTGATCGCTCTGAGCATTAACAATTCGTGGAGGTTGGCTCAATACCGTTACTTCCCTATTCCCCTAGGCATTAAAGTAAGGTTTAAAGTACAGTCCATTTCTAAGTTGAGGGATAAAGATCCCAAAGCACTATTCCTCGAGTTAGAGCAATTGATCTCCCGAGGAGTTCAAGAGAACTAAAACAGGGGTTTTCTTTTTTCCAGAAAAGCGGCAATACCTTCCTCAAAATCGGCAGTTCCAAAGCAATCGGAGAATTGAAAGTTTTCTTCCTCAAACCCTTTGGAGGCTACATCGGTGGCATTGATGGCCTTAATCGCATTTTTAATGGAATGAGGTGCGTTTTTGATGATTCTATGTGCCAATGTGATGGCTGCTTCAAGAAGTTGTTCCGAAGGAACTACCGCATTGACCAAGCCCATTCGAAGGGCTTTTTCAGCGCCAATCATGTCTCCGGTCAAAATCATTTCCATGGCATTTCCCTTTCCGATTAATGCAGCTAATCTTTGGGTTCCGCCATAACCAGGGATCACGCCCAAGGACACCTCTGGTAATCCCATTTTGGCATGTTGGGCAGCTACTCTCAGCTGACAAGCCATTGCCAGTTCAAGTCCTCCCCCCAAGGCATAACCATTGATGGCAGCGATGACAGGCTTTTCCATATGTGCAATAAAATCAAATAAAACTTGATTCCCATGTCGCGCCAGAGCCGATGCTTCTTTGGGACCATAATTCGAAAATTCTGAGATGTCTGCTCCCGCTACAAATGCTTTGTCTCCACTTCCGGTCAGTATGATAACTTTTACAGAAGTGTCGTTTTGAAAATCGACCAGTCTGTGGTGTAATTCGTTAATCAAATCCCGGTTGAGGGCGTTCAGCTTTTTTTCACGGTTAATTTTGATCCATCCAATGCTGTCTTGAATTTCAATCCATGTCAGTTTATCTTCCATTTTATTACAATTTTAGCGTAACGACAAAGGTGGTTCCATTGTCTCCAGTGGTATATTCTATTTTTCCCTTGTGGGAATCAATGATGTTCTTGACAATTCCCAATCCCAGTCCCATACCTTTGGTCTTGGTCGTAAACTTGGGTTCAAAAACTTTTGATTGAATGGATTTGGGAATCCCTATACCATTATCTACGAAAGAAATTTTGACATTTTTTCGTCCTTTTTTGATGGATACTTTTATTTTGGCTTGCTGCCCTTGTTGGACGGCTTGAAGCGCATTTTGCACAATATTTGTGGTCACTCTGATCCATTGTGTTCGATCCAAACGCAACCTAATCTCCTCATCAGAGGTTTTAAATTCTATAATGTCTTCCTCGAAAATCTCCAAGGCCCTGCGGGTAATTTCTACCAAATCAGACTTTACCAACTTGGGTTTGGGTAAGGTGGCAAAGTCAGAGAATGCATTGGCCACATCACTCATGGTGTCGATTTGTTCAAGGAGGATTTGAGAAAACTCATCAATTTTTTTGGCGTTGTCTGGGTCATCATCTGAGAACCGTCTCTGAAAACTTTGCACGGTGAGTCGCATGGGCGTCAATGGGTTTTTGATTTCATGGGCAACCTGTTTGGCCATTTCTTGCCATGCTTGTTCTCTTTGTGTTCGAGCCAGTAGGGTGGCACTTTTTTCCAATTCATCAATCATCTTATTGTAGGAGTTGATCAAACTGGCAATGTCTCGAGGTGCATTTTTAAGTTGAATTTTTTCATTCTCTTTCAAGAGTCCAGTTTGGTCAATTTTTTCTCGGAAAGTTTCCAGCGAACGGGAAATGTATTTGGAAATAAAATAAGCCAAAATAATCGCCACCACCAGCATCAACAAATAGATTTGATACAAGCTTTGAAGGAAAGTGTTCAATTCGTTTTCTGAAAAAGAAACATCTTCAAAATAAGGAAAGAACAATACTCCATAGGGATTGCCAAAGTCGTCTTTTAGAACACTGTAGGAGGATTGGAATTTTCCGATCTCATCATTGTTTTTTTCTAGCACTCTACTGTCTGATTTTGCCAAAATACTTGTCAAAAATTCAGCCTCCAAAGCATAATCATTGGCAATGATTTTCAATGGGAGGAAAGAAGTAAAAAGGGGTTGCCCCTCTAAATTGAAAACAGAATAGTTGACCTTATGAATTTTTATTACTGCACTAAATTCCTCTTTATACTGAGCCCATACACTGTCGTTTTTCCTGAGTAAATCGTTCTTTTCAACCAAATAATCGATTTGCTTTTTCAACTGACTTTCTTTTCGAGTCAACCTGAAAAGATTATAGTCAATCGATTCATTTTGATATTGAAAAAAAGTAGCGACTAAAATCAAAAGACAGGTCAAAAGCACCAACAATATCATGGAGATAAAGATTTGAGTTCTTAACGAAATACGTCTTAACAATTTAATTCTCATCTGCAATAGATTTCTCTCTCCACCTTTTGTAGAGCTTTATGGCCAACATCAAAAAGACAATAAGTCCCAATGTTCCCAAAACCATAAAAATCCAATGAATAGCGCTTTTGACGATGGCCAAGAATACGATGGCAAACAAAAACAGGGTTGCTCCCTCGTTCCAAATCCTCATAAAGTTGGAGGAATAACGGATCTCGTCTCGCTGTAATTCCAAGAACATCTGATGTGTTTTTAGGTGATAGGCATAGAGTAAAAGGATGAATCCGGTTTTAATCAACATCCAAGATTGGTAGAGCCACTCAGGCATTAAAACCAATAACCAAATGGCGAACAAGGTGGCCAGAATTGCCGAAGGCCAAGTGATAATGTACCACAATCTTCGAGACATGATTTTGAGTTGTTTCTCCAATATTTCTTTGGCCGGAGAGCTTTTTTTGGAAGCCTCAATGTGATAGATAAACAATCGGGGTTCGTAGAACAATCCAGCAAACCAAGTAACCACAAAAATTAAGTGAAGGGATTTTATATAATTGTAATACTCCATTGGTTTTCGGGTCTGGTGGTGTTATTGGTATAGAACAGATTACAGAATTACAAATTACAAAAACTTAAACAAATGCAAATGTTTATTTTAAGGGCAAATCTTTAGGAATTCAAATATTTTCTGAGTTCGTAAACCAAAAAACTACCCGTGACGATGGTTGCGAGTAATTCTGCAATGGGGAACGCCAGCCAAACCCCGTTAATTCCCATAAAACTCGGAAAAATATACAGTAAGGGGATAAAGAAAAACCCTTGACGGGTCAAGGTAAGCAACAATGCTGGGAGTGCTTTACCAATGGCTTGATAGTAGGCCGCGCCGATCAACTGCACACCCACAATGGGGGTGGCGGCAAAGACCCACCGAATGGCTGCTGGTGCTTTTTCAAGTACCAAGGGTTCATTGGTAAAAATACCCCCGATGGAATTCGAAAAGACATTGATCATCAGAAAAATCAAGGTCGCAAATCCCGTTGCGTAAAGAACTGCTGTTCGGATGACTTGCTCCACTCTTTTTTTATTATTGGCACCGTAATTGAAACCCGCAATGGGTATAAAGCCTTGGGTAATCCCCAATACGGGGAAAAGTGAAAACATTAAAAGTCGGCTGATGATGGCATAGACCGCCACGGCCGATTCTCCCCCCAAACCAAAAAGTAAGTTGTTGACCAACAAAACCGAAAGACTGACCACTCCTTGTCGAGCCAGAGTGACAGATCCCAAAGCACCAATTTCTTTGGTGATATTGCTGTCCAATTTAAAGTCCCCGATGTTGAGGTGCAATTCAGAACGATTTGAGTTGAAAAAATAAAGAATATAGAAGGCGCAAACCCCATAGGACAGGGTAGTGGCCCATGCAGCTCCGTGCATTCCATAGTCGAAAATATAAATCAAGACATAGTCCAAGATCAAATTTGAAATCGAGGGCAGCATCATGGCATACATGGCGTTTTTGGGTTTTCCCACCGCTCGAATGACATTGTTGCCCATCATACAATAACCCAAAACGGGTACCCCATAGAGCACTATAGTATAATAGATTTTGGCCGGCTCATAAAGTGCGCCTTTCCCTCCAAAAGCAGGGATGATGCTATCGACAAAAAGCAACCCAAAAAGGACAAAACTGATGGTCAGGGAAAGCGTCAAAATAATTTGATTGCCGAAGGTTTTGGTGGCTTTAGCAAAGTCGTTGCTCCCCAAAGATCGGGAGATGATAGAACTACCTCCCAAACCGATGGCCATGCCGAGTGCAGCAATAAAAAAAGAAACGGGCAATACCACATTAATGGCGGCGATGGCATTGGCACCAATCCATTGACCAACAAAAATGGTGTCGATCAAAATATTGAGCGACATGACCAATATACCAATGGATGCCGGGACGGCCTGTTTGATCAATAACTGAGGTATGGCTTGGGTGCCAAAAGAGGCCGAACCACCTTTCATGCAGAAGTGACTGTTTCAGCTTTAGCCCATTGGTCGATCCAGCGACTCATCACATTCACCCAATCTGTTCGGGTATTGATGCAGGGAATCACGTGAAGTTCCTCTCCGCCTTTTTCTTCAAAATCTTCTGCAGCTTCCATTCCAATTTCTTCTAAAGTTTCTAGACAATCAGAGACAAAGGCGGGGGTAACAATGGCCATGTTTTTGATTCCTTTTTTGGCAAATCTGGCAACCGTTTGGTCAGTGTAGGGCTGCAACCAAGGATCAACCCCCAGTCGGGATTGAAAACTGGTAGAATAGGTACCTTCTTTCAGTTCGAGGTACTCTGCCACCTGTCGGGTGGTTTCGAAACACTGATGACGATAACAATATTGATGGGCTTCGGAGGCTGTTTGACAACAGCTTTTGTCGATCTTACAATGGGATTTGGTAATGTCCGATTTTCGAATGTGACGCTCGGGAATCCCATGATAGGAAAACAACAAATGCTCCCATTCTTTATCTTTTAAATCTTCTTGGATGCTATTGGAAAGTACCCTGATGTAGTCTGGATGGTTGTAAAAAGGAGGTAAAACCGTAAACTCTAATTCAGGATATTTTTCGTTTTTGATTTCTTCGGCCAGTACCAAAATGGTCTCTGTGGTGGCCATAGCAAATTGAGGATAGAGAGGAATCAACATGATCTCATCTACCCCTTGATCTACCAAGGATTTGATTCCTTCTTCAATGGATGGAGAACCATATCGCATGGCCAAACCCATAGGAACAGAAACTTTGTTTTGTACGGCCTCTTGCAGTCTTTTGGACAGCACAATCAAAGGAGACCCTTCGTCCCACCATATTTTTTTGTATGCCTTGGCAGACTTTTTGGGTCGGGTATTCAGGATGATTCCTTTTACCAAAAAAGCTCTCAGGGCTTTGGGTAGGTCGATCACCCGCTCGTCCATGAGAAACTCACCTAAATATTTCTTTACATCTTTGGGATTGGGACTGTCTGGGGAGCCCAAATTGATCAATAACGCACCTTTCATCTACATTTTTTTACGAAGATACAGACATTAAATATTTTTTGGGAGTCGTCCCAAATTTCTTTTTGAAAGCCGCAATAAAATGACTGGAAGTACTGTAACCCAGCTTGAGGCTGATTTCATTGATGTTGTGTTGTTTGGCATTGAGCATGCTCCGTGCCTCATTCATTTTGTGATCCAATAGGTAGCCATAGACCGTATCCCCATAGATTTGCTTGAATCCTTCTTTGAGTTTCTTGAGATTGAGTCCAATTTCGGCCGAAAGTTCCTGAAGGGTAGGGGGTTCTGTCATTTGACTCAATATGATTTCTTTGGCCTTTCTGATTTTTCTCACATTTTCCTCATCCACCAAAAAAGGACACTGCTCTACATCGGCATCCTCGCTTTTGTTGAAAAACAAACTCAATAATTCATATACTTTACCTTTAAAATAGAGGGTTTGCATGCTCTCGTGGACTTTGGTTTCCATGATTTGACTCAAAATAACACTCATGGTTGGACTTATGGCTCTGGTGTCATAATATTTTTTGGTATTGTTTTCAGGGCTTAAAAAATGAATGTGATCGGCATCCTCAGAAAATAAACTGTGGAATTTTTTGATAGAGATCACCAAACTTACCACGGCCGAATCCGGGGTCAGATTCAAGTCAATCGGCAAAGCCCTCTGGGGATTGTATAACAAAATTACATTCTTGGACATCAAAGGCAACTGATAACTTCCTCCGTTAAACTCAAAACTGCCCGAACCCTTTTGGCAAAAATGAAACTGGATAAACTCCTGACTGACTTCCTCCTCGTGCTTGAGGGTTTTGTCCTCCTCATTTTTGTATCTTAAAATATAAAAACCGTTTTCAATTATAGTCCTGTCCATTGTTCCGCTATCGTTGTTTTTAAGAAAACTCTTATTTAGAATTATTCTAATTAATTTTATTGATATCCCCTCAAAAATATTATATTTAAAGGAATTTTTAAAAAAACAAAGCAAAAAACCTTCTTGGTTGATAATAGTTCTTCTGGCGTTGTTTTTTAAATATCCCTCTCTTTAATTTTGTATTGGAATTTAGACTGGACTTTTGAAAAACACCATTCAGTATTGTGTAGTTGGCTTAAGCCATAAGAACGCTGACCTTGTGACCCGAGGAAGCTTTAGTTTGGACAAACACCAAACCGAAAGTCTTTTGGCACAAGCTAAGGCAGATGGCGTGGAGGAATTGATGGTCATTTCTACCTGTAATCGTACGGAATTGATGGGTATTGTCCACGATCCCAAAATATTGGTTGACTATCTATGTTCTTTCTCTGGCGGCGATGTTTCCCTTTTTTTAGAAAAAGGCTATGTGTTGAGTGATCGACAAGCCCTTGACCATGTCTTTCGTGTAGGCTGCGGTTTGGAAAGTCAAATCATCGGCGACTTTGAGATCATCGGCCAGTTAAAAAGAGCTTTTTCCAATTCCAAAAAACAGCAGATTGTCAACGGTTTTTCCGAAAGATTGGTCAACGCTGTCATTCAGTCCAGCAAGCGCATCAAAACCGAAACCCAATTGTCCTCTGGAGCTACTTCTGTTTCTTTTGCCTCCGTCCACTACATACTCCGACACGTAAAACAGGTCAGTCAAAAGAATATTCTCTTGTTTGGAACTGGAAAAATCGGAAGAAATACTTGCGAGAATCTGATCAAGCACACCCAAAACGATCAGATTGTATTGGTCAATCGCTCCGAAGAAAGTGCGCAAAAGGTGGCAGGTAAATTTAACTTGGTCGTTAAAAAAATCGGAGAATTAAAGTCTGAGATCGAACAATCTGATATCATGATCGTGGCCACTGGTGCCCAAGACATTACCGTTGAGGCCTCTATGATGCCAAAAGACAAACCGCTCTTAATTTTGGATCTGTCTGTTCCTTCCAATGTCGATCCCCAACTAAAAGAGCTTCAAAATATTACCCTAATCAACTTAGACGAATTGTCTCAGCTGACCAATGATACCCTCAAAAAAAGAGAACAGTTCATTCCACAGGCCAACGAAATTTTAAATGAAGTTAAGGCAGAGTTTTTTCAGTGGGTAGATCACAGAAAATTTGCTCCTACACTCAAAGCACTAAAACAAAAATTACTTGATGGTCAACATAAAGAACAGGGGGAGGTTCAGGAATTTTCTCAAATCGTTTATCGACTGACCGGAAAAGTAGCCAGTTATTTAAAAGAAAATCCGTCTAAAGCTGATCAAACCATGGCATTATTGCAGCATGTTTATCAATTGGATTCAGATTTAGATGTTTGACAAAATCCTTCGTGTTGGAACCCGAGACAGTCCATTGGCCCTTTGGCAAGCCCATAAGGTTCTTGGCCTACTGAAAGCCGCTCAGCTCAAAACCCAGTTGATAGCCACCAAAAGTGCTGGAGACCTCAACCTTACCCAACCCATTTATGCCATGGGGATTCAGGGCGTCTTTACCAAAACCCTAGACATTGCCCTGTTGGAAAACCGTATTGATTTGGCCGTTCACAGTCTCAAAGATGTTCCCACCCAACTGCCTGAGGGACTTGTGCTCGCCGCTGTGTTGGAAAGGGGCAGTGCCTCCGATGTTTTGGTTCAAACGCATAAGGCCGATTTGGAACAAGCTTCGACGATCGCCACTGGTAGCTTGAGAAGAAAGGCTCAATGGTTGCACCGATATCCCCAACACCATTTGGTCAATCTACGTGGCAACGTTCAAACCCGTATGGATAAATTGTTTTCCAGCAATTGGGAAGGTGCCATTTTTGCCAAAGCAGGCTTGGAACGCGCCGAACTCTTGGGGTCTCATTTTCAAGAATTGGATTGGATGATTCCCGCTCCCGCACAAGGAGCTATTGGCATCGTTTGCAGGATTGACGACAGTGAGTTGATCGAAGAATTACAAAAAATAAACCATCAACCCACCCAAATATGCGTTGATATCGAAAGAGGTTTTCTCCGCATATTGGAGGGAGGATGTTCTGCTCCCATCGGTGCCCATGCTGTTGTAGCTCAAAATAATATTCAGTTTAAGGGAGGTGTTTTTTCGTTGGACGGACAAACGGCTGCAACCACTTTTAAAGAAGTGGAAATTAGCGATGGAGAAAATTTAGCCGCTAAGGCGGCAAAAGAAGTCCTGGCTAAAGGAGGTGATCAAATCATGAAAACTATTGAATCTAGTAAACCATGAGATTGCTCTCCACCAAAATATTGTCTCAAGATTTTAGAGATCGGTTGCTTATGCATCAATTCAGTCTGGTCGAGCAATCCTTTATCAAAATCAGTTTTATAGAAAATCCCAAAATTGATCAGATTTTTGACCACCTTATTTTTACCAGTCAAAATGCGGTCAATGCGGTTTTATCTTCCTCCAAAATCTTAAAAATGATGGAAGGAAAAACGATCTATTGTGTGGGAAAAAAGACCGCAGCCCTTTTGGTCGAAAATAAGCAAAAAGTGGCCAAAATCGCTCAAAATTCGGCAGAACTGGCTCATTTTTTAATAAAAAGTCATAAAAAGGAGTCGTTTTCGTATTTTTGCGGAAAGCTCAGAACTCCCGATTTAGAAGAAATTTTACCTACTCAGGGATTGCACATTCAACCCATCCAAGTTTATACTACCCATATACAAGATCACCCCCTAAAAAGTCATTTTGATGGAATCCTTTTTTTTAGTCCCAGTGGGGTGCGAGGCTATGCCCAAAGCAATGGATTTGAAAATACCCATAGTTTTTGTTTGGGAAACTCCACCGCCAAGGAAGTTGCACTGCACACTTCTCAGTATACTGTTGCCAAGGAACCCAGTGAATCCCAACTTTTATTATCACTAAAAAATCACATTACGCTACATGAAGAATGAACTCTTATTACAGGCCTTAAAGGGCGAAACTGTAAAACGTCCTCCGGTATGGATGATGCGTCAGGCTGGGCGCTATCTGCCCGATTTTATGAAGCTCAAAGAGAAATACGATTTCTTTACACGCTGCCAGACCCCCGAGCTGGCCACAGAAATTACCCTTATGCCCATCGATCAAATAGGGGTGGACGCTGCCATCATCTTCAGTGATATACTGGTCGTGCTACAAGCCATGAATATTGAGGTGGAAATGCGCGACGGTATTGGCCCTTATATTCCTCAACCCATCAACAGCAAAGCGGCTTTGGATCAAGTTATCCTTCCCGATGTGGAGGAGCATTTGGATTATGTTTTTGAGGCGGTGCGAATGACCAAAAAAGAACTGAACGAGCGTGTGCCATTGATTGGCTTTGCTGGAGCACCGTGGACCTTATTGTGCTATGCCGTTCAGGGACAGGGCTCCAAAAATTTTGATCGTGCCAAGGCTTTTTGTTTTGAGGAACCCCAAATGGCCAAGGAGCTTTTGCAAAGAATCACTACCACCACCATTGCCTATTTGAGGGAAAAAGTAAAAGCCGGTGCCGATGTCATTCAATTATTTGACTCTTGGGGAGGGTTGTTGTCTCCCGCCGACTATCAAGAGTTTTCTTGGCCCTATCTGCAACAGATAGTAGACGCCCTAAGTGGCTCAGTCCCCGTCATTGTATTCGGTAAAGGCTGTTGGTTCTCCCTCCAGGAAATGAGTAAGTCTGGTGCCGCAGCTTTGGGAATCGACTGGACTTGTTCTGCCCGGAATGCCCGCTACCTCTCCGGTGGACAAATTACCTTGCAGGGGAACTTTGATCCCTCCCGATTGTTGTCCCCCATTCCAGAGATCAAAACACAAGTCAAGCAAATGATCAATGCCTTTGGCAAAGACCGTTATATCGTTAACTTAGGGCATGGTATTTTACCCAATATCCCTGTAGATCACGCCAAAGCTTTCGTTGACGCTGTAAAAGAATATCAATCCTGACCCCAAAATCTTTCTACCATGAGAACCAAGTTCAATCGCTATATCGAAAAATTACAAGACAGTATCACCCAAAAACTTGCTGAAGTTGACGGAAAAGCTCGTTTTAAAGAAGACCTTTGGGAGCGTTCAGGTGGCGGTGGCGGGCGTACTCGAGTGATAGAAAATGGCGCTGTTTTTGAAAAAGGAGGTGTCAACATCTCTGCCGTTCACGGGGAACTGCCCGAGAGCATGAAAAATTACTTTAAGGTCAAGGCTGGAGATTTTTTTGCTTGTGGACTCAGCATGGTCATTCACCCTAAAAATCCATTTGTGCCCACCGTTCATGCCAACTGGCGCTACTTTGAACTCTACAACGACAAAGGGGAATTGCAAGACCAGTGGTTTGGTGGAGGGCAAGACCTCACTCCCTACTATCTGTTTGAAAAAGATGCACAACACTTTCATCAAGTGTGTAAAGATGCCTGTGATGTCCACGATAAAGATTTTTATAACCAGTACAAAAAACGCTGTGACGAATATTTTTGGAACGCTCACCGCGGTGAAGCACGTGGGCTAGGAGGATTGTTTTTTGATTATTTAAGACCGGACGACAAACACTCGGCTGAAAACTGGTATGACTTTGTCACTGGAATAGGCGACAGTTTTTTGGAGGCCTATATTCCCATAGTCGAAAAAAGAAAAAACATCGACTATACTGACGCCCATCGGGAGTGGCAAGAAGTCCGAAGGGGACGATATGTGGAATTTAATTTGATCCACGACAAAGGCACGCTTTTTGGATTGAAAACCAACGGAAGGATTGAAAGTATTTTGATGAGCCTTCCTCCTCATGTTCAGTGGCAATATAACCACAAGCCCGAGCCCAACAGCAAAGAAGAAGAGCTGGTCAGCGTATTGCAAAACCCTAGGGCATGGGTATAACTTATAAAGAACGACTATATTTATACTATGTATCCTAATCAAAGAAACCGAAGACTCCGACAAAGCCCCGCCCTACGTCAGTTGGTCAGTGAAAATCAAGTGAGTTGTAACGATTTGATGTTGCCTCTGTTTGTTGTGGAGGGAACAAAAGTAAAAGATCCCATTGCGTCCATGCCCGGTTGCTACCGTTTGAGCTTGGACATGCTCCAAGAGGAGCTAAAAACGATTGGGGATTTGGGAATAAAAGCGGTGCTCTTGTTTGCCAAGGTTGAGGATGGACTCAAAGACAACAAAGGAACCGAGGCGTTGAATCCTGAGGGATTGATGCAAAGGGCGGTAAGAACTGTCAAAGCGATCACCCCCGATTTGGTGGTCATGACCGATGTAGCTTTGGATCCCTATTCTTCCCACGGCCACGATGGTATTGTAGAGGAAGGAAAAATTCTCAATGATCCTACGGTGGAGGTTTTGTCGCAAATGGCCTTGAGCCATGCCCAAGCTGGGGCCGATTTTGTTGCCCCCAGTGATATGATGGACGGACGGGTTTTGCGCATAAGAACCGTTTTGGAGGAGGCCAGATTGATCGATACCGGTATTATGAGTTACAGTGCCAAATACGCCTCTTCATTCTACGGTCCCTTTCGAGAAGCCCTAGACTCGGCTCCGGGTTTCGGTGACAAACGCACCTATCAGATGGATCCCGCCAATCGTTTGGAGGCCCTTACAGAAACCCTCAGAGATATTGAGGAAGGTGCCGATATCGTAATGGTCAAACCCGGACTGGCATATCTCGATATCATCAGAGACCTCCATGAAAATGTGAAAGTACCCATCGCTGCCTACCAAGTCAGTGGGGAATATGCCATGCTTAAGGCTGCCGCCGAAAAAGGCTGGGTGGATCACGATACTGTAATGATGGAACAACTGCTCGCATTCAAAAGGGCAGGAGCCAGTCTTATCGCTACCTATCACGCCAAGGAAGCGGCACAATTACTCGCCTAAAATATCTTATTTCTTAAACAAAAGACCAAAAAACCACCTTTTTGTTTAACTTTATGCTCCTGTTGTTTTTAGGGTACTATAATTTTAATGGAGGAAGTATATTACAAGGCTGGCACACAAAATATATGTGTAACCATTGAAAACCAAGAGGTTACAAAAATATTTTTCGTGGACGAAATCCAAGAAAACCCCGCATCTCTTTCTCCTTTGATGCAAAAGGTAATTCAACAAATAGACGAATATTTTCAAGCTAAACGACGAGAATTTAGCTTTCCTATTCGTCTAAAAGGAACCGACTTTCAAGTCAAAATTTGGAAGTTACTCAGTCGTATTCCCTACGGCACCTCCTTGGCCTATGTCAAGGTGGCTCAGGAGTATGGCGATGCCAAAATGGTAAGGGCAGTGGCCTCAGCCATCGCCAAAAACCCCATACTGATTGTAGTTCCCTGTCATCGGGTGATTGGGAGCGATGGATCTCTGGTGGGTTATTCTGGAGGCTTGGCGACCAAACGCCAACTTCTCGAATTAGAGGGTTTTCCTAAACAATTTACCGTATTTTAGTACTTGAAAAAGTATAAAACCGATATGATTATTTTAATCATCAAAGGTTATAGATGCCCCTAAAACATTAAAAAAATACCAATGAAAAAATTTCTGAAAGGCCTAGGATTTTTTTTGGTCATAGTTTTTTCCCTGCTCTATGTCTCCAAATATAACTACCTTCTGAAGGGTGTCAGTACCATTTATTTGACCGGTCATAGCACGGCCTATTTGACTGATTACCTTCAATTTGCCAATGACAGTGTTTTGGCATCACCTCAGCCCCAAGCATGGCCATTGCACAAGCAATACAATCAATTTTCAACAAGTAAATCCTTAGAGGATTACCATAAGGATCGCAAAACAGTGGCCTATTTGGTGATCAAAAACGACAGTATTCTCTATGAAAAATATTACGATGGTTTTGGAGTAGCCTCCAAAAGCAATTCCTTTTCTGTGGTCAAAAGTGTAGTTTCCGCCCTGATGGGAATTGCCATCCAAGAGGGTGCTATCAAGAGTTTGGGTCAGAAAGTAGTGGATTTTATCCCCCATCTCAAAGGCCCCTATGCGGATCAGCTTACGGTGGGCGACCTTTCCAGTATGGCCTCCGGCCAAAAATGGAAAGAGGAATACTACAATCCCCTTTCGGTGACTTCCGCCTCCTATTTTGTCAATGACTTGGATGACCTAATACTCAATCAGCCCATAGACCAAAAACCAGGAGAAACCTTTCACTACAAAAGCGGTACGACTCAACTTTTGGGAATGGTCATCAAAAAAGCAACGGGTAAAACCTTAAGCGCCTATTTGACCGAAAAATTATGGCAACCCATGGGAGCCGAACATACTGCCCTTTGGCAATTGGACAGCTATGAAAATGGAATGGAAAAAGCCTTTTGTTGTTTGGCAACCAATGCCCGAGATTTCGCTCGATTTGGAAAACTCTATAAAAACCACGGTCGATGGAACGGAACCCAACTGCTGGACTCCTCTTTTGTCGCTCTCTCCGTTAAACCTCGATTCGATGAAAGTCCGGAATACGGTTATGGCTGGTGGCTGGATGTTTTTCAAGACAAAAAAGTTTTTATGATGCGGGGGCATTTGGGACAATACATCTTGGTGGTGCCAGAGGAGGATTTGATCGTGGTGCGATTGGGCCACCTCAAAGACCAAGAAAAAGAAAACAAGGGGAAAAGTTCTGGAGGAGAAGTTTTTACCAAAGACATTTATGTTTACCTTGAAGAGGGATTGGAAATGATTAAAAATGTTTCAAAAAATTGACCTCAACAAATTGTTATTCTTGGACATAGAGACTGTTCCAGAAAAGGCAACTTTTGACCAACTTTCCGATACAGAAAAAGAGCTTTTTGCGACCAAAACCCAATACCAGCGGGCAGAAGATCAAAGTCCAGCTTCCTTTTACGAAAGGGCAGGAATTTGGGCAGAGTTTGGTAAAATCGTTTGTATTTCCGTAGGCTTTTTTAATATGTTCAATGACCAGCGCCAATTTAGAACCAAAAGTTTTTTTGGTGAAGAAAAAGAGTTGTTGGTTGAATTTAAAACCCTTTTGGAAAATCATTTTAACCAACCCGCTCATCTGCTTTGTGCTCACAATGGTAAAGAATTTGACTTTCCCTATATCGCCCGTCGAATGATTATACAAGGAATTGAATTGCCCGCCAAACTCAACCTTTTTAACAAAAAACCCTGGGAAGTGCCTCATTTGGACACCATGCATCTATGGCGATTTGGCGATTATAAGCATTATACCTCACTATCTTTGATGGCTCATGTGTTGGGCATTCCCACCCCCAAAGATGACATAGATGGCAGCCAAGTGGCTCGGGTTTTTTACGAAGAAAAAAACATTGATCGGATCGTCATCTATTGCGAGAAGGACGTGATTACCATTGCCCAAGTTGTTTTGCGTTTGCGCAACCAACCCCTACTGCAACCTCAAGAAATCCAGCATTCATGAGTGAAAAAAAACCATTGTTGCAAGTAGAAGGCCTATCCATTTCCTCCCAGGAGCGCTTGCTTTTGAATGGGCTTTCTTTTGAAATCAATACGAATGAAATTGTAGCCATTGTGGGAGAATCTGGCAGTGGAAAATCCTTGACAGCTCTTTCCATTGCGGGCTTGTTGTTCCAAACCCCATTGGTTGTCAGCAGTCAAAAAATGCAGTTGAGCGGGCAAGAGCTTTCTCATTTGTCCCACAAAGATTGGCAAAGTGTCAGGGGGCAGGACTTGGGCATGATCTTTCAAGAACCCCAATCCAGTCTCAATCCCAGCATGCGCTGTGGCCCGCAGGTCATGGAACGTTTGCAAAAAAACAAAATCGGCAACCCACAAGACTATCGCAACAGGGTGTTGGAGGCTTTTGAACAAGTGCAATTGCCCCAGCCAGAACGTATATTTAAGGCCTACCCCCACGAACTCAGCGGAGGACAAAAACAAAGGGTGATGATCGCCATGGCACTTATTGGCAGTCCCAAGCTGTTGATCGCCGATGAGCCTACCACCGCATTGGATGTGACCGTACAAAAGGAAATATTGACCCTTATCAAAGCACGACAAAAAGCCCATAAAATGAGTGTTTTGTTCATCTCCCACGACCTGAGTGTGGTGGCCCAGTTTGCCGATAGGGTGCTGGTGATGCACCAGGGCAGATTGGTGGAAGGCGGAACCGTAGCCGAAATTTTTAAAAACCCACAAGATCCCTATACCCAAGGCCTTTTGTATGCCCGACCCCAAGCCGATAAGCGGCTCAAACGACTGCCAACCGTAGCAGATTTTTCCGAAAAACAAAAGAGCTTTAAATCCATTTCCAAGGCCACAAGGGCCAAAAAACACCAAGCGCTCTATGCCCAAAGACCCTTGTTGGAAGTCAAAGGTTTGGTCAAAGAGTATCCTCTTTCCCGATCTTGGTTTAAGGAAAAGCAAAGCCTAAAAGCTGTCAACGAGGTTAGTTTTGACCTCTATCCAGGGGAGACCCTCGGCTTGGTGGGCGAATCTGGATGTGGAAAATCCACCATCAGTCGCGCCTTGATCCATCTTGATCCTCCTACAGCGGGAGACATTCACTACAAAGGTCGTTCGATCATAGGACTCAACCCCAAGGAATTAAGGGAATTGCGCAAGCAAATCCAACTGGTTTTTCAAGACCCTTTTGCGGCTCTGCACCCGCTTAAACACGTTGGCGATGCCATCGCCGAACCGCTTTATGTTCACGATTTGGTCAGTGGTAAAGCCGCCCAAAAGGCAAGGGTGATTCAGCTTCTGGAACAGGTAGGTTTGGCCGCCGAATATTACCATCGTTACCCACACCAATTGTCAGGGGGACAAAGACAAAGGGTAGTCATTGCCCGCGCCTTGGCAACAGAACCTCAGTTATTACTACTCGACGAATCTGTGGCGGCTTTGGACATCTCCGTTCAGGCGCAGGTACTCAATCTACTCAACGATCTCAAAGAGGAACTGCAATTGTCCTACCTCTTTATTTCCCACGACCTGAATGTGGTCAAATATATGGCCGATCGGATTTTGGTCATGCAAAAAGGGCTGTTGGTAGAAGAAGGAGAAGCCGATGAACTGTATTTCCACCCCCAACAACCCTACACCCAAGAATTGATTGCGGCTTTACCGAGGATTTAATAAGATAGGTTTTAAAGCTAAGGACAAAAGGATAGATTCTACAACCTCGCATCCATACAGTCGTTTTAGCCAACATTCCCCTAAGAATTTCGTTTCAAACAAAATTTTAAAATTGAGATATGTAAAAAGTAAAATTTATAAAATATTCATATATTTAATTGTCCCAATTCTACTACTGCCATCAACCGATATTGGTCTCAGTTTTCTTTTTGGGAAATAAAGTAAATCGACGTTGAGTATATGATCTTGTAAATTGAGGACATATGCTTTTAGGTTTGACCCTTCAACAGTTGTGATGTAGGAATTGAATGATGTCCATTTAATCTCTCGTACATCAAGTATTAAAATTGTAATGGAATTTCGAATAAAACAACCGATGCATTTAATTGATAACATTCTAAAACTAAAAATACATGAAACGTATCAATCTAATCAGTTTAATTACACTACTATTTTTTTCTTGTTCAAAAAACAAAGAAGAGGTTTCTCCCGATTTAAAAGGTGGAACGGAGTACACAGTAACATTTAAAATTGATTGGAACAGTAAAGATTTTCCAAAAGACTTTCCCTCAAATGCTCATTTTTCCAAGCTCATTGGATGGAGTCACGATTCTGACCAAACTTTATTTAAAACCGGAACCCAAGCCTCAGCAGGAATAAAAAATATGTCTGAAACCGGAAGTACATCCCCCCTTAATACTGAATTAAAAGAGTTAATTGAGGGAAAGAAGGGATTTAACTATTTTATTGGAAGTGGCTTGGGAACAGGAACCGGGGAAATCGTTCTTAAGGTAGAAGTAACTGAGGAATTTCCTTCTGTAACATTGGCAACAATGGTTGCACCAAGTCCAGATTGGTACATCGCTGTAGTCAACATAAACCTACTGGAAAACAATTTGTTTGTGAGTGAAAAAACGGTGGAGGGAAATGTGTATGATGCAGGAACTGACAGTGGTGCAACCTTTACATCACCAAATGAAACTACCGATCCACAACAGCCGATAACCTTATTTGTTGATGCTCCGCTTGGAAATGGTGAAGCATTAAATGCAACCATTGCAACGGTCACTTTTACAAAACTGTAAATATTGGTTGATAGAGTAAATAAACGCTATTGTGTTTGATTTTCATTTTTTTGAAAAGTCAATTGATGTTGAGATTTCAAGGAAATGAAATCAACAGTTTAAAGTAGGGGATAAATTAAATTATATTCAACAAGTGTCAGACTATATATATTCAAATTTTAAAAGTGCCTGATATAGAGCTTTGCTACTAAAAGCAAAGTAAGTTATTTATTTTTAGGAGATCGAACCGTAAAGACATCCAAATTCATATGCTAAAACACCCGTAAAGATTATTAAGTCTGTATCAAACAAAACTCCATTTAAAAAAGGAGGATTATTTTTTGTGGAATAGGCTATTAGGAATGGATTTTGTTTTCGGTCTTGTGGGGAATATTTTTTTTGTTTTTCAACAAAAAGAACAATACGATTATGGAAGCAAGAGTCCCAGCCAACTTTTAGTATTGAGTGAAAGAGGGGGAAACTTCAATTTGCTTATCAATAAATTTCCAAAAAGTGATAGGGACATCACTTGAGATTTTCTGAAGCTTTTTAAAAAGGATATGAGATAAAGAAAGCATTTGATAGAATACAAATCCTACCATTGATGCTCTTAATACTTTAATGAATAAAATTAGTATTTGCATAAGATAGATTTTAAAGAATGGTGCATTAATCGGTGTTTTTTATATGTCAAATAAATACTGGAATTTGAAATAGAGTTGACTATTTTCGATTCCATAACGGTTTTTTCCTTCTATTCTGGAGTACCCATTGGTTCCGCCGACATAAAAAATGGTAAAGGGGTTGGGATTCCATTTGAGAAGAGGTTGATAAAAAAAGGCTTTATCAAAATTGTTAAATTCTCCAATAAGACGAAAGGACAAATTGGTGTTAAATTGATAGTTGAGATTCGTCCGAGCAATAAATCCTGAGAAATAGAGGCTTTGGTCGGATTTGTTTTTCAGTTGTGAATATCTTAAAGAGGGGCTCAATTGGAGTTTGGATGAAATTTGGAACGTATTGAATGTCCCGAATAAAAATTTATCTCCAATAGCGGGATCATCCTCATCGTATCGAATTGACTCACCCACTTGTATAAACATTCTCATTCGAAGGGTTTCAGAGGGATTGTAGGAAACAAATACGCTTAATTCAGGCATGTCCTCGGCATTAAATCCTACATATTCTTCGTTGATGACATATGTATAATTGATTTCACTTTCTATATTTCCACTCAGTTGGATATTCAAGTAAGATCCAACATCCCAATATTTTCTCAAATTGGCGTAATTAAAATTGATTTCACTGCCCAAATAAAGCCCCAATTGTTTTAGGAAATTTTCTTTTTTATAAAAATGTTGATAGCCGTGATAGGTGTCTATAAAACGAATACTATTTTGGGTTACAAAACCCAAAGGGGTTTGATAAAGCGGAGAGTATTGTTCGTATTCAATTGCTGAATTCCAGTGTTTGGTATTTCTTTGAAGTGAAAAATAAAGAGCCTCCCCTTTGCGTTTCTCCCCGTCTAACAGTGTGGTTTTATCTAAAATTTTATCATTTTTTTCGATCCAATCGGCTTGTGGTTCCAAAACGATACTTTTGTTAAACTCAAAAGTGGCGGTATAGGATTTTAGAAATCGATAGCGTCCATCAACGCCAACCGTATGTCCATAGCCTCCATCTTTAAAGAGGCGATTGGTGGTCAAAAAGCCTAAATTGTTTCCTTGTTGATAGGTGCGTTGATATCTAAAAATATTGCTATTGGAGGCTGTTCCTTCCCCCAAATAGGAACGGTTTTCGCCAGCCACCAGATAGGGAGAGGCTTTATCGTATGCGGTTAACCAATAGATTCGTTGGTCTTGCCCTTGACTGATCATCTTGGTTGAAAGTAACGGCTTGTTGATGGATCGGATGTAAACCGTGTTGAGTTCTGTTTCTATAATGTCTTTGCCTTCATTGAAATAGGGTCGTCTCTCCGGGAAGTAAATGGCAAAAGTATTGTTGACGTTGATTTGTGAAATATCAGCTTCCACTTGGGAAAAATCGGGGTTGAGGGCATATTCCAACGAGGTGGTATTGTTGAGGTCAAACAAACCACTCAGTCCAATAGTACCTGTAGGTTTTTGGTAGTTGAGTTTGTTGTTGTCCGTGGTACCATCCAGACCCCCATACACATAGGGCAGCAGGTTGATACGATTTTTTGATTGGATATTTTTTAAGGATAATTTAGTAGGAGTCTGGCAGGGGAGACATGGATTGTTCAAGTCGATGGGAAAATTGATGTTTTGACTTCGATTGTTTTCCGTATAAGTAGATCGATACAATAAAATCTTCCATTCCATCTCGGGAGTATTTTTAAATTGTAAAACAGAAAAAGGGATTTTTAATTCTACGTGATAACTATCCGAATGTTTACTGGCTTTGGATTCAAAATTCACATCGTAGGATTCATCGTCTTGGCCTGTTGACAGTAGTTTAAGATCCAGTTGATTGCCCTCTGGGTTAGCTCCTAAGGAGATCATATAACGCCCATCCCCATAGGTATCAATTCCGACCATGACAAAATCATCTCGGTAACCTTCGTCTCGATTGCGGACTGAGGAACGCAAATTTTCCATGTCAGCATAGGCAATAAAACCGAGGTACAAGTCTGTTTCGGAATAGCTGATAAAAGCTTTTGTCAGTTGAGGTGAAGGGACATTATTGCCTGGGCTAATTTCGTAATTGACTTCATAAGTTTCCGCATTTTTCCACTCCTCAGCAGAAACGACACCATCAAAAATAGGAATGGGATTTTGTGCAAGAACAAAAAATGGAAAACCCAACAGCAGCAATAAAAATAGCTTTGAATATTTATAGAACTTTTGCTTTCTAAAATTTGAGTTTTTTAATGCATAGTGGACTGATCGAAAGTTATAATCAGAAATGTAGGATGATAGGCTTGTCATGGCAGTGGATAGGATTTAAGGGGAGCTAAAGTTATAAAACTTTTTAAACCCTAATCCTAGTTTTTATTAATTTAGACATAAGCATAGCCCCAAAGCTGTTCTTATTTTAAGGCCTACAATTCCTTTTTTAGAATTTTTGGGGCGAAGAGTACAACACTATTTCCTTTTTGGGAGGGATTGGGGTTCTGTGCTTTTACCTATCAAATTTAAATTCTGGCGGCAATTGTAATCCAAACAAATCAGAAATGAAACTATCAAAAGACAACTATTTAAAAGCGAGGGATTTTATCATGACAAATGCGAGAATGATAGAAAGGCGTTTGTTTCAATTTCATTTTGAAAATGATGGCTCCGAAGGGGTCTTTCATGCCGTATATGCCTATCGAAACTCGGACGGTGGTTTCGGGCACGGTATGGAACCAGATACAGCCTCTCCCGAAAGCCAACCCCTTTTTAGTATTATGGCCCACGAAACCTTAGATGAAGTGGGGCAGCTTAATGCGGATCTTATTCTTCGAGATTTTATGCCCTATTTTAAAAGCATCACAACCGAAAAAGGAGGGATACCTTGGATGTTCCGACCCACGAGCGACTATCCCTGTCAAGATCATTTTAAGACCGTTAAAGAATGGGCTGCTTTGAGTACAACAGCTGCTTTATTGGGCCTGCTTGAAAAACACAAAATAGACCTCCCCTGGATGCAAAAAGCTGAAGCATTTATCTGGCAGGAAATTGAACGCATCAAAGACAAGCACGTCTTTTGTCATATATGCGTACCCAGAAGGGTGCAATTCCTGCAATACACCAAGAGCAGAGACAAGGCCGAAAAAGCACTTAATGATTTAAAGAAATGGATATTGGCGGAAGGAGTACTGTGTAAAGACAAATCCGATAAAGGCTGGGGACTTTATGGGAAACCCCACAGCCTCTACTATGCCCCTTCACCAGAGAGTGTGTTAAATCCAATATTTACTAAAAACACCATTGATACTGACATAGCAGAACTGCTTAATCGACAGAAAGACGATGGAAGGTGGGATACTTGGTATGGAATAAGTGAAGGAATGAAATTGGAGTGGGCAGGAATTCAGACATTATGGACTTTAAAAACCCTTAAAAATTATGGTAGAATAGAAAATTAAAAAACCACATAATAGAGTATCGTATGTTTATTGTAGCATTGGTTGTTAATACCATTTCATTCATCGTTTAACATTAACTAATATAGTAAATAAAATACACAAAGCATTGCAATACAGTGCTTTAAGTTTTTTTTGACCCCCTCATTTCTCCAAAAAATTAATATCTTTATTTGCCCCCAATCCTACTGCTGCCATGAATGGTTTTGGTTTCAGTGGTTTGTTGGGAAATAAGGTAAATCAATGTTATGGTGTTTAGCCAACCCTAATGGGAAGCTAAATGCCATAGTGTAATGAATAAATGGAATATATCGGAACCTTAGGTTCGGATATTTACGAGTTAGGCGCCAATTAAAGAAATGAATAACTAAAAAACATAAAATGATGAAACTAAAAACTCTAATCTTAATTTTTATAATTTTTTCCAATACAGTTGAATTATGCTTTTTTAAAAGCATCCAAACCCGAAATAAGAAGTACGGCTCCCAAGGAAAGTATCCCTAGGACAATTTTCCAATACAGATCCAACGCTAAATCAGACATAAAAAAACCGTTAAAAACCCCTAATAATGAGATTCCTGTAGCCAACCATAGCTGCCTTTTTACATCAAAAGTGATGGGGTTTTTACAGTAGTGACAATTCCATTTTGACCAAATGGATTTAAGGGATAAATATTTAACGTGTTTTCTAAAACTGTATTGACAATTACAATGCGGGCAGGTTCTTACATTCATAGGTAGTGGAAATAGGGGCATCACCAATATAAGAAAAAGTTACAGATAAAATGATAAGAACAATCCTACAGACAAAATCCAGATGAATGTCTAAACCCTTAACCAAAACATTCCAAAGGTTTTATGGTGCCGGATTGGGAATGTCCTCATGGATATCCTCAATGGCTTTAAGTACTTCTTTGGAAAGTTTGACCTTATGAGTAGCGATATTTTCCTTGAGTTGATCCATAGTGGTGGCTCCGATGATGTTGGAGGTCACAAAACTGCGGTCGTTGACAAAAGCGAGGGAGAGGTCGGTGAGGGAAAGTCCCGTTTTTTCTGCCAGTTGGGCATATCGTTCGGTGGCTTCGAGGGATTTTTTACTGCTGTATCTTTTCATTCTGGGGAAAAGGTTTAACCTACTGTTCGGATGCGCCTTGCCGTTGCGGTATTTCCCAGAGAGCACACCAAAGCCAAGGGGGGAATAGGCCAAAAGTCCGATATTTTCTCTGTGGCAAATCTCGGAACTTCCGATTTCAAAAAGTCGATTGAGCAGGGAATAGGGATTTTGAACCGTGATCATTTTGGTGGCAGGAGTCTTGGAGGCTCTCAAAAACCGCATGATCCCCCAGGGGTTTTCATTGGACAGGCCAATATGTCGAATCTTCCCTGCTTTGATGTTGTCGTGTAGTGCATCGAGAACCGCTTCAAAATTTTCTTCCCAAGGGTCGTTGGGGTCGTATCGAAAACTCCGCATCCCAAAAGTATTGGTTTTTCTTTCGGGCCAGTGCAATTGATAGAGGTCGATATAATCGGTTTGCAGTCTTTGAAGACTTTTGTCGATGGCCTCGTCGATGTGGGCTTTTTTGTAGCTGAGGTTTTTACGGATGTGTTTGGTATAATCCCCAGGCCCAGCGACTTTGGTGGCCAGGATGACCTTGTCCCTATTGGCGGTTTTTTTAAACCAAGTTCCGATGATGCGTTCGGTTTCTCCTTGGGTTTCTGCATTGGCAGGAACGGGATAGAGTTCGGCAACATCAAAAAAATTAACCCCCTGATCCAAGGCATAATCCATTTGCTCGTGGCCTTCGGCTTCTGTATTCTGATTGCCCCAAGTCATGGTACCCAAGCAAATTTTACTGACTTTGATGTCAGTATTTGGCAATAGATTGTACTCCATAATTTAGTCTATCGTATTGAGGATTTGTGTTATTTCGTCTAGTTGGGGACTGAGTACTACTTCTATCCTACGGTTGGCGGCACGCCCCTCACGTGTTGAATTGGGCGCAATGGGGAGGTATTCTCCTCTTCCGGCGGCGGTGAGGTTTTGTGGAAGGATATCGGGATTTTCGAGCAATTGGTTGACGATGGCTGTGGCGCGTTTGGTGGAGAGATCCCAGTTGCCTTTCAACGGCCCTTTTCCGCTGTAGGGGACATTGTCGGTATGGCCTTCGATAAGGACCGCAATATCTGGGTTATCGGCCAAAACACTGGCCAAACCTGAGATGGCTCTTTGTCCTTCCGATTCGACCCTCCAACTGCCAGAACGGAACAAGAGTTTATTTTCCATAGAGACATAGACCTTACCGTCTCGGGCTTCTACAGTGAGTCCTTTGTCTTCAAAGTTCAGCAGGGCGTCGGATAATTTTTCTTTTAGGTTGCGCATGGCTTGTTGTTGCCCAGCGATCAGTCCTTCCAACTCATCGACCCGAGCCATACGGTCGGCCAATTCATTTTCTCGATCCGCAATTTTTTCCAAAAGGGTTTCGTTTTCAGCAATGCGTTCTTTGAGGGCGCTTTCGCTGTTTTGTTTGAGTAAATCCAGCGAAGACTCCAGTTTTTCTATGTTTTGCTGTTTTTGGTTGAGGCTGTCTTCTGTCGCTTCCAGTGTGTTTTCCAGGTCAACAAATTTCTCCGTCAAATTCTTGATTTCAGCATTTAGGTTTTCGATGCTTTTGGTTTGACGGTTGTAGTTGTCTTTGAGTCCGGCATAGCGGGATTCCAAATCATTGAATACACGATTGGAAACACAAGAACTAAGGCTAAGGGCAATGATGATGAAGGTGGTAATTTTTTTCATGAGATTCAATTAAAATTCGAGTTCTACCCCTACTGGGCAATGGTCAGAATGTTTGGCGTCGGGGAGTAGGTAGGCACGTTTGATGTTTTCTTTTAGATTTTCACTGACCAGGTTGTAATCAATACGCCATCCTTTGTTGTTGTTTCGGGCGTTGGCCCTGTAGCTCCACCAACTGTATTGATGGGGATCTGTATTAAGATAGCGAAAGGAATCGACAAATCCACTGTTCATAAAGTCGTCGATCCATTCGCGTTCCTCGGGCAAAAAGCCAGAAACGTTTTTATTGCGAACGGGATCGTGGATGTCTATGGCACGGTGGCAAATGTTATAGTCGCCACAGATTACCAATCGGGGGTAGTCTTTTTTGAGGGAATTGATATAGTTTTGAAAATCGTCCATGAATTTGAACTTATAATCCAATCGATCGATATTGGTTCCGGAGGGGAGATAGAGACTGATCACTGATACTTTTTCGAAATCGGCTCGGATGACTCTTCCTTCAAAGTCCATATGATCGATTCCTGTTCCTTCTTGAACGTTGAGGGCTTGGGTTTTGGTCAGAATGGCCACGCCGCTATATCCTTTTTTTTGGGCGGAATGCCAGTGGTGGTGGTAGCCTAAGTCCTCGAGTATTCCTGTATCGACTTGTTCGGCCATGGCTTTGGTTTCCTGAAGACACAACACATCGGGGTCGGCGGCTTTGAGCCAGTCGGCAAAACCTTTGTTGAGCGCGGCTCGAATGCCATTGACGTTATAGGAGAGTATTTTCAATACTTGTTTTTTACAAAAGTAAAAAAACCAATGTGGTATGAAAACTCAAAAGGGGTCTTGAGCCCAGAAGATTTTAAAGCTTTTTCAACAATTCACTCATGGAAAGCTTGTCTTTCAACAATCCGCCCAGTGCATCGATAGCGATCCGTTCTTGGGTCATGCTGTCCCGATCTCTGATGGTCACACTTTGGTCTTCCAAGGTTTGATGGTCGATGGTGATGCAATAGGGTGTACCCAGCGCATCTTGCCTGCGATAGCGTCGCCCCACAGCATCTTTTTCGTCATAGGTGACAGAAAAATCCCATTTGAGGTCTCCAACAATTTTTCGGGCGATTTCGGGAAGTCCATCTTTTTTGACCAGTGGAAAGACTGCTAGTTGGGTGGGTGCCAAAACAGGAGGAAGTTTTAAGACCGTTCGGGTGGAACCGTCTTCGAGGGTTTCTTCTTGAAGGGCTTTGGAGAAGACCGCCAAAAACATTCTGTCCAAACCGATGGAGGTTTCTACCACATAGGGGACATAGTTTTCGTTTCTTTCGGGATCGAAATACTGTAGTTTTTTTCCGGCAAATTTTTCGTGGTTCCCCAAATCAAAATCGGTACGGGAGTGGATGCCTTCCAATTCTTTAAATCCAAAGGGATAGTTGAATTCGATATCGGTGGCCGCATCGGCGTAGTGGGCGAGTTTTTCGTGGTCGTGGAAGCGGTAGTTGTCCTTGCCCAGACCCAGTGTCTGGTGCCATTTGAGTCTTTTTTCTTTCCAGTGCTCATACCATTCTTTTTGGGTTCCGGGGGGAATAAAGAATTGCATTTCCATCTGTTCAAACTCTCGCATGCGGAAGATGAACTGACGGGCTACGATTTCGTTTCTAAAGGCTTTTCCGGTTTGTGCGATACCAAAGGGAAGTTTCATCCTTCCCGATTTTTGGACGTTGAGAAAGTTGACAAAAATGCCTTGAGCGGTTTCGGGTCGCAGGTAGAGATCCATAGCGGTATCGGCCGAGGCTCCCAGTTTGGTGCCAAACATGAGGTTGAATTGCTTGACGTCAGTCCAGTTGCGGGATCCCGATTCGGGACAGGCGATTTCCAGTTCTTCGATCAGTGCTTTGACATCGGCCAGGTCTTCCTTTTCCAAAGATTGTCCCATTCGTTTGAGGATGGCATCGGCTTTGGCCCGATAGTCCACCACACGTGGGTTGGTCGTCAGGAATTGTTCTTTGTCGAAAGCGTCACCAAAACGTTTGGTGGCTTTGGCCACTTCTTTATTGATTTTGTTTTCAATCTTGGCCACATGGTCTTCGATAAGCACATCGGCACGGTATCTTTTTTTGGAGTCTTTGTTATCGATCAGCGGATCGTTAAAAGCATCGACATGGCCCGAAGCTTTCCAAGTGGTGGGGTGCATAAAAATGGCGGCATCGATTCCCACAATGTTTTCATTGAGTTGCACCATGGCTTTCCACCAGTAATCGCGTATGTTTTTTTTGAGGGCGACTCCGTTCTGTCCATAGTCATAAACGGCACTCAAGCCGTCGTATATCTCACTGGATTGGAAAATAAAACCATACTCTTTGGCATGGGAAATTACTTTTTTAAAGATGTCAGATTGTTGCATAGTGGGGCAAAAATAAGTCTTTTTCGTATTTTTAGGAGGCCTTGAATCCATTTCGATGAAAAATTTAGTAAAGCCCACCCTTGCGGCTTTTGTTTCGCTCTTCTTTCCCAAGCTGTGTCCGGGCTGTATGAACCCTCTTTTCGGAAAAGAAAAGGTCATTTGTTTTGATTGTCAAATGTCTCTTCCTCAGACGGATCATCTTTGGGATTTCGAAAATGTTTTGTGGAAAAGAATGAATCAACTCCTGAAGGTGGAGCGTGCGGTGGCTTTATTAGAATTCCAAAAACAGAGTAGGGTAGAGTCTTTATTGTATCAGTTGAAATACAAAGGGCAACAAGAGATTGGTTCATTTCTCGGAAATTGGTTGGTTCCTCAGCTTAAGCAATCAAATGTTTTTGGAGGCGTGGATGTGGTTTTGCCTTTGCCGCTTCATCCCAAACGACTCAAGCAAAGAGGGTACAATCAGGTGCAATTGTTTTCAGAAAGTTTGTCAAAACACCTTCAAATTCCACTGGTCGATGATTTGGTGTATCGAAAAAAACGAACCCGACAATTGGCCAAAATGCGGGGTACGGATCGCTTTGTGGAGGTGGATGAGGCTTTTGCTGTCCGTCAGGACGGTCATTATCCCCCTCGACATTGGCTGTTGGTGGACGATGTGATCACCACTGGAGCGACAATTTCAAGCTGTGGAAATGCTATTTTGGAAGCCTGTGGAGGTCGTATTAGTATTGTCTCCCTTGCCAGTAGGTTGTCTTGAGAATATTGCGTTATTTTGTGTGCACAATGCATGGATATGTATAAAATTGGGAAGTACTTTTTAATTTTAATGATTGTGGTTTCCATCACACAATGTGCCAGAAGATCCACTCCCACAGGAGGCCTAAAGGACACCTTACCTCCGGTGATGATCAATGCTTCTCCCAAGATGAACACGGTTTTTTTCGACAAGGAGAAAATCACCATCACCTTCGATGAGTTTATCAAATTAAAGGATATTTCCAAGCAGTTGATCATTTCTCCTCCCCTAGAGTTGAATCAATACAAAATCAAGCCACAAGGGACGGTTGCCAAAAAAATTCAAATCGAATTGTTGGACTCTCTTATTGATGGAACGACCTATACTTTCAATTTTGGGGAAAGCATCATCGACAACAACGAGGGCAATCCTTTGCCTTTTTTCCGCTATGCCATGTCAACGGGTCCCATCATTGACTCCCTCGAAATCAGAGGTAAAATCACTGATGCCTATGAACGCATTACAGCCCCTTACACCTCCATTCATCTGTATCCCATCGACAGTACTTATTCCGATTCTACCATTTTCCTCAAAAAGCCTTTTTATGCCACCAGCACTTTGGATTCTGTGGTTTACAATTTCAAAAACTTACGTCCCGATACCTATGAAATCATCGCCATCAAAGATGTGGGAGGAAATTATTTATTCGATCAAAATGTAGATAAAATAGGCTTTTTGGAAAAGCCGATTACCCTGCCAGGGGACAGTATTATCAACTTTAGGATTTTTAATGAAATTCCCAACCTGTTTTGGACAAGACCCTTTTTTATCAATACCAACCAAATTGGTTTTGGGTATTATGGGGAAGCAGATGTCAGTGCCATAGAGGTAAAAAGTAAAGTCCCTCGAAATTTTAGATACTTGATCAATAACAACCGTGAAACGGACACTTTAAACTTTTGGTTTAGGGGAGATAAATTGGATTCCTTAAAAGTTGGCATCAAAGAAAAAGATACCACCCGTGTATTCAATATTAAGTTCAAAAAGGAATTGAGGGACTCATTACAGATTTATGCAATAAGCAAATCTTCTATGGGATTGTTGGACAGTTTTAAAATCGAATCGAATTTACCTTTGGTGAAGGTCAATTTGGACTTGATCAATATCAAGGGATTGGATACGGTGGTAGTTCCGTTTAAAGCCTCATTGGATAAAAACTATGACAGGCTATCCTTCTTTTACGATTGGTTGCCCAATGACAGTTATAAAGTCGAAATGTTACCCAATGCTTTGATCGACTTTTGGGGAACCACACACGATACGCTCAGGTTTGGCTTTAAGACCAAGCCCATTGAAGATTACGGTAATATTTTCCTTCAAATCATCAGAGATGACAAAGACCCTTTTATTTTGGAATTGGTCAACCTCAAAGGGGAAGGTCTCAGGCGGTTTGATGTTTCCAATGAAATGGATTATTATGAATTCAAATATCTGCTGCCAGGGAAATATTTGTTTCGATACATCAAAGACAAAAACGGAAACAAAAAGTGGGATACTGGAAATTACCTCAAAAAAATTCAACCAGAGCAGGTTTTTTACTCTCCAGACACCATAGAACTGAGGGCCAACTGGGACATCAATCAGCAACTGAAAATACCTACTGAAGTGGAGAGCTTTTCCGTTCAGGACACCATAAATATTCAGGAAAAAGAGGAGACCCTTCCTGCTCTTGATTCTTTGGAAATATCAAATTAATACTATCTTTGAAACAAAAAAACAATGGGTGTAGGTAATATTGTACTGGCTTCTCTTTTGGTTTGTGTTGTTCTCGGTGTTGTAGCCGTGATTCAATCCAGACTCTAAAGGGGGTTTATACCACTTTTTCAAAACCCTGTACGCCCTGTACAGTGGTGTATTTCATAGTGAATTTTTTATCGGGATTGATGATTTTATAGCACGATTGAACTGCCAGTGTGGCTTCGTGGAATCCACATAGGATGAGTTTTAGTTTGCCAGGATAGGTATTGACATCTCCTACGGCAAAAACTCCTGGGGTATTGGTCTGATAGTCCAGGGTGTGATCGACTTTGATGGCGTTTTTCTCGATCTCCAATCCCCAGTTTCCAATGGGCCCCAGTTTGGGAGACAGTCCAAACAAAGGCAGCCAATAATCTACATCTATGGTTTTGGGCTCCCTTTCTTTTTGGTGCAATTCGATGGACTCCAATTGGGAACCTCCACTTACTTTTTTGATTTCGGCATGGGTGTACAATTCTATCTTCCCTTTTTCTTGCAGTTGATAAACCCGATCTACGGAGTCTTTATGGGCTCTGAACATATCCGAACGATGAACCAATCCTACAGGAAGTTCGCTGTTTTCGGCAAAGTAAATGGCCCAATCTAGGGCGGAGTCACCACCCCCAGAAATAAACAGCCGTTTGTTTAGAAAGAGTTCAGGTTCTCTGACCATGTATTCTATTCCTTTTTTCTCAAATGCCGGAAGGTTTTCTACCAAAGGTTTTCGGGGTTCAAAACTACCCAAACCTCCGGCAATGATCACCGATGGGGCTTGGTGTTGGGTGCCTTCGTTGGTGGTGACGATAAAACTCCCGTCTTCTTGTTTTTTTATGTTTTCGGCTCTTTCTCCCAAAGTGAATCCAGGTTGAAAAGGTTCGGCTTGTTTTTCTAAATTATCGATAAGATCACCCGCCAGTACACTGGGAAAACCTGGAATGTCATAGATGGGTTTTTTGGGATAAATTTCTTTGAGTTGCCCCCCAATTTGTGGGATGGCATCGATCACATGACAATGAAGTTTCATCAGTCCTGCTTCAAAAATCGTAAATAGCCCAACGGGCCCGGCTCCAATAATGATGATGTCTGTTTTGATCATTTTCTATTTGATTAGTGATTCTGTTACTTTGTTCATCTCTTTGACCTTGAATTCAAAGTCGTTTTTTAAAGTCTTTCTGTATTTTCTTAAAGTTTCCAATAAGGGATCTATTTCTTCGGGCAATATGGCTTCAAGCCATTGTCTCAGTCTTTTTGCTAGGGTTGGGGATTTTCCATTGGTGGAAATACCAATTTTTAAATTGCCTTTGGTAACAATCCCTCCCATGTAGAAGTCGCATTGGTCGGGGGTATCGGCCACATTGACCAAGATGTTCCTTTTTTTGCAATCTCTATTTACCTGTAGGTTGACCTCTGGTTGATCGGTGGTGGCAATGACGATATTTTTGTTTTTAAGGTGTCGCCTGCGGTATTTTTTTAGAATGAGATTAACGGGCTTGTCTTGGATAAACGCCAGGGTTTCTTTCCTTACAAAAGGAGCCACCATAGTGACTTGTGCCTCGGGACTGGATTTGTATAAAAACTCCAATTTTTCCAAGGCGACATAACCACCACCTACGATGAGGAATTGCAACTGGTGTGCTTTGATAAAAATAGGGTAGAGGGTGTTCATAGTGCGATGGCTTCTTTTTGAACCAAATTTTTATAGTGGCTAACGGAGTCCTTGGCTGCCAGTCCAAAAATGAGCACGGCAGGGTTTTCGATATGGTGTTGATCCACTTGTGCGATGATGGTGTTCAAGTCAGCGACCAACGATCTCTCGGCTTTGGTGGTTCCGTTTTGGATTACCGCTACGGGGTGATTGCCTTGTTTGTGTTGCTTGAAGGTAGCTACAATTTCGGGGAGAAAACGCATGCCCATCAAAACGACTACGGTGGCAGTAGATTGGGCCGCCAGGGAGATATCAGCAGACAATTTTCCCGATCGGGTGTGTCCAGTGACTACCCAAAAGCTTTCGTGTTCGGCTCTTTTGGTCAAGGGAATTTGGTGTTGTGCCGCAATGCCAGAATAGGAGGCTATTCCTGCAACCACTGCTGTTGGAATGCTAGCTTCCTTGGCTGCTTCCAGTTCTTCACAAGCCCTTCCAAAAACCAGCGGATCTCCTCCTTTTAGACGGATGACATCCAGTCCTTGAGTAGCGTAGAGTACTATCAGCGCATTGATTTCCGCCTGACTCTTTTTGACGAAACCCCTTCTTTTTCCGACAAAGATTTTCTCTGCATCTGGATTGTATTCCAAAAGTGCTGGATTGATCAATGCATCGTAAAGGATGACATCGGCTTTTTGAAGGGCTTTAAGCCCTTTGATGGTCAACAGATCGGGGTCTCCGGGACCCGCCCCCACTAGAGTTACTGTTCCTTTATTCAATCTTGGCATGACAATGGTTTTCAATCCACAGCAACAGGGGTTGTGTGTGTTCTACATAAATTTTGGCAAAAGAGGCCGTGGGCTTGTTGTGGTGTATTTTTAATACCTCTTCTTTAAAGCTCAAACCCTTTTCTTTTTCGTATTTGGGATATTCGGGATCAAAGGCATCAATGATGGAGGCGTGGCTGTTGATTTTGGCATTGCCTTGGGTCAAAATGGCCTTGGCGGCTCTGACCCTTGCATTATAGGCGTGATAAACCGCATCGGAAAAACGATCTTCAAGCAGGGCTTCTTGCGCCCATTCGAAGGCTTCTTTGGCGTCAAACAACAAGGTTTGTACCAGATCAATGGTCACTCCCGCACATTCGCCTATCCCGATGGCTTTCTCGTATTTTTCTTTGACTCCCCAATCGACAAAATCATCGGCCGTAAGATCGCTTACCTCACTGTAATATTTTAGATTTTGGTAGTAATAGTCTTTGGTTTTACGGTCGTAGTAGGCAAAAAAGTCTTCCTCACTATGTCGCTGCTTTTCAAAATCATCCAGAATCCAACGCAGTACTGCGGGGGTTCTTTTGGAAGGCACTTTTAGGACTTTGTCTGCAAATCTTCCGGTGCCATTTCCCAGTACGCCTCCTCCGAGAAGGATTTGGGTGGCGGGAGCGACTTTACCGTTGGATTTTACGGTCATCCCTTGAAAGCCAATATGCGCCAAGGTGTGTTGTCCACAGGCGTTCATACAACCACTGATTTTGATGTCGATTTGGTGTTTTTGGATCAAGTCGGGATATTCTTTTTCAACGACTTCTTGGAGTACTTTGGCCAAGCCCATGCTACTAGCAATCCCCAGATTACAGGTGTCGGTTCCAGGACAGGCAACAATATCGTTGAGGCGTTGAAAGCCAGCCCGATCCAGTTGGAGTTCTTTGAGTGCCAAATAGAGGGCGGGGAGGTGTTCTTCTTTTACGTCCCTTAGGAGCACACTTTGCCCATAAGAAAAACGGTTGTCGTCTTTTGTGAATTGTAAAATGACTTTGGCCAGTTGTCGAGCTTTTTTGGAATCAATGTCTCCCACAGTAATGGGAACGCCCACGGCAAAAAATCCTTTTTGTTTCTGCGCATAGAGGTTGGTTTTTTTCCAATCTTCAAAGGCAGTATCGTTTATGGTCAAGGTCTTTTCACTTTGGTAAAGGGCTTCTTTGAGTGCTCTTTCTTCTGCTTCAATGGGAACGGTGGCTTGTGCCAACCCTTTTTCCTCAGTATTCACCAGTTTGAGAAAAGCCTCCAAACCGATTTCTTTGATCAAAAATTTGAGTCGTGCTTTGTTACGGCGATTGCGTTCACCGTGTCGGTCAAAAACCCTAATAACGGCTTCGCTAAAGGGAATGACACGTTCGACTTCCAAAAAGTCAAAAACCTCATGGGCTCCTATGGGTTGTGATCCTATACCACCGCCCAAAAGCACCCTAAAGCCTCTTTTTCCATTTTTGATTCTGGGAATAAACCCAAGATCGTGGATAAAGGTGAGGGCCTGGTCGTCGGAGGAACTGGAAAAAGCAACTTTGAACTTTCGTCCCATGTCTTGACAAACAGGGTTTCGTAGAAAATATTCAAAGAAGGCTTGAGCGTATGGGGTAAGGTCAAAGGCTTCATTGGGATCTACTCCAGCATAAATCGATGCGGTAACGTTCCTAACAGTATTTCCACAGGCTTCCCTGAGGGTGACTTTATCTTTTTCTAGGGTGGCCCAAAGTTCGGGGGTACGATCCAGTGGGACATAGTGCAATTGTATGTCCTGACGGGTAGTGATGTGGAGGTTTCCCGAGGCAAATTCATCCGAGACTTCGGCCATACGAAGAAGTTGTTGGGCGGTAAATTTCCCCAAAGGAATTTTGATGCGAATCATCTGAACGCCCTGTTGCCGTTGTCCATAAACTCCTCTGGCCAATCGCAGACTTCTGAATTTTTCTTCGTCTATTTTTTGATTGTGGAAAGCGTGGATTTTTTGTTCTAAATCCAGGATGTCTTTTTCTACAATCGGGTCTTCTATTTCTGTTCTAAAGCTTTTCATTTTTATAGTATAAAGCCAACCCCGGCGGTGTTGTTGGTTTGTGTATCGATGAGGATGAAGGCACCCAAACTTTTGTTATCGCTATAGGGGGCAAACATCAAGGGTTGGGCCAATTGGAGGTCAACCGCGCCGATATCGTTCATGGTCAAACAATCGGTGGGAACGGATTTCCAAGCTTCCCAATCCATTTTGGACTCGATCTGGTTGATCTTCACCAAACTTTTGTGAACACCTTGTTGTAACCAATATTTACTGTTTGGATTGAGGTCGGTGGATTGCATCCAACAGATTTTGGTTTTTACCTTTTTGTCAATTTTCAGATTGTGGTTGGTTTTGACGATGGCATTGCCTCGGGAGGCGTCTATTTCATCTTCGAGGAGGAGGGTGGCGTTTTCGCCAGCTACCACCTTGTTTTTGGCTGTTCCATATTTTTCAATGGATTTAACAATACTTTTTTGACCTGAAGGAAAAATTTCAATTTCATCTCCCTGACTGAAAACACCGCTTTTTACTTTTCCAGCAAAGCCCCTGTAGTCGTGGAATTCCTCCGTTTTGGGACGGATAACGTGCTGTACTTGTAGAAATCCATCCAAAGCGTTGTCCTCGGTTAGGGTCAAGGATTCAATCAATGATAAAAGGTCATTGCCCTCATACCAAGGCATGTTATTGCTTTTGACAATGACATTATCGCCTTTGAGTGCTGAAACGGGAATAAAGCTTAATTGGGGTTCCCAATCGTATTGATTCACCAATGCTTTAATGGCCTCGACAATGCTATCGAACTGTTCTTGGTCGTAGTCGATCAAATCCATTTTATTGATGGTAAAGATCAGGTGTTTGATGCCGAGCAATTGGGTGATATAGAGATGTCTTTTGGTTTGTTCCATGACTCCTTTGCGGGCATCGAGCAGTATGATGGCTACCTCGACATTGGAGGCGCCGGTGACCATGTTTCGGGTATATTCCACATGACCCGGTGCGTCGGCAACGATAAATCTTCTTTTGGGGGTGCTGAAATAGAGGTGGGAAACATCTATGGTGATGCCCTGTTCACGTTCGGTCAACAGACCGTCTGTGGCCAGAGAGAAATCAATATAATCGTAGCCTAGAGATTTACTTTTGGCTTCGATGGTTTCTACTTGGTCTATTTTTAGGGACTGTGTTTCGTAGAGGAGCCTCCCGATAAGGGTACTTTTCCCGTCATCCACACTTCCTGCGGTTGTTATTCTTAAAATTTCCATTGGGTTAATATTTTAGAAGTAGCCTACTTTTTTTCTTTCTTCCATCGCGGCTTCGGACCGTTTGTCGTCCATTCTGGCGCCGCGTTCAGAAATCGAAGAGCCTCTAATTTCATCGATTACAGTATCTAGATCGAGGGCTTTGGAAGGAACGGCGGCGGTACAACTCATATCGCCTACGGTTCTGAATCGGACGGATTCTTCAAAAGCATCTTCTGGCTTGTGAACGATAAAATTGGAGCAGGGCATCAATTGGCCATCTCTTTTGAATACTTCTCGTTGGTGGGCAAAATAGATGGAGGGGATTTCCAGCTTTTCGTGTCTAATGTATTCCCAAACATCGAGTTCTGTCCAATTGCTGATGGGGAATACCCTTACGTTTTCACCCGAATGGATTTGACCGTTGAGGATGTCGAATAATTCGGGACGTTGCAATTTTTCGTTCCATTGACCGAAATCGTCTCGTACGGAAAATATGCGTTCTTTTGCCCTTGCTTTTTCTTCGTCCCTGCGGGCACCTCCCATACAGGCATCGAATTTCAGTTCTTCAATGGTTTCGAGCAGGGTAGTGGTTTGCAGGCTGTTTCGGCTGGCATATTTTCCTTTTTCCTCTACTACTTTTCCTTTGTCGATACTTTCTTGTACACTTCCAACATGGAGCTGTACTTGGTAGCGTTTGACCAGTTCATCCCTAAGACTTATGGTTTCAGGAAAATTGTGTCCAGTATCAATATGCAACAGGGGAAAAGGAATTTTGGCCGGCAGGAAGGCTTTTTGGCATAGGTGGAGTAAGACGATGGAGTCTTTACCTCCGGAAAAAAGCAGTACGGGTTTGTCGAATTGTCCGACCACCTCTCTGATGATGTAGATGGCCTCTTCCTCCAAATAGGATAGGGTATTCATTGATTTACGATTTTTGATTCAAGTGTAGTCCACATTCTTTTTTACTTTCTTCCCACCACCAGCGTCCGGAGCGGATATCGTCTCCTTTGTTTATGGCACGAGTGCAGGGGGCACAGCCAATGCTGACATAGCCTTTTTGGTGCAAACTGTTTTGCGGGATTTGGTTCTTTTCCAAATATTGTGTTACACTTGACAAGTCCCAATGAGCCAAAGGATTGAATTTGGGCAGTCCAAAGGCATTGTCATAACCAAAGATTTCAATTTCATTTCTAGCAGTACTTTGTGAGGCCCTCAGCCCTGTAATCCATAAATCCACACCCTTGAGTGCTTTTTGCAGAGGGTTTACCTTTCGAATGCCACAACATTCTTTTCTGTTTTCCACACTTTCGTAAAAACTGTAGGGTCCTTTTTCGCTGACGAGTTTTTCTACTGCATCGGTCTTGGGAAAATAGGTGATGATGTTTTTATTATATTTTTTTTGGGTATCATCAAAAACCTTGTGTGTTTGTTCAAACAGCCTTCCAGTATCCAAAGTAAAAACCTCGATGGGATAATTGTTTTTAAAAATGACATCAGCAATAACTTGATCTTCTTGGCCAAAAGAGGTGGAAAAAGCCATGTTTTTAAAACCCAACTGCATGAGGTGATCAAAAGCTTGCTCAAGGGAGTAATTTCTGAAAGTGGTGTTGAGTTCTTCGATGCGATGATTTTCCATTTTAAATTATTTTTTACCCCATTGGAGTCTGTTCCAAAGGCGTTCGTGAAAGAAATAAAGTACAATTTTGGTTCCCCATTCTATAAATCCAATGGATAGTGCTTGTGAAATGGTTCCAGTAATGAGGTAGGCAATAAGAATGGTGTCCAATGTTCCTACCAACCGCCAACTGATCGCTTTGAGGGCACTTCTGGAGATGGATTCTTTTGGGGCACTGCTCTTTTTGTCTCTATTTTTCCGATTTAAATGAAGATCTAAAAACATATAATTATACTTTGTTGGTACAAATCTACCAACTATAAACATATAAAACAAATAATGCCTATAAACTTTATAGGAATTAAATGTTTTCTTAATTTATTTTCTATCTTAGGCCAGTAAACTATGATATCCAAGAAATGTAAATACGCCATCAAGGCATTGCTTTATCTGGCAGACCACCAGTCTGAGGGTCGCTCTATATTTTCTTCTGAAATTGCCGAGCAGGAGAAAATACCCAAAAAATTTTTGGAGACGATCTTGAGAGAGCTTCGCAATTTTAAGTTATTGCAAAGTCAAAGGGGGAAGACTGGGGGTTACCGTCTTATCAAAGATCCCAAGGATATATATTTGGCGGAATTGATCCGTCAAGTAGATGGACCCATCGCCATGTTACCCTGTGTGTCTCTGAATTATTATGCTTCTTGTGAGGAGTGCGATGAGGAGAGTTGTCAGATCAAAAATGTCTTTGAGCGGGTCAGAGACAAAACCCTGAAAGTCCTCACGACCACTTCCATTGATTCTATGCGTAATAAAATCTAGAGGCGATTGATAAAACTTCCCAAAGAGTCTTTGAATTGAATTCCTTCAAAGGTTCTGAGTTTGTTTAATTTTTGATTAGCTTCCAGTCCCCACAACAGAAATTCGACCATAAAGTAATAATCTTTTGCGTCCAATTCCGATTGAAACTTCTTCATGATTTTTTTTATTGCCGGGATGCTATCCAAAGATTTTTGGTGGTTTTTCTCGTCTGAATCCTCTTCGACAAAGAGTTCATTTTCTTTAAAAAACCATGCTAAAAGGTCATCATACGGGCCTTGTTCATTGGGCTTTTCCAATTTTTCAATTTTGGGAAAGTAGAGAGGGAAAAGACTTTTGATGGCACTCGAGATCAAACGGTAAGCGACTTCGCCCGCTCCTTCTTGTTCTCCTTCGTACACCAATTCTATCTTCCCATTGATGGCGGTAATGACCCCCAGAAAGTCATTCATCCGAATGGAGGTTTTGGAATCATGGGTAATGAGCAATCGTCTTTCGGCAGTGCTGATCAGATTTTCAAAAGCGGTGATGCTCATGCGGGTACTCACCCCACTTTTGGCATCTACATACTCACTTTTTCGTGCTTCGAAACCAATTTGTTCCAGCAGGTCTTTGGCTAACTCGGGAACATGGATTTGCGATTGGTTTTCCTTGCTGATGGCGGCTTCTTGTTGGGTAATCCTTTTGGCAATTTCTATATTATGAGGGTAATGGGTCAAAATCTGAGATCCGATCCTGTCTTTGAGTGGGGTTACGATACTCCCTCTGTTTGTATAATCCTCGGGATTGGCCGTAAATACAAATTGTATCTCAAGGGGGAGTCGGAGTTTAAAACCTCTGATTTGAATTTCTTTTTCTTGAAGAATGGAAAAGAGGGCAACCTGTATTCTGGCCTGTAGGTCGGGTAGTTCGTTGAGTACAAAAATACATCTGTGTGCACGAGGAATCATTCCGTAGTGGATCACCTTTTCGTCGGCATAGCTCAGTTTGAGGGTAGCGGCTTTGATGGGGTCAACATCACCGATCAAATCGGCTACAGTAACATCGGGGGTGGCCAATTTTTCAAAGAAACGTTCATTTCTGTGCATCCATGCTACTGGAGTTTGTTCTCCTTTTTCTTCAATCAGTTCTTTGGCCCAGCGAGAAATAGGATCAAGGGGGTCATCGTTGATTTCGGAACCGACCACAACGGGGATCCATTCGTCGAGGAGTTCGGTCATTTGCCGAGCCAATCTGGTTTTTGCCTGCCCTCTCAAACCGAGAAGATTGATGTTGTGGCCGGAAAGTATGGCCCTTTCTACATCGGGAATTACCGTGTTTTCGTATCCAAGCAGTCCCTCAAAAGTGCTTTCCCCTTTTTTGATTTTTTCCCTGAGATTCTTAGCGAGTTCCTCTTGTATACTACTGGGTTGATAATTGGATTTTTTGAGCTCCTTAAGTGTTGTTATTTTTGGTTTTTCCATGGGTTATCCAAAGCGTTTTTTTCTGTTTTTTTCATAATCTTCAAAAATCATTTCACCAAGGTTATTGAGTCCAGTATAAAAAGCCTTTCCGTTATTGGCCATGGTAAATTCTTGAACAAATTGTTTGAGATAGGGGTCAGAGGCAATCATAAAGGTGGTGATGGGGATTTTTATTTTTTTGGCCTGTCGGGCCATTGAATAGCATTTTTCTACAATCGATCTATCAAGTCCGGCACTGTTTTTATAGTAGCTACCATCAGGCATTTTCAGGCAACTGGGTTTACCATCGGTGATCATAAAGATTTGTTTGTTGGTATTCCTTTTTCTTCGGAGCATGTCCATGGCCAAGTCCAAACCAGCAACGGTGTTGGTATGGTAAGGCCCCACTTGTAAATAGGGTAATTCTTTGATGGAAATTGGTCGCGCATCGTTACCAAAGACCAAGATGTCCAGGGTGTCTTTGGGATAGCGGGTGGTGATCAATTCTGCCAGTGCCATGGCTACTTTTTTGGCGGGGGTAATTCGATCTTCTCCATACAGTATCATGCTGTGGCTAATGTCGATCATCAAGACGGTGCTCATCTGTGATTTGTGATGATTTTTTTCGACCACAAGGTCGTCTTCTGTAATTTGAAAATCACCGATACCTGAGTGAATTTGCGCATTTTTGATGCTTTCGGTCAAGACGATATTTTCCAGCGAATCCCCAAATTGGAAACCGCTGAGGTCTCCGGATTTATCATCTCCTGCCCCTTGATGCTGGGTGTTGTGGTTGCCCAACCCCGACTTTCTCAACTTTCCAAAAATTTGCTTTAAGGCGTATTCTCTGAGTAGTTTTTCCGTCTTGGCGGTGATTCCCATCGAGCGTTCACTGCCATCGGGTTTGATTTCGGCTTTGACATAGCCCTTGTCCAAAAGGTCATTGATAAAATCCTCTATGGTGTAATTTTCGTCTGTCAACTGATATTCCTCATCCAGTTCCCGAAGCCAATCGATGGCTTCGTCAAAATCGCCCGAGGTATGGGTGATCAACTCCTTAAAAATCTCAAATAGTTTTTCGAAGGGAGATTGATCTACCGATTGGGCTTGACGAAATAATATTCCTGTTCTTGAGTTAGAAAAATTCATTCAATAGATGATCTATAGCAATAATACTCAAAGGTAATTTAAAATCGCAGCAAAGAAAAGCGATCGGAGGTAGAAATTATGGCTTACATTTCCAATGAGCGGATGTATTCTTCCAATAGGGCCAAACCCTCGGAGTGTACGCTTTTTCGTCCGATTTCGGGCATCATGATTCCTGGGTCTGTACTCTTGTAACGGTAGATCAAAATGGAACTTTCGGGTTTGCCGGGGACAATGCTGTATTTGAGATCCCCCGATCCTTTACCAGCGGCAATAGGGGGTTTGAATATTCCTCTTCTGCGATCGTTTTGTTCGTGGTAGGTGAGGTTGAGTCCTGAGTTTTTGGCGGGACCAAGATCGTTGTGACAATGGGCACAGTTGATGTGAAGATAGGCTTTGGCCCTGTCCTCGAGCGTCCCAGAATCTTCTTGGTTCCAGATGGCAAAAAGCGGACGTTGCTCTTGGGGGGGCAGCCCAGTAAGAACTTCTTTTTGTGCAAAGTATTCCAACTGGTCATGAACCATTCCCTCGTAGATGTTTTTTCGGTTGAGTTGACCCGCAATGGGCCCGATGGGGGAAATTTCCTTACCCAGCATATGACAGCTTTTGCATTGGGTTTGGTTGGGTATTACATAGTTTAGGTTTTGACTTTTGCCCTGGTGATCGATCCAGCTCACTGGAGTTTCTCCACCTATAATATTGACAAAAGCATCGGTTTGTTGTTCGTTCCAAACATAGGAAAGGGTTTTCCACGATTGATTTTGCTCTTTGACCAACAAACGGGTTTCTACGATTTGTTTTTCTCCCTCGGGCTTTCTAAAGTCTGTTGGGTAGTAAAAGTTTTTGATGATAACGCTTCCCACGTCAAAGTCCATGACTCCCTCTGGTCGGTAGGACATTTTTTTTCCTTCGGGGAAATAGATAAATCTTTTTTTGTGGGAGTAGTCAGAAAAAAGAGCGTTATTGAGTTCGTATTCATAAACATTTTCGGCGGGCTTTAGGTCGGAGATTTTCCCTTGAAAAAAGGAATATTCGGACAGCTTGGCAATCTCGTTGGAGGAGTGATTGCTTATGGCGATTTTGGGAACTACTTTTCGGGCGATGGGCGCGCTTCCTTTATCAACGTTATTTTTGCAGGACAGGGTCAAAAAGAGGGAAATCCCCAGTAAATAAAAATATCTCAGCGATGACATTTATATGGATTTTTCAAATTCAACTTCACATTCATAATTTCCAATTTCATTAGTGAATTCACTAAAATCATTCGCTGCATCCAATGCGGCAAAGTTAATTGCCCCGTTGTTTTTGATGCAGACTTTGTATTCAGGATTGATTTGTTTGCCTTCGATGTAATAGTCTTTTGGTAAAATACCGTCATAGGCGATATCGGGGATTTTCATTCCATTTTTAAAGACCCACAATTTTCCAAAATCGTTGTCCAAGGCAGGGAACCAATATTTGTTGTTGAACTGGTTGTTGTAAACAAATACTCGGCCAGGATAAGCACTGTACTGGGTGTCATTCTCATAGTCGTTTTCTACCTGTCTGATTCCATTGGGGAGTGCCTTTTTCTTCTTTTTCTTCTTTTTGTTTTTTGGGGGGACATAAATTTCATAGCTAACAATAGAGCTGTTGATGGTTTTGTGATTTTCGATGATGTTGTCATAAAGGGCAACCTTTTTGGTGGCCATAATGATAACGCCCGATCCTCTGGGGACAGTGCTTACGATGGAACCTTTTACGCCAAAGTTTTTTAGATTGTTGTCGTGAATGTGGTTGTTATAGGCCTTGACATCCTCACCATAGACGGTCAGGTGGGGGAGATTGAATATCAGCAGGCCTCCGGTGTTTTCATAAACCTCATTGTCGTAGATTTCCACTTGACTGCTGTTTTCGCTTTCGATACCTGCTACATTATAATAAGCTTTGTTGTTTCTGACCACCACATTTTGAGATTGTCCCACATAGATACCAGCGTCTGAGGCACCTATGGCTTCACAGCCTTCGATCAGTAGATTTTTACACAAAACGGGATACAAGGCATAGGCTCCATTTTGGGTGGATACTTCTCCCGTCCATGCCGAACGGATGTTGCGCATGATTACATTTTCTGAATCCGTGATTTTCAGATTGTCCCCAGCGGCGTCTTCGATGGACATATTTTCAATGGTCAGATTCTTACAGTTGGAAATGCGGATTCCCTCTGCCCCTTGTTTTTGTCCTTTGAAAGAGAATACTGTTTTTTCGATGCCCTTTCCTCTGAGGGTAATATTTTTCTTACCGTCCAAAATTAGTGATTGAGAAAAAAGATAGTGACCTTCGGGCAGTTCGATGACACTGCTGTCTTGGGCGGTGATAAAGGCCTCCAGTATAGGAATTTCCATATCCAAATAATCTCTATCGGGAGTGTAAGAAGGCATGGAAGGGGATTTGAGTAGTAAAAAGGCAATCAGTGTCAAAATCCCTAGGGAGGGGAGAATAATCTTTATTTTCAAGTCGCGCATTTTATCAGTTCCTATCAAAAATAACCAATTAAAATTTAAAATAGAGGAATCATTAAAAATGTTATATTTGCAGAGCATTATGAAAAACAATCAGAGGCGACCATTGAGTCCCTCTTTTTTTTGAAATGAATTTTAATCAAAAAATTGAAGATTTGTTGACGATGGCATTGGAGGAACACCCCAGTGTTTTTTTGGTGGATCTCAAAATCTCTGCCGACAAGTCGATCAAGGTTATTTTGGACGGAGACGAGGAAGTCAACGTCAAAGATTGCATCAATATCAGCAGGGCCATTGAAGGGGCTTTGGATAGAGATGAGGAGGACTTTAGTTTGGAAGTGGCTTCGGCGGGCGTGGGAAGTCCTTTGAAGTTTCCAAGACAATACCACAAAAACCTTGGGAGAAAATTGGAAGTCATCTCAACCGATGGATTGAAATTTGAAGGAGAGTTGACCCATGTAAAAGAAGATTCCATCGCCTTGCAATGGAAACAACGCGAACCCAAGCCCATAGGAAAAGGAAAGGTAACAGTAACTAAAAATAAAACCCTAATGTTTGATGAAATCAGTCAAACCAAGGTGATGATCAAATTTTAATATTCAGAAATGGAAAATTTAGCATTAATAGAATCTTTTTCAGAATTCAAAGACGAAAAGTTAATAGACAGAGTAACCCTGATGGTGATTTTAGAGGAGGTTTTCAGAAACACCCTCAAAAGGAAATTTGGCTCAGACGAAAATTTCGACATCATCATCAACCCGGACAAGGGTGATTTGGAAATATGGAGAAACAGAATCGTTGTTAAGGACGGTGAAGTGGAAGATCCCAACCAGGAAATAGAATTGACAGAAGCTCAAAAAATCGAGCCGGATTTTGAAGTAGGAGAGGACGTTTCTGAGGAGGTAAAACTTATTGATTTGGGTCGAAGATCCATTCAAACTCTGAGACAAAATCTCATTTCTAAAATATTTGAACACGACAGCACCAATACTTTTAATCAATTTAAAGACCGTACGGGCGAACTTTTTACCGCCGAGGTGCACCACATCAGAAACCGAGAAGTGATATTGTTGGACGATGATGGGAATGAAATTATTTTGCCCAAAGACCGTCAAATCCCGAATGATTTTTTCCGCAAGGGAGACAATGTTAGGGGGGTGATAGATGTGGTTGAATTGAGGGGGAACAAACCGAGGATCATCCTTTCTCGTACTTCACCCGTCTTTTTGGAGAAATTATTTGAACAAGAAATTCCTGAGGTATTTGATGGTTTGATTACCATTAAGAAGGCCGTAAGAATCCCTGGAGAAAAAGCCAAAGTAGCTGTGGATTCCTACGACGATCGCATCGACCCTGTAGGGGCCTGTGTAGGGATGAAGGGTTCACGAATCCACGGTATTGTCAGAGAGTTGGGCAACGAAAACATAGACGTGATCAACTACACCAACAACCTACAGTTGTTTATTACTCGGGCTTTAAGCCCAGCCAAAATCAATTCCCTAAAAATTGATGAGGACACCAAAAGGGTTCAGGTTTTTCTCAATCCCGACGAGGTCTCCAAGGCCATTGGTAGGGGTGGTCACAACATACGTTTGGCTGGAAAGCTAACGGGTTACGAAATTGATGTTTACCGTGAGGGAGTAGAGGAAGATGTAGAATTGACAGAATTTACGGATGAAATTGATGGATGGGTCATTGAGGAGTTCAAGAAAGTAGGGCTGGATACCGCCAAAAGTATTTTGGAACTCGACACGGCCGATTTGATCAAAAGAACCGACCTTGAAGAAGAGACCGTCGCTGAAGTCATCAGAATTTTAAAAGCAGAATTTGAAGAATAAACGTAGGGATTTTTCCTACTTTTGATAATGAATTAGATATATGGCAGAGATTTCAACCATAAGATTAAACGTTGCGCTTAGAGAATTAAATATTTCTCTAGACCGCGCTGTAGAGTTTCTGGCTCAGCAAAATATTGAAATTGAAGGCCGACCGACCTCTAAAATTTCTAAGGACGTTTACCAATTGCTCTTGGATGAGTTTGAAACGGACAAATCCAAGAAAGACGCTTCCCATGAGATCAGTGAGGAGAAAAGAAAGGAAAAGGAAAGTCTGAGAATTCTTCAGGAGAAGAAAGAGCAAGAGCGCCTGGAGCAACAGCAAAAAAGACAAGAGATCATCAAGGCCAAGGCATCGATCAGCAAACCAGTTACCTTGGGGAAAATTGATCTTGACGCTCCCAAATCCAAGCCTGCTGCAGCTCCCAAAGCGGCGACACCACCTAAAGCCGAGCCCACCCCTGCACCGAAAACCGAAGCAGCCACGGCCGCCGAAGAGAAAAAAGAAACTACGGCAAAACCCGATGGCGAGGCTCCGGCTGCTACAGAGAAAAAGGAAGCCACTCTGCCCACCCAAGAAGGGGATTCCAATGCCATAAAAACCCAGTACAAAACCTTGACGGGTCCCAAGAAAACGGGACAGACCATCGATTTGGATGAGTTTAAGAAAAAAGAAAAAGGGGTAGAAGAAGCGCGTAAACGTAAAAGAAAGAGAATCAGTAAGGACGCTTCGCCCAAACCCAACAATAGAAATAACAACAACAACCAAAACAGGCAGGGGGCGAATCGAGGTCGTTCCAATCAACAGCCTGTTAAGGCCGAGCCCACAGACGAAGAGGTACAAAAGCAAATTCGGGAAACCCTAGAAAAACTTCAAGGGAAGTCGAGCAAATCCAAAGGGGCTAAGTACCGTAGAGACAAAAGAGATCAGCACCGACAAAAAACGGAGGACGAACAGGCCGAACAAGAAGCCAGTAGCAAGATCCTAAAAGTAACCGAATTCATTACGGTAGGTGAAATCGCTACCTTGATGGAGATCAGTTCCACCGAAATCATTTCAGCCTGTATGTCCTTGGGAATCATGGTAACCATGAACCAAAGACTAGATGCAGAGACTTTGAGTATTGTCGCTGACGAGTTTGGATATCAAGTGGAATTTGTCAAAACCGAGTTGGAAGAGAGTATAGTGGAGGAAGAAGATCAAGTTAGCGATCTGGAATCACGTGCTCCCATCGTTACCGTAATGGGTCATGTGGATCACGGTAAAACTTCCTTGTTGGATTACATCCGTGAGGAAAATGTCATTGCCGGAGAATCGGGAGGCATCACCCAACACATTGGAGCCTACTCTGTAATGCTCAAAGACGATCAAAAAATAACATTTTTGGACACTCCGGGTCACGAGGCCTTTACGGCCATGCGAGCCAGAGGTGCCCAAGTAACAGATATTGCCATTATTGTTATTGCGGCCGATGACGACATCATGCCACAAACCAAAGAGGCCATCAGTCACGCACAAGCGGCGGGGGTTCCTTTGATTTTTGCGATCAACAAAGTGGACAAGCCCAATGCCAACCCTGATAAGATCAAGGAAGCCTTGGCGGGAATGAATTTGATGGTAGAAGAATGGGGTGGAAAAATCCAATCCCAAGACATTTCGGCCCTCAAAGGAACAGGCGTCAAGGAATTACTCGAAAAGGTATTGCTAGAAGCCGAACTTCTGGAGCTCAAAGCCAATCCCAACAGAAAGTCGAAAGGTACCGTGGTGGAAGCCTTTTTGGACAAAGGACGGGGCTATGTTTCTACCATTTTGGTACAAACGGGAACTTTGGAAATCGGAGATTATATATTGGCAGGAAAGCACAGTGGAAAGATCAAAGCCATGTTCGATGAGAGGGGAAATCCGCTGACCAGTGTACCTCCCTCCACCCCAGTTTCCATATTGGGTCTGGACGGCGCACCACAAGCGGGGGACAATTTCCACGTTTTGGAAGACGAAAAAGAAGCCAAGCAAATTGCCGCCAAAAGAACACAGCTACTAAGAGAGCAAAATGTAAGAACACAGCGACATATTACATTAGATGAAATCGGTAGAAGGATTGCGCTTGGAGAATTCAAGGAGTTGAATATGATCCTCAAGGGAGATGTGGACGGCTCTGTCGAAGCCTTGACGGATTCCTTACAAAAGCTATCGACTGACGAAATACAGGTGAACATCATCCACAAAGGGGTGGGTGCCATCACAGAATCTGACGTATTGCTCGCCTCGGCTTCCGATGCCATTGTCATCGGATTTAACGTAAGGCCTATGGGTAACGCAAGAGCCATCGCAGACAAGGAAGAAATCGACATTCGATCCTATTCCATCATCTATGACGCCATCAATGATGTCAAAGATGCAATGGAGGGCATGTTATCACCCGAGATGAAAGAAGAAATTACGGGTACGGCCGAGATCAGAGAAACCTACAAAATTTCCAAAGTGGGAACCATTGCGGGTTGTATGGTCACCAGTGGGAAAATTTACCGCAATTCTGGTATCCGTTTGATCCGGGAGGGAGTGGTTGTTTTCTCTGGAAATCTGGCTTCGCTCAAACGATTTAAGGACGACGTCAAAGAAGTAGCCAAAGGCTATGATTGTGGTATTCAGATCAAAAATTACAACGACATCAAAGAGTTGGACCTATTGGAATGCTTCCAAGAAGTAGCGGTCAAGAAGAAGCTTTAATCTTTGATTTCTAGCAGAAAGGCTGCTGGATATACCTTTTTCACTTCATTTAATTTATCCAGACCCATATAGTAGTCTTTGTATCGACCTACTTGAACTTTGTAATTGGGAGTTTCGAAACTCAGATTGACCTCCCAGTCGGGAAAAGTCTCCTTAAAATTATCGTACAATTCCTGTGCACCCTTGTTGTCTCCATAAAACAATTGGATGGTATAAAACTTTGAGGCGTAAATTTCTCTGTCAATTTCAATTTTAGTCCTCATCAGTTTAGTGATGGTCGAATCTTGTTGAATCTTTACATAAACCTCCTGCGCCTTCAGTTCATCGACGCCAATAAAGGCAAAAACAAGAGTGAATACAATGCCTGATACGATATTATTCATTTCACAAAAGAACAAAAAAAACAAAAAACAGGCTTAATTATTGGGGATTAAATTAAACAGCTATTTAGAATGGGTATAAATTGTAAAAATGTTAAATGGGAGGTTTTAAGTTAACAAGTCTATGACTTAAATTTGTCACGGATTTTAGAAAAAATATATTGTTGGACCTACCCATTAGATTGAACGGAATTTCTTTGAAACGGTCTCCCTTTTCAGGAATAAGCAGCTGCATAGTTTTATTATTCATCACTCTTACAAGTCTCTCTGGTTTTGCACAGGAAGCAGACGTGCAAGCGGGAAAGAAACTTTTTAACGCCAACTGCGCCTCTTGTCACAAACTTAATAAGAAAGCCGTTGGTCCTGCTCTTAAAGGCGTTACTGCCAAATATGAGCGGGAGTGGTTGTACAGCTGGATCAAAAATAGTTCGGCTATGATCAAGGACGGTGACGCACAGGCAGTAGCCGTTTGGGAGGAATACAACAAAGTGGCCATGAATGCCTTTCCTATGTTGTCCAATACTGACATTGACAACATATTGGCCTATACGGATTACACACCACCAGCACCAGTGGCCACCGCCGCAAGCCAACAACCCGTTGCCGCCGCTTCCGGATCGGGAGCCAGCAATGATTTGATTTTGGCAGCCCTTACTTTGGTGTTTGTACTATTGGTGGTCATGCTGTTTTTGGTACAAAAAACTTTAAAGAGAATTGCCATTGCCAGTGGTGTGGATGTCACACCCCCTGTCAAGGAAAAACGACCTCCACTTTGGCAAGTAGTCGCCAAAAATCACTTTTTGATTTTCCTAATGGTAATTGGCTTTTTGTTGAGCAGTGCCTATTTCGTATATGGTTTTCTGATGCAAGTAGGGATTGATCAAGGATATATGCCCGTTCAACCGATTCACTATTCACACAAAATACACGCTGGTGCCAACCAAATAGAATGTAAATATTGTCATTCTTCTGCAAGAGTATCCAAGCACTCGGGGATTCCCTCTTTGAACGTTTGTATGAATTGTCACAAAAACATAGCCGACTATAACGGAGAGGAAGATTTAGAAAACGGTTACACCAAAGAATTTTACACCAAAGAGATCAAAAAACTATACGATGCGGTGGGCTGGGATGAAGAAAACCAAGCCTATACGGGGGATACCAAGCCCGTCAAGTGGGTAAGGATTCACAATCTACCGGATTTTGTTTATTTCAATCACGCCCAGCACGTCCAAGTGGGGGGAATAGAGTGTCAGACCTGTCATGGGCCTGTAGAGGAAATGGAGATCATGTATCAGCACTCATCTTTGACCATGGGATGGTGTATCAATTGTCATAGAGAAACCAACGTCAAGGTCAAAGACAATGAATATTATGCCAAAATTCACGATGAATTGTCCAAGAAATACGGCGTTGAAAAATTGACCGTTGCCCAGATGGGAGGATTGGAATGTGGTAAGTGTCATTATTAAATAGGTTTAAACAGCATTATGTCATCAAATAAAGTTTATTGGAAAAGCGTAGCGCAACTCGACAAAGACAATGAGTTGGTTCAGAAGCTGGAACAAAAAGAATTTGTCGATCAAATTCCAGTAGACGAGTTTTTGGGAGACGAACAAACGATGAGTGAATCCAACACCAACCGTAGGGATTTTCTCAAATATGTGGGGTTCAGTACGGCCGCCGCCAGTTTGGCTGCCTGCGAGGGTCCGGTCATCAAATCCGTACCCTATGTGGTACAACCGGAACAAATCATCCCTGGAATAGCGAATTATTATGCCACAGCGATTGCTGATGGCTTTGACTTTAGGAGTGTCATTATAAAAACCCGCGAGGGTCGGCCGATCAAGGTCGAAAACAACAAGCAGGCTCCCACTTTAGGAGGTGGGAATGCCCGTGTTCATGCATCGGTTTTGTCATTGTATGACATTAACAGATTGCAGGGGCCAAAAGCCAATGGAGTAGACGTCAACTGGAGTGACTTTTACAGACAAGTAGGTGCCAAGCTCAAAGCTTTGGCCGTTTCTGAAAAGCCAGTTGTATTGCTTACTCAGACTTTTGCCAGTCCCACCACACAGCGGATTATTGATCAATTCATTGCGCAACATCCCAATGTAAGTCATGTGGTTTACGATACTTTGTCCTCGAGTCATGCCTTGGATGCTTTCGAAAACCGATATGGTGTTAGGGCTTTGGCTGATTATGATTTTTCCAAAGCGGAGACCATCGTTGCTGTGGGTGCGGACATACTCGGCGATTGGCAAGGGGGAGGATACGACAGCGGATATTCCCAGTCTAGGGTTCCCCAAAAAGATCGTGGAAACACCAAAATGTCCTATCACCTTCAGTTTGAGTCCAATATGACCCTTTCTGGAGCCAATGCGGACAACAGAATTCCAACTGATCCCGCCACTCAGAAAAAAATTGTCGCACAGATTTATGCCCAACTCACGGCTACCTCTCTTCCGAATGATTTGAGTCCTCAGCTTTCAAAAGTTGTTGCCCAAGCCGTGTCACGATTGAAAAAATCGGGTTCCAAAGCCGTAGTTGTTTCTGGCATTGAAGATGTAGATGTACAAGAGGTGATTTTGGCCATTAACGATTATTTGGGATCAGCAGTCATTGACGTGGCCCAGCCCAAATTTGTCCGTCAGGGAAGCAACCAAAAGCTTGCCCAGTTGATGGATGACATGAAAAGCGGTAAACTGAAAGGATTGATAACGGCTGGTGTAAATCCCGGATTTACTTTAGCCGATGCGGAAGCCTTTACTGCCGCACTTTCCAAATTAGAATTGTCTGTTGCCTTTGCCTTAAAAGAAGACGAGACGGCAGTCGCCTCTCAATTTGTGGCCGCCACCCCTCATTATCTGGAGAGTTGGGGAGACCACCAATTCAAAAAAGGACATTATGCCTTGGCCCAGCCCACCATTCGTCCGCTTTTTGATACCCAACAATTTCAGGATGTCCTTCTTAAACTTTCTGGAAGTGACAACAGCTATTATCAAGAGATCCAATCCAATTGGTCTGAAAACATACTCCAAGAAAGTTCGTGGAACAAGACACTTCACGATGGTTTTCTTTCCTCTGGAGACACCATAGAAGCCAATACGGCTTCGGTTGACCTAAGTCGCCAGCTCAAAACCCTTTCCCAAACCGCTTCAGGAGCCATGTCATTGGTCTTGTACAGTAAAATTGGAATGGGAGATGGGCAACAAGCGAACAACCCTTGGTTGCAAGAATTCCCCGATCCCATAACCAGAGTGTCTTGGGACAACTACCTTACTGTCTCTGCTGCCGATGCCAAAAACATCGGTCTTAAGAATGTCAATGTTGCCGACGGTGCACTCAATGGGAGTTATGCCAATGTAACGGTAGGAGACAAAAGTCTGATCGCTCCAGTATTGATTCAGCCTGGTCAAGCACAAGGAACTGTTGGATTGGCATTGGGTTATGGAGCGCGAAGGGGATTACAAGACGAAATGCAGGTGGGAATTAACGCCTATCATTTTTACAATAATTTTGACGCTGTTCAAGCGGTTTCCATCAGCCCTGCTGAGGGTTACCATGAGTTTGCTTGTGTACAATTGCACAACACCTTGATGGGAAGAGGAGACATCATCAAAGAAACTACCTTGGAAATTTTTAACACCAAGGACAAAGATTACTGGAACCCCATTCCGAAAGTCTCTAAGAACCACATGGAATATGAAGTAACCTCCCCGGAGGTGGACATGTGGCAATCTTTTGACCGTTCTGTGGGGCATCATTTTAACATGTCCATTGACTTAAATGCCTGTACCGGATGTGGTGCCTGTGTGATTGCTTGTCATTCCGAAAACAACGTACCCGTGGTCGGGAAGAAAGAGATCAGAAAGTCGAGAGACATGCATTGGTTGAGAATTGATCGCTACTATTCTTCGGGCGCAAGTTTTGGAGAAGACGATCAGACCAAAGAAGACATATCAGGATTGGGAGATTCATTGACCACCTTTGGAGAGATGGAAAATGCCTCGGAAAATCCACAAGTGGCTTTCCAGCCAGTCATGTGCCAACACTGTAACCACGCACCTTGCGAGACAGTATGTCCGGTGGCGGCCTCTTCCCACGGAAGACAAGGTCAGAACCACATGGCCTACAACCGTTGTGTTGGAACAAGATACTGTGCCAACAATTGCCCTTATAAAGTAAGGAGATTCAATTGGTTCCTCTACAACAAAAATGACGAGTTTGACTACCACATGAACAATGATTTGGGCCGAATGGTATTGAATCCCGATGTGGTTGTACGTTCGAGAGGGGTGATGGAAAAGTGTTCTATGTGTATCCAGATGACTCAAAAAACCATTTTAGATGCCAAGCTTGAGGGTAGGGTCATCGAAGATGGAGAATTCCAAACAGCTTGTTCCAATGCTTGTAGCAATGGCGCCATCGTTTTTGGAGACATCAATGACAAGGACAGTCAAGTAGCTGCTTTAAAAGAAGAAGATAGGATGTATCACTTACTGGAAAGCGTGGGAACCAAACCCAATGTCATGTATCAGGCTATGGTAAGAAATACGGACGAATCTTAGAAATAGAAAAAAACAATCGTATGGCATCGCATTACGAAGCACCAATAAGAAAACCTCTAGTAACGGGTGATAAAACATATCACGACGTCACCGTTGACGTTGCGGCACCGGTGGAGGGAAAAGCCAATCGCCAGTGGTGGATCGTTTTTGGAATTGCCCTTACCGCCTTCCTTTGGGGACTGGGCTGTATTGCCTATACCATAGGAACGGGTATCGGAACTTGGGGCTTGAATAAAACCGTTGGATGGGCTTGGGACATCACCAACTTTGTATGGTGGGTCGGTATTGGACATGCGGGGACATTGATCTCTGCCGTACTGCTGTTGTTCCGTCAAAAATGGCGTATGGCCATCAACCGTTCTGCGGAAGCCATGACCATTTTTTCCGTCATACAAGCCGGACTCTTTCCCATTATTCACATGGGACGACCATGGTTGGCCTATTGGGTATTGCCCATACCCAACACTTTTGGTTCCCTTTGGGTGAATTTCAACTCCCCCCTTTTGTGGGATGTATTTGCCATATCCACCTATTTGTCGGTTTCCTTGGTCTTTTGGTGGACGGGATTATTGCCCGATTTTGCGATGATTCGTGATAGAGCGGTCAAGCCTTTCCAAAAGAAAATATACAGCCTTCTGAGTTTTGGATGGTCGGGTAGAGCCAAAGATTGGCAGCGTTTTGAGGAAGTTTCCTTGGTTTTGGCTGGATTGGCCACACCTCTGGTACTTTCCGTACACACCATTGTATCTTTTGACTTTGCCACTTCGGTCATACCGGGTTGGCACACCACCATTTTCCCGCCTTATTTTGTTGCGGGAGCAATTTTCTCTGGTTTTGCCATGGTACAAACCCTATTGATCATCATGCGTAAGGTCTCCCATTTGGAGGACTATATCACCGTGCAACACATAGAGTTGATGAACATCGTCATCATGATCACTGGTTCTATCGTTGGGGTGGCCTATATCACCGAATTGTTTATCGCTTGGTATTCGGGCGTAGAATACGAACAGTATGCTTTCCTCAATAGAGCGACAGGACCCTATTGGTGGGCCTATTGGTCGATGATGACCTGTAACGTATTTTCTCCGCAGTTTATGTGGTTTAAAAAACTGAGAACCAGCATAGTCTTTTCTTTTATCATTTCTATAGTGGTGAACATCGGTATGTGGTTTGAAAGATTTGTAATCATTGTGACCTCCTTGCACAGGGATTATCTTCCCTCTTCCTGGACCATGTTCTCTCCAACATTTGTCGATATAGGAATCTTTATAGGTACCATAGGATTTTTCTTTGTGTTGTTTTTACTCTATTCCAGAACCTTCCCTGTGATCGCTCAGGCAGAAGTAAAAACCATTTTGAAATCCTCTGGAGAGAAATATAAAAAATTAAGAGACGGAGCATGAGCAGTAATCAAGTAATACACGCTTTATACGACGACGATGATACCTTGTTGTCTGCGGTAAAATCGATCCGTGAGAAGAAACACCACATCGAAGAGGTCTATACTCCTTTTCCCGTTCACGGTTTGGACAAAGCCCTAGGTTTGGCCGATACTCGGATTTCCATCATGGCCTTTATCTATGGCTGTATTGGTTTTTCGGTTGCCATTTTGATGATGAATTATATCATGATCGAAGACTGGCCGCAGAATATCGGTGGAAAGCCCAGTTTTTCCTATTTGGAAAATATGCCCGCCTTTGTCCCCATTATGTTTGAGTTGACGGTGTTTTTTGCCGCTCACTTGATGGTGATTACCTTTTATTTGAGGAGCCGATTGTGGCCCTTTAAAGAAGCCGAAAATCCCAACCCTTTGACCACCGACGACAAATTTTTGGTCGAAATTGAGTTGCATGACAACGAAAAAGAACTCAACGCACTTTTGAAAGAAACAGGTGCCATTGATATCACAACCATTGAAAAAAAGAGCGATCATGACTAGAACTACTTCTTTTGGGTTGCTTGTACTATTGCTGTTGAGCTTGCAGTCGTGTTTTGACTCGTCCAAGCCCAACTATCAGTATTTCCCGAATATGTACGAACCCGTAGGATATGAAACCTACGCAGATTCCGATGCTTTTGCCAATGGCATAGAAGCACAACTTCCTGTGGAGGGTTCGATCAATCGCGGATGGATTCCTTACGATTATCCCGACAGCAATGATGGATATGAAGCTGCCAAAGCAGATTTGAAATCCCCCCTTACTGTCAACGCGGACAACGGCAAACAAGGAAAAGAACTCTACGGTATCTACTGTGCAGTCTGTCATGGCAACAAAGGCGATGGACAAGGGATATTGATGACCAGAGAAAAATATTTGGGTGTGCCCAACTATGCCGATCGTGACATTACTCCAGGGAGTATTTACCACGTTCTGATGTACGGTAGAAACGCCATGGGTTCCCATGCTGGACAAGTGAACGCCACCGAGAGATGGCAGATAGCACAACACGTTATGGAGTTGAGAAAAAACCTAATTAAATAATTTATTGGAAAACGGTATGTACACTTTTACAAATAAATTAAGAAACTTTTCCATCATTTTGATGGTGGTTGGATTTTTAGGTTTGGTCTATGGATTCCTAAGTTCTCCCGACACGGTTGCCGAAGCCCAAGCCATGGTGGCCGATGCCCATCACGGAGAAGGACATGGCGCCGAGCACGGAGCTGCCCCTCACGATACCCACAACGACCACCAATCCCCCTCTGCTCATGGAGAGGAGCACGGTGAAGATCACCATGGAGAGCATTTGTTGCACCAACTACAAAACAAACCTTGGGCGGCCCTCTATGTAGCGGCCTTCTTCTTTATGATGATTGCCCTTGGAACCTTGGCCTTTTATGCCATCAACCGCGCGGCTCAGGCCGGCTGGTCCCCAGCACTCTTTAGGGTGATGGAAGGAATCACCGCCTATTTGTTGCCTGGCGCATTGATCGTTTTTGTCATACTTGCGCTTTCGGGCATGCATTTCAACCACCTCTTTATATGGATGGATCCCGAAGTGGTAGCCCATGATAAATTGATACAAGGAAAAGTAGGCTTCCTCAATGTTCCCTTCTTTTTGGCTCGTGCTTTGTTTTATATTGCTGGATGGGCGACCTATCGCTATTTTTCGAGAAAGTTCTCCTTGGCACAAGATCAGGCCACTGATGTATCCAACCACAAAAAGAATTTTAGAATCTCGGCCGCATTTTTGGTCTTCTATATTGTTACCGAATCCATGATGTCATGGGATTGGGTGATGTCCATCGACCCCCACTGGTTCAGTACCCTCTTCGGATGGTATGTCTTTGCCAGTATGTTTGTATCTGGAATCACCACCATCGCCCTGATTGCGATCTATCTCAAATCCAAAGGCTATTTGGAAAAAGTCAATGACAGTCACATCCACGATTTGGGCAAGTTTATGTTTGGAATCAGTATTTTCTGGACCTATTTGTGGTTTTCACAATTCATGCTCATCTGGTATTCCAACATCCCCGAGGAAGTCACTTATTTCATCACTCGAATTGAGGATTACAATCTTCCCTTTTTTGGTATGTTGGTGATGAACTTTATTTTCCCACTATTGATTTTGATGAACAGCGATTACAAGCGCCTCAATTACTTTATTGTAATGGCGGGTATAGTGATTTTGCTGGGACATTATATAGACGTATTCAATATGATCATGCCCTCGGCTGTGGGCGACCAATGGTTTATTGGTGTGCCTGAGATAGGAGGATTCCTATTTTTCTTTGGGCTGTTCCTATTGGTAGTATTTAAAGAAATTTCGAAAGCGCCACTGCATGCAGCGGGAGATCCATACATGGGAGAGAGTGAACGCTTTCACTATTAATAATTAATGGTAAGATAAATGACGATTTTATTGACACTTGTAGTTTTAGTATTGGTCGCGATTTCCATTTGGCAAATCACTAAGATATTTGAATTGTCTCAACCCAAAAAAGAGAATACGCAAGTAGCTGACGACGACGACAACCGCTGGAACGGCCAGTTAATGTTTGCTTTTTTGATTTTTATCTACGCCATCACCTTGTTTTCTTTTTGGAAATGGGGCGACGTACTCTTGCCCGATGCTTCTTCGGAGCACGGTCTTGAATACGACAATTTGATGTGGATTTCATTTGCCATCATCTTTTTCACCCAAACGATCACCCAAGCCCTTTTGCATTATTTTGCTTATAAGTATAGAGGCGAAAAGGGCAAAAAAGCCTTGTTTTATGCCGACAACGACCGTTTGGAGGCCATTTGGACCATCATCCCTGTCATTGCATTGGCCGGTTTGATCCTTTATGGACTCTACACTTGGACGGACATTATGACGGTAGAGGAGAACGAAGACGCACTGGTGGTGGAGTTATACGCACAGCAGTTCAATTGGAAAGCCCGATACGCTGGAGAAGACGGTGTTCTTGGCGATGCCAATGTTCGTTTTTTACAGGATTTTGATGGTAAGAACCTCGTAGGTATCGATGCCACCGATCCCAACGGCTTTGACGATGTAGTGGTGCAAGAATTACATTTACCAGCCGGAAGAGAGGTCATTTTTAAAATGCGTTCCCAAGACGTTTTACACTCCGCCTATATGCCTCACTTTAGAGCACAGATGAACTGTGTTCCCGGGATGATTACAGAATTTGCTTTTGTCCCTACGATCACCACCGAAGAAATACGCCAGACAGAAGACATCAAGGCCAAGGTCAAAAAAATCAATGCCATCAGAAGAGAAAACAGCCAAGCGCTGATTGCAAAAGGCGAAGAAGCTTTAGAACCCTATGTATTCGATTATTTGTTACTTTGTAATAAAATTTGTGGGGCTTCGCACTACAATATGCAAATGAAAATAATTGTAGAAACACCCGAAGAATTTCAAAAATGGATAGACGATCAGCAAACCTTTGCAGAAGTCATCCAATAATCTATTAAATAAAACAAAAGATCATGTCAACAGCAGCAGCGCAAGTACACGAAGAGGAGGATCACGGACATCATCACAAAGAAACCTTTATTACCAAGTATGTTTTTAGTCAAGATCATAAGATGATCTCAAAACAATACTTGATCACCGGATTATTTATGGGAATCATCGGCATCGCCATGTCTCTTCTGTTCCGTTTACAACTGGCTTGGCCAGAACAGCCCATGGGCATCATGTCAGCCCTATTGGGCAAATGGGCCCCTGACGGGGTGATGGATCCCAATGTATATTTAGCATTGGTGACCATTCACGGAACCATCATGGTTTTCTTTGTCCTTACAGCAGGACTGAGTGGAACTTTTAGTAACCTTTTGATTCCATTGCAAATCGGTGCCCGAGATATGGCCTCTGGATTGCTTAATATGATTTCCTACTGGTTATTTTTTATCTCTAGTGTCATCATGGTATTTTCCTTGTTTGTTGAAGCAGGGCCAGCTGCAGCTGGTTGGACCATCTATCCTCCCTTGAGCGCCTTGCCTCAAGCTCAACCCGGTTCTGGTCTGGGAATGACCCTATGGTTGGTTTCCATGGCCATATTCATTGCTTCCTCACTTTTAGGATCTTTAAATTATATCGTAACGGTATTAAACCTCCGTACCAAAGGAATGACCATGAGTCGTTTGCCTTTGACCATTTGGGCTTTCTTTATCACGGCCGTTATTGGAGTGGTTTCCTTTCCTGTTTTACTTTCGGCAGCTTTGTTGCTGATCATGGACAGGAGTTTTGGAACTTCCTTTTTCCTTTCCGACATTTTTATACAAGGAGAGGTATTGCACTATCAAGGTGGATCGCCCGTTCTCTATGAACACCTTTTTTGGTTCTTAGGACATCCAGAGGTATACATTGTATTGTTGCCCGCTCTGGGAATTACCTCTGAAATCATTGCGACCAATTCAAGAAAACCCATTTTTGGTTATCGCGCCATGGTCGCTTCCATTTTGGCCATTGCCTTTTTGTCCACCATCGTTTGGGGACACCATATGTTTATTTCCGGGATGAATCCCTTCTTAGGATCGGTTTTCACTTTTACAACACTATTGATTGCCATTCCCTCAGCGGTGAAGGCGTTTAACTATATCACCACCCTTTGGAAAGGAAATCTGCAACTCAACCCTGCCATGTTGTTTTCCATTGGATTGGTTTCCACTTTTATTTCGGGAGGTTTGACAGGGATAATACTGGGAGACAGTACATTAGACATCAATGTTCACGACACCTATTTCGTTGTGGCTCACTTCCATTTGGTGATGGGTATCTCTGCGCTTTATGGACTTTTTGCAGGGGTTTACCATTGGTTCCCAAAAATGTTTGGACGTATGATGAATAAAAACCTAGGTTATTTACACTTTTGGGTTACGGCGATTTGCGCTTATGGTGTCTTTTTCCCCATGCACTTTATTGGTATGGCGGGACTTCCTAGAAGGTATTACACCAATACAGCTTTCCCATATTTTGACGATTTGGCCAATATCAATGTGGTGATCACCATCTTTGCATTGATTGCAGGAGCCGCTCAGTTGGTTTTTCTTTACAACTTTATCCACAGTATCTTCTATGGAAGACCCACCGAACAAAACCCTTGGCGTTCCACCACCTTGGAGTGGACAGCACCCATCAAACATTTTCACGGCAACTGGGAAGGTAAAATCCCTGAGGTACACCGATGGGCTTACGATTATTCCAAACCTGGACATGAGGAGGATTTTGTCCCTCAACACATTCCATTAAAAGAAGGAGAAGAAGAACTCCAACATTAAAGAAACCAAACCATAAAAAAGCTGCCCTAAGGCAGCTTTTTTTACTACAAGATTATTCCAATTGTTTTTTGATGGTCTCAACCGTACCTTTATGATCTAAGGCAAGGCCTTCTTGCTGAAAAACAAGCTCTCCTTCCCTATTAAAAACACTAATGATATTGGAGTGCGAAAAATCAATGGGTGAAATGCTTTAGTACTTTACTGCCAATACGTTGGCCAGTTCTCGGGTGTTTCCTTCGGTACTTCTCAACAGTAACCACGGCTTTTGATCGATTTGGTTTTCAATGGCGAAACTGTTGAGTCGTTCCGGTGTATCTGTTTTTGGGTCTATGCTGACCAGTACCATTTTTAGGCGATCAGGGTTGTTGTCTTTAATCTGCTTATGAATGTTTTTCATATCTGAAACCAAACGAGGACAGGCAGCCTTACAACTGGTGTAAACCATCACCAGTACGATCACATTTCCCCTAAGGCTTTCCAAGGTAATGTCTTCGTTTTTATGAGTTGTCCATTCTGAGGGTAGGTTAAAGATGGATAATTCTGACAGGGGGGATTGATCGATGTCCTTTTTTTGAGTCTTTTGACGACAAGAAAAAAAGCAGATATTCATTAGAATTATGATAAGGACATATTGTTTTTTCACAGGTTTAAATTTTAGTGATTAACTGATTTTGCACACCGAAAGCCCAAATTTTTAATGCAAAAATTTGCTTTAATACTCCCCCTAAAAGCATATCTGATAAAGGCAGCATAATTCATCAGGTCATTGGCCCCGATAGCACCGCTTCCACAAAACAAGTTTCGATCTGTATCCACATCCTTCCGCGATTCTCATCGAAAAACAGCATAAGCTTTCTCTTTGTGAAATGGACCTCAGCATTGAGAATACCTTCCTCCATCTGAGGCAGGTGTTCCAAAACCCAAATGCATGCACTGTAATGAATACTTGGGATAGCGAGTGTTATTTGAACTTTTTCACCCTCCCTAAAGGTTTCCCATTTTTTTCTAAAACTTTTATCTTGAAGAAAAGGATAATTTCGCCCTTTACGAGGTCTATTTCCCTTTTTGGGGTATAGGGAATAAAAATTTGCCAAATCACTCTCATTGATTAAGCGATAAACCATCTTGCACCCCGAACAACAAAAAGGAAGGTGGTTAAAAATGACTAGATTTTGGGAGGTGCTTTTGCCACAGTGATGACAAGTTTGAGGCATGAATTTTTAAAGTACAAGATCAAAAATTAATTTATTTAAAAACCTGACAATTATCAGGTTTTTTGTAAATTGGTAATACCCAAATTACCTGACGATGTTCTATTGTAGTCTTTGCCAAGCCTCCCACACTTTTTGCATTCAACAACAGATAAATGATCACAAACCTGTTATCAGCTTACAATTCAATGAAGGAGAATTGATTTTTGATGAGGAACAACAACTTCGCGGGATTTATTTTATCAAGAGCGGTGTTTGTAAAATTTCAAAAATGAGTGCCAATGGAAAAGAGCAAATCATTCATTTTTTGGGAGAAGGAACTTTATTGGGGATTCGTAGCATTCTCAATGAAGAAACAACCAATCTAAAAGCCAGAGCATTGACCCCAGTATCCGTGTGTTTTTTGAGTAAAAAAAGTTTTTTTGAGATCCTGAAAGATCAGAATTTTATCCGTCAACTTTTGGGAACATTTGCTGAATACCTCAAAGCGACCGATGACCGGATTGTCATTATGGGGCAAAATAAAATGGTACAGCGACTGGCTCATTTTTTGATTAAAATTCATGATGATTTCGGTGAGGATACACTCGGCAACCTTAAGCTTTACCTCAAAAGAGAGGACATGGCCAGTTATATTGGAGTTACAATAGAGTCTACGATAAGAATGTTAAAGGTTTTTGAACGGAAGGGTTTAATCCTTATTCAGGGTAAAACACTAAAAATATTGGATATCGGGGAGCTCAAGAACATTTCTAAGGGATTCAGTTTCTAAGCGTTAAATCATTTATCTTTGTTATAGATGAATGAGTTTTTAGACCCTTCCGGTGAGCAGTTTTCTCCTGAAGAAAAAGATATTGACAGAGCCTTACGACCTGAGAGTTTTGATGATTTTGCAGGTCAGGAAAGCATACTGGAAAACCTTAAAGTCTTTGTGGCGGCAGCCAATCAACGCGAAGAGGCACTGGATCATACTTTGTTTCACGGCCCTCCCGGTTTGGGTAAAACGACCTTGGCCTATATACTGGCTGGTGAGTTGGAAGCAGGCATCAAAATGACCTCTGGGCCGGTACTGGACAAACCCGGCGATCTGGCGGGACTGTTGACCAACCTACAGCCCAGAGATATTCTGTTTATCGACGAAATCCACCGTTTGAGTCCCATAGTAGAAGAATACCTGTATTCGGCCATGGAGGACTACAAGATCGACATCATGATCGAAACGGGTCCCAACGCCCGAACCGTTCAGATCAACCTCAATCCCTTTACGTTGGTGGGAGCCACCACCCGCTCAGGACTATTGACCGCCCCCATGCGGGCTCGTTTTGGGATCACCAGTCGTTTGGAATATTACAATACTGAACTGCTGTCCACCATCTTGGAACGCAGTGCCAATATCCTCAATGTTTCCATCAGTTCCCAAGCCGCCATAGAGATTGCCGGAAGGAGTCGAGGAACACCAAGAATTGCCAATGGACTGCTCAGAAGGGTCAGAGATTTTGCTCAAATCAAAGGAAATGGTAAAATCGATATCGAAATCACCCAATATTCCCTCAATGCGCTCAACGTCGATGCCCATGGGTTGGATGAAATGGACAATAAAATCCTTACTACCCTTATTGATAAATTTAAAGGTGGCCCCGTAGGCATCACCACCCTAGCCACTGCTGTTTCCGAAAACGGAGAAACCATAGAGGAGGTCTATGAACCCTTTTTGATCCAAGAAGGCTTTTTGGTCAGAACCCCCAGAGGAAGAGAGGTTACCGAATTGGCCTATAGACATCTCGGTAGGATCAAAGACAACCAAGGAGGCTTGTTCTAAAAGCTTTTAACTTACTACAACAATTGATCGTATTCTCCCTGCGACCATAGCCCTCTGATAATTTCTTATTCTCCTCATTCATTAATCGTTAACCGAGAAAAATTTTTGGTTTAGGATAAGGGATGTCTAAACATCAAATATTCTTTGGGAGTCGAAAATCCTTTTCTTAATGAGTATAATATATTGAATAATTTTCAAGCCTTATTTGACATAATAGCAAATTATAAAAACTGTTTTAAGGCATTAAAATTAGTCTTATGGGGGCTTTATAAATCATTTAAGACAAGATTTAATTCCGTTAAACAGATGTATTAAACAGATCATTTTTTTCACCCCCAATCACTTTTCTATTAAATTGCCCTTGTTTCCTGTTTTAAATGCTTTAGATTTAGTAAAATGTTATCATTATCCCACCATACCGCTATCGTTAAAAACGCCGCCAAGGAGTTGGGATTTCTTTCTTGTGGGATTTCCAAAGCCGATTTTTTAGAAGAGGAGGCTTCACGCCTAGAGCAATGGCTCAAAGCAGGCAAACATGGGAAAATGGGTTATATGGAAAACCATTTCGACAAACGCTTGGATCCCCGTTTGTTGGTGCCTGGAGCCAAAAGTGTGGTTTCCCTTTTGCTCAATTATTATACGGACGAACAACAAGTGGAAGGCGCGCCTAAAATTTCCAAATACGCCTATGGTAACGACTACCACTTTGCGATCAAAGACAAACTCAAACAACTCTTCCAAACAATACAAGAGGAAATAGGAGAAGTCAATGGCCGGGTATTTGTTGACTCAGCCCCCGTTATGGATAAGGCTTGGGCCGTGCGAAGTGGTTTGGGTTGGATGGGCAAAAACACCAACCTAATCACCCAAAAGGTAGGCTCTTTCTTTTTTATTGCCGAATTGATCATTGATTTGGAACTGAAGTACGATACCCCCGTTACCGACCACTGTGGCACTTGTACCGCCTGTATCGATGCATGCCCCACCGTAGCCCTCACGCCCTATGATATTGATGCCAGTAAATGCATCTCTTATCTCACCATTGAGTTGAAAGATCAAATCCCTAATGAATTTCAAAATAAGATGGACAATTGGGCTTTTGGATGTGATGTTTGCCAGGACGTATGCCCTTGGAACCGTTTTTCCAAATCCCATAATGAACCGCTCTTTGATCCAAAGCCTGAATTGCTCGACTTTACCCAAAAAGATTGGGAAGAAATGACAGAAACCACTTTTGAAACCATTTTTAAAAATAGTGCTATCAAAAGAACCCGTTACGAGGGTCTAAAAAGAAACCTCTCCTTTTTGAAACGATAACTCAAATTTATACATCCAATAAAGTTGAAAATTGAGTAATTTTGACCATTCAAAACCAGCTGAAGCTTTTTTAGAATCATGAGATTTCAAAAAACAATACCTCTAGTCATGCTCTTTTTAATGTTGGGATTTACCCATTGTAAAAAGCAGCTACCCATTGAAATTACAGCGGAGGATTACCACTTAGCGCAAGATCAGTTGACCTCTGTGATGGTACACGATATTTTTTCGCCTCCTTTGGCGAGTAGGGTATATGCCTATGCCAATATTGCTGCCTATGAGATTTTGGCGCAGGAGGAAGGAAACGATCACGTTTCTTTGGTTGGTGTTTTATCAGACTTTAAAGGGGTCAGCCCCATCAATGACAGTTTGGTCAATCCCAGACTCGCTGGCCTTATGGCTTATGTGGAGGTCGGAAAAAATTTGATCTTTTCGGTAGATCGAATGTCGGAATATATAGAGGAGCTATCATTAGAATGGAAAGCACAAAACTTTGAGGTTTATGAAGCTTCACATCGGTATGCCCATCAGGTTGTGACAGAGATCAAAGCTTGGTATGATCAAGATAATTACAAACAAACCCGTACTTATCCCAAATTTTCTGTTGACTATGACAGTCCTTCTCGATGGCAACCTACCCCTCCCGATTATATGGATGGGATAGAACCCCATTGGAGTAAGATCAGACCTTTTGTACTCAACTCTGCGTCTCAGTTTCAACCCGAACCTCCTCCTGCTTTTTCCATGGTACCCGAATCAGATTTTTATCAAGAGTTGATGGAGGTCTATGAGGTGGTAAAGGAGATACAAGAAAACGAGGCCGAGGACGAAAGACGGGAGATCGCCAAATTTTGGGATTGCAATCCTTATGTTTCTACCCACAAAGGTCATGTGATGTTTGCCCTAAAAAAAATCAGTCCTGGTGCGCATTGGATCGGTATTACCAAGATCGTATCTCGTAACATTAATGCCGATTTTCCGACTACTGTAGCGGCCTATGCCAAAGTATCCATCGCCATCGCCGATGCCTTTATCAGCTGTTGGGACGAAAAGTACAGAAGTAACTTGATTCGTCCAGAAACCATCATCAATAAAGTCTTAGACGAAAACTGGTATCCCTTACTACAAACCCCTCCCTTTCCAGAATACACCAGTGGTCACTCAGTGGTTTCGGGTGCGGCTTCCGTTATTCTCACCGATTTTTTTGGAGACAATATCGCCTTTGATGACGATACAGAATTACCTTATGACCTACCCATTCGTTCCTATCAGTCTTTCCGTCAAGCAGCGGAAGAAGCTGCCATCAGTAGGATGTACGGTGGTATCCACTACCGAAAAGCCATCGATGAGGGGCTTTTGCAAGGACAAAATGTGGGCAATTATGTCAGCAAAAAACTGGGCTTGCGTAACAACTAAATCTTCGTTTGATCAATGATTTAAAAAGGTGGTCAACTGGGCAATAAAGCCTTGATCCCATTTCAATAGAGGGTTTTGGTAATAAAACTGAACCACTGACTGGGTCGTATCGCTATTGCCATGGTTGGAAGCCAAAAGCTGTTCGATAAATTGCTTTACTTCCTTTTCTCCTTGGGTTTGCTTTAGGGCATAAATGCCCAAAAGATGGTTTTTGGACGAACGGAACAGTTGTGCTTGAGAGAAATTGGCGATGGATTTCAGTTCCGTTTCTGCCGCCGTTTGATTGCCTTTATTATGATGAATATGAGCCAGCAGAAATCGCTCCCAACGCTCTTCTGGATCAAAAGGTTTTCCAACCCCCAAATGTTCTGGCCATAGCAAAGCGGTTTCCAACCTTGATTGCGCCTGGCTGATTTGATTTTTGGAGATATAATTTAATGCACTTCCTACATAGGCGTCGGTGTAAATCTTACGTCCTTCGGTAGCATGTTCATAAGGCAAAATCTTCAATTGTTTCAACAATTTAATGGATTTGTCATACTGTTTCAGTTGATTCATTGTCTGTGCCAAAAGCATCCCAGCAAAATAATTGTTTGGATCTTGCTTGTAGGTTTTTTGAATGATTTTCTGAGCGACCAGCGCATTTCCTGCTTTGAAATGATCTTCGGCCAAGGAAAAGGCATAGCGCCAATTTTTGGGCGACTGGCTATAAGCAAATTGTAAATCTTTTTGATAGCCTGCCTGTTTATGTTCTTTGAACAACATTCCCCTAATGTAGTAGAAGAGAGGATCCTTTGGGCTTTTGCCCAAATCTTTAAAAATTTGAATTCCTTTTGCTGTTTGAGCCCTTCCCAACAGATTGATCGCCAACAAATACTTGGCTTTCCAAGAGGAATGGTGTGTCACCACCCAATTGAGCATCATTAGACTTTCTTTTCTAAAGGGGAAAACAAAAGCAATGGATTCTTTTTCCAAGGTGTTGAGC
>Ga0233444_10000097_pt1 | contig 113806 bp, 115 predicted proteins | sample SI_124_October20_6_FD_182792 | JGI IMG/M metagenome (GOLD analysis project Ga0233444, IMG submission 182792) | Seawater microbial communities from Saanich Inlet, British Columbia, Canada - SI_124_October2016_10_MG | ecosystem: Environmental > Aquatic > Marine > Inlet | place: Canada: British...
AGCGTGTGGTAAGCAAGCCAAGCCCAGCACGGTGTCACTATGGTGCGCAATGATCCCGCCGGCGCGCAACACTGAGATAGCCATGCGTAGTGAGGACATCAGCCGCTACTCAGTATCCTTCTTCTTAGGGGCCGCCTTCTTTTTAGGAGCTGCCTTCTTCTTCGGGGCTGCCCTCTTCTTAGGGGCCGCCTTCTTCTTCGGAGCTGCCTTCTTCTTCGGAGCTGCCTTCTTCTTCGGAGCTGCCTTCTTCTTCGGGCCGCCTCGTCCTTTGCGCACTGGCGCACTGGCGATCATTTCTTTGCACTGCTCTAGGGTCAGGCTTGCAGGTTCTACGTCTTTTGGTATCTTTGCGTTTTTCGAGCCATCAGTAATATAAGGGCCATAGCGACCATTCAATACTTGGATGCCATCATCAGGAAAATCTTGGATGAGTTTATTGGCGTCTTCTTCTTTTTTCTTGGCAATAAATTCAAGCGCCTTTTCGAGTTCAATCACATAGGGGTCTTCACCACGAATTGAGACGTACTTGCTGCCATATTTCACATAAGGGCCAAAGCGACCGATGCTGGTGGTGACTTTTTCACCTTCAGCTGTTTCACCTAAATCTCGTGGCAATTTAAATAGTTCCAGCGCCTGCTCTAGATCCATTTGATCCATTTTCTGTCCAGGGCGTAAGCCCGCAAACAGTGGCTTGTCTTCATCATCCTTCGTGCCTACCTGTACGAAAGGTCCATACCGACCCATACGCACACTGACCGGTTTATTCAATTTTGGGTGCATGCCTAGATCACGGGCTTCTATGGCCTCTTCACGTGTGACCGATACTTCTTTATCACGTACCAGTTCATCAAATGGATGCCAGAAGGCCTCCATCATAGGCACTAAACTTTTTTCACCTCGTGAGATTTCATCCAGCTCGTCTTCAAGACGTGCGGTGAAATCATAATCTACATACTGCGTGAAATGCTTGGTTAAGAAACGGGTAACTAAGCGACCGATATCGGTTGGGAAGAAACGACGGCTCTCAATCTCTGCGTATTCACGGTTTTGAATAGTTGAGATGATAGAGGCATAGGTCGATGGTCGACCGATACCATGGTCTTCCAAAGATTTAACTAAACTAGCCTCAGTGAATCTTGGTGGTGGCTCAGTGAAGTGCTGTTCAGTACGAATCTCAGCGAGTTTAATTTTATCGCCAACTTCCATGTTCGGTAGTAGTCGCTCATCACTAGGTTCGGCAGAGCTGTCATCTTTGCCTTCCTGATAAACGGCCATAAAGCCGGCTGTCTTAATCGATGATCCATTTGCACGGAAGGTATTTTTATCACCACATTTTAGATCGATGGCAACCATGTTTAGCGTTGCATGAATCATCTGGCTGGCAATTGTTCGATTCCAGATCAGTCGGTATAGCTTGTACTGGCTGTCATCCAGATGCGCTTTAATTTCTTGAGGAATATGCAGTATCGATGTTGGACGAATCGCTTCGTGCGCTTCCTGTGCATTCTTTGATTTGGTCTTGTAGACCGGAGGCTTCTCCGGCACAGATTCTTTGCCATAGCGTTGGGCGATCAGACTGCGAATCTCAGTGACGGCCTCTGAAGCTAATGCAATTGAGTCGGTACGCATATAAGTGATCAAGCCGACGGGACCGGAACCTAAATCAATGCCCTCATATAATTGCTGGGCAACACGCATACAACGTTGTGCCGAAAAGCCTAATTTTCGAATCGCTTCTTGTTGCATGGTCGAAGTAATAAAAGGTGCTGATGGATTACGACGGCGTTCTTTGCGATCAACCTTATCGACTAATAACTCACCATTAGCGGCTGTTGTTAGTGTGCTGTGTGCAAGTTGGGCTTGTTCTGCATTATTAATATCAAACTGGCTGAGTTTGTTCTCATCATAATGGGTTAGCTTAGCAACGAAGGGCTGTGTTTCTTTCTGGCAATCAGCTTCAATCGTCCAATACTCTTGTGCGATGAATTTCTCGATTTCATCTTCGCGCTCACACAATAGACGTAGTGCCGGACTTTGTACGCGGCCTGCCGATAGTCCGCGTTTAATCTTCTTCCAAAGTAAAGGCGATAGATTAAAGCCAACTAAGTGATCCAAGGCGCGTCGAGCTTGTTGTGCACTGACAAGATCAGTTGCAAGCTCACGTGGTGAGGCAATCGCTTGTTGTACAGCGGTCTTGGTGATTTCGTAGAAGACTACACGGTGAACCTGTTTTTCTTTCAGCAGGCCTTTTTCACGGAGTAGTTCATATAGATGCCAAGAAATCGCTTCTCCCTCGCGATCCGGGTCAGTCGCGAGAAATAGAGTGTCTGCTTTTTTTAATGCCTTAGTAATATTCTGGACGTGTTTTTCATTGCGCTCAATGAGCTCGTATTTCATGGCAAAGCCGTCATCAGGATCCACAGCACCTTTTTTCGTCACCAGGTCACGGACGTGACCATAGGAAGCTAATACGTGAAAATCTTTACCTAGATATTTTTCAATAGTCTTCGCTTTCGCAGGAGACTCAACAATAACGAGATTTTTACTCATGGTGATTTAGCGCAGGGCCTGTAAATTCGTCATAGCAAAAGTAGACGAAAACGCGGTTAGTGAATATGCGATGAGGATAAATCCATAACGATATCTTCTAACCAGCTATATGGAATGTCAGAGTTAGCTAAATTGTAGAGCACAATTAAACTAACCCAGCGTAATTGTTCAATAGTAATTTCATCGGCCTCTAAGGCCATTACTCGATCGATCACAAGTTCACGGCTGGCTGGTGTAAATATGCCCATTTGCTCTAGCTTCAACAGGTAACCGCGGCATTCACTATCCAGCTTTTCGTGCTCGCTGGCATCAAAGATGCGGGTGGTCTGATGAGTAGGCGAAGTTAGGGCGAGATCTTCATGGGAACTAGGAAGATCAGCAAGCCAATCAAAGGCATGTTTAACATCGTGGTGATCAAAACCAACTTCAACCAACTCTTCTAACATCGATTCACGGTTGAATAAGGTGTCAATTTCGTCATAGAAGTAGCTTTCAAACATGTAAGTTAAAACATCAAGTACGTTTTCTTTCATGGATTTTTTCCGTTGCTACAGCGTGATAACGACCACTTCTGTCGCGAGTAACCTGTCCGCTTAATTCTAATGTCGAGAGCATGGAGCAAACTTGTTCTGTGGTCAATCCACTTTTTTCGGCAACGACATCAATGGTTAAGGGTAATGATTTTAGCCAAGCTAACAGCGTTCGCTGTTTGCTGTCGTGAATACTAGGTCTCATCTGTGGGGTGATATGAGGTGGTTGTAGCCTGTTAAAACAGGCGATCTCGTCGACAATATCGTCGATACAGGTGACCAGTTTGGCCCCCTGCTGTATCAGGCGATGGCAACCGCAAGTCAATGGATTATGTAGGTTTCCAGGGAGTGCAAATAGCTCTCGACTCTGTTCCAGAGCTAGTTTGGCGGTGATAAGGGAGCCACTGCGAGCGCCGACCTCAATCACCAGAGTGCCATAGGATAGGCCGCTGATAATCCGGTTTCGCTGTGGGAAATGCGCTCTTCGGGGTGTTGTGCCACAACAATATTCGCTGACTAAGGCCCCCTGTTGTGCGATTTCTGCCGCTAGAGCGGTATGTTGCCGTGGGTAGATATGGTCTACACCACAGCCAAAAACAGCAGTCGTAGTGGCGTACTTGGAGGATAAACTACCGCGATGGGCTGCTGCATCGACGCCATACGCCATACCGCTGATGCTGTTTATCCCGCGCTGTGCCAATTGATAAGCAAACTCAGTTGCCAGCTCCGCACCATAGGGACTGGCATTACGGCTACCAACGATAGCTAGGGTGGGTGCATGCAGGCTTTTTTCGAGGTCTTCGCTGACACTATATATAAGTAGGGGCGGATCCTCGATTTGAGCCAGTAAGTTAGGATATTGGCGGCTGTTTATTGGGATCAGGTGGTGCGTAGCGTCTTTTTCTAACCAATGGAGGTCGGCGCTGAGCCGTTTTTGGTCTGGTCCGATGCAAAGAGAGCGTTTAATACGCCTCACTCCCTGTGTATTCAGCCCAGTCGCTAGCCACCGTGCATCATTTATTTCTTTGAGTTGATCTAATTCACTGAAATGCTCGACAATATGACGTAGTAAGGTCCGATTCAGCCCTTTATGATGAGAAAGTGAAAGCCAATCTTCAATTAAGTTCATCTGCGGTCATGGGGTGGTGAGGAGATAAAGTCTATTTAACGTGCCTATGCTGAGCTCGCATAGCGCTTACGCACATTGGTCAGCGGGCAAGCGTGCGCATTAAAGGGGGTTAAAGTCGCCGTAAAAGGCAGATTAGGAGGCTGAATCACTACGCAAGGTGGGTTAAACTGGGGTTTCGTTCATTGACTATAAAGACTATGGCCCTACTCGATATTTTGCATTTTCCAGATCCACGCCTGCGCCTGAAGGCGGTGCCAGTGGTTACGGTGAATGACGATGTGCGTGCGATTGTCAGTGATATGTTTGAGACCATGTATGACGCCCTTGGTATTGGTTTGGCGGCAACACAGGTCGATATTCAGCAACAAATTATTGTTATTGATGTCTCCAGCGAGAAAAATGAACCGATCTGCTTGATTAACCCCGTTATTCGAACGCTTGAAGGCAGTGAAGAGATGCAAGAAGGCTGTCTTTCCGTGCCAGGCTATTTTGAGAATGTGACTCGTGCAGAGCGGATTGTGGTCGAAGCACTGGATGAAACTGGTACAAAACAAGAGATTGCGGCCGATGAGCTACTCGCAGTCTGTATTCAGCATGAAATGGACCATCTAGATGGTAAGTTGTTCGTGGATTATTTATCACCACTTAAGCGACAGCGCATTAAGAAAAAGTTAGAAAAAAACCCACCGAGTAAATCGCCATCCAGTGACGATTCGCATAACAGTGCAAGTTAGCTGCTTTAACGAGAAAACCTAAAGACATGCCTGGAATGCGTATCGCCTATGCGGGCACCCCTGAATTTGCGGTGCCTGCGCTACAGGCCCTAGCGGCCAGTGGCCACCAAGTACTGGCCATTATTAGTCAGCCTGATCGACGCATTGGGCGTGGCCAAAAGCTTGGTTTTAGTCCGGTTAAACAAGCCGCCCTAGATTTAGGCTTACCTGTTTTGCAGCCATCTAATATCAATAGTGAAGAGAGTCTGGCACAACTGAAGGCGCTAGATCTTGATCTGATGGTAGTGGCTGCCTATGGCCAATTATTTAGCAACGATCTGTTAACGTTACCAAGGCATGGCTGTATCAACATCCATGCCTCGCTGCTACCCCGTTGGCGTGGTGCCTCTCCGATTCATCATGCTATCTTGGCAGATGACCACGAGACGGGTATCTCGATTATGCAAATGGTTAAGCGTATGGATGCTGGTGCTGTTTGGGCGATGGGCTCATGTGCCATCACATCTAATGATAATAGCCAAACCTTACACGATAAATTGTTACCTCTCTGTGGCCCTTTACTGCTGCAAGCGATTGAACGAGTCGCCGGCTTAGACGCAACGCCGATCGATCAGGATGAGGGCGATGCAGTCTATTGCGGTAAGATGAAAAAGGAAGATGGTTTGGTCGATTGGGCTTTGCCAGCGAGTGAAATTGAACGTCGGCAGCGCGCTTATTATCCGTGGCCGGGGTGCTACACCGTACTAGGCAGTCAGCGCTTGAGTCTTACTCAAGTGTCCGTTGCCGCGTCAGTCAGAACTCAGCAGAGTGAGGTCTCGGCGGGTACTATATTAGGTGCAGATGCAGAGGGGATATTGGTGCAGACAGGTGAGCAGTGTTTGCGTATCTTGGAATTAGTGCCGGCAGGAAAAAAACAAATGACTGCTGCACAATTTGCCCATTCGCGCTCCTTACAAGGTGAATCTTTAGGTGATGTTTGAGCGTAAGCCTCTAAGATCTATTAAGTGGTGGCCGCTGCTCGTGTTACTGCTGCTCAGTGCCCAATCTGTTTGTGCCGAACAACTCCGAGTCAGTCGCTTCTTTTTTGACTTCGTATCTGGTCAGATTCAGGTGAGTTGTCAGATTGATTATGAGTTGGATGAGAAAATCATTCTGGCTCTGGAGAATGGGATTGTTATGCATTTTCAAACAACTTTTGAGTTATTGCGGAAGCGGAATTTTTTTCCTGATAAAGTCATTATCAGTAGTAGCCATAACTTTGACATTAAATACTATGCCTTGCTCAAACAATTTATTGTGCGTGAATCTCATTTACGAGCAGAACGTAGCTTCGTAAGTCTACGGGCTGCCCTAGCCTTTATGGGCAAGGCAGATAAATTATCTTTAGGTTATCAATCTTCCATTACCGAGGACGGCGACTATTACTTGCAAGCGCGCGCAAGACTACTTAATGATGAGTTGCCACTCCCGTTACGAGTGCAAAGTTATTTTACGAAGGACTGGCGGCCAGTGAGTAACTGGAGAGTTATCGAGGTTATAAAAGATGGGGCGTAGCGGTAAGGTTTGGCTGGGTATCCTCTTTGTTTTTTTGGTGGCGGCTGTCTTGTTAATGGCAGACGCGACTCAAAATGGCAGTTACTTTGGCCGCCTACATAATTGGTTAGTACCCATCAATTCTGTCTTGTTGCTGCTGTTTGTTGCACTGATTGGGTATAACGCGAATCAATTAAAGCGGCAGTTAAAACGTAAGGAGCCTGGCTCTAGACTGACCCTACGCCTAGTCTGGTCATTTGTAGTTATTGCCAGCATGCCGGTGCTTATTGTTTACACTTTCTCGATTTGGTTGGTCGAAGAAGGCGTAGATAGTTGGTTTGATGTGAAGGTTGAAAAGGCGCTGCAAGATGCAGTGAGTCTGAGTCGTTCTTCTTTGGATATGCATATCCGAAGCCTAAGCCAACAGACAGAGCCCTTATCTAAGCAATTTGAGGGTAATGATTCCTTTAATGCCACACTAACTATTAACGAATTACTCAGCACCAGTAATGCCGATGAAATTGTTTTATTTGATTCTAATAATCGCATTATCGCATCGGGAAGCTCAGAGCCAAATACTGATGTGCCTGCACTATTAGATGAAAGTATTTTTCAGCGGCTCAACAGTGGCGAAAATTATGTTGCGATGGAGTCCATTGGTGATGGCGGCTTACAAATCCGCTTGGTCTTTCCGATGCCGCCAGAACTGAATGCTACAGAATTTCAGTATTTACAATTTATTTACCCTATCTCTGATCGCATCAGCGAACTGACTAACAATGTGCAAACAGCGTTCGGCCAATATAACGAGCTCATTTATTTGCGTGGGCCATTAAAGCAAAACTTTATTCTGATTCTGACCTTGGTCTTGGCCTTAGGTATATTGTTTGCAGTATTTACAGCCTTTTATTTTTCGCGTGTATTGGTCTCTCCAGTGCGAGAATTGGTAGAGGGTACTAAAGCAGTTGCTGCAGGTCAGTATCATAAAAAAATATCGGTACGACAAAGTGATGATCTAGGCATGTTGGTGGCCTCGTTTAACCGTATGACAGAGCGCCTATCTGTGGCCCGAGATACGACGGTGATTAGTCAACGCATCATTGATAACCAACGACTTTATTTGCATAAAATTCTAGAGCATTTGTCTTCAGGTGTTTTGAGTCTAGATGAGTCGCTACAAATAAAAACTGCAAATGCGACCACTAGTCAGATTCTAGGGATCGACATTGCAGACTTCATTGATAAGCCATTGATGCATGTGGGCACTCAGCATGATTTCTTAAAGACCTTCACCCTCTCAGTGGTTACCCAGTTGCGACAAACATCAGAAGAGTGGCAGAAAGAATTAGAAATCTTTACCCCTGAGGGACGTAAGACGATTCTCTGTAAAAGTGTGAAGCTACTAGGTGAAGATGCGTCTAAGCGTGGCTATGTGCTGGTTTTTGATGACATAACAACATTACTGCAAGCCCAGCGTGATAGCGCATGGGGTGAGGTTGCTAGACGCTTAGCACATGAGATTAAGAATCCATTGACGCCAATTCAATTATCGGCTGAACGTCTGCGCCGAAAATTAATGCCAGTGTTGCAGCCAGACCAGGCCGACTTGGTGGATAGAGCGACGCATACTATTGTGCAACAGGTAGAATCAATGGGGCTGATGGTCGATGATTTTTCTGCCTATGCGCGGATGCCGGTGATCGACAGCAAGCCTTTAGATATTAATGATTTGATCCGTGACGTTGCAGAATTATACAAAGGCAATGCACAGAAAATACAATTAGATTTAGACTTAAATTCTGAGACCTTATTTGTACGCGGTGACTCAGGTCGTCTGCGTCAAGTGCTACACAATTTAATCAAGAACTCGATGGAAGCAACGGCTGTAGACACACACTGTCAGGTGCAAGTCAGTGCTGGTGCGCAGCTCTACTTAAATAAGCTTTATATCACGATTGAACTGCTCGACAATGGTCAAGGTTTCTCACCAGAAATGTTAAGACAGGCCTTCGACCCTTATATGACAACGAAGCAAAGAGGTAATGGCTTAGGTCTTGCGATTGTGAAAAAAATTATTGAAGAACATAATGGTATTATTCAAGTGAATAACCGAACATGTGGTGGCGCGATGATACTTATTCGATTGCCAAGCTATAATTCCTCAGCGGCATTTGCTGATCGCAGCGTAGGTCAAGAATAATGGCAGCAGAAAGAATTTTAGTGGTCGATGATGAGCCTGATATCTGCTCTTTGGTGAGCGAGATATTAAGTGATGAGGGCTATAAGGTCAGTATCGCTGAGAATGCAAAGAGCGCCTGTGAACAAATCTCAAATAGGCAATACGACTTGGTCCTGCTTGACATCTGGATGCCTGATCAAGATGGCATTACTTTGCTAAAGGAATGGAAGGAAAATCAAAAAGTTGATTGTCCAATCATCATGATGTCAGGCCATGGCACAGTTGAAACGGCAGTAGAAGCGACTCGTTTAGGTGCTTTTGGTTTTATAGAAAAGCCACTGACGACGGCAAAGCTCATTAGTACGGCGCGCAAGGCCTTAGATGCTCATCCACACAAAGAATCTTCACGTGAAGATAAAGGCACTGATTGGTTAGTCCCGGTGGGTTCCAGTCCAGTAGTCGAAGAGTTAATTGCTAACTGCAAGCGCTGTGCAAAGCAAAACGCATCCATTTTATTGCAGGGTGAGGAAGGTAGTGGTCGAGGCAACCTTGCGCACTATATACATCAGCTGAGTGAGCGTTCAAATCAGCCCTTGCTAGTCATTTCCTATAAGCGGTTTAACGAGCTCGATGGTAGTGATATTGCATGGGCGGCGGTTAAGAGCGAGTTAATAGAAAACATTCGTAAAAACCAGGCTGGTGCGATATATCTGGAGAACTTCAACGCTATTAATGAGCCGATACAACAGCGCTTAGTTGATCTATTGCAACAGCTACAAGATGCAGACGTATTCCAGCGTTTTGACGTTCGCTTGACGGTAGGGATAACCAGCGAAGTATCAAAGAAAGTACTCAGCCTATTTCAAATAGGTTTTGGCATGCTACGCATAGAGTTGCCACCACTGCGTGAGCATAAAGAAGACATCCCAGATCTGATAAATCATTTCATCGATTATTTCTGCTCTAACGAGAATTACCCCTATCGCAAATGTTCTATTGCTGCGCAAAATGCATTTTTACACCATCACTGGCCAGGGAATTTAACCGAGCTAAAAGGTGTACTGCAGCAGTTGTTGATCATTGGTGGTGAGCAGGAAATTGAATTAAAGGAAGTGCAGCAGTTATTACAGTCACAACAAGAGCCAGGGATTAACGCAGGTGGGGGTTTAGATAGTCTATTTAATCTTCCGTTGCGCGAGGCGCGTGAAGCATTTGAAAAACACTATTTAGTGCGTCAGCTAGAAAAAGTAGATGGCAGTGTCACACGTTTAGCTGAAGTGGTTGGCATGGAGCGTACAAATCTTTACCGTAAACTTCGTGCATTGGGTATAAACTCAAAACAATAAGATGATGATTAAACCATCATGATTGGATCAAAAGCAGAATGAAAATAATAATATTGGGTGCTGGGCAGGTTGGTGGATCGTTAGCGCTTAGTCTGGCTAGTGAATCAAATGACATTACCTTGGTGGATCAGAATGCAAGTCTTCTGCGTGAGATTCAAGATCGGGTCGACCTGCAAACGGTGCAAGGTCATGCTTCACACCCAAGCGTGTTAGAGCGCGCTGGAGCCAATGATGCCAGCATGATTGTCGCTCTAACCAATAGTGATGAAACGAATATAGTGGCCTGCCAAGTAGCCTATACCCTGTTTCATACGCCGACTAAAATTGCGCGTGTACGAGCAAGCGACTATCTCAATTACCAAGACCTGTTCGTGCAAGAGGCGATGCCTGTAGACCTATTGATTAGTCCAGAGCTATTGGTCTCCGAGTACGTTAAGAATTTGATTGATCATCCCGGTGCGTTACAAGTACTTAATTTTGCCGATGGTAAAGTGCAGCTGGTTGCGGCACGTGTGAATCGGGATAGCCGTTTCACTGGTAAAACTTTGGCCGATCTTGCGCGTGAATATGCCGCCTATGATTTTTCTATTGTTGCGATCTACCGTAAGCGAGAGGCCGTAGCCTTTACCGATGAGACACGTGTTGAAACCGGCGACGAATTATTTTTTGTAACAGCGGCGCAGCAAGCTAATAAAGTAACCTCTGCATTGCAGGGTGTGGATAAGCCCAATCGACGCATTCTGATAGCAGGTGGTGGCAATATTGGTTTACAGCTGGCACAAATTTTAGAACAAAATTATCGGGTGAAATTAATCGAGCGTGATCCTGATCGTGCACGTTACCTCTCTGAGATCTTGGATAAGACCATTGTTCTTCGAGGTGATGCTGCCGATGAAGATATTTTGTTGGAGGAGAATATCGAGAATGTTGATATCTTCTGTGCCCTAACTAATGATGATGAAGCGAATATCTTATCTGCCATGCTGGCTAAACGTCTGGGTGCTCGTAAGACTATGTCTCTAATTAACCGCCCAAGTTATGTCGAGTTGGTTGAGAGTGGCATGATCGATATTGCGATCTCGCCACAGCAAGTTACCATCGGCGCCCTACTCGCACATATCCGTCGTGGCGATATTGTTGCTGTGCACTCCTTGCGTAAAGGTGCAGCAGAAGCGATTGAAGCTGTGGCACATGGTGATAAAAAGACATCCAAAGTAGTCGGTCGTAGGATTGAAGAGATTAAGCTGCCGAAAGGCACACACATTGGTGCAATCGTGCGTGAAGGAACAATGATGATTTCACACCCTGACATTTTGATTCAAGCCGATGATCACGTGATTATGTTTTTATCAGAGAAAGACCGTATCCACGAAGTTGAGCGACTGTTTCAAGTCAGCGCGACCTTCATTTAATTTAGGATCTAGATAATGCAAGGAGCCGTCATCCAACGCATACTGGGTCAGCTACTCATGCTCTTTAGCTTGACCCTGTTACCACCTTTATTGGTTGGCGAATATTTCGCTGAGAGTGATAGTTTATATACCTTCGGTCTCGCATTTTTATCTGCCTTTATCACGGGTGTTGTGCTCTGGTTACCACATCGAGGACAGCGTGCTGATCTGCGCTTACGTGATGGTTTCCTGGTGGTGGTTTTATTCTGGACCGTACTCGGTAGCTTTGGTGCCTTACCCTTATATTTTTCAACAGCGATAGAGATATCACTGGTTGATGCCTTATTTGAATCTCTCTCTGGCCTAACGACAACCGGCGCAACGGTGCTGACCGGCCTCGATCATTTGCCCGCATCACTCTTATATTATCGTCAGCAACTGCAGTGGTTAGGGGGCATGGGTATCATTGTCTTAGCCGTCGCTATTTTGCCCATGTTAGGCATTGGTGGCATGCAGCTCTATCGTGCAGAGACCCCTGGGCCAGTTAAAGACAATAAGTTAACGCCACGTATTACCGAGACAGCAAAAGCGCTGTGGTATATCTATCTGTTCTTAACCGTGGTCTGTGCCTACGCCTATTGGATCGCCGGCATGAGTTTTTTTGATGCGGTCTGCCATAGTTTTTCAACGATAGCGATTGGTGGTTTCTCGACCCACGATGCCAATATGGGCTATTTCAATAGCAGAGCCATTGAATGGATTGCTATTTTATTCATGCTGATTTCAGGGGCTAACTTTGGCTTGCACTTTGTTGCTTGGCGCAGCCGTAAATTTTCTGCTTACTGGAATGACACCGAGTTTAGAGTGTATGCAATGCTCTTAATTGGCGTGTCGTTACTAGCGGCATTGATCCTACAAAATGCACAGGTTTTTTCCGATGGCTTTACACTTTGGACCAAGGCGGTTTTTCAAGTGGTCTCCATTGGTACCACCACAGGTTTTACTTCGGCTGATTTTTCAAGCTGGCCAGCAGCCTTACCGATGCTACTTATCTTGCTGAGTTTTGTTGGTGGTTGTGCCGGTTCGACGGGTGGCGGCATGAAGGTTATTCGTGTCTTACTATTGTTCAAACAAGGGATGCGTGAGCTGCGTCGTTTAGTCCATCCGAATGGGCAGTTTGCTGTGAAGATCGGTAAGAAGCCGGTGGAAGGACGTGTGATGGAAGCCGTCTGGGGATTCCTCTTTGCCTATCTTGCGATTTTTCTGGGCATGATGTTGTTCTTAGTTGCGACTGGTCTTGATCATGTCTCGGCCTATTCTGCGGTGGCCGCCACCTTGAATAATTTAGGTCCTGGTTTAGGCGAAGTCAGTCAGAACTACGCCAGCTTAAGTGAAGTAAACAAACTGATGTTATGCCTGGGTATGTTGTTAGGTCGTCTCGAAATATTTACCCTGTTGGTTATCTTTACGCCATTTTTCTGGCGTGATTAGGCGTTCAGATTAATGCTAAATACAAAGTGAGTCAGCAGGCAGAAAAATGGGATCAGCGTTTTGCAGCGCTAGACTGCGCCGATGCGCAGGCCTCGGCAGTACTGACTGAAAACAGTCACCTATTGCCCAGTCAAGGCAGGGCTTTAGATCTGGCCAGTGGCCTCGGCGGCAATGCGATTCATCTTGCGCGAGCTGGGCTTGAGGTCAGTGCGATTGATCTATCCAGCATCGCCATGACTAAACTCAGTACCTATGCAGAGCAACAGCAGCTCACTATCAGTTGTTGCTGTCGTGATCTAGAAAATGAAGCAGAGCAACAGAGTGATGGACTGGATGAAAATGCCTTTGATGTCATCGTCGTCAGTCATTATCTCTATCGCCCATTACTACCGTCTTTGCTTCGGGCCTTACGCCCGCGCGGACTATTGTTCTACCAGACCTTCACACAACAACGCATAGGCGCTAGTGGGCCTAGTAACAGTGCTTATCGCTTAGCTGAAAACGAGTTATTAAGACACTGTGAAGGACTGCATATCTTGCTGTATCGAGAAGACGGTTTGCAGGGTGATACGGCACAGGGGTTTCGTAATCAAGCAATGGTCATAGCACAACGTCCTTAGCGGATGCACTGACTAGAACCTCACAGGTATGGCCATCTATTGCTTTTCCAGCCCAATGCAATAATGATTTGGGCCTTTCTTATACTTCACGATAACGACTACTTTATATGATGCGTACATTTTATCCGCAGGCCCAAGCAAAACGTGAATTCTATCTCCCAGTTGGTGAGCTACATCAATTATGGGTGGCTGAATACGGCAACCCTAATGGCTTGCCTGTAGTCTTTTTACACGGTGGCCCCGGCTCTGGCTGCGAAGACTACCATCCACGCTTTTTTGATCCAGAGCGTTATCGCATCATCTTGTTTGATCAACGCGGTGCCGGTCGTTCAAAGCCACATGCCTCTACTGAAAACAATACAACGCCGGACTTGATCGCCGATATAGAGCAGTTACGAGTCGAGCTGAACATCGATCGGTGGGTGGTGTTTGGTGGCTCTTGGGGCTCGACGTTGGCGCTGGCCTATGCCGAGCAGTACCCAGAAAAGGTCATGGGCTTAGTGCTACGTGGTGTCTTTCTCTGTCGTAAACGCGATATTCAGTGGTTTTATCAAGACGGTGCTAGCGCGATTTTTCCTGATTATTGGCAGGACTATGAGTCATTCATTCCTGCAGCAGAACGCGGTGATATGGTCAGTGCTTACTATCAGCGTCTCTCTGGTGATGATCCAGAGCAGCAGCTAGAGGCGGCGAAACGCTGGTCTATTTGGGAGGGTCGGACATCGACACTACGGCCTAAAGACACGGTAATCGATCATTTTGGTGATGCCCACACTGCCTTGAGCTTGGCGCGTATCGAATGTCATTACTTCATGCATGATTCCTACTTAGAGCCGGATCAATTATTACGCGATGCCGATCGTTTAGCCGATATCCCTGGCGCCATTGTGCATGGACGCTATGACGTGGTTTGTCCGGTAGAACAGGCCTATGCCCTACATCAGCGCTGGACCAAGGCCGAACTCATCATTGCACCCAATAGTGGTCATTCAGCGACTGAAGATGAAATGGTTGATGCATTGATCCGCAGTACTGATCGCCTGGCCGATGAGCTGGCTTAGGAGAAAATCTTAATGATTAGCCTGATTCAGAGAGTGACAGAGGCCCATGTCGTGGTCGCAGGAGAAACGGTCGCTAGTATCGATGGTGGCCTGCTGGCATTAATCGGTATTGAGCAGGGTGATGGTGATAAACAGGTGCAACGCATGGTGCAACGCCTATTGTCTTATCGTGTTTTTGCCGATGCCGCCGGCAAGATGAACCTGAGCTTAGAGCAAACGGAAGGCGCACTATTACTGGTGCCACAGTTCACCTTGGTTGCTGATACCGCCTCAGGTAATCGCCCTAGTTTTAGTAAAAGTCCCGAAGCGGCGCTAGGAAAGGCCTGTTTTGAGCAATTATGTGTGCATGCGAAAACAGAATATAGTAGAGTAACTACAGGTATTTTTGGCGCAGATATGCAGGTTTCACTGGTCAATGATGGTCCAGTAACCTTTTCTTTAAAGGTAAGTTAAAGAAACTACATATTGCATCGCAACCCCCCACTCTTCTATTGAAAAAGACTATGGCATCCCGTCACGCAAAAATTGAACGAAATACGCTAGAGACCCAAATTACAGCCGAGCTAAATATTGATGGCCACGGTGAGGGTTCTATAGAAACTGGCATTCCTTTTCTTGATCACATGTTGGATCAGATCGTACGCCACGGTCAGTTTGATATTCAGCTAGACGCCAAAGGCGATCTTGAGGTCGATGCTCACCATACGGTAGAGGACAGTGGCATCACGCTAGGCCAAGCCTTTGCTAAGGCCTTATCAGATAAAAAAGGCATTCGTAGATATGGCCATGCCTACGTCCCTTTGGACGAGGCCTTGAGTCGAGTCGTGATCGATTTCTCTGGTCGCCCGGGTTTGACCTATGAGGTTGAATATCCGCGTGCGCGTATTGGCGACTTTGACGTTGATTTAATCATCGAGTTTTTACAGGGTTTCTGTAATCACGCACAAGTGACCATGCATATTGATAATATCCGTGGCACCAATGCACACCACATCGCAGAAACAATCTTTAAAGGTTTAGGTCGCGCTCTGCGCTACGCCTGTGAGATCGATCCGCGCATGTTAGATAAACTACCTTCGACTAAGGGACACCTCTAGTCTAGGCACGGAAACAGTTGTGCAAAAAATTGTAGTTATCGATTATGGCATGAGTAATCTGCACTCTGTGTGCAGTGCCTTGGCACATGCTGCTAAAGGTCAGGCCGAGGTGATTATCAGCCAAGATAGTGCTGAGATTGCCTCAGCTGATCGTGTCGTCTTTCCTGGACAAGGTGCTGCTGCCGATTGCATGCAAGCCCTGAACAAACTCAATCTAGCCAGTGTCATCCGCAAGGCAGCCAGCGAAAAACCATTTCTTGGCATCTGCATGGGCATGCAAGTGTTGCTCGAACAGAGTGAAGAGAATGATGGCACGTCATGCCTCGGCCTTTACGAAGGATCTGTTAAAAGCTTTCGTCGCCACGTTGATCCGCAAGAAAAAATTAAAGTCCCACATATGGGCTGGAATGCAATCCAGCAAAAGCAAGAGCATCCGCTGTGGTCAGGCATTCCCCAAGACAGTTATTTTTACTTTGTACATAGCTATTTTGTGCAACCGACAGATTCCGAATATGCCATTGGCCGTACTGACTATGGCCTAGAGTTTGCATCGGTCATTGCAAGCGATAATGTTTTTGCTATGCAGTGCCATCCAGAAAAAAGTGCCAGTAATGGATTGCGTCTATTGGCCAATTTCATCCAATGGCGCGGAGCCTAACGAGAGAGTTTTATGATTATTATTCCTGCGATTGATATTAAAGACGGACGCTGTGTGCGATTACGCCAGGGCCGTATGGATGATGAAACCATATTTTCAGAAGACCCAGTTGCTGTTGCCGCACGCTGGGTAGATGAAGGTGCTAAACGAATTCATCTGGTTGATCTCGATGGTGCCTTAGATGGCGCACCACGTAACTTTGATATCGTTAAAGAGATTGCTGCTAACCATCCCGATATTCCGGTTCAAATTGGTGGCGGCATCCGTGATGAAGACACAGTACAAAATTACCTTAATGCCGGTGTGCAATATGTGATTATTGGTACCCGTGCAATCACTGCACCGCATGTAGTGAAAGACCTCTGCTTAGAATTCCCCGGCCATATTATTGTTGGCCTCGATGCTAAAAATGGCAAAGTTGCAGTCGATGGCTGGTCAAAACTATCGCATCACGATGTGATTGATATGGCACAGCACTTTGAATCTGATGGCGTTGCTGCCATCGTCTTCACCGACATCAGTCGTGACGGCATGATGCAGGGCGTGAATGTTGAGTCGACTGTCGAATTGGCGGCCTCCATTCGCATCCCTGTGATCGCGTCTGGTGGTGTTACCGACCGTGGTGATATTGAGCGTCTTTGTGCAACCGATGAAGAAGGCATTGTTGGTGTGGTGGTTGGTCGAGCCTTGTATGAAGGCACGATAGATTTGGCCGAAGCGCAGGCTATTGCCAACTGTCAGCAGGAAGGTTAGTAGGCATGCCACTGGCAAAACGGATCATCCCTTGTTTAGATGTTGATGCTGGTCGCGTCGTTAAGGGCGTACAGTTTGTCGATATTCGTGATGCCGGTGATCCAGTGGAAGTGGCTAAGCGCTACGATCGTGAAGGCGCTGATGAGATAACGTTTCTAGATATTACCGCCAGTTCCGATCAGCGCGAGACAATGGCGCATGTGGTAGAGCAAGTGGCCTCCGAGGTATTTATTCCACTGACAGTCGGTGGTGGTATTCGTAGCATTCAAGATATTCGTAAATTACTCAATGCTGGTGCAGATAAGGTCGGCATCAACACCGCAGCCGTGCGTGATCCCAATTTTGTGCGTGAGGCAGCTGAACGGGTTGGCTCACAATGTATCGTCGTCTCGATTGATGCGAAAAAAGTATCGCTCGATGGTGAAGTGAATCGCTGGGAGATCTTTACCCATGGCGGTCGCAATGCCACGGGTATCGATGCTATTCAGTGGGCACAACAGATGTGTGATTATGGTGCCGGCGAACTGCTACTCACAAGCATGGATCGAGACGGTACGAAACAGGGCTTTGATTTAGAGTTAACACGGACTATCAGTGACGCGGTATTGGTGCCAGTAATCGCCTCAGGTGGCGTGGGCTGCTTGGAGCACCTGAGTGCAGGTGTCATAGATGGTCATGCGGACGCAGTATTGGCCGCTAGTATCTTCCATTTTGGCGAATACTCGATCGACCAAGCCAAGGCGCATATGCTGAGCCAAGGCATTACCATGCGTGGTTAAACGTGAGTCTGCTGGGCATTCTCCCTACACCACTGGCTATGGTATCCTTTCTTGTCCAATCCTTAGAAACTAGACGGTAACCGATGGCCCAGTCAGACACCTTGTCAGCCTTGCAACAGGTCCTTCGTGAGCGGCTTGCAGCCGATCCAGATAATTCCTATGTGGCTAGTCTTTATGCCAAGGGTTTAGATCATATCTTGAAGAAGGTAGGCGAAGAGTCGGCTGAAGTAATTATTGCAGCAAAAGGTGAAGACGAAACTGCCTTAGTCAAAGAGGTCGCTGATCTTTGGTTTCACTGCATGGTCTTATTAGTGCAAAAGGGCTTGAGCAGCGAAGACGTTCTAGAAGAATTAAATCAACGCTTTGGTATCTCTGGACATGAAGAGAAGGCCAGTCGTAGCAAGTAAATACATGGTTTTATGTGATGCGGTATCGCCGTCGTCATTTAAGCAGTGTTTGAGAATGGAGTATAAAAATGGGAATTAGTATTTGGCAGTTAATGATTGTACTCGCAATCGTCTTATTACTATTTGGCACCAAGCGTTTGCGCAATATTGGTGGTGATGTCGGCGGTGCGTTACGTAGTTTTAAAACTGCAATGAAAAAAGAAGGCACAGAAGATGATGCCGACTCAGATAAAAAATAGTCATTAGTAAACTAGACAGTACGCGCTAATGTTTGATTTCGGTTTCTGGGAACTCGCTATCGTTGGTATTGTAGCTTTAGTGGTCGTTGGGCCGGATAAGCTGCCTGCCTTAGCGATTAAGCTGGGCCGCTTTTTAGGTAAGCTGCGACGTTATTTTGCCAGTGTGCGAGCAGATATCGAGAGTGAGCTAAAATCTGCTGAGCTGAAAGAGATGCTGGAAAAGCAGCAATCTGAAATTTCCGAACTGCGCAGTATCCTGAGTGAAACCAAGCAAGACGTAGAAACCGACCTGAAGGATTTTGCTGAGCCCAGCCTGGCCGATGCGGTGGCAGAAGAAGTAACTAAGCCCACTAGTCAAACCTCGCCAACTGGGAAAGCGGAATCATAATGTCTGATAAGACCGATACAGACTCAGAGACAGGCAGCGAGAAGCAAGACTCCATTGTGACGCACTTAATGGAATTGCGTGATCGTATGATCAGGATTGTGGCGGGCCTCGCCGTGGTCTTGGTTGCGTTGTTGCCCTTTGCCAATGAGCTTTACTCTTTTGTTGCAGAGCCGTTGCTACGTCATCTGCCCGCACACAGTACGATGGTGGCGATTGATGTTGCTTCACCCTTCCTAACCCCTTTTAAGCTGGTCTTGTTACTGGCCTTTGTTATTACGATTCCGTGGACGCTCTACCAATTGTGGTCATTTGTTGCGCCCGGTTTATATCGTCATGAGAAACGCCTAGTGATGCCGCTGCTGGTATCCAGCTCGCTGCTGTTTTATCTCGGCATGGTGTTCGCATACTTTGTTGTTTTCCCATTGGTGTTTGGATTTTTTACCCGCGTGACGCCAGATGGCGTTACCATGATGACTGATATTTCGCGTTATTTAGACTTTGTCATCAAGATGTTTTTGGCCTTTGGTATCGCCTTTGAGGTACCGGTCTTTACCTTTGTAATGATCAGCACCGGTATAACCACTGTGCAGGCATTATCAAATGCTCGCTCTTATGTAATAGTGGCAGCCTTCGTTCTTGGCATGCTGCTGACACCACCAGATGTGATTTCACAGGTATTACTAGCAGTACCGGTCTGGCTATTGTTTGAGCTCGGCTTATTAATGTCGAGAGTGGTGCAGAAAAAGGCAGCAAGCACTAGCGAAGAGAATAATGAAGACCGCTTCAAGAAGATGACAGAAGCGGAAATGGAAGCAGAATTAGATGCAATTGAAGAAGCCGAAACAGAGGCCTCTGAAAACAAGATAGCCAGTAGCAATACGTTGCGTGAAACCATAGCGCAGGCTGACAAAGATAATGAAAGCAACACCAACAAAGAATAAATAATCATTGGACGCTCAAAATAATAAAACAGCAAAGCGAGCTTTGCTGATGATCCTGGATGGCTTCGGGGTTAATGATGACGGTGAACATAACGCCATTAAGCAGGCACGTATGCCGCGTCTGGATGAATATGTAGAGCGCTATGCCTACACCACTCTGCAGGCCTCGGGCGCTGCGGTTGGGTTACCTGAGGGACAAATGGGTAACTCGGAAGTCGGCCACATTACTCTCGGCTGCGGCAATATCCTGCATCAAGATTTAGTCCATATTAATAATGCGATTGATGACCGTACCTTTTTTAGTAGCCAGCAGATTGTAGGTGCCCTGGAGTCAGCCAAGAGTCGAGGGCGCCCGATACACTTACTGGGCTTGGTCTCTGATGGTGGCGTGCATTCGCATATTCGTCATGTGCAAGCCTTACTCGAAATGTGTAAGCAGCATGGTGTTCGGCCAGCCTTGCATATGATTACCGATGGTCGCGATACCAATCCGATCAGTGCGCTGCGCTATTTAGATGAAATTACGCCTTACCTAGAAGCGGCTAAGGGTGAAATCCATTCGGTGTTAGGTCGCTATTATGCGATGGACCGTGATCAACGCTGGGAGCGTACCGAAAAGGCATGGCGTGTATTGACCAGCGATGAAGATATGCCAACCGCTAGTAGTGCACGTATGGCGATCAACGCCTCTTATGAAGAGGTGCGTTCAGATGAATTCATCGACCCCGTGGTGATTCGCGGTACCGAACGTATTACTGAAGGTGACGATGTCATCTTCTTTAATTTCCGTAATGACCGTACCCGGCAAATCTGTCAGGCCTTGATGGACGCAGACTTTGATCACTTCAGGCGCGATCATGGTGGTCTAGTGGCCATGCACACGATGACTGTATTCCACGAAGGTTTTGATTGTCCGGTTATTTTTGCGACAGAACATCCAAAAGTAACGATAGGACAGGTGGTTAGTGATCTAGGCTTAAAGCAATTCCATTGTGCCGAAACTGAAAAATATCCGCATGTTACCTTCTTCATTAATGGCGGCCGTGAGACACCCTATGATGGTGAAACCCGAGCGATGGTGCCATCACCGAAGGTAGCGACTTACGATTTAAAGCCTGAGATGAGTGCGCGTGAAGTTGCCGATGAAGTGATTCAAGTGATTGAAGATGAAGATGATCATCTGATTATTGTGAACTTTGCGAATGGCGATATGGTTGGTCACACCGCGGTACCGGAAGCCATTATTGCAGCATTAGAGGCAATGGATGTGCAGGTCGGTCGAGTGTTAGATGCAGCGGTAAAATATCAGGTGAATGTGCTGCTGACCTCAGATCATGGCAACTGCGATGAGATGGTGGATGCGATGACTGGCGAACCACACACCCAACATACGACTAATCCAGTGCCCTGTGTCGTTATTAATAGTGGTGGACCAGTCAAACTAATGAGTGGTCAGGGCCTAAGCAACGTCTCACCGACGCTGCTGGATATGATGAACATCGAGCAACCTGAAGCAATGCAGGCGCTGTCTTTAATCTTGCGCGACTAGGCGTCTAGTCAAAGGGATTCCACCAGCGCTTTTTCTTTTCTTCACCCTCTTTTTCTTCCTTTGCGGGTTCCTTTAGGCGCTGTTGCCTTTCGTATTCTTCTTCGGTCGGTGCTTGATAATTGTTGCTCAGTACGCGCGAGACCTCACTGCTATTGGTGGCTGCATTCTCGTCTGCAGCCGCTAAGGTGCGAATGGCGCTAACAAGCTGTCCAATCTGGACGCCCTTACGTAACGGTATAGTAGTGTCGTTGCCCTGCTCCATAGACTCAAACTTTCGTTGTAGTAAAAAGCGAATGTCTGGTGCAAATGCGGCCCATGGGTCGGCAGTGACGTATTTACGCTCGATTGCCGATGAGCTGATATCCAGTTTTTGCTGACCAAAAAAGAGCATGCCAGCGCCTGATTCAACCACACGTAGGCCGTCACGTGCGACCGAAAAGGCCACGTCGACACACTTCACTACGCGTTGCTCGGCCTCAGGTGAGTTACCTGCGACCACACATTGGCGGGTGATGTAGTTTAAATGGGTGTCGGTGACATCGACCGAGCGGGCATCAATAGAGCCACGAATTTCCTGCACTGCCTTACGTAGATCAGCATTGACGCCGCCGGCATAGCCTTCCTGGTAGACAACTACAGGCTTTTGGTAAGGCTTATAAGTGCTTTTTTTCTCACTAGCGCCACTGAGGCTGCAAAGTTTGGTGATTTGGTCTGGCGTAAAGCCTTTATCCAGATAGAACTGCACCGTATCTGGCGTACATTCTGCAAAGGCCGTGATCGGACTAAGGATAAGGAGTAATACAGGGATCAGTTTACGCATGGTATTTATGGCCTGATGAGCGGCTTAATGACCGCAATGTTTAGGAATCAAGCGGCAAAGTGTAGAGGGTTTTGGGTAACTTCTCAATTTGAGTTATCACTAAATAGCGCGAAAGTTGAATTAAATCGTAGGCAAAAAAAAACGGACATCCGAAGATGCCCGCTTTTTGGTACGACAGGGGTTCTAACTTAGAACCACTGAACGATACCTAGTGCCCACATCTTGGCATCTTCGCCAACTGCAGCAGCTGAACCACCAATACCGAAGTCGTAGTTAGAAGCGTCTTCGTTATCAACCTTAGAGTAGGTTAGACGTAGCTCTGTACCAGCCGGCATTGTGTAGAACATACCGATGTTGTAAGCCTTAGCGTCAGAATCGTTAAGATCTGAACCGCCAACTTCTAGCTTGTCTGCGTCCATGTAAGAGAAACGCATGTCGAAACCGTTACCGAAAGTTTGCTTAGCAGAAACCATGAATGCATCACGTTCCACGTCTACATCGTTTCCAGTCATAACAGCAGCCATAGCAGAAGGAGCGCTTACACAGCCTTCCCAATCGTACTCAAGAGTTTCCCACATTGCAGAAACTTGAGTTGATTGACCGTTACCCCATTGCTTGATGTAACGACCAGCTAGACGGTAAGACTTGTCGTCTGAATCGTCACAAGAGTAAGTTACAGCAGACCATTCGTCGTGAGACTGGTAAGTTGCTGCTAACCATAGGTTGTCGCCTGAAGCTAGCGTAGTTTCGTACGCAACACCCATAGACCAGATACGTGGATCTAGTTCAGTAGCGCCGGCTTGACCTGTTACAGCAACTTCTTCACCAGAACCAGTCTGGTTAGCGTTAGTTGTAGCAACACGGAAAGTTACACCATTCATGTTAGGGCTGAAGTACTGGATCACTTCTTCTTGACGACGGTTGAAAGAGTCAGACTGACCAAATGAACCATTGTAGAAGAACTGGTTACCATAACCGATGTTACCCATCAGTGAAGTATGTGAATCAGCGCCTGCGTCGTAGAATGGGTCAACCCATTGTGCAACCATTTCGTTGTATGGCATTAACCATTGACCGAACATGATCTCACCGAAAGAACCGCTTAAAGAGATCTTTGAGTTACGGTTACACCAGTTAGTGTAGCCATTGTAACGGTTGTGGTAAGTGAACTGCTCACAACGGAAATTAACCATCATTGCTTCACCACCGACCATCATGCCAGTGTCAACAGCAGCTGAGAAGCCGATGTTTGCAGCGTTGTTGTTAATGCGAGTTGTATCACGGTCACCATTATCAACAGACTCTAAAGACCAGTTCTGCCAGCCATAGATTGTCCAGTTTGAGTTTGCATTGCCACCAGCAACACCACCTGCGTGTGCTGCAGATGCAGCCACTAGGCTTAGCGCTAGAGCAGAAGCTTTAACTAGTTGTTTCATTGAGTTTCCTCTCGTTTATTTAGTAAGTACTCGAGTAGCAGAGGTTATTGAAGGCAATCTGCGGCGAACCGAAGGCTGACTCAATGCCCTTCAGGCAAAGACGATCCACTCCATGGAAAGACTTAGCGCTGAGCTAACGTTGTAAGATTACCACAAGATTTTAAAGAAACACCATTATTTCTACTGATTGTTGTATATAAACAACAGAAAGAAAGAGTCATAACTAGTTAATTACCTATACTTTTCCCACGCAATCATAAGGTTTCTCTAATATTTAAATTGATAGATAGAGGTCATGATAGATATTTGTAACAAGATGTTGTGTTTTTACAACAGAATGGCCCTAGGTGGAGTGGTTTTGTTGCTATGGCTATTTAAGGGCTGGAGTGGGGTTGTCGTGACGCTATTTAAGAGCTGAGTTTGTGTTTTGGAACAAATTTCAGACTGGAAGCGACCACATACTCTTTGTCATAGATTAAACGAATGGTCAGGCGCTCTTCTTTTTGCTCGGCCTGCACCTGCTTTAGGTCTGGGCAACGGGTTGCCAGCCAGGCACAGCTGATCGCTGCGTGGGCATCATTTTCATGCATTAGGGCGGTAACCAGGAGTTGCGCAACAAAGGTCGACTTGTCTTGTAGGCTGGGCTGATTAATCTGACTATCTGCTAGCTCTATGCCGTGTGCCAACTTTGCATCCATCGTGTCGAGATCTTGGACATGCTTGGCAGCAAGGGCTCGGTCTCGTTGATATTCGACGATCTTCTCGCCATTAATCACGATAGCAAGGTTGATTGGATTGGCTTCTGGGCTTGTATCGCTCACGGGGGATTCTCTAGTTGCTGGCTTATGCTGTTGTTGTTTGTTGGCTTGCTTGACGATCATAGCAAGACTTTGATGTTCCAGTGCAGGCCTTTTTTAGTGCGCCTATAAGTGCTCAGTGAGTGAGCAAAATATCTCGTCTTCGTCTGCCCAGCACGGGCCTTCTACGATACAATAAAAGGTATCAGCGCTTAGGCGCAAGCATCTAATTTTTTACTGAGGTGAACCGTGTCAGACGAAACCAAACAAGGCTTTGCAACCCGCTCTATTCATGCTGGCGCAAGCCCTGATCCAACAACGGGTGCGCGTTCAGTGCCCATCAATCAAGCGACTGCATTTGTATTCAAGGATGCCGATCATGCAGCGGCCTTGTTTGGTTTAGAAGAGAGTGGTTTTATTTACTCTAGGCTGACTAATCCAACCGTTAGTGTATTCCAAGAGCGTGTAGCAAGCTTGGAAGGCGGCGTTGGTGCGACCTGTACAGCCTCAGGCCATTCGGCACAATTGCTGGCGTTATTTGCCGTGATGGACAGTGGTGATGAATTTGTCGCCTCGAATAAACTTTATGGTGGCTCTATCACACAGTTTGGCCATACCTTTAAGAAGTTTGGTTGGACGGTAAAATTTGTTGATCCGGTTGATCCTGAAAATTTCCGCAAGGCAGTGACTGCAAAAACAAAGGCCTTCTTTACAGAAAGTTTGGCCAACCCTGGTGGTGTCGTTTGTGATATCGAAGCGATCGCAAAAATTGCACATGAAAGTGGCGTGCCCTGCATCGTTGACAACACCTTGCCATCTCCTGCCCTCTGTCGACCAATAGAGCATGGTGCAGACATTGTGGTTCACTCCACCACCAAATTTATTTCAGGCCACGGTAACGCTATGGGCGGTGCAGTCGTCGACTCTGGAAAATTTGATTGGTCGCAAAATGATAAATTCAAATCGCTGAGTGCGCCTTGTGGTGCCTACCATGGATTAAATTTTCATGAGAAGTTTGGTGAGATGGCCTTTACTATGTTTTCACACGCTGTTGGCCTACGTGACTTAGGCCCAACCATGTCACCGATGAATGCTTATCTTTCTATTACTGGAGCGGAGACTCTGTCTCTGCGTATGCGTAAGCATGCCGATAATGCCTTAGAAGTGGCGCAGTGGTTACAACAACACCCAGCTGTTGATTGGGTGTCATATGCTGGCCTGAAAGACAGTCCATTCTATGCGCTAGGTCAGAAGTACTGCCCTGAAGGTGCCGGTGCTGTCTTTACCTTCGGAGTTAAGGGTGGTTACGAGGCAGGCGTTAAAGTGGTTGATCGTTGCAATCTCTTTTCACACCTAGCGAATATTGGTGATACCCGCTCTCTAATCATTCATCCAGCATCGACTACTCATCGCCAATTGACCGAAGAGCAGCAGGTTTCAGCTGGTGCTGGGCCAGATGTGGTGCGCTTGTCAGTGGGCATTGAAGACGTTGAAGATATTAAGGCCGATCTCGATCAGGCTTTAAACGGCTAGAACGCTCGCATGAGAACAACGGCAGGCAGCCTTGTTGATTTGATTCAAAGGCTGTCTGAGTTATAGCCTAAAGAGTACTGAATAGCCTTTTGCATAGCTTGAGTCGAAATGATTGATCCAATATGGAGCTATACATGTCTAAATGGATAGTCTTTGGTAGCTGGGCTGCTTGCCTCACTATTTATTCATAAGGTATATTTATATTTCGGTGCAGTAACTAAACGACTACGTGATTAAAATTACGGAAGTTAAAAACTATCAAACGTAAGGTTGCGTTCAGTTATCGCCTTACTGCAATTTGAATATAATCACGTAGCAGATTCGTGTGAGTCATGTTCTGGTATTTGAAGTAATATAATAAAACTTAAATTTAACCCCACATAGATAATGGAATAGTTATGTCGACATTAGTAAATACCCCAGCCCCAGACTTCACTGCAGCTGCCGTTATGGCGAATGGTGAAATTAAAGAAGACTTTTCACTGAGCAGCTATAAGGGAAAGTATGTGGTTTTATTTTTCTACCCTTTAGATTTCACTTTTGTATGCCCTTCTGAAATCATTGCACACGACAAGCGTGTTGCAGATTTTGCGGCATGTGGTGTTGAGCTGATTGGTGTATCGATTGATTCTCAGTTCACGCATTTTGCATGGCGTAATACACCGGTAAATCAAGGTGGAATTGGTCCGATTGGTTTCCCATTAGTCGCTGATACAAACCACGCGATTGTGAAAAGTTATGGTATTGAGCACGAAGCAGGTGTTGCGTTACGTGGTTCATTCCTGATCGACAAAGAAGGCATAGTCCAACATGCCGTAGTGAATAACTTACCATTGGGTCGTAACGTGGATGAGATGCTGCGTTTAGTCGACGCACTTCAGTTCCATGAAGAGAATGGCGAAGTATGTCCAGCTGGCTGGCAGAAAGGTGATGCCGGTATGAAGCCGACTTCAGAAGGTGTTGCTGACTACCTAGCAAATAATGCTGAGTCACTATAAGACCTAGTAACAAAAAGGCCCCTAGGCATGAACTGCCTGGGGGCCTTTTAATTTCAATACAGTTTCCTTTCTTTGCAGCTATCGTCGCTGTATCGCCATCGCTCATTGTTGCAGCGTATTAAATAAATCAGAAATTAGACAAGCCTTGTGAGCAAGGGTGATGCGTAGTGCTGTGGATGCTCTTTTTGGGATTGACGAAAATAGTGGTGGGCCCAGTAGGACTCGAACCTACGACAAAGGGATTATGAGTCCCCTGCTCTAACCAACTGAGCTATGGGCCCGCTGTCTGGATTATAGGCGAAATAATCTGTTTGGTATGGCGTATACGCACTGATTACACGGCCTAATTATTGATCAGGCTGAGGGCGTATACCCTCAGCCTGATCGGCACTGCTATGCCTAAGACTTATTCGCCTTCTAAGAAACTACGGAGTTGCTCAGAACGGGTTGGGTGTCTTAGCTTACGTAATGCCTTGGCTTCAATTTGACGAATACGTTCACGGGTGACATCAAATTGTTTGCCGACTTCTTCTAGCGTGTGATCGGTATTCATATCAATACCAAAACGCATGCGCAGTACTTTAGCTTCACGTGGTGTGAGTGAGGCTAAGATCTCGCGAGTTGCATCACTCAGGCCAACGCCTGCTGCAGCTTCAACTGGTGATTCGATATTGGCATCTTCGATGAAGTCACCTAGATGCGAATCTTCGTCATCACCAATAGGTGTTTCCATAGAAATAGGTTCTTTAGCAATTTTTAATACCTTACGGATTTTATCCTCTGGCATTTCCATTTTTTCAGCTAACTCTTCTGGTGTGGCATCACGTCCCATCTCTTGCAACATTTGGCGCGAGATGCGATTTAGCTTATTAATGGTCTCAATCATATGCACTGGAATACGAATCGTGCGGGCTTGGTCTGCAATTGAGCGCGTAATCGCTTGGCGAATCCACCAGGTCGCATAGGTTGAGAATTTGTAACCTCGACGGTATTCAAATTTATCGACCGCCTTCATTAGACCAATGTTGCCTTCTTGGATTAGGTCTAAGAATTGTAGGCCACGGTTGGTGTATTTCTTTGCGATTGAAATAACCAGACGTAGGTTGGCTTCAACCATTTCCTTTTTCGCACGACGTGCTCGTGCCTCACCAATAGACATGCGACGATTGATCTCACGGATGTCAGAGATCTCAAGTTTTGATTCTTTCGCAATATTGGCAAGTTTTTTCTGTTCTTTGACGACTTCCGCTCGAATTTCTGGAAGGTTTTCAGCATAGGCCTTTTTTTTCTTGGCTAGTCCGTCAATCCATTCTAGATCAGCAACATTCTTCTGGAAGCTTTCAACAAATTCTTTCTTTGGCATGCGCGCATAGTCTACGCATAGGGTCATGATTAAACGCTCATGTAGGCGGATAGAATCTACTGTGGCACGTAGGCTGGCAACAAGTGCATCAAAAACCTTGGCGGTAAATTTCAGGCGCATGAAATAATCAGCGAGCTCTTCAGTGGCTGCTAATGTCTTTTTGGCGCTGCGTTTAGTCGCTGCTGACTGTGTCACCTTATAGAGCGCTGCCAAGGTTTCAAAGTGTAGACGGGCTTCTTCTGGATCTGGGCCAGTGTCTACTTCTTCTTCCTCTTCATCATCTTCTTCCTCACCTTCTTTCTTCGCTGGCTCTTGGCCGACGATGGTAGGTGATGCAATTTCGTCTTCGGCGTCTGGATCGATGAAGCCTGTGATCAGGTCGGTTAAACGCATGTCTTCGTTTTCGACGCGCAGATAGAGTTGTAATACAGTTTCAATCGTACGCGGTAGATGACCTAGTGCTAGAAGGACCTGTCTTAGGCCTTCTTCAATGCGCTTCGCGAGTTTGATTTCGCCTTCACGCGTGAGTAGATTGACGGTGCCCATTTCGCGCATGTACATGCGAACAGGGTCAGTCGTGCGGCCAAACTCACTGTCGACCGATGCTAGGGCAGCGGCGGCCTCTTCGGCAAGATCTTCGTCATTGGCAGCGGTTTCTGAGGACAGCAGGAGTGATTGCTCGTCGGGTGCTACTTCGTGCACGACAATACCCATGTCATTAATCATGCTGATGACATCTTCGATCTGTTCTGGATCGACGATAGAATCAGGCAGATGATCATTAACCTCGGCATAGGTTAGATAGCCTTGCTCTTTTCCTTTAGCAATCAGGTCTTTAAGGCTAACTTCCTGGTTTACCGTTTGTGGGTTTTTCTCGGTATCCATAACAATCTCATCACAGGTTAAATCGAAAATTCGAACCGGCCAAGTTAGCGGTTTTAGTGGTAAAAAGCCAGCTACTTTTGTTGCTAAGGCGTTAAAAGCCTTAGATTTCTGGTGTGTTGTCCTGAATGAAAGCGTCAAAGGGCGCTCGTTTAATATCTTTTTCGAATTGGCGCATGGTATCGACGAAAGAGACCTCTCGATTGGTCATATCGGGTGGATCCCAGTCGAGTAGCTTGATCAGGTGTTCGTAGGCCGGTCGCCCGCGAAAACGCTCAAGTAGGCTAACACCGCTTAAATCGGCCTGCTGTTCGAGGATTTCAAGCATCTCTATCAGTAGATCGATGCCGGGTGTGCCAAGTAATTGGCTTAACTGCTCAATATCTAAGGCCTTACTGGCTAAACTGGGGTCACGCAGCAGTAAGGCGATGGCGAGACGGGTCTTGGTATACCGTGGGCCTCGATCATTAGAGCGGGCCTTGAGCGGATTTTGTTCACGCATAATGCCGGTATTCGAGACCACGGTGCCTACGCGTTCGTTGAGCTCTTTTGTCATCAGGTCGCGAAAAACGGTTTTTGGGATCTTCGCGATCAGCGGTTTGGCTAGACTGGCGAGTTTGGCTAGGCCTTCGGCATTACTATTATCCACTTCTTGGCCCAATTTCTGGAAAAAATAGCCTGATAAGGTCGAGGCCTCTTTTAAGAAGGCAGCAAAGGCGTCGGTGCCACGGTCACGTACGAAACTGTCAGGGTCTTCGCCTTGAGGCATAAAGGCAAAGCGGATATCGATATTATCGGCATACACCGGCAAGATTTGTTGTAGCGCCTTCCATGCCGCATCCTGGCCAGCGCGGTCACCATCAAAACAAAATAGAAGGTTCGGCGTGTAGCGCAAGAGCCGCTGAATATGTTGGCTGGTGGTGGCGGTGCCTAAGGTAGCCACGCATTCAGGGAAGCCAAGCTGGTTTAGAGCAACTACGTCCATATAACCTTCGACAATAATCAGTCTTGATAGCTTGCCTAGTGCCTTGCGGGCTTCATATAGGCCGTACAGATTATCACTTTTGTGAAACAGCGGTGTCTCAGGGCTATTAATGTATTTGGGTTTGGCATCACCTAGTGTGCGGCCACCAAAGGCAATCACGCGTCCCCGTAGATCACGAATCGGGAACATGATGCGGTCACGAAAGCGATCATAGAGATGGTTGCGGTCATTCTTGCTCAGCAGCCCAATCTCTTCTAACTCGGCGGGAGTCGCCTTGGGGAAGGCCTTGGTGCTGGTATCAAAGCCTTCTGGTGCATAGCCAATGTCAAAAGCCGCTGCGATCTCGCCGTTGATACCCCTGTTCTTCAGGTATTCAATGGCGGCTGCATGCTGGCGTAACTGCTTTTGATAAAATTGATTAACTTGCTCGAGTAGCTCATAGGATTGAGCAGATTTATTGACGGGCTCAACATATCCCTGTTCGCGTGGCACCTCTAAGCTGAGGCGGGCGGCTAATTGCTCAATTGCCTCAATAAATTCTAAGCCTTCATGTTCGATTAAGAAGCTAATGGCTGTGCCATGAGCGCCACAACCGAAGCAATGGTAGAACTGCTTATCTGGGCTGACCGTAAACGAAGGGCTTTTTTCATGATGAAACGGGCAGCAAGCGCCATATTCACGGCCCTTAGCCTTTAATTCCACATAGCCATTGATCAGATCGACAATATCGGTCTGCTGAACAACTTGATCAATAAAGGTTTGTGGGATTTTTCCGGCCATTTTTATCTGTAGGTTGGACTGTTGCTGCGAAGGTAAACCGCCTGCTTGAGGGCTGAGTATAGGTTCAGCCTTACCACTATGGCAATCAATCCAGCGTGTAAACGGTTATTGAATGTATTTTTGTAGCTTTGTGATGGCGATAGGCCAGGGCTCAAATGCTTGTAACTCTTGCGGTAAGGAAGTAATTGCCTGCTTGGCCTCAGCCACACTGTTGAAATCACCCATGACTAAAATATAAAAAGTGACGCCATTGATCGGTTTTTCAAAATAAGTGGTGGGTAAGGGTAAGTGATGTTTTTTTATGACATCTAGATTTTCGACTTTGCGTGTGGCGACTAATTGCAATGTGTAATGTTCTGCGGCGGCTGTCTGTAACCAAGTCATGTCGTCTAAGGCTGAGGCAGTTTTCTGATGATCTGATACTACCTTATGCTGCACTTTAGGGTTCACTGCATCTGAGTTTAAATCTAGGGTTGGACTTAAAGCTATGGGCTTGGCCCTAGTGACCTTCGTTGTGATTATCTGATCGCTACTGGGCAGACTTAAGTTATAGACTTCTTTTTCCATTGGTGATGTTGATGCCGAACGACCAAAGATAGTGGCCCACAGAATTAACACTAAAACCGCGGCAATGCAGGCATACCAAAACCAGTGTCTATAGAGTGTCGGTTGGCTTTTTTTATCTTCAGTCAGCAACTGTGGCTTAAACGGTTCACCTGCAATTCTTGCACGCAGCGCCCGCAACACCCATATTTGGATCTGAATAAAGTTGCCAGCACTGAGCTTGATGATTGCTGCCATGTCTTTTTTGCTCAGTAGCTCGTCTTCATTCTCGCTTAGACCTGCTAGGCGTTGTTGAATGTAATGCTCACTTTGCTCTTGTGATAAGGGTCTTAGATTGACTTGATAAGTAGCGCTTGAGTCGGCGTCTATTTTTTCACATTCAGACAGGGTGTTTCTGAGGAAGCTCTGCCCAGCTAATAATAAGCCCAATGTGATTTGGTGGTCATTTTGCAGGCGAGACTTTAGGCGCATTAAGGCAACTAGTGTTTCTACACTTAATTTGTCTGCATCATCAATAAGGATGGCTGCTGACTGGTCTGTCCTGTGAATGATTGCCTTTATCAATGCATCGTCTGTTGCGGTTGGTGCTGCAGGGTCGCCCCATTGTGCAGCCAGCTTTTCACAGATCTCTGAATAGGTTTGATCTTTGTTGGCACGCAAGACGCAGTAGGATGTCTGTTGAAAGCTCCGTAGTAAGATCTGTCGCAGTAAGCTGGTTTTGCCAGAGCCTGCTTCGCCGAGTAGTAAAATACTAAGGCTTGGATGCTGCAGATATTCAGTGCAGATATTACTCGTCATTTCTATCTGCGGATCGTGGAAGAGCTTGTTACTATCGACTATTGGAGAAAAGGGTTGTTGCTTAAGACTTAGGCTTTGTATCTCATCTGGATGCAACTGCATGTCTACTTCAGCATCAAGGATAGGTCTTGTTGCTTCGGTTACTAGTGTCATATCAATCTATCTTCAACTGTTGATGCTGACTGAGGGCATAGCGATCAGTCATGCCGGCAATATAATCGGCGACCACACGGGCTAAACCATGATCACCTTCTTTTTCAAGCATGCACTGTGCTAGATGACGATGCTTTTCAGGCAAGCGTTCAGGCTGATTAAAAAAGGTTTCGAACAATTCGGTAATAACTTTTTGTGCGCTAGCACTCATCTCTTGTACACGTTCATGTTGATAGAGATTTTTGTGTAAGAAACTCTTTAAGGCTGCATTCTTTGTTTTGATATCTAGGCTAAAGGCTGCCAGTGGAACCTTCATCGCTTTAACATCAGCTGCAGAGCTAATATTATTTTCACTTAGATTTGAGGTGGTAGTCTGTAAGAGATCTTTAATCAGTTGATTAATGATGCGCCGAATGACCTCGTTCGACTGGCGCTTGGGATGTAGATCAGGGTAGTGCGCTGCTACCTGTTGATATTGATGCTCAAAAATTTCTACTTGGCGTAGCTGTTCAATAGTGATCAGGCCAGAGCGTAGGCCGTCATCCACATCATGATTGTTATAGGCAATCTCATCGGCGATGTTAGTTAACTGTGCTTCAAGCCCGGGTTGTGTGCGCTGAATAAAACGCTCACCCACTGCCCCCATGTTACGTGCATTTTTTAACGAGCAATGTTTTAAGATACCTTCACGTGTCTCAAAGGTTAGATTGAGACCGTCAAAGTTGGCATACTTTTCTTCTAAAGTATCGACAACGCGCAGTGATTGTAGGTTGTGTTCAAAGCCACCATAATCATGCATGCATTTATTTAGGGCGTCTTGGCCAGCATGACCGAATGCGGTATGACCTAAGTCATGCGCTAAAGCGATGGCCTCGGTGAGATCTTCATTCAGCCCGAGTGCTCGCGAAATAGAGCGTGCAATCTGAGCCACTTCAATAGAGTGTGTCAGACGTGTTCGGTATAGATCACCCTCATGGTTGATAAAGACTTGGGTCTTATACTCTAAGCGCCGGAATGCCTTGCTATGAATAACACGGTCACGGTCGCGTTGAAATTCAGAGCGAGTTTCACATTCACCCTCATCTAACACACGACCTCGAGATTCACTAGAACGTGTGGCATAGGGCGCTAGTGACTGCTCATGCAGTCGAAGCTCTTTATCTAAGTCATATGTAATAGTCATTTACGAACGTTGGCTAAAATCTTGTATGGTTTCACGCAGTAGACCCTGGTCAAAGGCACTGCTTAAAACCGCTTCGCCGATGTCTCGTAATAGCACCAGGCGTAATTTGCCCTGCTTCACTTTTTTATCGACAGCCATTAGATCTAACATTTGTTGGCAATCCATTTCGCTTGGGAGCTCGGTGGGTAATTTTGCAGCGGTGATTAATGCACGACTACGCGCCACTTGCTCATGATTAAGCCAGCCTAAGCGAGCTGAAAATTCAGCAGCCAAGAGCATGCCGCAGCCAACTGCTTCACCATGTAACCAATTGCCATAGCCCATACCTGTTTCAATGGCGTGGCCAAAGGTATGGCCTAGATTCAATAAGGCGCGCCGACCGGATTGCTCCAGTTCATCACTGGCAACTACTTCGGCCTTGCATTGGCAGGAACGCTCGATGGCATAATTAATAGCGGTTTCGTCTAGTGCAAGTAATGCAACGATGTTGTCTTCTAGCCAGCTAAAGAAAGTGGCATCGGCGATCAGACCATATTTAATGACTTCAGCCAGACCTGCGCTAAGTTCACGCTGGGGCAAACTGGCGAGTGTATCGGTCGAGGCCAAGACACACTGTGGTTGATAAAATGCGCCAATCATATTTTTCCCTAAGGGATGATTAACGCCGGTTTTTCCACCAACAGAGGAATCGACCTGTGATAATAAGGTGGTTGGGATTTGCACAAATTCAACACCGCGTTGATAGCAGGCGGCAGCAAATCCGACGATGTCTCCGATAACGCCGCCGCCAAGGGCGATCAGTGTAGTATCGCGTGAGTAACGATTTTCTAAGAGATGATTAAAAATCAGCTCAGTGGTCGCGAGGGTTTTGTGGACTTCACCGTCAGGCAGAATGAGACTATCGACTTGCTTGTCGGCTAAGGCCTCAAGTAGGCTATCCAAGTAAAGTGGTGCAACGGTCTCATTAGTAATGATGAGCGTGCGTTCACTATGCAGATGCGCTAACAACAGTTCAGGCTGCTGTAGTAAATTACCACCAATATGTATCGGGTAGGAGCGGTCCCCTAGTTCTACTTTTAAACTGCGCATAGTGTTAACTGGTTGGTTCTGGAATAAATTGTATTTTAGCCGGTTCGTTCGCTGCACTCTAGCTGGGGTCGACTTAAACCGAGTCTAGTGTAGCTAATGTAAGCCTAATTCTTGAATAATCTCATCTGTTGAACACATCATACTCTGTTGATCTGTATTAATCGTAATATTCGCCAGGCGTTGGTAGATGGGATTACGCTGATTAGCAAGCTGTTGTAAGCGTGAAAGCGGGTCTTCTGTTTGCAATAAGGGTCGTTTTTTATCATTTCGCGTGCGCTGGAACTGGGAATTCACTGAGGCCTTGAGATAAATTACATGTTTATTGGCGCTGAGTAGTTTTTGGTTTTCTTCTAATACAACGATGCCACCACCTGTTGCAATTATCGCCGCTGGGGCACTGCTTAATTCGGCTAAAACCTTATTTTCACGTTGGCGAAAGCCTTGCTCACCTTCTAATTCAAAGATGGTCGTGATCGGTACACCGGTTCGCTCTTCAACCAGCTGATCGGTGTCGCGATAGGGCAGGGATAAACGCTTAGCTAAGCGTTTGCCAATAGAAGATTTTCCAGCCCCCATCGGGCCAATTAATATGATCGGTGAATTCATAGCACAGTCTTAGTACAGCGATTAGTCGATTGTAATCAAAAACACACCGGTGTTGGGTTTTTTCGTACATCTGATGACAGTCGCAAGGTTGCGTATGTAGCGTGGGCATGGTTTATTGACTGACGTCATCGTCAAATAGTATTTCTGACATCTATGTTTATTTCAAAAGCGCTTTTTCGGCGACTTGTTTTTATAGCGGTAGCTCTGTCGGCACTAGGTCTGGCGACGCTGATGCTTGGCTATCTCATATTGGCGCCACAGCTGCCAGCAGTTGAGTCCCTGCGCGATATCCAATTACAAACACCGCTACGTGTCTTCAGCAAAGAAGGCAAACTAATGGCGATGTATGGTGAAAAACGTCGTATCCCCCTACACTATGATGAAATTCCAAGCTTGATGTCAGGTGCATTCTTAGCGGCTGAAGATGATCGGTTTTATCAACATCCTGGGGTGGATTATCAGGGCCTCATGCGTGCTGTATATAAGTTGCTCTTAACCGGACAAAAGGTTCAGGGTGGCAGCACCATCACGATGCAATTGGCACGTAACTTTTTCCTCAGTAATGAGCGTACCTATACGCGGAAGATAAAAGAAATCTTACTCGCCCTACGGATCGAAAAAGCGCTGAGCAAACATGAAATCCTGGCACTGTATTTAAACAAAATTTATTTAGGCCATCGTGCCTATGGTATCGGTGCTGCCGCAGATGCCTATTACGGTCTTCATGTTGAAGATCTCAATCTGGCCCAAATCGCGATGATTGCTGGACTACCGAAAGCCCCATCTCGTTTTAATCCCATTAGTAATCCAAGTCGCGCTTTAATTCGGCGTAACTATGTGCTTGGTCGTATGTTGAAGTTAGACATGATCTCGCAAAGCGAATATGACACGGCGAAGGCACAAGCGGTGGTCGCTAAGCGTCATCGTCCAACGATTGAATTAGATGCAAACTACATCAGTGAAATGGTACGTGCAGAGATGTACGAACGTTATGGTGAAGAGGCCTATATCAGTGGTTATCGTGTATTCACCACAATAGAGGCTGAGCGACAACAGGCTGCGCAGTTGGCGGTACAAAAAGGAATAGAAGCCTATGATGCGCGGCATGGTTATCGTGGCGCAGAGCAGCATATAGATGGAGCTGAGATGCAGGATCAAGACGCCTTGGTCAAGCGCTTGAAAAAGATCGGTGACATTCGTAAAAAGCAGGCAGGGATCGTGCTTGAGGTCAGTGTCGAGCGCGCACTAGTCCTACTGCGTAATGGCAAGATCGAATTAAACTTGGATGCGGTTAAGCATGCTAAACCTTACATTAATGAAAATCGTAAAGGGCCAACCCCTAAGGCGGTTGATGAGGTCTTAGCAGTAGGGGATTTGATTAGGGTTGAAACAGAGTCCGATGGTTGGCGTCTTACTCAAGCACCCAAAGTGTCCAGTGCTTTAGTCTCTTTGCGACCACAGGATGGTGCGTTGCTAGCGCTCAGTGGAGGCTATGATTTTTACCATAGTAAGTTTAATCGAGCGACACAGGCGCAACGTCAACCAGGCTCCTCGTTTAAACCATTCATCTACTCTGCTGCACTATTGGCAGGGTTTACGCCGGCCAGTATGATTAATGATGCACCGGTGGTGTTTGAAGATAAAAAGCTTGAGAGTGTTTGGCGGCCACAAAATTACTCGGGTAAATTCTTTGGTCCAACACGATTGCGCACTGCAATCATCAAGTCACGCAATATGGTTTCGATTCGGTTATTGCGCATCATCGGCCAAAAGTTAGCACGTCAGCATGCATCAAAATTTGGGTTTAATGCCGATGCGTTACCAAAAGATTTAACCTTGGCCTTGGGTAGTGGCGCGGTTACACCAATGCAGTTGGCTGAAGGCTATACAGTCTTTGCTAATGGTGGCTATCACGTTAAACCGTATTTTATTGAACGCATAGAATCCGCCGAGGGCAAAGTCATTTACCGCCCAAATATTCAGCGAGTTTGTGATTTGAAATGTCAGCGTTTAGCCTCTGAGCTTGCTGCACATGAACGCGAGCTGGAAGAGTTAGGGATTGAGTTTACACAGGTGTCGAATAATAACGCACCGCGTGTTGTCGATGAGGCCAATATTTATCAGATTAGCAGTATGCTGCGTGATGTGGTTCAGCGCGGTACGGGACGTAAAGCACGTGTCTTAGGGCGTAAAGATATCGCAGGTAAAACAGGGACTACCAACGAACAGCGCGATGCTTGGTTTGCTGGATTTCATCCACAGGTGGTGACCACGGTATGGGTTGGCTTTGATGAGCATAAGCCATTAGGGCGTAGTGAATTTGGTGGCGCCGCTGCGTTGCCAATATGGATTGACTACATGCGTACTGCGTTGCGTGATGTGGCTGAAGTGAAAGCGGTGTTACCGGCTGACATGATTCAACTCAACATCAATCCAGAAACGGGGCTGCTGGTCTCACCAGATGATCCAAAGGGTGTGCCAGAAGTATTTCATATCGATCACGTGCCAGCCTTCGATCAGAGCTTTCAGGCTGAGCCGTAAGACGCATTCAGTCAGTAAGCGAACCGAGTTTAGCGTTGGCTGAACTCGTGCACAGCATCTACTAACTCCTTTACATTTTCTGGGTCAATGCCTGGATGAATACCGTGGCCTAAATTGAATACATGACCAGTTTCGTGAGGATAGGCATCCAATACCTTTTTCACTTGTTCGCGCACAACTTCTGGTGAGCTATATAAGACGGATGGATCCAGATTGCCCTGCACTGCGACGTCTGTTCCGACAATTGCGGAGGCATCTGCAATATTGATAGTCCAGTCGAGACCGATACCGTCAGCACCAGTGGCGGCGATATCAGTTAATGAATGGTTGGCGCCTTTGGAAAATAAAATCACTGGGATCTTTTTGCCATCGTGTTCGCGCTTGAGCTGATCTAATACAGAATGCATAAATGCCAGCGAGTAGCGGCGATATAATTCTGGTGTCAGTACCCCACCCCAAGTATCAAAAATCATTAACGCTTGTGCACCTGCTTCAATTTGCGCATTGAGGTAGCTGGCGACACTGGCACTGACAGTGCTCAGTAGTTGCTCTAATAATTTTGGCTGTTCATACATCAGTGCTTTGATCTTGCTAAAGTCTTTTGATGACCTGCCTTCAACCATGTAGGTGGCTAATGTCCACGGGCTGCCAGAGAAACCAATCAGCGGCACGCGCCCATCCAATTCTTTGCGAATCAAAGAAACCGCGTCGGTGACATAGCGTAACTCTGCACTCGGATCAGGTACCGCTAGTTTTTTTATATCGGCTGCAGTGCGCACAGGATTAGAAAAGCTTGGGCCATCACCTTCGACAAACTGCAGGCCTAAGCCCATGGCATCAGGGATGGTTAAGATGTCAGAAAATAAAATTGCAGCATCAAGATCAAATCGATCTAAGGGCTGCATGGTTACTTCACAGGCTAATTCTGGGGTTTTACATAGCGTCAGGAAATTTCCCGCTTTGGCGCGAGTCGCCCTATATTCAGGAAGGTAACGCCCCGCCTGGCGCATAATCCATACTGGAGTAGCATCTACAGGTTGGCGTAATAAAGCGCGTAAAAAGCGATCATTTTTTTGACTAGTCATAACAAATATTGGGCTAAGTAGAGGATAGGCGCCACAATCATGGGTTGCCGTTAAGACTTTGTCTAGTTAGACAGCTTGGATTTAATGAGGGCGCTGACAGCGGACATGTCGGCACGTCCCTGCATCTGTGGTTTAAGTATCGCCATGACGGCTCCCATCTCACGCATACTGCTGGCACCGGTTTGTGCGATAGCGGCAGTGATCGACTGCTCCACTTCCGACTCACTCAATGCTTGTGGGAGGTATTCAGCGATGATGGTTAACTCGGCCTGCTCTTTCTCGACCAAGTCTGTGCGTCCCGCTTGTTCAAATTGGGACATAGATTCCCGACGCTGCTTGCACATCTTATCGAGTACTTGCAGCACTTCGGTTTCATCTAGCTCTTTACGTTCGTCGACTTCAATCTGCTTGATAGCAGCAAGGGCTAGACGAATAGTTGCGAGACGTGATTTTTCACCAGCACGCATCGCGGATTTCATATCCGCAACTAGGTTTTCTTTTATCGTACCGTCACTCGCCACTGTATAAATACAACTAGGCTTAGTAGAGACGCTTGCGCTTAAGACCGGTGCGAGAAACGCGCTTTAGGTTACGTTTTACCGCAGCTGCTGCCTTGCGCTTGCGCACAGATGTTGGCTTCTCGTAAAATTCGCGACGGCGAACTTCAGTTAGGACGCCCGCTTTCTCACATGAACGACGGAAACGTCGTAGAGCGATATCAAACGGCTCGTTTTCTTTAACTCGTACTCCAGGCATAAATCCTCGGATCTCTTACTTAATTGGAAAATAGGACGGTGGATTATAAATACGCTATGCTCGATTTCAACTGTTATTAATCATTTTTACCTCATTTAACCAATTTAAAGCATGAAAGTTCTTGGAATTGAAACCTCTTGTGATGAAACCGGGATCGCAATTGTCGATCAAAAAGACGGTCTTATTGCTGAAACCTTGCATAGTCAGGTCCTTACTCATGCTAAATATGGCGGCGTAGTCCCTGAATTAGCCTCGCGTGATCATGTACAGCGTATTTTACCGCTGATTCGGCAATGTCTTAATGAAGCCGACCTCAAACTGAACGATATTGACACCCTCGCCTACACTGCTGGGCCAGGTTTGGTTGGTGCCTTATTTGTAGGTGCCGCAGTTGGCCGATCGCTAGCCTGGGCGTTAGGCAAGCCCAGTGTCGCTGTTCATCACATGGAAGCGCATCTGTTGGCGCCGTTCATTGATCAAGACCATGCGCCACGCTTCCCTTTTTTATGTCTACTGGTGTCTGGTGGTCACACGCTGTTGGTTGAGGCACGTGGGATCGCTGATTATCATGTGCTTGGCCAAAGTCTGGATGATGCCGTTGGTGAGGCCTTTGATAAAACCGCTAAGCAGCTGGGTTTAGGCTATCCCGGTGGGCCGTTAATCGAGCTTTTAAGTGAGCAGGCGCAGGCCCTAGGGGTGCAGTCAGATCGCCCATTCCCACGGTCATTAATGGCTAAAGACAGTCTGGATTTTAGTTTTAGTGGACTCAAGACACACACGCTCTTGGCCTATCAGCGCAGTGCTCAGGATGACACGGCAAAAATGGCGGTAGCCTCAGCATTTCAGGCCGCTGTCATCGATACCTTGGTTGAAAAATGCCGACGTGCATTGCAGCGCACAGGTCTGAAAACCTTGGTTGTTGCCGGTGGCGTGAGCGCCAATCAGGCGTTACGCAGCCGTTTATCGGCGCTACAGGCGGAGGGTATTGAGGTCCAGTTGCCGGCCTTAAGGCTGTGTACCGACAATGGTGCGATGATTGCTTTTGCCGGACTACAGCATGCACTGGCTGGACATTACGATACTAATGCGGCGATTAGTGTAAGACCACGTTGGCCATTAGCCGAACTCAGTTGGCGCTAATTTAAGTCCTAAGTAGGCGATAGATGCCTAACTTTTGCCGATTTGTCCTTCAGTGCCCTGTAGTAAATTGTTGATATTGCCGCGATGGCGCCAGCAAACCAATATCGCGATCAAGCTACTGAGCAGGGTGATGCTGGGGTCATGCAGTCCAAACCATGCAATTAGCGGTAGGCTGAGGGTTGCCGTTAGCGCCGCCAGTGAGGAATAACGTGTAAGTTTGGCAACGGAAAGCCACAGCAGCACCCAAATTAAGGCCAGTAATGGTTGCACACCCAGCACTGCACCTAGCGTGGTAGCGACACCCTTGCCGCCTTTGAATTTCAAAAATAGTGGATACATGTGGCCGATAATGGCGGCTAAGGCCATGGCGCAGAGTAATTCGGTCCCTACATTTAATTGTCTTGCGAGTAGCAGCGGTAATAAGCCTTTGGCTAAGTCGCCAATTAGGGTCAGCGCTGCGGCCTTTTTATTGCCTGAGCGCAACACATTGGTGGCGCCAGGGTTACCGGAGCCAACGGTTCGTGGGTCAGCTAGCCCCATGCTTCGCGAGACTAATACGGCGCTAGAGATTGAGCCAATAATGTAGCTGCCAGCTATAAGTAGTAACGAGAAGGGTTGATACAAATCGATAGGTAACATGTTTTAATCCATTGGCATGAAGAAAGTAAACGCATTATTAATCAGCGGTTGGGGTACGCATGCCGCTATCTGGGATCCGATTATTCCAGCATTAGAGCAGGCTTACCAGATTGACGTGATAGAACCGCCTTGGTTGCCTGCAGGTCAGGCCTTAGGTTCGATGTCGGCGGTCGATGAGTATATTGATGCGTTAGCAGGCGTGATGGAAGAAGACACGACGCTAATTGCCTGGTCCTTGGGTGGGTTATTGGCTCTGCGCCTAGCAGCACGCTGTCCAAATAAGGTTAAGCGACTGATTTTAATTGCGAGTACAGCCTATTTCCCCTGTGATCAGGGCGGTATTAATGGCATCGACCGCGCCTGGTTAGATAGTTTTAGCCAACGCTTTGTGGACGCACCTGAAAAAACCTTGCAGCGTTTTATGACATTACAGGTAAAAGGGGAGCAACAAGCAAAGCCTTGCTTGCGCCTGTTACAGCAACTTTGTACCGTCTCAAAATATAATATGAACGAATGTCGGGCCGGTTTAATGTTGTTATCAACTATGGATGTACGAGCCGAATTGGTGCGGATTGGGCAACAGGTGCGTGTAATCCATGGTCAGAATGATGCGGTTCTACCCCTGGCAGCCGGACAAAACCTAGCTCGATACTTTAATACTGACTGCCAGGTCATCATTGATGCCGGCCATGTGCCACATGTATCGCATCCGGAAGTGGTGGCAGAGGCTATTCTTCAGCCCTGGGTTGAAGGCTAGAGCCATCATTAGAATGATTAATTAGAGATAAAGCCATTTTGGACATTGTGAATAAGCCAGCAGTGGCTGCCTCTTTTGGCGCGGCAGCGCGTAGTTATGATGCGGCAGCCGTGGTGCAAGACGAGATTCGCAAGCGCTTGCTAGGTCGACTGGATGATTTGGTGCTACAGCCGAATAGTCTATTGGATTTGGGTGGTGGTACGGGGGTCGCACGAAAAGACCTGCTGCAGCGTTATCCAACAAGCCGATATATCAACTGTGATCTATCGCAGGAGATGCTGCAGTATGCGCGAAAAGCCCATTCAGCCGACGATTTGGTCTGTGCCGATGCAGAATCTTTGCCGTTTGCCAAGGCGAGCTTTGATCTGGTTTTCTCGGCATCCACGTTTCAATGGTTGAATGCTTTAGAGCGCGCTTTGCTCGAATGTGCCCGAGTATTACGTCCACAGGGTTTGTTACTGTTTTCGACCTTTGGACCGGATACGCTGAAGGAATTGCGCAGTAGTTTTGCGGCAGTTGACCCATATCCGCGAGTAAATCCTTTTTTGGATAGACAGCAGGTGAACGATCTATTATTAAAGAACAGGTTATCTTGTCCGCATGTAGAAAGTGAAGTGATTCGTATTAATTATGCTAATCCACAACAATTACTGCGCAGCCTAAAGGATACTGGAGCAACTAATCAGTTGGGTGGACGCTCGCGTGGCCTACTAACGCCGAGGCGGTTACAGGCGGCAGTTAGCGAGTATGAGGCCTATAAGACCGAGGATGGTCAATATTATGCAAGCTACGAGGTGATTTATGGTTTTGCTTGGCGGGGCGATGCTGAACAGTGAAACAACAGAGGATCTGTGCACTAAACGTACACATCCTGCACATCCTGGCCTGTTTGGATAGTGCTTAAGCGATGCGTTTTAGTCGATCATACAGACTGAAAGTATTACTTATTTGAAAATGCATTTGAGATAGATAGTTGCTAATATGTCGCGGCCCGAAAGAACAGTAGGAGAATCGGTAGCCTGCGGAAGCAGCCTAGGGGTTCAGGGATGACGAATATGCAGTTTGTAGTGACACCAAACTTCTCGATGTCGTGGAAGGCGAATCAAACGCTGATTATAAGTCTGGCGGTTTTGTCTTTCGGCATGGCTTTAGCCTTTGCGGCACAGGGTCTGTGGATGATCTTGCCGTTTGTCGGTTTAGAGATCACGGCCTTAACGGCTGGGTTATATTGGTGTTGCTTAAAAGCGACGCGCCGCGAGGTGATATCGATTGATGCCGATTATATTACGGTAGCTGCCGGTAGGGATCATGCGGTGCAGACGACGCAGTTTCAGACTGCGTGGACAAAAATTATGTTACATCCGTCACGTGTGACGGGACACCCAGGGCAACTAGTATTACGCTCTAAGGGTAAAGAACTGGAAGTAGGCGCTTTTCTTTCGCAGGATGAAAGATTGGAACTAGCCGCTTCGATAAAAAGTGCACTGAATAATGTTGTGTACTCATAAGTAATATTTTTAAACGGAGAATAAATAATGTTTGCGATTAAACGCTTGAATGCTTGGCTTGGTCTAGCATTCATCTCGGTCGTTAGCGGCTCTGCCTTCGCTGGCCAGCCAATCAATATGACGCCCGGAGTGACTGACATCAGTCTCGAAGTATATGACATGCACATGATTGCCTTTTGGCTTTGTGTTGTTATTGCTGTCGTTGTATTTGGCGCGATGTTCTACTCGATCTTCGCCCATCGCAAATCACGTGGTGTAACACCGGCGACCTTCCATGAGAGCACAACCATTGAAGCGATCTGGACTATTATTCCTTTCGTTGTCTTAATTGCCTTATCTATTCCAGCGACTAAGACTCTAATCGATATGTACGATACGTCTGACTATGACCTAACCGTAAAAATTACTGGTTACCAGTGGTTATGGCACTACGAATATGTAGAAGACGGCGTCGATTTCCACAGTAAATTACAGACTTCGATCTCGCAAATTAATAATGATGAAGAGAAAGGCGAGAACTACTTACTAGAAGTAGATAATGAATTGGTCATACCGGTAGGTAAGAAAGTTCGCTTCTTAATTACGTCAAATGACGTGATTCACGCTTGGTGGGTTCCAGATCTAGCGGTGAAGAAAGATGCGGTGCCAGGCTTTATCAATGAAGCATGGACACGAGTGAATGAGCCAGGTATCTATCGCGGTCAGTGTGCAGAGCTTTGTGGACGCCATCATGGCTTCATGCCAGTGGTTGTTCGTGCCGTGCCTGAAGCGGAGTATCGGCAGTGGGTCGCAGCGAATGCGAAGCCAGAGAGTGCCACAGAATACGCGGCCATTAGCGAATAGCGCTAAGGTCACATAATGTTTAGTTTTTGCTTTAATTTTTTTGTAAGGAGAGCGTAATGAGTACGGTAGCTGCAGGCGATCATCATGATCATCCAGAGAGTCCCTATTCAATAAAGCGATGGTTGTTTACGACTAATCACAAGGACATTGGTACCTTGTATTTGTGGTTCGCATTCATCATGTTCCTGATCGGCGGTGTCATGGCATTGGTAATTCGTACTGAATTATTCCAGCCAGGCCTACAATTTGTAGATCCGCAGTTCTTTAACTCGATGACGACGATGCACGCCATCATGATGATTTTCGGTGTGGTAATGCCTGCGTTTACAGGCTTAGCTAACTGGCTGATTCCAATGATGATTGGTGCACCAGATATGGCGCTACCACGCATGAACAACTGGAGCTTCTGGATTCTGCCATTTGCCTTCGCCATGATGCTTTCAACATTATTCATGGATGGTGGCGGCCCAGCCGGTGGTTGGACTTTATACCCACCACTGACTTTGCAGACAGGTGACGCACTACCATTTGTAATCTTATCTATGCACTTCATGGGTCTGTCATCAATCATGGGTGCGATCAACGTAGTTGCAACGGTACTGAACATGCGTGCCCCAGGCATGACCTTGATGAAGATGCCTTTGTTTGTATGGACTTGGTTAATTACTGCTTACCTACTGATTGCAGTTATGCCAGTGTTAGCAGGTGGTATCACCATGCTGTTAACAGATAAATACTTCGGCACCAGCTTCTTTAATGCTGCCGGTGGCGGTGACCCCGTTATGTTCCAGCACATTTTCTGGTTCTTTGGACACCCGGAAGTGTATATCTTGATCCTGCCGTCATTCGGTGTGGTATCAAGTATTATCCCAACCTTCGCACGTAAGCCTTTATTCGGTTACGCCTCTATGGTGTATGCGACAGGTGCGATTGCCTTCCTATCCTTTATCGTTTGGGCTCACCATATGTTTACGGTGGGTATGCCATTAGCTGGTGAACTGTTCTTTATGTTCGCAACCATGCTGATTGCGGTCCCTACGGGCGTTAAAGTATTTAACTGGATTGCGACCATGTGGCGCGGCTCGATGACCTTTGAGACACCGATGTTGTTTGCTCTAGGGTTTATTGTGATGTTTTCAATCGGTGGTTTCTCAGGCTTGATGCTGGCGCTAGCGCCGGTGGATTTCCAATACCACGATACCTACTTCGTAGTAGCTCACTTCCACTATGTATTGGTTCCAGGTTCAATCTTCGCAATCATTGCGGCGGTTTATTACTGGCTGCCTAAATGGTGTGGAAACATGTATAGCGAAGGCCTTGGTAAGACCCACTTCTGGCTGTCTACTATCTTCGTTAACTTGACCTTCTTCCCAATGCATTTTGTTGGTCTAGCAGGCATGCCACGTCGTATCCCAGACTACGCATTACAGTTCTCGGATTACAATATGATGGCGACTATTGGTGCCTTTGGTTTCGGTCTATCTCAACTACTGTTCTTGGTTCTAGTAATCAAGGCTATCCGCAGTGGTAAGAAGGCGACTAGCCAAGTATGGGAAGATGCAGAAGGTCTAGAATGGACTCTGCCATCACCAGCGCCATACCATAGCTTCTCAACTCCACCGGCTATTAAGTAGTCGAGGGGCGGAGCTAAATGGACGCTAAGCAACAACAGAAAAAGGCTGTGCGATTCACAGTCCTTTCGCTTATCTTCGTCGCTCTTGCGGTCTACATTGGCTTTTACTTGTTAGTGTATACGGCATGAGTGATAAGACATCAAAAACCACTAGAGGGGCAGCTAAGCTAGCTCTGGCAGCGGTTTTTATGTTTAGTTTTGGTTATCTACTCGTACCTTTGTATGATGTATTTTGTGATTTAACCGGCCTTCGTTTTACTGACGAAGAAGCGGTTGCACTGTCACCGCAAGAGCTGGAAGAAGATACCAGCCGCGTGGTGACAATCCAATTTGATGTTTCAATGAACCAAGGTATGTCTTGGCGCGTGAAACCTGAAATGCAAGTAATGGAAGTACATCCGGGACGGGTGTATACGACTTTCTACAGTGCGAGCAATCGAACTGCAGAAGAAATGGTCGGACAGGCAGTCCCGAGTGTGGCTCCGATTGCCGCAAATAAGTATTTGGTAAAAACGGAATGTTTTTGTTTCGACAACCAAACGATCGCTGCGGGAGAGACAGTCAATATGCCGTTAAGCTTTATGCTTAGCCCAGGACTGCCGCCAAACGTGAATTTGGTAACACTTTCGTACACTTTTTTTGACATAACAAAAAATGCTAGCGCAGAAAAGCAATTAGACGGCGTATTAGCTTATAAATAATGAGGACAGATTAATGGCACAGGCAGAAAATTCTTATTACGTCCCACATGGGAGCCATTGGCCTATTTTTGGCTCGGTTGCAGTATGTACCTTGCTAGTAGGCATGGCGAACTATCTGAATGGCACCTCTTGGGGTGGCAATATGGCGCTGGTTGGTTTTGGCCTGTTAGTCATTATGCTCTTCGGTTGGTTTGGCACAGTAGTTAAAGAAAGCCGTGCAGGCCTGTATAACGCTCAGGTTGATGTGTCGTTTCGTTGGGGTATGTTCTGGTTCATCTTCTCTGAAGTAATGTTCTTTGCTGCATTCTTTGGTGCACTATTTTACGCCCGTAATTATTCACTACCTTGGTTGAGTGGTGAAGGCAGTGGCGCAATGACTAACATGTTTTTATATGAAGGTTTTGAGGCCTCATGGCCGAGTGCAGCAAATGGTCCAGGTAACGTCGGTGGTGAATATAAGCCGATGGGTGCTTGGGGTTTGCCAGCAATCAACACAGCCTTACTACTAAGTAGTGGCGTGACACTGACTTGGGCACACCATGCTCTGAAAGCGGGTCACCGTGCACAGTTGATTATTGGATTGTTCTTGACGGTTGCACTAGGTGCGATCTTCATGGCTTGCCAAGTGCTTGAGTACAAAGAAGCATATGAGCATTATGGCTTAACATTGGGTAGTGGTATTTATGGAACCACCTTCTTTATGTTGACTGGCTTCCATGGTTTCCACGTGACGATTGGTGCGATTATTCTGGCAGTGATTTTATTCCGCTGTATGTCGGGCCACTTTAGTTCAGACAATCATTTCGCCTTTGAAGCTGCCGCTTGGTATTGGCACTTTGTAGACGTGGTGTGGTTGGGTCTGTTTGTCTTTGTTTACCTGGTATAGATTTAAAGGATAAGTGGGGTCAGCTAGAATCAAGTTCAGCTGGCCTCACAACATCTTTAGTGTCTGCGGGTGCAATATCCGATAGATTGTGTATCAGTCCTAGCTTAGGACTAAATTCTGTAACATTAAATCCGGCTTCAGCCACCTAAACCATGCGGTTGTATCCAGCCCATCTGCGCGCAGATTAGCAGGAAGATAAAGGCGAATACAGATAATGCGATACGGGCTGTTAGTGCACGTACTGTTCCACGACCATCACCTTTGTTACTTACCAAATGTAAAAGTGCAGAAACGAGACTTGCAAGAATTAACAAGAATAAAATGATAATGATAGTCTTAATAAGCATAATGAAGAATTCCCTTTTTTAAGAAAATAACACGTAATAGATTGTTCGACTAAGGATTTTGCAGCATGGGTTCAACGAATGCGGTACAGCTGAGACGCGGGTTGGTGACTATTGCCACTCTGCTATGTCTTGGGTTGTTTTTATCCTTAGGGAATTGGCAGCTACAGCGTGGCTATGCCAAGGCGGCGATTGAACAGAGCGTAGCGCAAAACAAAGAGCAGTTGCAGGAAATACCACAATTACCATTGGTCGATGCTAGCACCTGGCGTAATAAACGGGTGACCCTGCTTGGCCACTATGACAGCTCACGACAGTTTATGCTGGATAATCAAATTCGAGATGGCCGTGTCGGCTATAACGTGCTGACGCCATTTTACGTAAAGCCATGGCAGGCATGGGTGTTGATTGATCGCGGATGGCTGGCCCAAGGTGCTAGTCGAGAACAGTTGCCAGCAGTAGCTGTGAATACGGATGAGCAAGAGATTATGGGGGCCATCTATGTGCCCTACGCTAAAGCCTTTAGCTTAGGTGAGATTGCTGAGGGTGAAGACTATGATTGGCCGCGCCGTGTACAGTTTATCGACTTCGCTGAACTGGGCAAAAGATTGGAACTTGAGCTGCAGCCCTTTACTCTACGTCTGTCGGCAAAAGTAAAAGATGGTTTTCGACGGGATTGGCAAACCAGCCAGATGCCCGCAATGAAACACTATGGTTACGCCTTCCAATGGTTTGCGATGGCTGCGGCGGTCGCTATCTTATGGTACTTATATTCGTTCCGAAAAAAGAAGAAAAAATGACTGAATTGACAAAAAAAAGTAAAACACCTTATTTTCTATTTGGTGTATTCGTACTGCCGCTACTGATTGCAGTGGCGATGTATTCTTTACGAGACCACCTGACTTTTTCTACTCCCACTGCGCATGGTGAGCTGGTGCATCCTGCGCAGCCGATTATTACCTTGCAGCTAGTTGCTGGTGAACAAGTCTTTGATCTTGAGTCGATGCAGGGTAAGTGGAATTACTTAGTCTATGTCGACAAAAGCTGTGACCTGATTTGTGAGACAGCTTTATTTAAGATCCGGCAGGCAGCCCTAGCCACCGGTCGTGAGATAAGTCGTGTGCAGTATTTTCTAGTGATAGCAGAGGATGCTTCAGCAGATGCGGGTATCACACGAAGGCATCCTAAGCTTCAGCAGGGGCAGTTACAGGTTCTTAACCTTGAAAGCCCAGAGATGAAAGCTCAGCTATTGCATGCTGGTGATGTGTTACTGGTTGATCCCAATGGCAATATTATGATGCGCTACGATGACCAGGCGACTTCCAAAGGGATGCTGAAAGACGTTAAAAAATTACTTAAGTTATCGAATATAGGTTAGATCATGAATAAAAATTTCAATCGTGTTGTTACCGTTAGTGGCGTGCTTGCGTTCTGCGTTATCGTACTCGGCGCATTTGTTCGATTATCGGATGCGGGGCTCGGTTGTCCGGACTGGCCAGGTTGTTACGGCATTCTTGTTGGTGTACCCGATACGGCACCCGCAATTGAGGCGGCCAATGAAAACTATGATCGTGCTGTTGAAATAGGTAAGGCTTGGAAAGAGATGATTCATCGATACCTTGCCGGTGTCCTCGGTCTGTTGGTATTTTTCATTGCTGCGTGGTTGATTCGTGGTGACAAAGAAGGTAATCGACAAGTAGGTTATGGCGTCGTGCTCGCCTTGGCGCTAAGTTTTCAGGCGGTCTTGGGGATGTGGACGGTGACTTGGCAGTTGAAGCCTTTGGTCGTGATGTGTCATCTGTTAGGTGGTTTCACCCTATTTAATCTGCTGGGTTGGCAATGGCTGCGGAGTTTATCTAATCAGCACCAATTCCTGCATCGCATACCATCAGGTCTGGGTAATTTCTCGATTATTGTGATCGCTGCACTGGTGGTGCAGATTGCACTCGGTGGGTGGGTTAGCTCTAATTATGCCGCTTTAGCCTGTACCGAATTCCCTCGCTGCCACGGCTCGCTCTGGCCGCAGGACATGGACTTGCGGAATGGCTTTATCATGTGGCGTGGGCTCGGTGTTGATTATGAATTTGGCGTGTTAGACCATCCGGCGCGTCTGGCCATTCATATGGTGCATCGTGCGGGTGCCCTAGTTGTGAGCAGTCTGATCTTATTTTATGCGTGGCGATTATTCCGCGCAGCAGTCGGCGTAGCGCCATTGCGCAAGGTGAGTTTGCTTATTGTTGGTCTTTTAACCCTACAAATCACCCTAGGCATCATCAATGTTGTGGGTCATTTGCCACTACCTGTTGCAGTAGCCCATAACGGTGTCGCTCTATTACTTCTGTTCAGCATTCTCAGCAGCACCTATATGTTAAAATCTGGCCGCTATTTGTAAGCAAGGTCAATGATGTCTGTGCAAACCACTTCGGGAAAGAGCCCGGCTGAAAAAACGGGTGTAATCGCGCAATGGCGTGATTATGTCGAGTTGTGTAAGCCAAAAGTTATCGCGTTGATGCTATTCACCGTGATCGTCGGCATGCTAATGGCTGCGCCAGGCGCTGTTACATTGGCTCAAATGCTTTATGCATTAGTCGGTATCGGCTTGGTCGCGAGCTCTGCAGCAGCAATTAATCATGTCGCTGATAGTCGCATCGATGCCGCTATGGATAGGACTAAGCTGCGGCCCCTGCCCAGTGGTTCCCTCGATAAGACCCAAGTTCTGATATTTGCGCTAGTGATTGGTGGCCTTGGCATGCTGTTATTGATCCTTAAGATCAATCTGCTGACCGCCGTCCTCACCTTTGCCTCGTTAGTCGGCTATGCCGTTATCTACACGATGTATCTGAAGCGAGCGACACCTCAAAATATTGTGATTGGTGGTGCTGCCGGTGCAACCCCGCCATTACTCGGCTGGACTGCTGTAACAGGACAGGTTGAGGCCGATGGGTTGCTACTCTTCTTGATCATCTTTACTTGGACACCGCCTCACTTCTGGGCATTGGCGATCTATCGAAAAGAGGAATATGCGAAGGTCGATATTCCGATGTTGCCGGTGACGCATGGTGAGGATTACACGCGCCTACACATTACGTTGTATACCGTGCTGATGTCCTTGATCACTATCTTCCCTTATTTCACAGGGATGTCCGGGCTGGTCTATCTGATCGGGGCGATATTATTGAATGCGGGCTTCTTATACTACGCAATTAGCTTGCAGCTGACTAAGAGTCGGCCTAAGGCAATGGCTACCTTTGTCTATTCTATCGTCTACTTGATGGTCTTGTTCGCGCTGCTATTGTTCGACCGCTATTTACCGATGATATTGGAATTGGGGTAGTGCGGCTGAGCTAAGTCACTTCGTTGTACTAGCCCAGCAAATGACGTCTGTTAGCCGTTTAGCTAGCGAAACAGTGCTGTAATTTCTTTATAGCGTTATTTTCTAACTGGCGTACACGTTCGGCTGAAATACTAAATTCAGCGGCAAGTTGATGCAGCGTACTTTTTGTTTCGGTCAGCCAGCGAGATTGAATAATGGTCTTGCTGCGATCATCCAAGGCAGCCATAGCGGTGTTTAGTTTTTCCAACTGATAGCTAGAAAAGTCTGTCGCTTCTAAGGTGGCGGATGGGTCTAAGCCATCGTGCTCTAGATAATGGGCCGGAGAACTTGAGTCCTCATCGTTATCACCATAATCAAAGCCCATATCGTGCCCACTGAGGCGCGATTCCATTTCTAAGACGTCTTTACTGGTCACCCCAAGATCTTTTGCTACTGCTTCAACCTCGGCATGATTAAGCCAACCTAGGCGCTTTTTCTTGCTACGCAGGTTGAAAAACAATTTGCGTTGGGCCTTGGTAGTGGCGACTTTCACGATACGCCAGTTACGCAAGATGAACTCATGTATTTCGGCACGGATCCAGTGCACGGCAAACGATACGAGACGAACATTGGCATCTGGGTTAAAACGTTTAACCGCCTTCATTAGCCCAATATTTCCTTCTTGAATTAGGTCAGCAAGCTGTAAACCATAACCGTTATAACCACGTGCAATTTTCACGACAAAACGCAGATGATGAGTAATCAGCAGACGTGCAGCCTCAAGGTCGCCGTGATCATGTAGGCGAACCGCGAGTGCATTTTCTTCTTCGGCCGATAGGATGGGTAGCTGATAGGCGGCATGGATATAGGCATCCAGACTGCCGGTGCTGACCACTAAATCCTGAGGACGGTTTAGACGTAACTCAGTGTTCATATGCATTTAATAGATTAGCTTAAACAGTATTTATATTAGCACTCTGAAAAAGAGAGTGCTAATGGCAAAATGGGTTAGATGTATTGGTTTTGTCTAAGTTATTGCGGGCTAATACTGTAAGCTGACTGTATGTTAGCGAATTTGTAGCCTGCTGTTCGCCCCTATACTAGCACTGAAGAGGCCAATGAGTGCGCTAGAGCCTAAGACAATAAGGCAGGTTTCCCACTCTAATAGACTTTTTGCGGCAAGATTACTGCCATATAAGGCATCGATACGCCCTAAGCTTGAATATATTAGGGCGCTTGCAAGCAGAACTAGGATTAATGCCAAGGCACCAGAGAAGAGCCCCAGCCAAAACCCACTGTACATGAACGGTCGTCGTATATATCGATCACTTGCACCGACCAAGTACATGATGTCGATCTCATCGCGTCGGCTAGCCAGCTCCCAGCGGATAACATTGATTAAGATTAGGCAGGCACCGAGTAATAATAAGGCGGTGACTATGGTCAGGCTGCGATTGGCTAAATCCTGCCAGGCTTGCAGTCGCTGTAGCCAAAGGGTGTCTAATTGAAAATAGGCAACCTCATTTAGACCTTCTAAGCGTTGCTGCAATTGTTCCAGCTGTTGCAAGCTCTGATTCTGTTCGCGTGGCATAAGCAGTAGCAAATGAGGTAGTGGGTTTTGTGGCAGATTTTGAATTAAGCCCTCAAGCTGGCTGCGTTTGGCAAAATCGTTTAAGGCCTGTTGCCGGTCAATCAGCTCAACTGAGCTGAAATCGGGGTCTTGTTTCAGTTGCTCGGCCAGTGTCACGGCGCTGGCATAATTGACATCGTCAGCAAGGAATAAGGTGATCTGCTTACTCTCTTGCATTGAACTTAAGGCTGCGGCACTACCCTGTGATAGCTGAAAGATGGCCAATGGAATAGCAAAGGCGAGCGCTGTCATACTGATCGTAATGCTCGAGCCGATAGGCGCTGCTAAGAGCTTGTTTAAGCTCTGCTTTGCACACAGTAGGTGGTTCTGATACCAGCTGATAATGATCGCTAAAGCCTTAGAAAACATCGCTTAATCGCCTCTCAAACCAGTCAATGCATGGCCATGCTCGAGTCTAATCACGCGTTTATCCATCTGTGCAATCAGGCTGAGGTCATGACTGGCGACCAATACGGTGACACCAACCTGTTGAAACTGGGCCAGTAATTGGAAGATCTCCAAAGATAAGGCGGGATCAAGATTACCGGTGGGTTCATCAGCCAGTAGTAGACGTGGTTTATGTACGATGGCGCGGGCAATGCCGACACGCTGCTGTTCTCCACCCGATAGCGCAATAGGCTCTGATTTTTCTTTACGTAGTAGCCCAACCTTATCTAAGGCAGCCCGCACTCGGCGTGGGATCTCACGTTGGCTATAGCCTGAAATGCGCAGCGGTAGGGCCACATTTTCAAATACATTACGGTCTTGCAGTAAGCGGTGGTCTTGAAAGATTAAGCCCATTCGACTGCGGATTTTGGCGATTTGCGAACGTTTGGCGTGAGTTACGTTATGCCCATTCAGATAAATATTGCCACGGCTGGGGGTTTCGATCAGGGCGATCAATTTGAGTAAGGTGCTTTTGCCAGCGCCTGATGCACCCGTAAGAAAGACAAACTCACCGGGATCTAATTCGAGATTAAGCTGAGACAGCACTTCACCGGTTTGCGCATAGCGCTTGGCCACATTCTGCATCCGGATCATAAGTTAACCTTGGTCTCTCAATTTATGCTGCGGCTTAGGTGTCTGGTTCAAGCCCTAATAAGGCATCGGCAAACTGCACGGCGTCAAAAACCTGTAGATCTTCTATCGCCTCACCAACCCCGATATAGCGTATCGGTAGCCCGAGTTGGTCGGCAATCGATAAGACGACTCCCCCTTTGGCGGTGCCATCCAGCTTAGTGATACAAAGTCCCGTCAATTGCATGCTTCGGTGAAACTCTTGCGCCTGTCTAAGGGCATTCTGCCCCATGCTTGCGTCGATCACCAATAAGGTTTCATGAGGTGCAGCAGGATCTACCTTTTGCATTACACGTTTAACCTTCTGTAACTCGGTCATGAGGTCATTTTGTGTGTGTAATCGGCCTGCCGTATCGGCGATCAAGACATCAATATTACGTGCCTTGGCTGATTCTAAGGCATCAAATATGACTGCAGCACTGTCAGCACCAGTGGCTTGCGCGACGACAGGAACGTCATTACGTTCACCCCACGTGACTAACTGCTCAACTGCAGCGGCGCGAAAGGTATCGCCTGCTGCTAGCATAACCTGCTTGCGATTGCGCTTAAGACGCCTGGCCAACTTGCCAATAGTAGTGGTTTTACCGGCACCATTGACGCCTACTACTAGGATGGCAAAGGGTTTATTGTCGCCGAGCATGATGGCTTGATTGCAAGGTTCTAGTAGGGTGACGATCAGTTTCTTAAATAAGTCAGAGACGGTCGTTGGTAAATTCTCTCGTTTTGCTTGGGCGACATCTAATTTGAGCTGATTGATTAAAGTTTGCACAAGTTCAATGCCGACATCGGCCATTAACAATCTTTCTTCAAAATCCTCTAATAGTTCGTCGCTGAGTTCGAGCTCAGCAGCCTTCTGATTAGAGAAGCCAGGGCTTAACAGATCACGCGTTTTAGCGAGGCCTGATTTTAATCGGTTAAATAAGCTACGATCGGTCATATACAGTTGCTGGTAGGGCGGTTTGATAATGCTATTCTAATATGCGAACTTGGCTACCAGCGTATGGTCTACCTACGTTCAACTCCATTAGAAACGATCTCATTAGGTACATAGTAATGATGAAATTTATTGTAGCAGCAAATGTTGCTTTGATTGCTGTTTTGTCGATCGCTAATGCGACGGCTCAAGTCTCTACTCATATCCTAGACAATGGTCTTAAGATTATTGTGAAAGAAGACCATCGGGCACCAGTGGTGACGTCACAGGTTTGGTATAAAGTAGGCTCGGCACAAGAATACGGTGGCATCACCGGGGTCTCACACATTCTTGAACACATGATGTTCAAGGGCACACCAAGCTATCCAGCCGGTCAGTTCTCTGAAATTTTGGCTAGAGTGGGTGCACGCGACAATGCCTTTACAGGGAAAGATTATACCGCCTACTTTCAGGTCATGGCGGCGTCACATCTAGAGACCAGTTTTCAATTGGAATCTGATCGCATGGCACATCTGACATTAGATCCAGCAGAGTTTGCGAAAGAAATTGAAGTCGTTAAAGAAGAGCGCCGTCTGCGTACTGAAGACAACCCGAATGCGTTGACCTACGAACAGTTCATGGCCACGGCATTTAATAGTAGCGCTTACCACAATCCGATTGTGGGTTGGATGAACGACTTGGATAACATGCAGGTTGAGGACTTAAGTCTTTGGTATCAACGCTATTACGCCCCGAATAACGCGACCTTGGTGGTGGTGGGTGATGTTGATCCTAAGCAGGTCTTTAGTTTGGCAGAACAATACTACGGTCAGTTACCTGCGCGTGAAGTGAGCTATCACAAGCCACGTATTGAAGCGCCACAAGTGGGGCAACGTCGGGTTGAAATTAAGGCAGTGGCCAAACTGCCTTACCTGTTAATGGGCTATAAGGTGCCGGTATTAAATACCATTGAAGATCGATCTGAAGCCTATGCTTTAGCTGTGTTGGCTGGGATTTTAGATGGTGGCCGCAGTTCGCGCTTGAGCAAGAATCTAGTCCGTGGACAAGAGATTGCCGCTAGCGCAGGTGCAGGCTACAGCTTGTATGCGGCACAAGACTCGCTGTTTTTGTTCGATGGTACGCCGCGTTCAGGTACTAGCATTGATCAACTGCAAGCAGCCATCGAAGCGCAAATTGATCAGTTGAAAAATGAGTTGGTGAGTGCGGCGGAGCTACAACGGGTGAAGGCTCAGGTGGTTGCAAATGAAACCTATCAGCTGGATTCGGTTCAGCGCCAAGCCTATGTCCTCGGCTCCTTAGAGACGGTAGGTTTAGGTTGGCAGAGCATGCAGCATTACAGTCGTGAAATTAATAAAGTCGACGCCAATGCAGTACTTGCAGTGGCACGAAAATATTTAATCGAAGACAAGCAAACAATCGCTGTATTAACCCCAGTCAGTGAGCAGTCAGAGCTCGCTAAGAATGAGCGCTAAGTGATGATTAATAGGAGTAGTACGATGAAAGTATGGCTAGGGGTTTTAGCGAGCACCTTGATTTTATGGCAGAGCGCATCAGCCTTGCCGCAGATTCAATCATGGACTACAAGCAATGGCGCACGCGTCTATTTCGCACCCTCAGATGAATTGGCTATGGTCGATGTGGCGATTACCTTAGATGCAGGCAGCGAACGTGATGGTTCTTTAGCCGGCTTAGCTACCCTAACGCATAGTCTATTAGATAAGGGCGCAGCCGATATGGATGCCGATGCTATTGCGGCACGCTTTGAAGATGTGGGGGCGCAATACGGCACCAGTGTCAGCTTGGATCGCTCAATGATTACACTGCGTAGTTTGTCAGATGAAGTGCTGTTTCAGTCTGCAGTTGATACCCTGCTTAAGGTCATTGCAAAGCCCAGTTTTCCGCAGCGTGATTTTGAGCGTGAAAAGAATCGCTTACTGATTGCGATACAAGATGGTCAGCAAAGTCCTAGTGACATTATTAGCAAAGCCTTTTATGCAGCGATCTATGCGGATCATCCCTATGCTCAATCTGCTCAGGGTTCAGCAGAGTCAGTGCAGGCGATTCAACGCTCAGATATTGAAAAGTTTTACCAACAATACTTCATAGCAAACACAGCAGTTTTTGCCATAGTCGGTGATCTTACTCGTGATCAAGCGGAGCAACTCGCTACAAATATTAGTCAGGCATTGGCTAGTGGCCAGCCTACGCCGAAAGGTGTGGCAGTAGCCAACTCAAAATCCAAACAGGAACATATAGTCTTTCCTTCGCAACAGGCTCATGTACGCATCGGTCAGTTAGGTGTTGCACGTGGTGATCCAGATTATTTCTCTTTGTATGTCGGCAACCATGTTTTAGGCGGTGGTGGTTTCACCTCGCGTTTGGTAGAAGAAGTGCGTAGCAAGCGTGGCCTGTCTTACAGCGTCTATAGTTACTTCATGCCATTACAGCAGCCAGGTCCCTTTGTGATCGGATTACAAACACGTGCTGATCAAGCACAGCAGGCATTACAAGTATGTCTGGATGTGTTGAATAAGTATCAAACAGAAGGCCCCAGTGAAGCAGAGCTGGAATTAAGTAAGCGCAATATTATTAGTGGTTTCCCATTACGTATCGATAGCAATCGAGACGTCTTGGGTTATCTCTCTATGATTGGCTACTATCAATTGCCTCTCAGCTACTTAGCAGACTTTAGTGCAAAAATTGAAGCAGTGAGTGTTGAAGACGTGCGTCAGGCCTTTCGTAAGCACGTAGACTTAGATTCTCTAGTGACGGTTATTGTTGGTAATGAAGCAGCCGCGAAGTAATCAGAAAAACCTAAGCAAGGCGCCACAAAATGTTCGCATTATTGCGGGCCAATGGCGTGGTCGCTTACTGCCCGTGGCACAGGCCGATGGTTTGCGCCCAACTGCTAATCGCGTGCGTGAAACACTGTTTAATTGGTTGCAGTTTGATATCCATGGCCGCAGCTGCTTAGATCTTTTTTCTGGTAGTGGTGCCTTAGGTTTCGAGGCCGCATCGCGTGGTGCAAGCAAGGTAACGCTGGTCGAGAGAGAGTCATCGATTGCTAATGTCTTACGGCAACAAGTCACGGCTCTATCGGCAACGCAGGTTGAGGTGATACAGGCCGATGCATTGAGTTTTATTAAAACCTGCGATCAGCAATACGATCTCATATTTCTGGACCCACCATTTCAGCATTTCGCGATAAGTGAGGTTCTGGATGCGGTCTTAGCCGCAGGCATTATTAATAGTGATGGCATGATTTATCTGGAAGCAGAACGGAATGCGTTGCCCGAGTCGTTAGCCAAGCCTTGGTGTTGGTGGCGACAGGCCAAGGCGGGTCAAGTAGAATACGGTTTAATTCAGCAACAAGAATAGGCGCCTTAAGGCGAAAGCATATGCTTAAAACAGCGATTTACCCCGGTACCTTTGATCCAGTGACTAACGGTCATAGTGATTTAGTGCGGCGGGCACTCAAGGTGTTTGATCGCATAGTATTAGGTATCGCTGCCAGTCCTAGTAAACAGCCGGTGTTTGATTTGGAGCAGCGCGTGAGTTTGGCGCAAGCCGTATTTCATGACATGCCACAAGTTGAAGTCTGTGGTTTTTCTGGCTTGTTGGTTAACTTTGCCAAACAACAGAAAGCAGTAGCCATCTTGCGTGGGCTGCGTGCTGTTTCTGATTTTGAATATGAATTCCAATTAGCCAGTATGAATCGCCAGCTGGATAGCGAGTTGGAGTCATTCTTTCTTACCCCAGCAGATGAATTTTCTTTTGTTTCCTCTAGCCTAGTGCGCGAAGTAGCATTTCTTGGCGGCGATGTCTCACCTTTCGTCCACCCAATAGTTGCCGAGGCCTTAGCCAACAAGCCTAAGCCTTAGACTTGTAAGCGTCCTCACTATGGCCTTATATATTACTGATGAATGCATTAACTGTGACGTCTGTGAGCCAGAGTGTCCAAATGACGCTATCTTTGAAGGCGAAGAAATCTACCAGATCCATTTTAATAAATGCACGGAATGTGTTGGCCACTTTGATTTGCCTCAATGTGTTGAAGTCTGTCCCGTAGATTGCATCTTGCTAGACAGCACTCAAGTCGAATCACGGCAACAGCTGGAAGTTAAATATCAGCAGCTGATTAAAACAAAGGGGAGTAAGGGCTAATGCGACAACATATTCTTTTGGCTTTGATTTTTTTGACGATGGGCAACGCGCAAGCGGCTGATCATGGTAATGAGCAAAACATAAAAGCGGCCGTGGTGACGGCGCATCCCCTAGCTAGTCAAGTTGGTAAAGAAATCATTGCGGCCGGTGGTAATGCCTTTGATGCAGCAGTTGCAGTCAGTCTTGCCTTGGCAGTGGTCGAGCCTTATGGCAGTGGCTTGGGTGGTGGTGGTTTCTGGTTATTGCATAGCGCGGCGGATCAGCAAGACGTAATGATCGATGGCCGTGAAGTAGCGCCATTAGCGGCGCATCCTAATCTCTATCGTAATGCCGATGGCAGCATCAGTAATGATTCAGTCAATGGCCCACGTGCAGCAGGTATCCCTGGCATGCTTGCGGCGCTAGAGTTGATCAGTCAGCGTTATGGCCGTTTGCCCTGGCAACAAGTAGTGCTGCCTGCAGTCGCTTTAGCCGAAGAGGGGTTTATACCTCACGCGCGTTATCTCAAATATCTCAAGATGCGGCGACAGGTTCTGAACCCTGCCGCCGCACGTATTTTTGCACCGAAGGCAATACAGGCTAAGGATAAGATCGTGCAACATGATCTGGCTGCCACACTCAGTCGTATCGCCGATCTAGGGGCCGATGATTTTTATCGCGGTGAAACAGCACAGCGTTTAGTCGCCGCTGTGAAGGCGGCTGGTGGTATTTGGCAGTTGGATGATCTGAAACAATACCAAGCGCTGGTTCGCAAACCACTGCAGGCTGAATATAAAAATCTACAATTAGTGCTGCCACCATTACCGACTTCCGGTGGTTTAGTCATGTCACAGATACTAGCGATGCTAGAACAAGAGGCGATACCTTTAAGGCATGATGCTGAAAGTATTCATCTTGTGGTTGAGGCGATGCGTCGTGCCTATCGTGACCGAGCAATATATATGGGTGATCCAGCGTTTACTCAAGTACCGATACAGAAGCTATTGGCAGCGGATTATGCAAAGGCAAAGTTTTCAGATTTTAATCCAGAGCGAGCCAGTCTGAGTAGTGATCTAGAAAAGCCAGCGACAGCTAAGGGTGAGGACACTACACATTTTTCGATCTTAGATCGTGAAGGCAATTATGTGGCGGCCACCCTGTCGATCAACTATCCCTTTGGTAGCGGCTTTGTCGCTGAAGGGACTGGTGTTTTGCTGAACGATGAGATGGATGATTTTGCACTAGCACCAAACCAAGCTAACGTCTGGGGTTTGGTCGGTGGTGTGGCCAACGAGATTCAACCCGGTAAGCGTATGCTCTCAAGCATGACGCCTTTATTTATACGTGATCAGAACCGCTTGCTGATTATTGGCACGCCAGGTGGTAGTCGCATTATTAGTATGCTGACGCTAGCGGCGCTACGTTTTTCGCAAGGATTACCGGTAGCTGATATTGTAGCTGCTCGTCGCTTCCATCACCAATACTTGCCCGATGAGATTCAATTTGAATTGGGTGCGCTGAGTACGCTAGAGCAAAATAAATTGGCTGCAAAAGGGCATAAACTGAACGAGTTGAAGCACAGTTATGGTGACATGCATGGCATTGAATGGATCTTGCCTAGTGGCAAGGTAAAGGCTGCAGCTGATCCTAGAGGACATGGTTCTGCGCTAGTGTTTGATTAACTGTGCTCTGCTATTAGTGTTGGCATTTTGGGCAGTAAGCGCTACTGCGTTGGCCGATACGCAGATTAAGTAGAATACTCTGGCACTTCACACAGGCTTCGCCTGCTCGTCCGTATACCTGTAGTTCCTGACTAAAGTAACCTGGCTTACCTTCTTCGTTAACAAAATCACGTAGGCTGGTGCCGCCCTGTGTGATCGCTTTTTTTAGGATGCGTTGAATATGCTCTATTAAGATGGCATAGCGTTTTTTTGATATACGGCCTGCAGCGCGCTTTGGATGGATGCCAGCGGCGAATAAAGATTCGGCAGCATAGATGTTGCCAACTCCAACCACGATATGGGAATTCATAATGAATTCCTTAATGCTGCCGTTACGCCCACGCGAGCGTTGAAACAAATAATCAGCATTACATTCTGCTGCGAATGGTTCGGGGCCTAAAGGTGCAATCAAACGATGTTGTTCAATAGGCTCTTCAGTCCAGAGTACAGCGCCAAATTTTCTTGGGTCACGTAGGCGTAGGATGCCACTACTCAGAATGAGCTCAAAACGATCGTGTGCTTTGGCTTGGCTATTCGAAGGTGCAATGCGCAGACTGCCGGACATGCCAAGATGAATGATTAAGCAGCCTTTGGCAGTATTGAGCAAAAGATATTTGGCGCGTCGACTAACCGATTCAATGCGCTGACCTACCAGTAGCTCAGCCAAATCCTGTGGGATCGGCCAGCGTAGTTTAGGGCTGTGTGCAATCACGCTGAGGACGGTGGCCTCAGTGACATGATGTTCTATGCCACGTTTGGTTGTTTCAACCTCAGGTAGTTCTGGCATGATCTAAGTGGCACACACGGGCTGCATGGTGATCGCTTCAATCTCTACCAACAGGTCGCAACGACACATATCAGCATGAAAAAATTGAACATGTTCTAGCGAGCCTAGACGAGTGGCCAGTGCGGCGCGCAATTCAGCATAGTCTTCGGCATTTTTAATATAGACCTTGAGCTGCGTCATATTTTCTAATGCGGTTTTTGGAAAGTCAGACTGCTCAGCATTTACTAATAATTGTTCAATATTGCGTAGGCATTCTTGTAGCTGTGCTAAGGCTTGGTCTTGATGCCGAGTCTCATGGCCAGTGATGCTTGCTGTGCCTGAGATAAATAAAACATGTTGTGTCGCAGTGGTATGCAATAGCGCTCGGGCGAATAGAGGCGCATCTTTGCTATAGCTCACTGGGTAATTAAAGGCGTTAACTTGGCGCGGATTCTCTATGCTGATGCCAGCCTGTTTAGCCGCTATAAAATAGAGCTGAAAGCCGGTGGCATGATGACCTATGACAGTGGCTGCTGGGTACTTGTGCTCACTAGAGCTGACGGCATGTTCTTGATAAGCCTGGCTTCGGCCCGAGCAAAACTGTTGATAGGCATTGACCTGATCACCCTCAGTAATGTTGGGGAAGTAGCTCCAGGTGCGTAGTAATTGCGGATAGCCATGTTTTTCCATCAGCTGAAAAATGCGGCTGTAGCCTGCATAGCTGGCAGCAGACATGTCATCTGTTTGCAGCTCACTGCTTGATATAACGGCCAGTAGATAGTCGTCATTGTGGAAGACAGAGGCTGACTGTTCAACAGCTAAAGGCGTTAGTCCCTGCCATTGATCGTAGCAAGTGTTTGCCTGTAAGCCCTGCAGTGGGATCAATAAGTCGCTATCGGTAGACGGTTGATTGCCATAACAGAGTCTAAAGCCAGCCTGATCATCACTGCTGCTCGTACTGAGGTGTAGTTGCTGTTGTTTAGTATCCATGTCGCTATGATTTGGCAGAATGTGCCGTTGCATGCTTGATCTTAGGTTTTCCTATCGCTTCTGTCTGCAGGCTATTGAAACCTTGCTACAGACTGCTAATAGTATCATTTTCAGGTGTCGAGATAACCCTTGTTCAAATTCATATCTATACATCGAGATCTATAGTTTTCATCGACTAATCCTTGTTTGCACTGGTCGCTTGCTTGCGAGGGCTGCTCGGCCTAAGTATCATCGGTGTCCTTATTGAAATGGATTTTTAGATGCAGCTCTTAAACGGATTACTCGAGTGGACCCTATGGCAAGAAGGCCTCTTTGTCTTGGCAAGCACCCACCTCACGATTGTGTCAGTGACGCTCTATCTGCATCGCTGTCAGGCGCATCGTGCGGTCGATCTGCATCCTCTAATCAGTCATGTGTTCCGTCTATGGCTATGGCTGACTACCGCTATGGTGACGCGGCAATGGGTGGCGGTGCATCGTAAGCACCACGCTAAAACTGAGACTGGCGAAGATCCACATAGTCCGCAGGTGCTGGGTATATGGCAGGTGATGTCGCAAGGTGCTGAGCTGTATGCGCGTGCCGCGCGTGACCCTGAGATTAGCCGTGAATATGGTCATGGCACCCCAAATGATTTCATTGAACGCCATGTTTACTCGCGCTACTCGAATCTAGGCATCATTATTTTGTTAATCGCATTTGTCGCACTATTTGGTTCTATGGGGCTGACTTATTGGGCAATTCAGATGATATGGATCCCTATCTTTGCCGCTGGATTTATCAATGGCGTAGGACACTATTGGGGCTACCGCAATTTTGAGACCGATGATTCCGCAACCAATCTAATGAATGTTGCCTTTGTCGTCGGTGGCGAAGAACTACATAACAATCATCACGCCTATCCGAGCTCTGCCAAGTTTTCCATCCGACCATGGGAGTTCGACCTGGGTTGGGGTTACATCTGGCTGCTGAAGAGCGTTGGTTTGGCCTCTGTGCGTAAGGTTGCGCCACGCCCACTGGCAAGTGACCGTTATTCTACGACTTTAGATTTAGAGGCCGTTAGTGCAATGGTATCTAGCCGACTACATTTGATGGCGGATTATGCACATAAGGTCACCCTGCCGATACTGCGTAAGGAAATGGGGTTAGCCGATAATGTGTATAAACGTGCACTCAGTCGTATTAAAAAGACCTTAATACTAGAGCCAGACCAAGTCAGCCACGCTAAGTTACATGAGCTTAATAAAGTGTTGGCCGATAGTGAGCAGTTGCGTGTGGTCTATGAGTACCAGCAACAGTTGAAGCAATTATGGCGACAACGATATGAAAATAATGAGGGTTTATTACATGCTTTGGCGGAATGGTGCCAAATGGCTGAGCAGACCGGAATAGAGATACTGCAAGATTTCGCGCAGTCGTTAAAGGGCTACCGATTGCAGCCCGTATATAACTACGCGAAGTAAGCGAATTACTTGATCTTTGCTTCTTTGTACATCACGTGCTGACGTACAACAGGATCAAATTTCTTCATCTCTAATTTGTCTGGCATAGTACGTTTGTTTTTGGTCGTAGTGTAAAAATGACCGGTACCGGCACTAGAAACTAATTTAATTTTATCGCGCATTGTTCTGGTCCTTACTTAACTGCTTCGCCACGACCGCGGATTTCCGCAAGTACTGTGTCGATGCCTTTTTTATCGATAATACGCATACCTTTTGTGGATACACGTAGTTTGACCCAGCGCTTTTCACTTTCCACCCAAAAACGGTGGGAATGTAGGTTCGGTAAGAACCAGCGACGTGTCTTATTGTGAGCGTGAGAAACGTTGTTTCCCGCTACAGGTCGTTTACCTGTTACTTGGCAGACTCTAGACATAATGATTTAAATCAGTTCAATATTATTCTGTTAGGGCGGCGTACGTTAGCAGAAAGCTTCCGCAGAGACAACATTTTAGCAACAAAACAGCCTATAAAGTGGCACTATTAATAGAACATCAAGAGAACCTAAGAAGAATAAGAAAAATGGACATAATTTTTATAAAAGAACTCAAGATTGACGCCGTGATCGGTGTTTTTGATTGGGAGCGACAAATTCGGCAGCGTATCAGTATCGATTTAGAGATGGGTGCCGATATTAGCGCGGCCGCAGCTAGCGATGGAATTGCAGATACGCTCGACTATAAGGCCGTATCACAGCGCATTCGCGTCTTAGTCGAAGAAAGCCAGCCACAATTAGTCGAGCTGCTGATTGAGTTGATTGCGAAAACGTTGATGGCTGAATTTAACATCCCTTGGTTACGTATTTCGATCGCTAAACCAGGTGCTGTGCGTGGTTCTGCCGCTGTTGGTGTGGTGATTGAACGTGGGCAGAAGCCCTCATGACAAGAGTTTTTGTTGGAGTCGGTAGTAATATCGATAAGCACCTACACATCAATCAGGTGTTATTTGAGCTCAGTGAGCGATTTGATAACTTACAGGCCTCGCCGGTGTATGAAACGGAGGCAGTAGGCTTTGTTGGCGATAGTTTTTACAACTTAGTCGTCACCTTCGACACGGATATGCAGCCAGACGAGGTCTTTAACTACTTACGCGCATTAGAGGCAGCCCATGGCCGTCGCCGGACTAGTGCCAACCAGTTTGTGCCGCGGACCTTGGATTTAGATCAACTACTGTACGGTGATCAGCAGATCGACACCGATACAGTCAAGGTGCCAAACGACGATATCTTGAAATATCCCTTTGTACTCAAGCCTTTAGTGGATATTGCCGGCGATATGATCTGTCCTGGGCGCGATTGTTCCTTTCGTACATTATGGCAACAGCAGTCCGATAAATATGAGCCTTTACGTCAGGTCTTCTTGAATTAGGCCCTGACGTATTGCTTACCCAGAGGCGATCAATTACTCAGGGTGCGGCCGCCGTCAACGGCGATAATTTGGCCAGTAATGTAATCTGGACCATTGCTTAGAAACTGTACGGTTTTAGCGATATCACGCGGATGGCCTTCACGTTTGAGTGCAGTGCGATCAATGATTTCCTGATGTACCGATTCATAGGCTTCCACTTCTGGCCACATAATTGCGCCTGGTGCGACGCCGTTGACGCGTATTTCAGGCGCTAATTCGCGTGCCAAAGATTTGGTCATGGCGATTAATCCGGCCTTGGCGATAGAATAGATTGGATAACCTTTTAGTGGTCGATCGCCGTGGATGTCGACAATATTGACGATAGATCCATTGTTTTCGCGTAAGAAGCGGCTGCAGGCTTGGCTTAGAAATAAAGGAGCTTGTAGATTCACTGCGATTAAATCATGCCACTGTTCGAGATCGATTTGTTCCATCTCAGTGGGATAAAAGGTTGAGGCATTATTGACTAAAAGATCGATTCGACCCCAGGCCGCAGCGGCTTGTTTTGCCAGGTCGGGTAGGCGTTCAATCTGTTTTAGATTAAAGGCAACCGTGACCACACTATGGGGACGGATCGCATTCAACTCAGCAGCTAAGGCCTCGGCCAGTGCGGCTGAGGAATTGTGGTGTAAAACGATATTCATACCGGCCGCGTGCAGCACGCGTGCTGTTTCGGCGCCGATACGCTTTGCGGCACCCGTTAACAAGGCAACCTTAGTCGTTGTATGTTCGGTCATAAAATTTTCCGTTTTGGATAGTCTATTCTTATTCAGTTATTCTTATTTTGAGTATTGTTACTGATCTATTTTTAATAGGCCATGCTGAAAAAAATAAATATATGATGGGCGTTATGATAAAGACTAGCGTAACTACTAGATCAATCACAACGCGAGCACACTAAGACTACAAGAGTTAGGGTGCCCTCGAATAGATGTGTAAGCCAGTCTATTAAGCCCTGCCCAGTACATAAACAAGAACATAAGCATCCGATTCACTGAGTAAGTTAAGCCGGCGACCTAAGACCTTATGGATACGATACAACTTATTTGGTTGGGAATAGTGCAAGGACTGACCGAGTTCTTACCGATTTCTAGCTCTGCGCATCTGGTGTTGTTATCGAAACTACTGGGATGGCCAGATCAAGGATTACTCATCGATGTTGCGGCCCATGCCGGTAGCTTGCTTGCGGTCTTGGTCTATTTTCGTGTGCAGCTATGGCAAATGATGTCTGCCTGCATCGCTCCAGGCGTGAGTAAAAACAGTGAGGAGTTGCGCTTAGTCGGCCATCTTTTTGTTGCCACCTTACCGATCGTGATAGTCGCTCTTTTTGCCGCCGATTGGATTGAGCGCTATACGCGTGATCCGTTCATCATTGCGATTACTACGCTGGTGTTTGCGCTGCTGCTTGCCTATGCCGCACTCAGTGCGCGTGAACTACGCGATGAATATCAATTGAGCCTAAGGGCTGTGATTTTGATTGGTTGTGCACAAGTGCTTGCCCTTATCCCAGGGACATCTCGTGCCGGAATTACCATGACGGTCGCTTTGATGTTGGGACAACATCGTACGGCGGCAGCACGCTTTTCCTTTTTGTTGTCAATTCCAACTATCTTTGGTGCCGTTGTTTTTAAGGCGCGTGATCTATCGACACAGGCGATAGCGATTGATTGGTCTGATCTATGTTTGGTTATCGTGGTTTCAGCGCTGGTCGCCTATCTTTGTATTGCTGTCTTTCTGAGATTGATTACAACGATAGGCTTAATCCCATTTGTTGTTTATCGTCTTGCGCTGGGTGGTGCCTTGTTGGTTTTCTTATAGTCTTGGTTAAAGCGCCTGACCTTCCTTAGCCTTATTCATGCCTTGTTCTAGCGCATGACATCTTGCCTTTTCTAGGGCATCACCAATCTCTTTACCCTGCAGGCGTTGTTGTTCTGCCGCGGGCAGTCGCACTAAGCCGATATCACCAGCCATCTGACTAATAGCACGCAGCCGTTGTTGCATTACGTCGGCAGACTCTGGTGGTGTTAACAGTGCTGCAATCAGGCGCATGGCCTCTAGAATGTGTTGGCAGCGATCATTGCGACGAAACACATCCAGTGCAGATAACATCTTTAAATTTTCTGCCGCGGAATGAGAAAAGAAGTGCTCACATGCAAGCCAATACTTCGCCATCAACAGGGTCTCTTGTTGTAAGGCTTTCGGTGTAGCGAAATAACTCAAAATAGTTTCACAGCGAGTGAGGTCAAATCCCTGCTGTTGCTGGCAGGCGAGTAATACGCTGGCACTAAAGCGAATATCTGCATTTGGTAACTGAGCCAATTGGGTCAGCGTAGCGCGCTGCTTTTCCAAGCCTAGCGCAAGTTCAGGTGCCAGCTGGGTCAAGGCCTTATGTTCTAGCAGCACTTGGAAATAGATCTGTGCCTGTGGACAGCTCAAGGCCTTCCGTGTTTCCTGCCAGACGCGTTCCCTCGAGAGTAAGCTCAACTCACCAGACTCAGCAATCGTGCACATTAATGCGGATGTCGATGGGCTGATGCTAAAGCCTAGCGGGTTTAACTTGGTGGCAAAACGAGCGACCCGTAATACACGTAAAGGGTCTTCTGCAAAAGCCACTGAGATATGCTGCAGTTTGCGTTCTTGAATATCTTTCAAGCCACCGTAAGGGTCTATGAGATTGCCATCAGCATCTTCTGCAATGGCATTGATCGTTAGATCACGACGAATTAAGTCTTCCTCTAAAGTGACCTCTGGTGCAGCATGCACAGTGAAGCCAGTATGCCCTTTAGAGACTTTACGTTCGGTTCTAGCAAGGGCGTATTCTTCCTTACTTTGTGGATGCAGGAAAACAGGAAAGTCTTTGCCTACTTGCTGATAACCAAGTGCAATAAGTTCGGCTGCCGTTGCGCCAACGACTACCCAGTCACGTTCGAGTACCGGTAGGTCTAACAGTCGATCACGGACTGCACCGCCAACAAGATAGGTCTGCATGATGTCTTATTAAAGTTGAACTAAGCTACAGTTTACATGCTTAGGTAGTGCACAGAAAAGAATTGCATGGCTGAGAATGATATCTCAGCCGGCGTTACTACTTCTTAAGATAGCTGGGTGCAATCGATTCTAATGACGTTGGGCAGGGGGTGCACTCGCCGCAGACACTATCCAGTGATAATGATCTAAAATTATCCATCGACATCGGCTTGCCCGGAACCAACTCTAACATCATCGCTTGCAGCTTGGAGAGCGTCGGCGGCAGTGAAATCACCCAACGAGAATGGCCAGAAAACTTACCGGTCAATTCGACCAGCTGCTTTAAGGTATAGATATTAGGACCACAGAGCTCATAACTGTTGCCATAACTGTCTATCTGCTCAAGAGAGTTAGCCATAGCGGTAACCACATCACCAACATAAACTGGGGCGAAACGTGCGTTACCACAGGCTAGCGGGAAAACCCCTGGGGTGAAACGCAGTAAATCGGCAAAACGATTAAGAAAGCTATCGCCTGGGCCAAAAATAACCGATGGTTTAAAAATAGTGATATCAATGTCACGACAGTTATTAAGCAAAGTTTCTGCTTTACCCTTGCTACGTAAATAGTGACTAGGCCCATCAACATCTGCATGTAAGGCACTGAGTTGGAGCATGCGTGGGATGGCGTTACTAATGCATGCCTGCAGGGCATTTTGAGTGATCGCATAGTGTGCGGCATCAAAACCGCTGCCATCACGGCCTTTCTCATTGAGTATCCCAATTAAATTGATCAGGACATCGCAGGATTGAGTTTCTCGCGCGAGCTCAGATGCTGAGTACTCGGGGCAGTGATGTAGCGTTAGATTAGGCAGGTCAGAAGTAGCTGTGGCAGTCGCTAGTTTTCGGCTAAGCACACGTATCGTGTGTCCCTCTGCCGTTAAACGACGACAAAGTTCACTACCAACAAAGCCGCTACCACCTAATATTGCAATTTTTTTAGTCATAATAGTTACAGTATAGCGAAAGCTAGTGTCAGGGGAGTGGCTAGAACAGTCTCTGTACTACTTAGTACAGGATCGGTTTATTCTGCAGCTTAAGCTTGTTTTCCCCTGCGTTTTCAGATAAAAATAGATTTTAGAGTAAAGCCATCCGGGTTTGCTTTTCTTTTTTAATCCACCAGCCTGAGAGGCCCAAAATCGTGAGTGAAAATATCACAGCTGTAAGTGATACATCGTTTGAAGAAGATGTTTTAAAGAGTGAACAACCCGTATTAGTTGATTATTGGGCAGAGTGGTGTGGTCCATGCAAAATGATTGCTCCAGTATTAGAAGATATTGCCAGTGAGTATGCAGGTCGATTGAAGATCGTTAAGCTGAATATCGATGAAAACCCAGAAACACCACCAAAATTTGGTATTCGTGGCATACCTACCCTGATGATTTTTAAGGCAGGTGAAGTACATGCGACCAAAGTGGGTTCGTTATCCAAGTCACAACTGACTGCCTTTATTGACCAGAGTATTTAAGGTTGTAGATGCTAATTTCGTAACAACTGAAATTAGGCTTGCTGTATGGGGTAGACGATGCCCCATAATAGTGATACTTTGACAACTGAATCGCGCTTCCAAGCGCGTCCTCGCCTTACCGATCTCTATATTTAAAAAAAATTTCTTATTCGGCTACGTGTGGCGAGCCACTATTATCTTTGCGGAAATTCTCTTTTGTCCGCCGTTATCGTTCTCAATACTTAAACAATCCAAGAACCCAAGAACCCAAGAATCCATGAATCTTACCGAACTTAAGAAAAAATCCGCCGCAGAACTCGTTGATCTAGCAAACTCTATGGGCATAGAAAATATAGCCCGATCCCGAAAACAAGATATTGTCTTCTCTATCCTTAAGGCGCATGCCAAGAGTGGTGAGGATATCTTCGGTAATGGTGTACTTGAGATCCTGCAAGATGGCTTTGGCTTCTTACGTTCGGCAGATTGTTCTTACCTAGCTGGGCCAGATGATATCTATGTCTCGCCAAGTCAGATTAGGCGTTTTGGTTTACGCACCGGCGATACCATCACCGGCAAGATTCGCCCACCCAAAGACAGTGAGCGCTACTTCGCGATGCTTAAGGTTGATGAGATCAACTTTGATACTCCTGAGAACGCAAAATCCAAAGTATTATTTGAAAACCTAACACCGCTGCATGCTGAAGAGCCATTATCTTTATCACGCGGTAATGGCAGCACAGAAGATATTACTGCGCGTATTATCGATGTCGTTGCCCCTATTGGTAAAGGTCAGCGTGGTCTTATCGTTTCACCGCCTAAGGCAGGTAAGACGATTATGTTGCAGAACATTGCACAGAGTATTACGGCTAACCATCCTGAGTGTTATCTGATTGTCTTGTTGATTGATGAGCGACCAGAAGAAGTAACAGAGATGGAGCGCATGGTTCAGGGTGAAGTAGTTTCAAGTACCTTCGATGAGCCAGCTAGTAGACACGTACAAGTTGCTGAGATGGTGATTGAAAAAGCCAAACGTCTAGTCGAGCATAAACGTGATGTGGTTATTTTACTTGATTCAATTACTCGTTTAGCACGTGCTTATAACACTGTTGCACCTTCATCTGGCAAGGTCTTAACAGGTGGTGTTGAAGCCAACGCATTAACCCGTCCAAAGCGCTTCTTTGGTGCTGCACGTAATATCGAAGAGGGTGGTAGCTTAACGATCTTAGCCACCGCATTGGTAGAAACTGGTTCGAAGATGGACGACGTGATCTACGAAGAATTTAAAGGCACCGGTAATATGGAGATTCATATGGATCGCCGTATTGCTGAAAAACGCATCTACCCAGCGATCAATATCAACCGCTCTGGCACACGCCGTGAAGAGTTATTGATTGAACCTGATGTGCTGCAGAAGATGTGGATCTTACGTAAATTCCTACACTCTATGGATGAGCTAGAGGCGATGGAGTTCATGCTTGGACGTATGCAGTCGAGCAAGAATAATGTCGACTTCTTCCATGCGATGAAACGCTAAGCGCAATTCAGTCAGTCGCAAGCCTGAAATAATATTCAGTCTTGCGACTTATCAGTAATCGCCCGATGCCCAATATCACGGCGAAAATAAACATCACGCCAGTTAATAGTCGCAGCCGCCTGATAGGCCCTTGCTTGTGCTTGTGCAATATCATCTCCTAAAGCACTGACACAGAGCACACGACCACCGGCAGTAACAATGTCTTCACCCTGTCTAGCGGTGCCGGCATGAAAGACTTTGCAATCGTTACCTAAGTCTTGATCCAATCCTGAAATCACTTCACCTTTGGCATAGTCGAAAGGGTAACCACCAGCAGCAAGTACAACACCTAAAGCACTGCGTGGATCCCAATTTAATTCAGTTGGCTGTAATTCATTCTTCGCTGTTGCTAAGCAGAGTTCAGTTAGATCACTGCGCAGGCGTTGCATAATCGGTTGAGTTTCGGGATCACCAAAACGACAGTTATATTCTAAGACTTTAGGCACACCCTCACCTGAAATCATCAGGCCGGCATAAAGGAAACCCTGGAACGGTTTGCCACTGGCCATAAAACCCTGAGCTGTCGGATGGATCACTTCACGCATGATGCGTTGATGCATGGCATCGTCTACCAAAGGGGCTGGTGAATATGCACCCATGCCTCCGGTGTTTGGGCCCAGGTCACCATCATCACGTGCCTTATGATCTTGTGAGGTAGCCAACGGTACCACTACGTCATGATCAACCATGCAGATGAAACTGATCTCTTGGCCGTAGAGGAATTCTTCAATCACAATCTTTTGACCGGCGGCACCATGTGCCTCGCCGCTAAGCATATCGTGTACCGCTTGCTGCGCTTCATCTGCAGTCTGTGCAATGACGACACCCTTGCCGGCAGCAAGACCATCGGCCTTGATTACGATTGGTAAATCTTGTTGTGCAAGAAAATCTAATGCCGGTGTGATTGCAGTGAACTCACCATAGGCCGCAGTAGGAATGCCATGCTCTTGCATAAACTGTTTAGCAAAGCTCTTTGAACCTTCCAGCTGAGCATTAAACTTTCGTGGACCAAAAATATTCATACCAGCGGCTTGGAACTCATCAACAATGCCAGCGACCAGAGGTGCCTCAGGGCCAACAACAGTCAGGTCAATCTGCTGTTCTTGGGCGAATGAAAGTAAGACAGTAATATCATCACTAGCAATGGCGATATTCTCAATGCCTGCTTCTTGTTCGGTGCCGGCGTTACCAGGAGCGACATAGACAATCGCTACATCGTCTGATTGCTTCAGCTTCCATGCCAATGCATGTTCGCGTCCGCCATTGCCAATGACTAATATTTTTTTCATAGCTTATTTATTCTAGGTAAATCGTGGGAGTACATAGAGTAATGCCAGTGGCAGGCTGAATACTGCTAAAACATTACCGATTAATACTATAGCAGATACCTTGCTAGGTTCTTGCGCATAGCGTTTGGCCAATAAGAAATTCATTACCGCTGGTGGGAGTGTGCCAAACAAGAGTAATGCTGCAGTTTGGATTGGCTCTAAATCAAAAAGCTGGCTTAACAAGAACGCTAGACTAAATCCAATCACAGGTGTTATCAGGCCATGCGCAAGACCTAAACGCCAATGATTAAATTCAGCATGACTGAGTTGTACGCCTAAGCCAAACAGCATCAATGGCACAGCAATATCACCAAGCATCCTGATCGGTAAAATAATTGTTGGGGCAATCTCTACCGTAGTCAGTTGTAGTCCTAGCGCAAGAACTGCAGCAAGAATCGCGGGTGAAGATAGACTGCGATACCACTTGGATGCTCGATTCAGAATATAAGTAGCAATCGCAAAGTGCGCCAGATTGCCAACCAGGAACAAGACCAAGGCAGGTGCTAAGGCAGCATCACCTAAGGCCAACAACATCAACGGCAGGCCGACATTACCTGCATTATGAAACATTAAAGGTGGTGCTACTGTTCGATATTCTGTGTGGAGTAAACGGCTCAGAGGTAAAGCCAGCAAGCCGGTAGCCAACATCAGTAGCAATGCGACAAAGGCTAATAGGGCATTACTCTGTAATGCGAAATCATGTTCAATCAGAGAAGCAAAGACCAATGCCGGTATGAAGACATTGAGATTAATATTATTGATTGAATCGAGCTGAGGGTTTTGCCGGCGGCCAATGAGGATGCCGAGTAAGACAATCGCAACAATTGGGAACATGATCTGGACAATGTGAATAAAGATTGCGCTTGAGATCATGTCATGCACGTATTAGATAGGTTCATATTTCAGGCTGGATAATATAAGCGCCGTATTATCCAGCCTGAAATGTTTTGGCTTAATGTCGGAAGTGACGCACACCGGTATAGACCATGGCGAGTCCATGCTCATCAGCGGCGGCAACAACATCTTCATCATTGCGTGAACCGCCTGGTTGGATGATGGCTGAAATGCCTGCGGCATGAGCCATATCAATACCGTCGCGGAACGGGAAGAATGCATCTGATGCCATCACAGCACCGGTGACCACAAGGTTTTCATCTGCTGCTTTTATGCCAGCAACCTTGGCTGAGTAAACGCGACTCATTTGGCCAGCGCCGACCCCAATAGTTTGCTCTGCACGGGCGTAAACAATCGCATTCGACTTAACGAACTTAGCCACCTTCCACGCAAACAATAGATCACGAATCTGTTCTTCACTGGGCTGTATCTTGGTCACTACGCGTAAATCTACAGCACCAATAATTGCAAAGTCTTTATCTTGAACCAACAGGCCACCATTGACGCGGCGTAAGTCATGGCCAGAGTAATCGGCTTCAGTACTAGTGCAATCTAATACGCGTGTATTGGGCTTGCGACTTAGAATCTGTTCTACACCAGCCTCCATGCCAGGGGCGATAATCACTTCGACAAACTGTTGCTCTAAGATCTTTGCTGCAAGATCACAGGTCAGTGTTTGATTAAAAGCAATAATGCCACCAAAGGCAGAGGTTGGATCAGTTTGGTAAGCCTTGTCATAAGCCTCATCAATCGAAGCTGCAACTGCCACCCCACAGGGGTTGGCATGTTTGACGATGACACAGGCAGGCGCTGAGAATTGTTTGACACACTCTAGGGCTGCATCGGTATCGGCAATATTATTAAACGATAGGGCCTTGCCTTGAATAAAGGTGGCACCACTGACACTAGCCGCTGCAGCAGAACTTTCAACATAGAAGCTGGCCGACTGGTGTGGGTTCTCGCCATAACGTAAGTCTTGCTTACGTTTAAAACTTAAGTGTAAGTCGGCAGGGTAAGCTGGGCCTTTCTGATCAGCATCGCTAGTTGTTTGTTGGCCAAGGTAGTTAGCAATCATACCGTCATAACTGGCTGTATGGCTGAAGGCCTTACGTGCCAGCTCAGTGCGTGTGCTGACGCTGAGACTTTGGCTTTCATTGTCTAATTCAGACATCAGTGTATTGTAATCTTGTGGGTCAACCACAACCGTGACGCGCGCATGATTTTTAGCTGCTGCACGGATCATTGCTGGTCCACCGATATCAATATTCTCAATCGCATCGTCAAAGCTACAATCAGGCTTAGCAATGGTTGCAGCGAATGGATAGAGATTAACGACAACTAGGTCGATGGCGGCAATAGCATGTTCTTGCATGACTGCTTCGTCGGTATCACTACGGCCTAAAATACCACCATGAATTTTTGGGTGTAGCGTCTTTACACGGCCCGCCATGATTTCAGGGAATCCAGTGTGATCACTGACATCAGTAACCGCAATGCCGGCCTCTTTTAAGGTCTTAGCAGTGCCGCCGGTAGATAAGATCGCGATATTTTTAGCTGCGAGTGCAGTGGCAAATTCAATAATCCCACTCTTATCTGAAACACTGATAAGGGCGCGTTGGATACGGCAAGGTACTGATTCAGTCATAGTCTTAGCTTAGGTCGTATTGCTTAATTTTTTTGCGAAGGGTGCCACGATTTAATCCCAAATATTGCGCTGCTTTGGTTTGATTGCCTTTGCAATAGCGCATAACCGCGTCTAATAGCGGTCGCTCAACTTCTTCAATGACTAAGCGGTATAAATCTTCTGGCGCATGGCCGTCTAACTTATTGAAATAATTCTGTAGTGACTGTGCAACAGACTCGTGTAAAGCCTGTGTTGGTGCCGGTAAGTGGCTGTCCGAAAGGTCTAAATCGGGCGCAGAGCTGGTCATGCAACTTTCTCCATATTTTTTACTTCACATTGCATAAAAATTTTAACCATATCGAACTGGCTGTCGGCATCTGTGGCAGCGAAGACTTTCTTCTTAAAGTCATGGCCATTAACAAGGTTATCGAGATACCAGCCAATATGTTTGCGTGCAATCAGCACTCCCTTTTCTTTTCCATAGAGAGAATAGAGCGAATCCAAGTGATCGAGCATAATAGCCGATACTTCCGACAATGGCGGACTGTCTAATAAATTATTATATTTTAGATAGTGATCGACTTCGCGAAAGAGCCATGGACGACCCTGTGCTGCACGCCCGAGCATAATCGCATCTGCGTTAGTGAATGCCAAGACCTTTTTCGCTTTCTGCGGACTAGTAATATCACCATTAGCCGCTACTGGGATGCTAACTTGTTGTTTAATTAAGCGTATGGTTTCGTACTCTGCCTCACCAAAAAAGCGACAAGCACGCGTACGACCGTGTACCGCAAGCATTTGGATACCACTGTCTTCTGCAATCTGGGCAATACGTACGCCATTACGATGATCAGGATCACTACCCGTTCTAATCTTTAAGGTCACTGGTACATCAACGGCAGCAACCACACTCGCTAATATTTCGGCAACCAATGGTTCATTCGCCAGTAAGGCTGAGCCAGCCGCAACTTTACAAACCTTTTTTGCTGGGCAGCCCATATTGATATCGATAATATCGGCACCATGATCGGCGTTCAGTTTGGCGGCATAAGCCAGCTGTTTTGGGTCAGAGCCAACAATTTGTACCGAACGTGGGCTGGGCTCATCGAGATGGATGCGGCGTAGTCGAGACTTATCCGAGTTCCATAGCTGGGTATTGGCAGTCAGCATTTCCGATACGGTATAACCCGCACCTAAACGCCGGCAAAGTTTACGAAAGGTGACGTCAGTGACCCCCGCCATAGGTGCCAGTATGAGTGCGTTATCGAGTTCGTGTGGACCGATCTTCATACGTGATTTTGGGAGGTGGAGTGAATGACAAGCATAGGGTCAGTTTAACGAGGATAAAAGTGAGACGCCAAATGCTTTTTGTAAGACTAATGGATTACGACAGTTTATAAGCGATACGCGCCCAATCTTCTTGTATTTCTACCGAAACTAAATCGAAATACTCACTATAAGCCGCTTTTATATCGTCGACTTGGCTGCTTAAAATACCAGAAAGGATCAGTTCACCTTTTGGTAGCAGCAAAGTTACAAATTGATCACGCAGTTCGACTAAGGGACCAGCAAGGATGTTAGCAACAACGACTGAAAAACGTTGTCCTACGATATCATTTGCAGTAGCGACATAGACTTGATCTGGGCTGATATCGTTAGCATCACGATTTTGTTCGGTCGCTCTCAATGCCTGTGGGTCAATATCGATAGCGACTACTGGCTGCGCACCTAGTTTGGCGGCAGCTAAGGCTAAGATGCCACTACCACAACCAAAATCTAAGACGCTTACCTGAGCTAGATCTTGCTTACCTAACCAATGTAAACAAAGATCAGTGGTTGGGTGTTTGCCGGTACCAAAAGCGAGTCCAGGGTCGAGCTTAAGACTGATACCTTCTGGCGCAGGGTTTTCCTGCCATGAGGGATAAACCCATAGCTTGCCATAGTGCTTGGCATTGAATTGCTGTTGGAACTTTGCCTGCCAATCAGTTTCATCAATGGTCTCTAATAACACCTGTGTGCCAACCTGAGCATGGTGTGCCAGCGCTTTAATGCTCAGCTCAGCAGCTATCAGATGCTCGAATAAGGCGCTGATATAAAGCTTTGGCCAGAGTGGATGATCGCCGATGGGTGGCTCAAAGATGGGGTTAGATACCCCGTCTTCTTCTAGGCAGAGACTGAGCGCGCCGCAAGAGAGGAGTAAGGCTTCCACCTCATCTAAGGCGGAAGCGTCGAGTTGAACGCGTAATTGTTGCAAGACTAGGCCCTAGTCTTGTTTTGCGAGTAGGCGTTCTAAATAATGAATATCAAAGCCACCCTCGGCAAAGCCTGGGTCAGCCATCAATCTCGCTTGTAATGGGATATTGGTCTTGATGCCATCGATGACCATTTCCTGCAAGGCACCTAACATGCGTTGAACTGCAATCTCACGCGTGTCGCCATGCGTGATTAACTTGCCGATCATTGAATCGTAATTAGGTGGCACGCGATAGCCGCTATAAATGTGTGAGTCCACGCGTACACCTGGTCCACCAGCAGAGTGGAAGTGAGTTATCGTGCCTGGACTTGGGATGAAGCTATCAGGATCTTCTGCATTCAAACGACATTCGATAGAGTGACCATTCAACTGGATGTCTTCTTGGCGTAGTGTCATTTCCTCACCCGCCGCAATCAACAACTGCTGCTTCACAATATCGATACCAGTAATAAATTCAGTAACGGGATGTTCCACCTGAACACGGGTATTCATTTCAATGAAATAAAACTCACCATTCTCATACAAGAATTCAAAGGTGCCAGCGCCACGATAGCCAATCAGCTTACAGGCGTCGGTACATTGCTTGCCGATCATCTCGCGTAGCTCTTGGCTTAGCCCTGGTGCTGGAGCCTCTTCAATTACTTTTTGATGACGACGTTGCATAGAACAATCGCGTTCACCTAAATAGACTGCATTGCCATGTGTGTCAGCCAATACCTGAATCTCAATATGGCGTGGAGTACCTAAAAACTTCTCCATATAAAGTGTGCCATTATTGAAGGCTGCTTTGGCTTCTGTGCGCGTTAATGTAATTGCATCGGCCAACTCATCTTGAGTATGTACCACGCGCATACCACGACCACCACCGCCACCAGCGGCCTTAACAATGATTGGGTAACCAATCGATTCAGCTAGTGCAGCATTACTGGAAAGGTTTTCACCCAGTGGCTCAGGACTACCTGGGACACAGGGAACGCCAGCCTCTTGCATCGCTTTTTTCGCTGCAATCTTATCGCCCATTTGGCGAATAGTTTCCGCGCGAGGGCCAATAAAAATAAAGCCGCTAGTTTCACAGCGTTCAGCAAAGGCTTCGTTTTCAGAAAGAAAACCATAACCAGGATGAATCGCAGTGGCATCAGTGAGCTCTGCTGCACTAATAATAGCTGGGATATTTAAATAGCTATCAGTCGATTGTGCTGGACCTATGCAGACTGACTCGTCGGCTAATTTGACGTGCTTTAAATCGCGGTCCACATCAGAGTGTACTGCAACGGTTTTGATACCTAATTCACGACAAGCGCGCAAGATGCGCAATGCAATCTCGCCGCGGTTGGCAATAACAACTTTTTCTAACATGCGTACTCGATAGGGTAGTTTTATTCGATGATGAACAGTGGCTGACCAAACTCAACGGGTTGGCCATTTTCAGCCACCATTTGTTTGATGACACCAGACTTGTCGGCTTCAATTTGATTGAGCATCTTCATGGCTTCAATAATGCAAAGTGTGTCACCTTCTTTAACGCTCTTGCCGACTTCGACAAATGGAGCTGAGCCCGGTGATGGCGCTTCATAAAACGTACCGACCATAGGTGAAGTGATAACATGACCACTGACTTCAGGTGCTGCTGCTTCTGCTGCTACCGGTGCCGCAGCAGCTGGTGCTGCCATCGGTGGAGCCATTGCTGGCGCGTACTGCATTTGTGGCATAGTCATGCTTGGCCCGTTACGGCTGATGCGAACTGATTCTTCGCCTTCTTTAATTTCAATTTCTGAGATACCTGACTCTTCCAGTAGCTCAATGAGTTTTTTGACTTTGCGTATGTCCATAATTAGCGCTCTATTTTTAAGATTTAAGTTGTTGGTCTGCGGCGTTGATTGCTAAACGGTAGCCGTTAGCACCCAAGCCTGAAATTAAACCGACCGCGACATCGGATAGGTACGAATGCGCGCGGAACTCTTCACGTGCGAAGACGTTTGAGAGGTGTATTTCAATAAATGGGATGGAGACACCTAAAAAGGCGTCACGCAGGGCGATACTGCTATGAGTGAACGCTCCAGGATTGATCACAATGAATTCCACACCGTCTGTTTTTGCCGCATGAATGCCATCAATCAAGGCATGTTCGGCATTACTTTGTAGATGAGAGAGTTGGTGACCCAAACTACTGGCGTAGCTAGTCGCATCGGCGACTATGTCATCTAATGTGGTGTAGCCATAGACTTCAGGCTCGCGGCTACCCAATAAATTCAAGTTTGGGCCATTCAGTAAGAGAATTTTACTCATAACTTCGGTGAATTACCCTCGATTGGTCGTTAAATAAACGGTAAAGCAGCCCTGCTGCTAGATGGTGGCAATTCTGCCGTAAAACAGTACAACTGTCTAGTTGTTAGCAAGATAGCGGAAATTATCCGGATATTGGCCGAATTTCAACGAATTTTACTGATTTAACCGGCTCTGATGTCGCCGGTTATGGCAGGAATGGCTTAAAACTGTGCTTTTAAGCGTTCTAGATGACTTAGGAAATCAGCCTTATCGATAAAGCCGACGATGCGATAGGGGCGTAATTCCTTGCCAGTGGTGTCAAAAAACAACAGGCCTGGGGGGCCAAAAAGGGATAATTCTTTCAACATAGCGTTATCGACTTCATCATTTGCCGTCACATCCGCCTTCAGAATGACGAAATCACGTAGTGCCGTGTGCACTTCGGCGTGATTAAAGGTAAAAGTCTCTAATTCCTTGCAGGCGATACACCAGTCGGCATACATATCCAACATCACCGGCCTATTTGCCGCCGCTGCCAAAGCCAATTCTTGCTCTAGTCCCTGCATCCCTTTGACGTATTTAAAAGGCAGCTGTTTGCTGTCTGCTACAGAGTTAGTTGCAGAGCCGCTGCTGAGGCCGGCTAAAGGTTGTAACAGATGCTGATTGCCGGCACTGGCACCGAGTAATAAGGCACTGCCGTATATAAGGAGTATCCAGCCCAAGATTTGGCGTAGTCGCAACAACGTACTCGGGCGCTCGATGCTGCGACGAAAGACATCCAGAAATATGGCGCAGCCGATGAGTAAACCACCGGAGAGAGCGAGGATCACAACGCGAGGATAGACGCGATCAACAAACCAGATGGCTAGTGCCAGCAGCATCACGCCGAAGACTGCTTTAATTGGCTCCATCCAACCGCCTGCTCGTGGTAAATATTTGCCTGCTGAGGTGCCGATCAGTAATAACGGTAAGCCCATACCAATGCTGAGTGAGAATAGGGCAAGGCCACCGACCCAAGGATCGCCACTCTCGGCTATATAGAGTAGGGCGCCGATTAACGGTGCAGTAACGCAGGGGCCAACAATCAAGGCCGATAAAAAGCCCATGATGGCGGTGCCGACAAAACTGCCCGACTGTTGCTTACCGCTTAAGGCGTTGATGCGTGATTGCAGGGCCGATGGCATCTGTAACTCATAGAGGCCAAACATCGACAAGGATAGGATCACAAAGACCAGAGCAAAGGCACTGATAATCCAGATATTCTGGAACCAGGCCTGAATGTTGGCACCGGTCATCCCGACCAAAACACCTGCGATGGTGTAGGTTAAGGCCATTGCCAAGACGTAGACCAAAGACAGGCTAAAGCCACGACTGGCACTGAGCTTTTCGCCTTGGCCGGCAATGATGCTGGAGAGAATTGGGATCATTGGGAAGACGCAGGGGGTCAGCGCCAAGAGTAATCCAGCTAGGAAAAACCAAGCGACCGTCCAGCCTAAGCTCTTTTGTTTTAATTGATTGGCGATAGAGCCCTGCTCTGATTGCTCTAGCGTGGCAGGCTCAGCCTTACTCAGTGCTGAGTCAGCATTAGCCGCAGTCAGCGCACTATTTAGGGCGCTGTCGCTAAGGTTTAGATTAAATGCCTTGGTGACAGGTGGGTAACAGAGGCCGGCATGGGCGCAGCCTTGATAACTTACGATCAGCTCAACATTATTGCTCGCACTCTTCACACGGCTGAATGCGCTTAAGCCAGTCTCATAAATCTGCACCTCACCAAAATAGTCGTCCGTCTTGGTCTTACTCACGGGCAGGGTCAGTGGGCTGAAGGTGACATTCGCTTGCTCTGTGCTAACCGACAGCTGCTTTCTATAGAGGTAATAGCCCTCAGTGATCTGCCAATCAATTTGAATTTGATTGTCCTTACTCAGGTAGGCGTCGACTTGAAAGGCTTTATCTACCGGCAGAAATTCATTCTCACCCCCTAGCGATTGAATCGCAGAGGCTGAATTCATAAACAGTAGGACGCCAGCCAACAATAAAGCGAACGGCGAAGCTAGCAGGGCGAATTGGGACTGACTTGTTGTTTTAACCACAAATAATACTCTTGCATGACGGCATCAGTTTCGATGCAAATTAGCTCTGGCACATCATAAGGGTGCCGCGTTTGAATGAACACTTCTAACGATGAATACTGTGAACGCAGTGTCTTCATAAGCAATAAGCATTCATCTTCCTCGCAGATCTCACCCTGCCAGCGGTAGGTAGACCAGATCGCTGGCAAAATGTTGCAACAAGCGACTAAACGCGATTCAAGTAGGGCCTGCGCCAGCACCTTTGCCTGCGTTTTATCACTGAGGCTGGTCATCACTAGAACCAGCGGATCTTCAGCATTATTTTGCATCTGTTTAGTTTTCACTCTTGTATTTTAAAAAGTCGTCCCCATATTAGAAACCAAGCATTACGGTTTGTTGGTGATTCGAGATGACTAAGTTTCCGCTAGTAACTACATTATTCATTGTGGTTCCACTGATTGAAATCTATTTGTTCACAGTCGTGGGCGCTGCAGTTGGCGGTTTGTCGACAGTAGTTCTCGTTATTCTAACAGCCATGATCGGAGTTTCTCTGCTGCGAGCGCAAGGTTTACAGACCATGGCGCGACTACAACAGCAGGCGGCACAGGGACAGTTACCTGCCGATACCTTATTTGAAGGCGCAGCCCTTCTATTGGGTGGGGCACTACTACTGACCCCTGGCTTTATGACCGACAGCATAGGCTTTTTGTGTTTAATACCGGCTACACGTAAAAGCTTGATTCAGGGGTTATTGCGCTATTGCATGAAAAATGGCTCATTTCAGGTCAATTCGGCTGCTGGGTATGCGGCTAAAAATGAGCAATCTAGACGTGATAATGACGTTTTAGAGGGCGAATTCCGGGTGAAAGACGAAGATAAAGACCCTCGTCTCTAAGCTGGCGCAGTTGTTGACATAGAAGGTTGACTCCGTATCATTGGCACTCTTCTTAGGGGAGTGCTAAAAAGTTACTTAACCTATTAATAATTCTAGATTTTAAATCGATATATTGGGAGATACACGCTATGAAGTTACGTCCTTTACATGACCGTGTTGTGGTCAAGCGAATGGAAGAAGAGCGCACGAGTCCGGGTGGTATTGTTATCCCTGATTCAGCAACTGAAAAGCCAAGTAAGGGTGAAGTTGTTGCTGCTGGTAATGGCAAGATCACGGATAGCGGCAAAGTACATGCGCTAGATGTAAAAGTTGGTGATACCGTTTTATTCGGTAAATATTCTGGCACAGAAGTAAAAGTAGACGGCGACGAGCTACTAGTGATGCGCGAAGACGACATCATGGCGGTAATCGAAGGCTAGATAGTCTTTGAACCCATAACACATAAAAAATTAACGTAATAAAACGAAGGTACATGCTATGAGTGCGAAAGAAGTTACTTTTGGAGATGAGGCCAGAGCCCGTATGGTGGCTGGGGTAAATATCCTCGCTAACGCAGTAAAAGCAACACTAGGCCCTAAGGGACGTAACGTCGTTCTAGATAAGGCCTTTGGTGCGCCAACCGTGACCAAAGATGGTGTATCGGTTGCTAAAGAAATCGAATTAGAAGACAAGCTAGAAAATATGGGCGCACAGATGGTGAAGGAAGTTGCTTCACAAACATCTGATATCGCTGGTGATGGCACCACGACAGCAACCGTACTAGCGCAGTCAATCGTACATGAAGGCATGAAAGCAGTAGCGGCCGGCATGAACCCAATGGATCTTAAGCGTGGTATCGATAAGGCAGTCACGGCAGCAGTTGAAGAACTGAAGTCATTGTCTAAGCCTTGCTCTGATAGTAAAGCAATCGCTCAAGTCGGTTCTATCTCTGCCAACTCTGATACCTCTATTGGGGACATCATTGCTGAGTCTATGGACAAAGTAGGCAAAGAAGGTGTGATCACTGTTGAAGAAGGTAACGCACTAGAAAATGAGCTAGACGTTGTTGAAGGTATGCAGTTTGATCGTGGTTATCTATCACCTTACTTTGTGAACAACCAAGACAACATGACTTGTGACATGGATGATCCGTTCGTCTTATTGTTTGATAAGAAAGTCTCAAACATTCGCGACCTACTACCTATCCTTGAAGGCGTAGCTAAGGCCGGTCGTCCGCTACTGATTGTTGCGGAAGATGTTGAAGGTGAAGCACTAGCAACTTTAGTCGTGAACACTATTCGCGGCATCGTTAAAGTCGCAGCCGTCAAAGCCCCTGGCTTTGGTGATCGACGCAAAGCTATGTTAGAAGACATCGCAATCCTAACGGGCGGTACTGTGATCTCTGAAGAAGTTGGTCTTTCATTAGAAAAGACAACTTTAGACGAGCTAGGCACAGCCAAGCGTATCCACGTCTCTAAAGAAAACACTACGATTGTTGATGGTTCTGGTCAGGCGACAGACATCAAGGCACGTGTTGACCAAATTCGTGCACACATCGAAGAAGCCTCTTCAGACTACGACAAAGAGAAGCTACAAGAGCGTATGGCTAAATTAGCCGGCGGTGTTGCAGTGATCAAAGTCGGTGCAGCAACTGAAGTTGAAATGAAAGAGAAGAAAGCGCGAGTTGAAGATGCATTGCATGCAACGCGTGCAGCAGTAGAAGAAGGTGTGGTACCCGGTGGTGGTGTTGCATTGATTCGTGCACGTAGCGTATTGCTAAACCTGAAAGGTGACAACGACGATCAAACTGCGGGTGTTAATATTGCTCGTCGTGCGATGGAAGAGCCACTACGTCAAATTACAGCTAATGCAGGTGATGAAGCCTCTGTAGTCTTAGCCAAGGTTGATGAAGGTGAAGGCAACTTCGGTTACAACGCAGCAACAGGCGTTTATGGCGATATGATTGAGATGGGTATTTTGGATCCAACCAAAGTAACGCGTTCTGCATTGCAAAACGCAGCTTCAATTGCAGGTCTTATGATTACGACTCAAGCGATGGTTGCTGAACTACCTAAAGATAATGCACCAGGTATGCCAGCACCAGATATGGGTGGCATGGGCGGTATGGGCGGCATGATGTAAGCCAGCCTAAACGGCGTTTAAAAAGCCTCGCTATGCGGGGCTTTTTTTTGCCTGCTAAAACTGGCGAACATAAAGCAAGCTAGGCTACTATGCATATCCTAAGTAAAGTTTATGGAACACACACGCCTCAAATGCATATCGATTTAAATAGTCATCTGGTTGTTGAGGCTATCTATCAGCCATCACCTAACTGTGACGCTAGGCCACATGATGCTGTGCCTGAGCTGATAGTAATGCATGGCATCAGTCTGCCCCCAGGTGAATACGGCGGGGGCTATGTGCAACAATTCTTTAGTAACGTACTTGATGAAACAGTGCATCCTTACTTTTCAGAAATAGCTTGTCTCAAGGTATCCAGTCATCTCTTTATAGAGCGTAATGGTAGGCTGACTCAATTTGTACCTCTTAACCAGCGTGCATGGCATGCCGGTCAATCCTGCTATCAAGGCCGAGAGGCCTGTAACGATTTTTCAATTGGTATTGAGCTAGAAGGTACTGATGATGATGCTTACAGCGAGCAACAATATGCAGTGCTCAAGCCGCTTATTGATTGCTTGCAGCAAACCTATAAAACCTTAGCGCCGAAAGCGGTGGTTGGGCATAGTGATATTGCACCGGGTCGTAAAACTGACCCTGGCACTAGCTTTGACTGGGCGCGCATTCGATAAAATAAAACGAAAGATATATCGTTTATGTCTCGACAGAGACATCCCACGTCAAGTCGTGCTCAATAGTGTCCAGTAACAATCGAATATTTGGATGCGCATTCGGTGAGGCCTGCTCATCAGCGACATAATCACCAAATAATAGCAAGCCCTGCTCAGCTTCGGCTGCACCCAGTATGCCGCTGTTTAAGGTAACTGCCCGCAATATTTTTAATGACGCCTGCTTTCCAGGCTTATTTTCCACGCGATGTATACGGCCATCATCATTTTTCTTGAATGTGATCGCATTGATATCACTGTATTCCTCAAGTGCACTAAATCCAGTGCCAAATAGTTTGTTCATCCTGTTATTCTAACCAAAATTTTTAGCGTGAGTGTAATAAAAATTAATCTGATTATTTCTTGGTACATGGTTGAAATTACTTGTTTTTTTAAACCCAGCTAAAGATAATTTAATTATCTTTTAAATTAACTTGATTTTAAGGTTAGAAAAGACAGTAACGGCTTGAGAGTCGATAAGATCACAGTCCATAGCCTGATTTTTTCTATGGTTATTGCGCTAGAGGAGGTTTGTAAACTTGAAGTCGTTTCCGATGGCTGGATTGGTTTATACTATGCGCTATTCAAATTTATAGCCCAGTAAAACATTGATTTCACAGCAGCTTTCTTTATTAGCAAAGGGACATGCGCAAAGTTATTTACGTATTGGTCAGGTTGGTATTGAGAAAGAGTCCTTACGTACCGACCCACAGGCAAATATCGCGCAAAGCGATCACCCGCCTGAATTGGGTGCGAGTTTAACCCATCCTTTTATTACCACTGATTACTCTGAATCTCTATTAGAGTTTGTGACGCCACCCCTGCCTGATAGTGGGCAAGCCTTGGCGTTTCTTGATGATGTCCATCGTTTTGTTTATCCACGGATAGGTGAAGAGTCTCTATGGCCGGGGAGTATGCCGCCGCGTCTGGCGGGTGAGCAGAGTATTCGTATTGCACATTATGGCAGCAGTAATCTGGGTCAAATGAAAGAGGTCTATCGCCGTGGTTTAGGTTATCGCTATGGCAAGATCATGCAGGTGATTGCCGGTATCCATGTCAATTTATCCATTGATGAAGCCTTTTGGCCGCGCTGGCAGGCACTGAAGAATGACCAATCTAAGTTGCGTGATTTTATAGATCAGCAATATTTTATTCAGATCCGTAATCTACAACGTGTAGGCTGGTTGATTCCCTATTTGTTCGGTGCTTCACCGGTGGTGGATGAGACCTTTAGGCATGCCGGTACTGGTAGCTTGGCAGAGTTTGATCGCCATACCCGTATTGCCGAGTATGCCACCTCACTGCGGTTGGGCGATATTGGTTATACCAATCATCGTGAAAACGAGATCGGTATCAAAGCCTGCTATACCAGCCTGCCAGAATATGTGCATTGTTTGGCCACTGCGATCAGCAAACCCTGCCAGTCATATGAAGAAATCGGTGTCTGCGTTGATGGTGTCTATCGCCAGTTGAATGCAAACATCTTGCAGATTGAGAATGAGTACTACAGTAATGTGCGGCCCAAGCAAATTACGCAGGAGAATGAAAAGCCAACTCATGCCCTGCTGCATCGTGGTGTGCGTTATGTCGAGATTCGTTCCTTAGATCTTAATCCATTCTCAGCCCGTGGCGTGGAACAGGAGCAGTTGGATTTTATCGAACTGTTATTTCTCTATTGTTTATTGGCAGATGATTGCAATATCGATAGACGGCAACGTGAAGAGATTGATATTAATGCCTATGAGGTCAGTCACCATGGCCGTCGACCAAATATAGAATTGCGACGTGATGGTGAAAGTGTGCCTTTGACACAATGGGGCGAGTCTATTTTTTCTGAGATGCGCCAGCTTGCAGAGTTATTAGATAAGCCGAATTATATCGCTGCATTGGATCGCTATGAGCCAGCACTGCGTGACCCTGATGAGACCCTCTCGGCACGGATATTAAAAGAGATGAGATTGAAGTCATCGACTTATCTTGAGTTGATCCATGGCTATGCTAAAACCTACCAAGCCGCCACACAGCCTTTAGCGCCTGAGCGTGAAGCAGAATTTATGCGTATCGCAACAGAGAGTTTGGCTAAACAAAAACAAATAGAGGCAACTGATAGCTTATCCTTTGCTGATTTTCTGAGCGAGTATTTTTCACGTTAAATAAGTTAAGAGATGCCGTCTAAAGGTGTGGAGATAAAAAATGTATAAGAAATATATTGCGATGCTGGCACTGTTTTTATGCGCGAGCCTGGTGCAGGCCGAGTTGGAGCATATTACGGTGCAGCAGTTGTCCACCTTGATGGAACAGGGTGTTACCGTTATTGATATCCGCACCCCTGAAGAATGGCAACAAACTGGGATTGTTGAGGGTAGCCATCTGATTATGTTTTTTGATCAAAAGGGTAAGCCGCATATCGAAGAATGGATGCAGCAAACCGATGACTTAATTAACCCTGAACAAGCAGTGATTTTGATCTGCCGTTCCGGTAATCGCACCACTAGTGTCGGCACTTTTCTCAGTAAACAGCTGGGTTTTAAACAGGTGTATAGCGTGAAGGGTGGTATTACCAGTTGGCTGAAAGCAGGGAATAAGACACAGCGGTTTGAACCACAGGCGAATTAATCCCTATTTGTTTTAGTTTGTCTGGTCTGTGATCCAAGCTGTGTTGTGTTTCTTAAGGATTAAAAACGGACTAGTCGTTTCTAGACAGCGTGCGACGTAAATCAAACTGCAATAGGCTTGGGATTAAGATTAGCGTAAAGAGTGTGCTGACAAGCATGCCGCCGACAATCACTGCGGCCAGACCGCGATAGAGCTCAGAACCAGCACCGGCAAATAAGACCAAAGGCAGCATGCCGAAGACGGTAGTCGCGGTGCTCATTAAGATAGGACGTAAGCGGGTACGCACAGCCGTGCGCACAGCATCCAAACGTTCAGCGCCGGCACGTTCTGCATTGCGCGCTTGATAGACTAATAAGATCGCATTGTTTACCACTAGACCCAATAAAATGATGAAGCCGATCATGGTTAAGAGGTCGGCCGATAATCCCAGGATGTGTAATGCCGCAACGCCGCCAATGGTCGCTAGAGGTAATGCCATCATCACCAGTAGGCTGTCACTGAACGAGCGGAATAGTGCAGCCATGAGTAGTAATAATATAATCAATGCGATGGCGAAACTGCCACTGAGGTTCTTGATCGCTATGCTCAGGCTATCGGCTGAGCCACCATAGAGGATCACGCCATCGGCGGGTAACAGTGGTTCTAATAATGGTTCTATCTCTGATTTAATAATATTGATGGCCTGTTCTAGCGGGACATCTTCCGGTGGCGTGACCTCTAGTGTCACGGTGCGTCGTCGATCTAGGCGGCGGATCTGACTGGCGCCAGCGGTGCGTTCGATGCTGGCTAATTCGGCAAAGGGTACAACACTACCGTTAGCCGTCGATAGTGGGATGGCGGCAATTTCTTCAGGCGTGTGCCACTCTGGAATTTTCAGGATAACGTCTAGGCGTTCTTCACCATCGAAATACTCACCAACCTTAAGGCCATCACCTAAGACCTGCGTGACCTTAGCCAATGTTTGTCGGTTCCAGCCAGCTTCTTGCAAACGGTCATCATGTGGCTTGAATTGTAATTCAGGCTCGGCTAACTCTAAGCCAGGGCGTGGCCGGACTCTGGCGCCAGGTATCTTTTGTGGGATCGCAGCAAAACCTACCCGCGCGGCCTCAAGTAAGGCATCAATATTGCGCCCTTGAATGTTGATCTCAATCTCACGATTGGCACCAAATCCTGAAAATAAAGAGGCCTTGCGCACGACTGCAAAGGTATCAGGGAAACCACTGACCGCCTGACTTAATACCTTGACCAGTTCATCGACTTTATTTGGGTCTTCTGCACGACCACCGATAAAGATTGAGCCAGAGCGTGCAACAAAAAAGTATTGTTTAATCTTTGGCTCTTTCTCGCCAGTCATATAAGGCTGGATGCGATCAGCAATGATGTCGCCCATCTCATCTTTAATATGATTAATATTGACACCCGGTGGCGGCAGGATGAAGCCAAAGGCAAGATTGCGATTGCCGGTAGGGAGGTAATCGCGCTCAGGGAAAAACTGCCATGAGCTGGCTATCGGTATGATGATTAAGCCAGCGACTAAGGCGACGCGTAGTTTCGGTGAGCGCGTCAGATTGACTATTTTATTACTTGCTGAATCCCATTTTGTGGCTAGGTGGTCTTCAAATTTTGCTCGACGTAACCAGACCATGCTGGCGGCTGGAATCAAGATAGTGGCAACCAACATAGAGGCGATGATAGCGGCAGTAATCGCAATCGCTAAATCAGAAAACAGTTGGCCACTTTGATCACGTAAAAACAGGATCGGTAAGAAGATCGCGACTGTGGTTGCGGTGGAAGCGAGTAAGGCCGGCCAGACTTCTTGCGTGCCTTTTAAGGCGGCATCAAAACCCGAGTAACCTTTTTCACGTAATCGTACAATGTTCTCCAGTACGATGATCGCGGCATCCATTACCATGCCGACGGCAAAGGCGAGGCCGGCAAGTGAAACGACATTGATCGATTTACCGACGCCTAAGATGACCACAAAGGCGATGCAAAGACACAGAGGGATGGTGATGGTGACAACCAGAGTGGCACGGAAGTGACGTAAGAAAAACCAGAGTATGACGACCGCTAGTAAAATGCCGATACCCAGATTGCCACGTAGTAATTCAATCGCGCTATGGATGTAAACCGTTTCGTCATAGACCTGTTCAATGCTGAGCTCAGCGCGTTTTAACGGGCCCTGACGTAGCTCGTTCATGGCGAGATCTAAATCGCGCATCACATCTAAAACGTTAACACCATTTTCGCGATAGGCATTGACTGCAATAGCGGCCTCACCCCGGGTGATGACGAAATTATCGCGTTTGGCATTGCGCACTTCTACTGTTGCGATATCGCGTAGGTAGATAGGCTTGCCATCACGCCATTCTAAGATCAGGTTTTGTAAGTCTTGTGGTGAGAGATCACCAATATAGCGCAGCGTGTAACGGCGCTTGCCGACATCGGCACTACCACTAGAAACATCATCATTGCCACCAACTAGCTGTGCCGTCTTGCTTAGATCAACACCTTTGCCTGCGGCTAGGTAGGGATCGACAGTGATACGAATCTGTTGTTGGTTGCCGCCGCGTATTTCAGACATGGCGACACCGGGTACCCGTTCAAAACGTGACTGAATGACTTCTTCTACGTAGTCGCGGTAGTCCTCAATATCATTTTCGTTCTCGGCCGTTGGTTTAATAATAAACCAAGCAATCGGACGACTACGGCCGCCGGCAGTGCTGAGGATCGGCTCGTCGGCATCATCGGGGTAGCTGGAGACGCGGTTTAAGCGGTTGATGACCTCAATCAGTCCACGCTGTAAATCAAAGTCGACATCAAAGGCGATGGATATTTTGCCTTGGCCCTGACGTGCCTCAGAGAGTAGCTCGGTCATGCCGGGCAGGCCGCGCAGCTGCTGTTCCTGCGGCTCTATGATTTCTGATTCAACTTCTTCGGGTGCCGCTGCACGCCAGTTGGTCTTTATGGTGATCTCTGGGCGTTCCACCTCAGGGGTGAGCTGTACCGGTAGCTTGTCTAAGGCGAGTAGGCCAAAGAGGATCACCAGTAGGCCGGCTACTAGGCCAGCGGTGGGGTTGCTTAAGGCGCCGCGAGTAAGACTCATGTTGTTTTATTTGTTCGCTTTGAAGGCAGTGCTAGTGACGCTAGTGCCTGCGCGCAGGCGTTCACCACCGCGTACAACAATAGCGTCGCCAGCAGCGATATCACCAATCGCTTCAATGTAGTCGCCATCACCCATGCCAATCTCTATAACGACCTGTTCGGCAATATTATCGGCGTTGACCTTGAACACAGTGGTGCTGCCTTTGCGTAGTACTAAGGCGTCACGGTGTATTGAGACAACACTACGTGCTGCTGCAAAGGGCAGTCTGACACGAACCAATGTACCCGGTGCAATGGCTGTCTCTGGGGCCAAGCGCACTTCAAATAGACGTGAGCTATTGATGCTGGCTGGTACGATTGAATGCACAACTGCGCTGCTGGATTGTTGGTTTAGCAAGACTTCGAGCTGGCTGTTGATCTGGATTAGATCGATCATCTGCGCTGCGATATAGACTTGGATTTCATTACTGTTTAGGTCGACAAAACGTACCACGGTATCGCCTGTCTTTAGCCATTCACCTATTTGAACCGTGCGTTCTGTTACTACACCGTCGTAGGGTGCAATGATCTTGGAGCGTTTAATACGTTCTTCAATTTGCATTAAACGGGCTTGAGCAGCACGCATATCACTTTGTGCGATCTGCAAGGAGGTCTGTGTTTGATCTAGTTGGTCGCGTGCCACACTGTTCGATTTGAGTAGCGCTTGATAACGCCGCACCTGTTTTTTAAATAGTGCGACACTGGCTTGCTCACTGGCGACGGTGGCTAGCTCTTCTTCTCTTTGTTGTTGTAAGAAGACGTCATCCAGGGTGGCAATGGCTTGGCCTTTTTTCAGCGCAGTGCCGACTTCAACAATAGCGGTTAGGCGACCTTCAATTTCGGCGGCTATGCGAATGTCATTCTTGCTCAGGCTGATACCGGTATAAAGTACGGTAGGCGCTAATTGACGGATCTCGGCGGTATCGACAACCACTGGCTTGCTGCGACCCGCGGCGAAGCTGAGATTGCTACAAATTAGGAGCGCGCTAACAAGCGTCGTGAGAATGGTCTTCATGGTAATCAACGGTTAGTTCCTTCGACCTGAACAATATCATACAACCGACTTTGTCTTATATAACAAGATGGCTCAGGAGGGGCCTAAACCCAGTGCTCGTACTGTCGCACTAAGGCAGGAATTTTAGGCCTATGAGTTAATCTTCACTGAGTGCACCAGAACAACTACTGCCCTGACCCGCAGTGCAGCCATAACAGTGTTGTCCAATCATAATTTCGGCATTATCTAGACTGTTTTCTAATAGCGTAGATAGATGCTTTTTCGATTGATCGGGGTTTTCTAGGGGCATCTCTAGCATCTGATTGAAGTCGCAGTCATATAAGTAGCCCTGCCAATCAACACTGATGGTGTCACGGCACATGACGTTGTCGATATTATCGATTTGGTGGGCATTTTTTAGCGTATCTAGATAACTATGAAAGTTACCCTTAGCTGCCAAGGTGCTGCCAAAACGCTTGATAGGCATGTTGGTGATGACAAATAACTGATTGAATTTTATAGAAAATCTTTCATCTAGCTGGGTTTTGTAATCCAGTTCTAGGGCCGCTTGTGGTGGCGGTAATACGGCACCAATGGGGTTATACACTAGATGCAGGCGACGCTCGTTGTCGATGGCATAACCTAGGCTATTGAGTAGTTTAAGTGCCTCGATACTCTTGCTAAAAACACCTTTGCCACGCTGTAGGTCAACATTCAGCTCTGAGTAGCAGGGCAATGAGGCAACCACCTCTACCTGTTGCTCGGCTAGAAATTCAGCAAGACCTGCTTCTTCTGGCTCAAATAGCACGGTGAGATTGCAGCGATCACGCACATTCAGCCCAGCCTGTCGGGCATGACGCACTAAGGCGCGAAATTGTGGGTGTAGCTCGGGTGCACCACCGGTTAGATCTAATAGTTTAAAGCGGCCGGAGGCGATCACCTTAAATAAGATCGCCATATTCTCATCATCCATCATCTCGGTACGTGTGGGGCCGGCGTCGACGTGGCAGTGAACACAGCTTTGATTACAGCGATAACCCAGATTGACCTGCAAAGTATCACTGGATTGTCTGCGGATTTGGGGGAAATCGCTGGGGAATAATAGGGGTTTAGTTTCGCGCATAAGTTACGTTACTAGATCACTAGCCTAAGCGCCATGCTTGATAGCGTTGTAGTAATTGTTTGGCTCGGTCGCTAAAGCGTTCGCGTCGCCATTTTCCAGCAACAAAGCGATTGATTTCACTGCGACTTGGGTAGAGGTGGATGCTTTGTAGAATCTTGTTCAAACCTAGGCCGTGGGTTCTAGCGAGGACAAATTCATGGATCAGTTCGCTGGCACCTTCTGACACTATCTGTACACCTAGTATCTTGTCGCTGTTAACTGGTGTTAAGACCTTAATAAAGCCTGAATCGTGCTCATCGGTGATGGCACGATCAATCTCATCCATATCAAAGCGCGTAACCTTATAATCGATTTTTTGTTGTTTGGCGGCTTCTTCATTCAGGCCTAAGGAGGCTATCTCTGGATCGGTAAAGATCGCCAGCGGTACGTGATCTAGGCTGCAGCGAAAGCGCTTAAACGGGGTGAAGCTGGCGTTGGCTGCAGCGTACCAGCCTTGATGTGCAGCGACATGGGTGTAATTAAGTGGGCTGGTGACATCACCACAGGCATAGACATTATTAAACCGTGTCTGCATATAGTCGTTGCTGATGAGGCGTCCCTGTTTGCTAGTTTCTAGGGTGAGGGCTTCGAGGCCATTCAGGTTGGCATGTCGCCCTATTGCTACCAGTAGGTGACTGAAATCAATCTGCAGGCTGCTGCCATGTTGTTCACCAACAAGGCATGAGCCTGTATCCGTTGTTTCACAACGTAGGCTCTTAAAGCCTGGGAATAGTTTCACACCATCGGCGACTAAGGACTGTTCCACGACTGCCGCAAGTTCGGGGTCTTCACAATTCAAGATATGCTCGGATGGAAAGACCATGCTGACCTCTGCACCTAGGCGCTGAAAGGCCTGCGCCAGTTCACAGCCTATCGGGCCAGCACCGATGATTAATAGCTGTTGTGGTAACTCTTGTAATGACCAAATGTTGTCGCTGGTGTAATAGCTGATATCGCTGATGCCAGGTAAATCTAATGTGTTGGGGCGTGCGCCGGTGGCGATGGTGATATTGCGGGTATTGAGTACCTTGCCATTGACCTCAACCTGCCAGGGTGAAATGACCTTGGCCCGACCATGGATACAATCGACACCTAATTCACGGTAGCGCTGACGTGAATCTTTCGGTGCGATGCGTGCGATCTTACGCATGATACGCTGCCTAACATCACTAAATTGTAGCTGGTAGTCAACCTGAGCCACGCCATAGTGCTGCGCTTGATTCAAGCTATGTACGTATTTCGCACTGCGTAAGATCGATTTTGACGGTACACAGCCAGTATTTAAGCAATCACCACCCATGTCGGAGGCTTCAATTAAGGCGACCTTGGCCTGTAGCGTGGCACTGCTGTAAGCGGCGACTAGGCCACCGGCACCACCACCGATGACGATGTTGTGATAGTCAAACTGCTTGGGTCGTTGAAAACCTCGGTAGGCCCTACGCTGGCGCAGGATCTGCATGAATTTGTTGGCGGCTAGCGGGAATAGGCCTAGTAATAAGAAACTAAAGATTAGCTTCAGCGAGAGAATATCCTGAGCTGATTGGATGCTAGCCAGCTGCACACCGGCATTCACATAGACCATGGTCGCTGGCAGCATACTGAGCTGACTGACCCAATAATAAGTGCCTAGGCGTATTGGCGTCATTGCGGTTACGACATTGACTAGCCCAAAGGGAAACAGTGGCACCATGCGTAAGAAGAACAGATATAAGGCACCTTCTTCTTCAACCTTTTGATTAATCTTTTTTAAGGTCTCGGCATAGCGTGTTTGGATCCAGTCACGGGCGATATAACGAGCGATCAAGAAGGCTAGACTAGCGCCAATAGTGGAGGCGAAGGAGACAATAAACAGGCCTTTGCTAAAGCCAAATATGGCACCTGCAGCTAGCGTCATGATGGTCGCCATCGGTAGGGAGAACGCCGTCACGATGACATAGAATGCAAAAAAGAGGCTAGCAAAGTGCACAGGCTGGTCGTGAAATGCCTGCGCCAGTTCACTTTGCCGATCTTGCAGACCAGCGAGACTCCAATCAATGCCGGATGCTGAGAGTAAAATGAAGGTAAAGCAAGAGATAGCTGCAATCAGTAAAAGAGCTTTCTTCATCATAGGCTTCCACGGGGTCAGAGGTATCGGATGAGGCTTGTTTTGTATCAGGCTTTAAATCACCGCAATGCTTACATCCACGTGAACTAGGATGTATGATTTTGCCTTTATTATCCAGTCATGCAGTGAGTCATATGCGTTTAATTAGTTATCATTTCCAAGGAAAAGTTCAGCTTGCAGTTGAACTGGGTCAAAAAGTATTTTTACCGCTACTAGATAGCCGCTGGGATCAGGGGATTGATTCTATGTTGGCGTTGATCGATGCTGGTGATGCTGCGTTGGCACAGTTGAAAATACTAGCTGCTGAGCCTGAAGCCGCCAGTCTATGTGCATTTGCCCCAGAACAGCTTAGCTCACCGATCCCACGACCACGACAAAACGTGATGTGCCTAGGCCTAAATTACAAGGATCATGTGGCGGAAACTAATACGGATCCAACACAGGAGGTCAAATTACCACGCTCACCGATTGTCTTTACTAAGGCGGCCAATAGTATGAATGGGCCTTATAGTGATATCGCAATTGATACAGCTATCTCAGCGAAGATGGACTGGGAGTCTGAGCTGGCGGTGATTATTGGTAAGGGTGGCATCGGTATTAGAGAAGAAGATGCGATGCAGCATGTCTTTGGTTACAGTGTATTGAATGATGTCACTGCCAGAGATCGCCAAAAATGGCATAAACAGTTTTTTATCGGTAAGAGTTATGCTGGTTGTTGCCCGATGGGGCCGGCTATTGTGACTGCCGATGAGATTGCTGATCCACATGACTTGGCTATTCGTAGTTGGGTTAATGGTGATCTCAAACAAGAATCGAATACCTGTCACCAAATCTTCAGTATCGCGAATGTTATTGCAGTTTTGTCACAGGGTATGCAGTTAGAAGCAGGTGATATCATTGCTACCGGGACGCCAGAGGGTGTTGGCTATGCCCGTACACCGCCAGAGTATTTAATGCCTGGTGACGTGGTTGAATGCGAAGTAGAAGGGATTGGCAAGATCGCAAACCGCATAACGCAAAGAACGTAAGTTCGGCCATGATCAGCTGATAAATGGCTGAGGGGTGTTTGCTATGAACGCTAGTCAATCGTTTCAATTTCGAGGTGAAGCGGCTGAGTATTTCCGCATTTGGATTGTGAATCTCTTCCTCTCCATTGTTACTTTGGGGATTTACTCGGCCTGGGCCAAGGTGCGTAATAAGCAGTATTTTTACGGTAATACGATGGTTGCCGGTAGTGCCTTTGAATACAGTGCAGACCCGATCATGATCTTGAAGGGTCGGTTGTTGGTGGTGGCTATACTGTCGTTGTTTTCTCTTTTTACTGTCTATTACCCACTGCTAGATCTTATTTATTACCCATTATTTTTTCTCATTCTGCCGTGGTTAGTATTGCGTGGTCTGATGTTTAATGCGCGCTATTCTAGTTATCGTAATCTGCATTTTGCTTTTGTTAGCGGCTTGGGTAGGACCTATGCCGTAGTGCTTGGTCTAGGCTTGATAACACCCATGTTAATTATACTGGCCTCGTATTCTCTACTGGGGCCGGTGCTCGATGTTGGTCAGGGTGCAGGATCAAGGAGTTGGGTGGTGTTTATTTTAGGCGCCACGTTGCTTTCACTGTTTATCTGGTGGGTCTTGTCTAGCTATTATTTACAGCACTATTACGTCAATCATTCTCACTATGGTCGTTTGTCATTTGCGATGATGGCTTCTCTGAAACAGTTCTTTATATTTTTTAGTATTGCTGCGCTAGGATTCTCGATCGCATTGATACTATTTCTATCGTTTAAATTTAGTGTTGATGCAGGTGATTTTGTAATAGATCTTGAGCTGACTTATACGTTAATAGTTGTTTCCATTATGTTGCTTTATCTACGCGCCTATCTGAAGGTGCGGGTGTTTAATCAAGTGTGGGGTATGACGCGTTTAATGGATGCCGCTGATCAACCGCCAACGCAGCTTATGAGTTTTCACACAGAGCTTAAGGTGAATCCACTCTTCTTTGTTTATCTGACCAATATCATCGCCTCATCAATCAGTTTAGGTTTGCTTATCCCATGGGCTAGGGTGCGTTTAGCGCGTTATCAAATTAATCGGATGACACTGTTAATGCATGGTGATCTCGATCGTATTATCACCGATGAGAAAATGAAGGTGGGTAGCTTCGGTGGTGAGATGGGCGATCTCTTGGATATCGATATCGGCTTATGATGAAGACTTCAGTCAATTATTTTGATGGCCATTCTGCATTAAGTGTCGAGGCCGAACTGCGGCTACAAGAAAATGGTGAATGCCAATTACTGTCGGATGATTTGCAGTATGATTTTGTTTGGGCCGAGGCTAAGTTAAGCCCAGCATTAGCTAAGACCGCACGCAGTTTAAAGCTACCTAATGGTGCCAAATGTGAGATCTCTGATCTTGCAGTATTAGCACGGATGGAGGCACAGCAAGATGCTAAACAAAAAAGCAGAGGCTTGCTCTATTGGGTAAATTTGATGGAGTCGCGTTGGCATTTTGTGCTGATAACAGCGGTGCTTGTGATTGTCTTTGCCTTCAGTATGGTCACTTACGGTTTGCCTACCTTGTCGAAGGGTGTAGCGCTTGCGTTACCATTGTCTATCGATCAGCAGTTGTCAGAAGGTGCCAGTAGTTTGCTCGAGAGTAAATTGCTTAAGCCTAGTGAGATCCCACTAGAACGTCAGCAGGTGATAGCGACTGAATTTACACGGATTATTAATCAGCTGGATGATGGGCATAGCTTTAGTCTGATTTTTCGTAAGGGCTTGGGTGCGAATGCCTTTGCCTTTCCCTCTGGCATCATTCTTGTCACTGATGGTTTGGTGAATTTAGCGCAGACCGATGCCGAGGTCGTTAGTGTGTTGTTGCATGAGATGGGCCATGTGGTGAATCGCCATGGACTGCGTCTGTTATTACAGGGTTCGGCATTGACCCTATTGATAACAGTAGTCACTGGAGACTTTAGTGCTAGCACTGGTTTTATTGCGGCGCTGCCAGTCATGTTATTAGAGCAGGGCTACTCGAGAGATCTTGAGCGTGAGGCAGATGACTTCAGTCTAAACTATATGCAAGCCCAAGGTTTAAGTACGCAGGCATTTGCCGATATTCTGCAACGCATTAGTGGTGATGATCAAAATTCAGTTTGGCAATACGCGTCTAGCCACCCAACCACAGCTGAGCGAATCCGTCGATTCCAACAGACAACACCATGAGTTCAGTTTCTCTGCGCGTACGCTTTCTGCATCGATGGTCTAGCCCGGCCGGTTATCGTGAGGTCTTGCAAATCGCCTTGCCAATGATTTTAAGCACTGGGGCTTGGGGCTTTTTATTGTTTTTTGATCGGATGTTCTTGGCCTGGTATTCGCCCGAGGCGGTGGCGGCTGCGATGCCAGCCGGTATGACTAGCTTTGCCTTGCTGGCTTTTTTTATCGGCATATCTACCTTTGTGAATACCTTTGTTGCACAGTATTTTGGTGCTGATGAATACACTGAGATTGGCGCTATTATTTGGCAGGGTGTGTATCTCAGTCTGTTGTCCTTGCTACTTATTGTGCCTATGTATTTTCTCGCTGAAGCTTTATTTGCCGCTGCTGGACATGGGGCTGCGGTGCAAGAACTTGAGGTGATTTATTTCAAGACACTGTTGTATTCAGCAGTGTTCCAAGTGATGAATAATGCACTCTCTAGTTTCTTTTCTGGGACGGGGAGAACGCTAGTGTTGATGTGGGTCAGCCTGCTGATATTAGTGATCAATTTGGTCTTAGACTACGCCTTGATATTCGGTCATTGGGGATTCCCTGAGTTGGGTATTCGTGGTGCAGCTATTGCGACTAATATTGGTATCATCGCCGGCTTTTTCACCTTCGTTTTTCTGATCACTTCTAAGGTCAACCGAGATAGGTTTCACACGCTTAAGCGCTGGCGCTTTGATGCCTCTTTGTTTCTTCGTCTGATTCGTTTTGGTCTGCCAAATGGCGTGCGTCTATTTATTGATATGTCTGCCTTTGCTGCTTTTTTATTATTGGTTGGGTTGCTTGGTACGCTTGAGTTAGTGGCGAGTAATATCGCATTTAATATTAATGCGCTGTCTTTTTTGCCGATGGTCGGCATGATGGTTGCGGTATCGGTATTGGTTGGTCAGCGCTTAGGTCAAGGTGAGCCAGAGCTGGCCGAGCGCTCAGTCTGGTCTGCTATTCATATATCATTTGTATTTTTTACGATTCTGGGTACAGCCTATATTTTAATACCCGAATTTTTTATTTGGCCTTTCACGCAACAGGGAGGCTTGGATGGGCTCAATGGTAGCCATGAGCTGGTGGTTTTTCTGTTACGCTTTATTGCCTTCTTTGGACTCTTTGATGCGATGTTTTTGGTCTTGTTGGGTGCGCTAGAAGGAGCTGGAGATACTCGTTTTATTATGCGCAGTAGTTTTCTGATGTCGTTTTTATTATTGATTCTACCCTGTTACTTTTATGTCCAGAGTGGGGCTGCAACAGTGACTCTGTTGTGGCTGATTATCACAATCAATATTGTTGCATGTTGTGCATTATATTATTGGCGCTTTCGTGCAGCCGGTTGGAAAAAGCTGCGAGTGATTAACGATTCAAAAGCGCCATGAATTGCAGTGATGAGTTATCAGCACGACTATTAGTTGAGTATGAAGGGTCGCATGCGACTGCTGATAGTTTTAACGTAACCCTTGTCTTCGCGTGTGATGAGTAAGACCGCTAAATTATTTTCTTCAGCATAGGCGTAGGCCTGTTGTGGGCCCAGAACCAGTAGTGCAGTAGCCCATGCATCGGCCACTGTAGTTGACTCATGTAGCACCGTGACCGAGGCCAAGTTATGTTGAACCGGGTAGCCTGTGCGAGGGTCGATGGTGTGTGAATAGCTCTGACCTTCATGCTCAAAGTAATTGCGGTAGTCACCGGAAGTGGCAACGCCTAAATTATTTAAGCCGATGACAGCTTCCACACTACGGCCTGCATGCATTGGTGTTTCTATACCTATACGCCAGGCAGCACCATGTTCAGCAATACCCTTGGCTTTGATTTCCCCACCAATCTCAACCATGTAATTTTTAACGCCAAAATTATCTAAGAGCATGGCCAGTTGGTCGACGCCATAGCCCTTGGCGATTGCCGATAAATCGACATAGACATTTTCTGCTGGCTTGAAAATACTAAGCGGCTGTTGTCGGGTTTGAATGCGATCCCAGCCCAAGGTCAGTCTTGCAATGCGCACCTCAGTTGCACTAGGAAAGGCAAACCCTTCTAGCTTGGCACCAAAGCCCCATAGATTTACCAGCGGCCCAACAGTGATATCAAAGGCACCTTTGCTGGCTTGGCTGACGCTGTAGGCACGATCTAAAACGTAGATCAGTTCGGCATCGGCAGCGAACCAACCACTATGGTCCTGCGCATTGAACAGGCTGAGTTGTGAGTCTGGGATATAGGTCGACATCAATTGGTTGATCTCGGCGAGTCTTTGTTCTGCGGCTAGACGTACAGTTTTTATTTTTAGTGTGCTGGCCTGCCCATGCCACTGCATGGTGTAGCTGGTGCCCATGGTTTCACCACTGACTTGTGGGCCATGGTTTTCTTTACCGCAGGCGCTGAGTAATAGCAGCAGGCCAAGTGCTGCAGTTAGCGCAAAGTGATTTCGAAATGAGGGCTTGCTAGGGGGCATCTTGTTTGGGCTCGGCGGTTAATACGTTGGAGCCAAAAGCATACAAGAGTTGGTCTGGATTTTATATCGTTGGGAGGTGTACCACAGGCCTAAGAGGGTCTGTGGTACGGATGTTGCTGTTGAGTGACTTAGATTTTTCCGTCTAGGCCCATCTGGTAGTACTTATGCGTGATCTTTTCTTGGTTCTCAAGTAACCAGTCGATATCTGGCTCATTGTTCATGGCCTTGTGGATCGCGTTAGACATTGCCTTGCGATGAATATCGAACAAGACTTTGTGATCTAGGTCATCGGCTGTGGCAACCATTGGGTTTAGCCAAACCGAAACGATAATACCTAGGTCGTTGGCTTTTTCTTTTGGAATGTCACCAGCACGTACGGCATCTAATACACCGTTTGCGATTGCAGCTTGCACAGTACCCATGAGGATATTGGTGTAACGCTCATCTTTAACCGTGACCTTAGAGACCATCAAGGTCGCAGGACGCACTTGGATGTCGGTATTCAGGATAGCCAATACGCGGCTATGACCCTTAACTTGATCGCCAAGTAGGGTAGCAAAAGCAGTTCCAACTGGACCGTCTAGCTCACCGATAATAACTTCTGGCTCAGCCGCGGTGCCTGCAGGGCCTCCAGCAACTAGAGATTCACCGACTCGCATTACAATTCTTTCTGACATGATGATATTTCTCCTGATCAGTCTTGGGTAACATAAAACATAGGGGGTAACTTTGGCGGCTATTCTACATGATCAGCTTGCCAGAACAATTTAAGGCGACACATTTATATGGCAATTTTGAGCCACTATTTAATGTAATAATGGGTAGAGCATCTGTAGCAGTGACTTCATCGATAGTTAAGAATGACTAAAATATTAAGTATCTTCAGACACGCCGAGGCTGAGTGTAATCCTCGCTTTAATGATCATCTGCGACCTTTGAGCCTCAGCGGTGTGGCCGATGCTGGGCTTATGGCGGAGCATTTAACTGGCGTGGTGGCGCCGGTGGATATGGTTTTTTGTAGCGATGCAGAGCGTACGCTGGAGACCTTGCGGATCCTGAATCAGACGCTATCGGTTAGTGCGGAACACATTATCTCTGATCCCAATCTGTATCTTGCGAGTTCAACTGACCTGATTGCCCGTGTTGAGGCCTTATCTAGTGAGTGGCAGCATGTCGCCCTAGTTGGACATAATCCAGGATTAACCACCTTGTGTAATTTTTATACTGGCGATGAACTCTGTGATTTGCCGACCTGTAGCCATTATTGTGTCGGTTTTGAAGTCGATGATTGGCGTGCTACCAGTCGTTCGATGGGTGTATTACTGAATTTTACCGTACCGCAGCAACTCAAGCCTTAAATCAGTGAAATGCTTGAGTTGCAGGCGGTGTTGCGGTTACCAGTAATTTTCGGTGCTGATGCTGCCTGGGGTGCGTCTCAGGTTTTTGGTCAAGCCACGCTCTTGTAGCAGTTCACGCGTATCTTTCACCATGTCTGGATTACCGCAGAGCATAATCTGCGACTTGCCTTCTTCGACCTTAATTCCAGCACGTTTTTCTAGTGAACCATTCTTAAATCCAGCTGGGATACGTCCCGGTAGGCTGAAGTCGGTCTTTTCACGGCTGACGAAGGGGACATAGCAGAATTGATCAGGGTGTTTTGCACTGAGCTCATCAATGAGCTCGCGATAAGCCAGTTCAGCGGCATTTCTTACAGCATGCACCAACACCAGTTTGTTGAAGCGTGTCCAAGCTTGATCGGTTTTTAGGATCGACAAGAACGGTCCAATGCCGGTGCCGGTAGACAACATCCAAAGGTCTTCGCTTTCAGGGATTTCATCTAGGATCAGGAAACCATTCGGTTTTTTACCGAGGTAGACGTGATCACCGGCCTTAAGCTCGGCCAGTCGCGGGGATAGGGCGCCTTCTGCGACATTGATGGAATAAAATTCATGGAAGCCCTCATCTGGTGCGCTGACGAAGGAATAGGGGCGGCCGATGATTTCATCATCAATTTCTAAGCCTAAACGTCCAAATTGGCCGGCTTTATAAGGCTGTACATCACCTTCTACACGTAGGCTGTAGAGAGTATCGGTCCAGTGGATATTCTCGATTACCTTGCCATCAATCCAATTCGACATATTTGTTCTACCTTAGAGTGTCTCTTTTCAGTGCGTATCTTAACTAAGCCGAAGTGATTTTTGAACAATTCCCATGGGGTAGGCAGTTCATGTGCAAAACAAATACATTATGAGGCTAATTATTAGGAATGATTTCTAGCTGATGTTGTATATCGATTGGCACACATTTAGACGCCTATCTCGGAGTGTTCTATCACTTGTGATTCCGCTGAGTCGCTATCAAAATGGCTCGTGCTATGACAAAATGCGCAGGAATTTCGGTACAGCTTTACCCGCTGCGCCCTATCAGAAGAATTTATTGGCGCGTCGAGTTTCGACGGCAATAATTATAAGGCCCGCTCATTGTAAGCAGGGCTAACTTAACAACGAAATGAAAGAGACAGCTATGGCCTCAACTTTTAAGGGACTACCAATCGCCCTCAACCTGCCGCAGTTCGAAAACCACGAGAAGCAAGAAGGAAAGTACACCACCTGTTATATGTGTGCTTGTCGTTGTGGTATCAAAGTAACTGTCGAAGATAACGAAGTACGATTTATCCAGGGTAACAAGAACCATCCAGTGAATAAGGGTGTGCTCTGTGCCAAGGGTAATGCAGGCATTATGAAGCAAAAATCGCCGGCTAAATTACAGCAGCCGATGATGCGTAAGAAAGGCAGCGAGCGTGGTACCGGTGAGTTTGAGCCAGTATCATGGGATGTCGCGCTAGATTATTTATCAGAGCGTTTAGAAAAGATCCGTAACACCGATCCTAAGAAGCTCGCATTCTTTACTGGTCGTGACCAGATGCAGGCTTTAAGTGGTCTTTGGGCACAACAATACGGCACCATTAACTGGGCGGCCCATGGTGGTTTCTGCTCGGTCAATATGGCGGCAGCAGGACTCTACTCGATTGGTCATGCATTCTGGGAGTTTGGTGATCCTGATTGGGATAACACTAAATACTTCATGCTTTGGGGCGTGGCCGAAGATCATGCATCCAACCCAATTAAAATTGGTTTAGAAAAGATTAAGCGCCGTGGCGCTAAGTTTGTCTCGATTAACCCAGTCCGTACGGGTTATCAGGCGATTGCTGATGAATGGGTGCCTATTAAGCCGGGTACTGATGCGATTCTCGCGCTGTCGATGATTCACGTTTTGATGAAGAATGATTTATTCGATTGGGAATACTTGATTCGATACACCAATTCACCTTACTTGGTTTACAACACACCAGGCGAAAGCACGGATGGTTTGATCTGTCGCGATGCTGAAGGCAATCCACAGTCTTGGGATCTTGAGAAAGAAGCCTTAGTGGATGGTAGTTTGCCGGAGATTAAGCCTGCTCTATTTGGTGAATACACTTCAGCCGACGGTAAGGCGCTGAAGACAGTATTTACACTATTAGCAGAACGCTACTTAGATGATCAGTACTCACCAGCAGAAGCCAGCAAAATATGTGGTGTTGCAGCTGATGATATCGAACGCATGGCCTTAGAAATGGCGCATGTTGCGTTTGAAGAAACGATTGAGATTAATTGTGAATGGACTGACTGGGCCGGTCGTAAGCACGACAAGTTCATTGGTCGTCCTGTGTCTATGCACGCGATGCGTGGTATTTCAGCGCATTCCAATGGCTTCCAAGCCTGTCGTGCGATTCACTTACTACAAATTATGTTGGGTTCAGTGGATGTTCCAGGTGGTCACTTGGCCAAGCCTCCATTCCCGAAACATATTGTGCCACCGATCAAGCCGGCCAAGCCGACTTCGCCGGGGCAGCCACTTAACTCACCACCTTTAGGTTTCCCAACCTGTCCTGAAGATTTGGTTATCGATGATGATGGTAAGCCATTGCGAATCGATAAGGCCTATTCATGGGATGCACCGATCGCTAACCATGGCTTGATGCATATGGTGATTACCAATGCGGTCAAAGGCGATCCCTACCCGATTGATACCCTGATCATCTTTATGGCGAACATGAGTTGGAACTCAACCATGAACACCAGCTCAGTGCGCGATATGCTGACCGAGAAAGATGAGAGCGGTGAAAAAGATGAGAATGGTGACTATAAATACAAGCTACCGTTCTTAGTCGTCGCCGATGCCTTCCATTCTGAAATGACAGCCTTTGCTGACTTGATCCTTCCAGATACAACGTACTTAGAGCGATACGATACGATTTCGATTCTCGATCGTCCGATCTCTGAGCCTCACGCTGTTTGTGATGCGATTCGTGCGCCAGTGATTGAGCCTGATCGTGATGTACGACCATGGCAGGAAGTGTTGGTTGATTTAGCGACTCGTCTGAAGTTCCCAGCCTTTACGAAGGAAGATGGTAGACCGAAATATGAAGGCTATAACGATTTCGTTATTAATTATGAGAAGGCGCCAGGTCTTGGCTTCCTCGCCGGTTGGCGTGGTGAAGACGGTAGCAAATCATTGCGTGGTGAGCCGAATCAAAACCAATGGCAAGACTATATCGATAACGAATGTTTCTTTGAGCATAAGTTACCGAAGGAGCATCACTACTACCGCTTCGCTAATAAAGGGTATTTAGAGTTTGCCAAAGAGTCTGGCTTTATTGGTTCATCTAAGCCGATTATTATGGAGCTGTACTCTGAGTCCTTGCAGAAGTTCCGTCTTGCAGGTCAGGGTTTATATGATGGTCCTCAACCAAAGAATGATTACGATAAGCATCGCATGGTGACTTATTTTGATCCGCTACCGGATTACTATGAGCCGTTAGAGCAGCAAGCGACTTCATCGACTGAATATCCGTTCTTTGCGATTACCCAGCGTCCAATGATGATGTATCACTCATGGGATTCGCAGAATGCCTGGTTACGTCAGATTTTGGCTCAAAACTATATGTACATGAACCGTAAGAAAGCGGAAGAAATGGGCATTGTTGATCTGTCATGGATCTGGGTTGAGTCTGAAAATGGCAAGATTCGCGTTCAAGTAAAATTGATGGAAGGTGTTGAGAGCAACACCATCTGGACGTGGAACGCGATTGGTAAACAACGAGGTGCTTGGGGATTAGATCCTACGGCGAATGAGTCGAATGATGGCTTCTTGCTGAACCATTTGATCAGTGAGCATCTACCGTCTAAGTCGGCCGATCGTGCAGTCACCAACTCTGATCCAATTACGGGGCAAGCAGCTTGGTATGATTTGCAAGTGAAGATCTATCCAGCGGCAGCAGGCGAAACAGGTACATGGCCTACTTTCGATACGATTAAGCCGATGCCAGGTGCAGAAAAGCCGGTGTCTAAGCTTCAATATCAAACACATAAAGCAGTTGGACTGCATCGTTCGATGCGCGACATTCTGACTCGCGGCAAGACTAAAAGGGATGATTCATGAAATTAGGATTAGTTGTCGATCTAGACACTTGTGTCGGCTGTAATGCCTGTGCAGTTGCGTGTAAGCAGTGGAATACTTCGGGTACCACTGGGCCGTTAACTGATTTGGAACCTTACGGCAAAGACCCAACGGGTGTTTGGTTTAACCGTATTCGTAACTATGAGCTGGGCGACTACCCAGATAACAAGACTGTGCATTTCCCAATGTCTTGTATGCATTGCGAAGATGCGGCTTGTGTCACGGTATGTCCTACAGGCGCTTCTTATAAGCGTGAAGAAGACGGTATCGTTTTAGTCGATCAAGATAAATGTATGGGTTGTAACCTCTGTGCATGGGCCTGTCCTTATGGCGCACGTGAGCTTGATCCTGAAGAAGGCGTGATGAAGAAGTGCACCCTTTGTGTCGATCGTATTTATGACGAAGCCTTGCCAGAAGATGAGCGTCAACCAGCCTGTGTTATGACCTGTCCTGCACATGCACGATTCTTTGGTGACTTTGATGATCCAAACTCAGAAGTTTCTAGACTCTCTCGTGAGCGTGGTGGTGAACATTTAATGCCAGAGCTTGGTTACAAGCCGGTGAATACTTATCTACCACCGCGTAATAAGCCAAATATTCCAACTTACAAAAACGAAACTAATCCAATTGAAAAAGTGAAAGATTGGGTTAACCGTTTAGTTGCACGATAAAAAGGAATCCAGATGCATCCAGCATTCTCAGTTATATTTTTTACGGTCACCTCAGGTGCCGGCTATGGTTTGATCGCAATCACTGCAATTTACAGTGCTTTTGATTTCTCCCAGCCTATGACAGGTGCGCAAACATTGATGTTATCAGCGGTTGCCTTAGCCTTGATTACCAGCGGCCTGATTTCTTCTACTTTTCACTTGGCGAATCCAAAGAATGCATGGCGTGCGTTTAGTCGTGTGCGTACTTCGTGGTTGGCGCGTGAGGGGTTATTAGCGATCTTGTTCTACCCAATCGTTATGCTTTATGTCTACTTAGTGTGGCGTGGTGTTGATGCGAGTTCCTCAACAGCGATGACCGCCTTGGCATTGATTACCGGTGTGTGGGCGATTGTAACGGTGTTCTCAACGGGCATGATTTACGCTTCATTGAAGACAATTCGACAATGGAATAATGCATTGACCCCAGTGAACTACATCAGCCTAGGCTTAATGCTAGGCGGCTTGTTGTTCTCATGGTTGTTGTCTTTGTCTGGCAATGTGTCGGCTAACCTGACTATGGTTGCAAGCTACATGGTTGTGATTGCAGCGACGATTAAGATCGTTTATTTCTTTTGGATCGGAACGCCAGCAGGCCCAACTATTAATACGGCAACCTCGTTTACTGCACGGACAGTAAGATTGTTAGATGTAGGTCATACCGCAGGCACCTTCTTAACCGATGAGTTTGGTTATCAAGTGGCGCGTGATCGTCTCGTTGCATTACGTTGGATTGCGATGATCTTAGGCTTTGCGCTGCCATCATTGATCGTTTGGTTCGGTCTGGGTGAGGGCGACAATACCTTAATGCTAGGCGCCGCTGTGATTAGTGCCTTTGCTGGTGTTGCGGTTGAGCGATGGTTGTTCTTTGCCGAAGCTCGCCATGTGGTGAATCTATACCACGGTGCGCAACAGTGCTAACAAGGTGGTAATCAATCCTTGTTAGAACCTAAAAGGCGAGTCAATGACTCGCCTTTTTTGTGTCTATCTACTTTTTATCTGGGTGCTAGTTTAGGGCGAGCCAAATCTCATCGTCCTGGATCGTAACCGCATAGGTCTGTAGGGCTTCGTCCGCAGGGTCTTCCGACGGCTCACCATCAACGACACTAAACCAGCTGCCATGTAAGGTGCATTTGACCTTGTCACCACGTAGACAGCCTAAGGCTAGAGAAGAGTCTTCGTGGGTGCAGGTGTCATCCACTGCATAGATGGTGCCTTCGACATTGGCTAATAAGATCGGGGCTCGGCCGGGCATGCAAATCTTCTTTGTCGTTCCCGGTGTGACTTCAGCCAATTTGGCTGCAAATGTGTTTTTGTTTTCCATAGCGTTACTTTAAAAAATACAGCAAAACACTTCAATAACTCTTAGGGAGGGCATATTTCTGCTCTCAGCCTTGTCGTTGTCGGGGATGTCTTGCTAGAGAAGGGCGTTTATATCATTCGGTAGTATTTCCAAGCAGCAAAGGGGATGGTTAAATAGCTCGCTTCATTACTCAGGTTTTAGATTATGCCTTACTTTGTATTTCACCTCGTACGCGATGGCCGTATGCGTTTAGACGAGATTAATCTCGTGGATCAGTTTGATGCCTATAAAGAGGCCAAACAATTTGCTCGTGCGCAACGTGAGCTCGATACCGGTAAAGAAATTAAAATCATGTTCGAAGAAGATGCATCGATGGCCGAGAGTAAGCTGGCAGAACAACGTGATGCACCTATTCTGAGGGAATGGGAAAAATAACTTAGGTATGGACGAGACCCACTATCGCTCAACCTATGCTGAGATCAACCCGATTAAATGTGCCTTTGAAAAGGCAATTAATTCGCGTGTCTGTAATTGTTCGAAGTCATCCCGTTTTAACCTCGCTGATCGTGAAGGAGTGGCTTGTGAATCTGCCGCCAGTCATGCCCTGTGTCAGGAGCTATTAGAGCTACTGCGAGAAAAGGCACGCTTTGCCTTACAGCAAACCCAAGTCGATGGGCCGTTACCACATAATGCTGAAATTAAGATTCAGTGTGGTGGCGTGAAGGGCTTAATCGAGCTGCTCAAGGGATTGCATCCTGATCAGACAAATGCGGCAGAAGACGATGTCTATGCCGTGATCCAGCAGGCACTAGGCGACTTTGAACGCCTTAATGCCCTGCCTTTCAGTCAAATCATGCAACAAGTCACAGCCTATCAAGGGCGCAAGCGGCGCGGGGCTAAATAGCCTGCCCGGTGATTAACCTTTATTGCTGTTGTACTGCTGGCTAAACATGGCCCAGATGGCGAGAAAGAATGCCGCAATCACCGGACCTAAGACAAAACCCGAAATGCCGATCATGGCAATGCCACCCAGGGTGCTGAGTAGGATTAAGTAGTCTGGCATCTGTGTGTCGCGTCCAACCAGGATAGGGCGTAAGACATTGTCGACCATGCCAATCACGAAGACCCCAACCAGAATCAAAATAATGGCCGCAGTCATTTGTTCATTTGCCAATAGGTAGATAGCTGCTGGCAGCCAAATCAGGGCCGCACCCACGGCAGGCAGTACCGATAAGATGGTCATTACTGCAGCCCAGAACAAGGCCGATTGAATCCCTAATAATGCAAAGCTGATACCACCAATAGCACCCTGTATACCGCCAACCACTAGGGTGCCTTTAATCGTAGCGCGTGATACTGCAGCAAATTTGTTGAGCAATAAACGCTCGTTATGATCACCTAGAGGTAAGGTTTCAACTAACTTATTGAGCAAGGTATCGCCGTCACGGATACAGAAAAATAAGAGATACAGCATTAAGAAAAATAACAGGGTGAATTGCAGTGCATCCTGACCAAAACTGAGCAGATAAGCGCCTAAGGCTTGGCTGAGTTGCATTGCGCTGTTACTGATCTTGGTTTCTAGATCGGCTAACGAGAGATCGCCGTACTGAAGTAACTGTTCTAATGCAGGCAGGCTGCTTTGTAGCCATTGAATGCCGTGCGCTAGATTGATATCACCAGCAGTAATCGCCTGATATAGACCAACACCCTCTTTGGCTACCGCAATACTTAGAAATAGGGCCGGCGCAATGGCGCAGATCAGAATAATGAACACACTGAGCAGCGCCGTGCTGTTCTGACGCTGATTGCCTAGATGGTGCTGTAAGAAGTGATGTAAGCCACGAAACAGGACTGCCAGCGTGATGGCCCATAACAAAGGTTGGAAAAAAGGCGCGAGTAGACCGGCAAAGGCTGCAGTTGCGGCAGCTAGCAGGATGAAAAAGAAGGTATTTTGGATCACGACATTCCCTGTTTTGTTTAAGACCGCACTGAAAAAAGGCCGATTCTTGGCTTAAGTTGTTATTTTAGCGCTAGTTTTTAGGAAAAAGGGGATTTGTACAAGGACTCTTTAGGTTTACCTTGAATAAGCACTTGCTTATATTAGAAAATTCTACTATTCTAATCTCATCAAATTTAAACCTTATCTAAAATTTAATTAGGAGAACGCAAATGACACGTTTTACTTCATTCTTTGATAAAGGCATCTCTGTGATGTGTGCTGAAACAGCTATATTTGTTTCAGGTCTGATTGCTTTATTCGCTATTGCGATTGCCTTGTTTTAAACCGCTTTTCATATCTACCTCCACGTAGACTTTTACGCCGACATCTCTTGTCGGCGTTTTTTTTGCCTGAAATTTAGTTGTATCGTCTAGTGGCTGGGTTATGCGTGTCGTGTGACAGGCCAGATTATAGCGAGATTAAAATACTGAAGAGCTTAGTTCGTTAACCGCTGAAAGCATCTCTGGGTCATCACTAAGGGCTTGAGATATTGAGCTCCTACAAGCCGTTACTGGGTTAATGCCAGTAGCGATTAATTTTCCAGCATGTACCAATAGACGGGTACTAGCGCCTTCATCTAAACCACTGCCTTTCAAGTTGCGCGTCATCTGTGCAAACTTCACCAGCTGTTTAGCGGTTACATTATCAATCCCGGTCTCGGTTTCAATAATCTTTTGCTCAGTGGCGGCATCTGGATAATCAAACTCTAAGGCAACGAACCGTTGTCGAGTACTTTGCTTTAGGTCTTTTAAGACGCTTTGATAGCCAGGGTTATAAGAGATCGCCATACAGAAGTCTTCTGGTGCCTCTAATAATTCGCCCAGCTTCTCGATGGGTAATACACGGCGATCATCACACAGGGGGTGAATGACGACAGTGGTATCTTTTCGTGCCTCAACAATCTCATCTAAATAACAAATGCTGCCGGTACGGACGGCACGTGCGAGTGGGCCATCGACCCAAACGGTTTCGCCACCGGTCACTAGATAGCGGCCGACCAAGTCAGAGGCGGTTAAGTCATCATGACAGGAGACGGTAATCAGCGGTCTTTGCAGACGCCAGCCGATGTATTCCATGAAGCGTGTCTTACCACAGCCGGTAGGCCCTTTCAGTAAAACAGGGAGTTTGTTTTTATAGGCGGCCTCAAAGACTTCAATCTCGTCAGCGACTGGCTCGTAATAAGGCTCGTCAGTAACAAAATATTCTTCGGGCTTATAGCTTTTTGCAATGTTCTTGGCATCCATTTCGGTATTCACGCTGATATTCATGTGCCAGCCAGCTTACCCGTATATAAGGCCCGTGCAAGTTTAGGTGTGCACGGACGATATACAGGTTTTTTCTACAGGATGCTAAGGGGCAGACTAAGTCTGTAGGTAGATAGTGTCACCATCAAGAGTCACGTCACCACTCTTCTTTAGATCTTGGATGGTGCGACTAACCGATTCTCTCGAGCAGCCTATAAGACTGGCAAGTTCACGATGCGTAGCAAAGTTAGCCACTTTTTTGCCAGCCACTTCTTGTGCGTTGCTGCGTAAAGCCCAAAGCACACGCTGATGGATGCTGCCCAATGCGATCTCTTTCAGGTGCTGTGAGATGTTCGCAATCTCTGAGGAGAGCCGTGTGGCAATACAGTCCATGAAGTCAGGGTGATCTGCATAAAACTGGCTGAAGTCAGCATGCTGGATAGTGAGGATGTTGCAGGGTTCTTTGGTGATCACGCTGGCGAACTGTTTGCCATCATTTAACCAAGCGGTCTCACCAAAGGATTCACCTTGGCTTAACTTATATAGTGTGACTTCCTTGCCTTGCTGGTTTTCTTTAAAGACCCTGACAGTCCCTTTTAGGATGAAGTAGACCGACTGTAAGATGTCGCCATCCATACAGATGATGGTGTTTTTACGTAGCGCTCGAATACTGCTGCGCTTGGCTAGTGGTTGTAAGCATTCAACACTATAGCGTTTAAAACATTGAGTGCGTTGTAGGTCAAAGGTTAGGAGATCTATAGTTATAGTATTTTTAGTCTGGGTTAGCTCCTTGTCCCGGTCACCCTGGACTGTTGTAAAAAAGACACAACTCGATATGAGCTCGAAAGATGATAATCCTTAAACACCCTTCACCCTTTCTTCGTCAGAAATGGGCACAGCCCTTATGTGACAATAATTACGAAAGTGTATCATTATAATACACTGAATATAAATTAAAATAACTATTAAATAGCCTATCTCTACTGATTGGGAAGAAATTTTTTCACTTTCAGCGGTTTAGATAGGGAAGTTAACTTATGTATCGAGTTCTTCTCTGTTGCAAAAATACAACATTACTAAATAAACGAGAGGAAACTCAATGAAACAACTAGTTAAAGCTTCTGCTCTAGCGCTAAGCCTAGTGGCTGCATCTGCAGCACACGCAGGTGGTGTTGCTGGTGGCAATGCAAACTCAAACTGGACAATCTATGGCTGGCAGAACTGGTCTTTAGAGTCTGTTGATAATGGTGCACGTGATACAACTCGCATTAACAACAACGCTGCAAACATCGGCTTCTCAGCTGCTGTTGACACTGGCATGATGGTCGGTGGCGAAGCAATGATGGTTAATTTCCGTTGTGAGCAGTTCACTTACCACAACCGTTACAATGGCTACACTAACTGGTGTAACCGTAACTCAAAGATCTCTTTAAGCGGTTCTTTCGGTGAAATCA
>Ga0233444_10000102_pt1 | contig 109896 bp, 108 predicted proteins | sample SI_124_October20_6_FD_182792 | JGI IMG/M metagenome (GOLD analysis project Ga0233444, IMG submission 182792) | Seawater microbial communities from Saanich Inlet, British Columbia, Canada - SI_124_October2016_10_MG | ecosystem: Environmental > Aquatic > Marine > Inlet | place: Canada: British...
TTCAAAGATCGTTCGCTAAGACTATTACTCTCTTAGCGGGTGCAAATATAAAGCGCTTTTTCTCCACCCACAACACTAGTGAGTGAAATTATTTAAAGTTTTTTTGCTATCTAGATAAGTCGAGAACATAGTCTCTAATTACTAGGAACTTACAAGTTAAAAAGATCAGATAAAACAAAGAATTATTTCAAAAGGAGCCTAGAAGAACAAAATTACTTACTGCTTTTCCTTCCAGACAGAATAAAGAGCATTCAAATTATAATCAATAGCGGCAGGTTGTTCAATCAAGTATTGATCAGCGAAAGCACGTTGCAAAATGTCTTCGATGAGATAATCTTCTAACACCCCTTCTGGATTGTATTGATCTTTTAAAGAAAGGCTAAATAAAGAAGCTGTGGTTTGATAGACAAAAGCTTTCCACCCTGTGCGTAATTCTTTCACCAGATCAAAGGTGGTCGAACCAGTTTGTCGGTGAACTAATTTGACTAAGATTCGCCCTTGAGATTTGGACAACTTTTTGAGTTCTTCTTCAAATTCTTCATAAATGAATTTCTCTAGGCGTTTTAAGTATTTCTTTTTACCTTTTTTAAATTTTATTTCGCTTAAACGATTGTTGAGTACCGTGAGTCGATCTGCGGCTAATTTTGCATAAGGATACACCCTAAAGACTCTTCTTCTTAGTAAAATGTAACGTTTAAGTTCTTCCCTCGTTTTAAAACGCAAGGGCTGGAAAACCACCACTTCTTTTAAGGCTATCCCATACTGTGGAATACTATCTCCTTCTATCAATAATAAGTCCCCTTCTTTAGTTTGCTGGGCAAAAGCAGTCGAAAGTAGAACGAAAAAGAAAAGAAAAAAAATATTTTTTTTCATGCGGCAAAGTTATAAAGATAAACCGATTTTTGCCGTTCATAATTAAATAGATAATCTTAAATTAGCCTTTGTAATAAAAATGACTATGCAGGTACTTAATGACAAATCAATTCAATTTTTAGAAGAATATCTCAACAATGCCGCCCCAACAGGGTATGAATCCAGTGGGCAGAAAATATGGATGGACTACCTTCGCCCCTATGTAGATACCTTTATCACAGACACCTATGGAACAGCTGTAGGAGTGATCAATCCAGAGGCTTCATTTAAGGTGGTAATTGAAGGCCACTCGGACGAGATTTCGTGGTATGTAAACTACATCAGTGATGACGGATTAATCTATGTGATCCGCAATGGCGGAAGTGACCACCAAATCGCTCCATCTAAATGGGTAAATATTCACACTAAAAAAGGGATTGTCAAAGGGGTTTTTGGATGGCCAGCCATTCATACTAGAAAATCTGGGAAAGAAGAAACCCCTAAACTCGATAATATCTTTATCGATGTAGGGGCAAAAGATAAAAAAGTTCTAGAAGAGCTAGGTGTGCATGTAGGCTGTGTGATCACTTACCCTGATCAATTTCACATCCTCAACGACAACAAATTTGTTTGTCGTGCCATCGATAACCGTGCTGGTGGATTTATGATTGCAGAAGTTGCCCGTTTATTAAAAGAGAATCAAAAGGAATTACCTTTTGGTCTATATATCACCAATTCTGTACAAGAGGAAGTAGGTTTACGCGGAGCGGAAATGATCACCCAAACCATTCAACCCGATCTGGCCATCGTGACAGATGTTTGCCATGACACCACCACTCCTATGATTAACAAAAAGGAACAAGGGCACACAAAGATTGGGGACGGCCCAGTGGTTTCTTACGCACCAGCAGTACATAATAAGCTTCGTGAAAGAATACTCGAAACGGCTGAAGCCAATGAGATTCCATTTCAGCGCCTAGCCTCTTCTCGCTTTACAGGAACAGATACAGATGCCTTTGCTTACAGTAATGGTGGGGTTGCTTCCGCTTTAATTTCTCTACCCTTACGTTATATGCATACTACGGTAGAAATGGTACAAAAAGAAGATGTTGAAAATGTGATTCGTTTGATTTATGAAACGCTTTTAACTATTAAACCAGAGGATTCTTTCAATTATTTTGATTAATCCTTGGTTATAATCATTAAAAAATCCTGAAGTTTCATTCAAGGTTTTTTTATGTTCGATTTCCTAAGAGTATTTAGCGATCAAAGCCTTATTAATATTCTTTACCGTTGCAGGGCCTTCGTATACAAAGCCAGTATAGAGTTGTACTAAGGCAGCTCCCGCTTCAAGTTTTTCGATGGCGTCTTGCGGTTTATGGATTCCTCCTACTCCAATGATGGGGAAAGCATTTTTACTCTTTTGTACTAAAAAGCGAATGACTTCTGTACTGCGGTGTGTTAAAGGTCTACCACTTAATCCGCCCATTTCATCTTTATAAGAAGATTGAAGGCCTTCTCTACTTAATGTGGTATTCGTGGCGATTACTCCGTCGATTTTAATGCTTGTTACTATGTCTATAATATCCAGTAATTGATCATCACTCAAATCTGGAGCAATTTTGAGTAATATGGGCTTTGGCTTGACCTTTTGATCATTTATTCCTTTAAGGGTAGAGAGCAAATGTGTTAGTGGTTCTTTTTCTTGTAGTGCTCTTAGATTAGGGGTGTTGGGAGAACTCACATTGACCACAAAATAATCGACATAATCAAAGAGGGCTTCAAAACAGTAGATATAATCGTTGACCGCTTCTTCATTAGGCGTCACTTTATTCTTACCAATATTTCCCCCTACAAGGACATGGGTATTTTTCTTTAGTCGTTTTACCGCGTCATCAACGCCTTGGTTATTAAAGCCCATACGGTTGATGATGGCTTCGTCTTCTATGAGACGAAAGAGTCTTTTCTTGGGGTTACCTGCTTGTCCTTTTGGTGTAAGCGTACCAATTTCAATAAAACCAAATCCAAAATTAGACAACTGCATATACAAAACGGCATTCTTATCAAAACCTGCAGCAAGTCCGACTGGATTGGGGAATTTTAAACCAAAAACTTCGCGTTCTAAGCTGGGGTGCTTAACTTGATATAAGCTTCTTATTAGAGCGGGTACTCCTGGAATCACAGAGAGTAACTTGATCATAAAGAACGAAAAGTAATGTGCTTTTTCTGGATCAAAGAGAAACAAGAGGGGCTTAATAAGTCTGTGGTACATCGAATTGTTTTTACAAAAATAAAAAAACCAACCCGCAAGCGAGTTGGTTTTAAAAAAGTTTTGAAATCAAAATAGCTTACTTTTTTTCTTTTGGATTGAGTTTTTTACTCAACTCTAGTGAAATAGCAGTGCGCTCCATTTTGATTTTTCCGGCCAATGTTTCGACCACACAAGTGTCGTCTTTATCATTCAACTCTGCAATTTTACCATGCATCCCACTTTTAGTGATTACGCGATCGCCTTTCTTTAAGGCGGTCATGAAATTGCGCTCTTTTTTTTGTCTACGCTGTTGTGGTAGTATGATGAAAAACATAAACACCACTAACATTAAGAGTAAAAAGGGAAGTTGATCCATTGATTAGTTTTGTAGACGAGCTGCAGCAGCTGCGTCGCGTTGTTGTTGTCTAACCGGGTCTACTTGAACCATTGCTCTGATCTGAATCATTTCACGACCAGTATCTGTATTGGCAGAAATAGTTACTGTTTTTTGCTGTAAGTTAGGCTTGTTACTTGAGTCAAAACTCACACGGATTTGTCCCGTTGCACCAGGAGCAATCGGTGAATTTTTAGGATACTCAGGTACAGTACATCCACAGCTACCACGAGCATCAGAAATAACTAGATCTGATTTCCCAGTGTTAGTAAATGTAAATAATGTTTCAACGCGTTGACCCTCTTGAATATTTCCAAAGTCGTGCATGGTTTTATCAAAAGTCATTACCGGTGAGTTAGAAACTGCTTTTGCAGAAGAAGCCTCGACTGCAGTTGCAGGAGCATCTTTTTTTTCTGTGTTTCCTCCGCAAGCAGTAAAGGTTAATGCAATTGAAGCGAGTGTTAAAGTGAAATATTTCTTCATAGTATTAATTATTTTTTTCCAAGCCAAATATAACGAAAATTATTCCAATAAGCCTCGACCTTCTTTGTTCAAACGGTCATTTTTAACATACTCTTTAACAAGACTATCCAGAACCCCGTTAATAAATTGATTACTCTTTGGAGTAGAGTATTCTTTGGCAAGTTCTAAGTACTCGTTAATGGTGACTTTTGGTGGAATATCTGGAAAGTAAATCAACTCTGCAATTGCAATTTTGATTAACAATCCGTCCAGGGTTGCAATACGATCTTTATCCCAATTAGGGGTTTTCCCGTCAAATTCTTTCTGCAGAGCTTCTTCGTTTGCGATAACCTGCTCATAAAGTGATTTTCCAAAACCTATGTCTTCTATCCGCTCTGCTAAATCCGGAAAAATAAGAGATGACATGTCTTCTTCACGCAGTTTACGTAATTGTTTAAGAATAAAAGTATTGACCACGGGAAGATCATCTACCCACTGCATATTTAAATCTTCGATATAACGATAGAGGCGATCATCTGGCGCGATAATCTCTTTAAATAGTTTTATGAAAAATTTTTGCTGTTCTTTAAAATTTGGTCTATCTAATTCCTTGAAAGCAAGGTAGATTTCACTTGATACTATGGTTTCAAAAAGTTGACGTACATAATCAAATTCAAGCTCCCAAATATTGAGCTTATTCTGTTCTATTTTTTTATTTAAAAATGGATGTTTCGCAATAAGGACTAAGGGAGATAAATGAATGATCGTTGCATAATCCTCATTGAGTGGAGCATCTCCTCTGCGTTGTTTGTTTTGGATTTTATCTTGCTCTAAGGCGTGTTCCCACAAGGCTTTAAAAAGATAGAGCAGTGTGGTGTGCAACAACAACATGTCTTGACAACTCTTATCGATGGTATTTGTTCCATCTTTTAACGAAAGGAGGTTACCGTTATAGTGAGCATAAACGGCTTGCATTACTTTTACGCGAATTTGGCGTCGTGTTAACATCTTCAAAGAACTTTATAGTGTAAAAATAATAGTTTATGCTGGAAAAAGTCGCTTTTATTTTTTCTTTTATAAGCAGATTTCCCTTAATCAAATGTTTACCTTTGAAGCGCAATTATGAAAGAGTTACAATATTTAAATAAATACCTTTACACTTATCGTAAAAAATTATTGATTGGTGTTTTTATTACCATTATAGCGAGAATATTTTCATTATTTACGCCACGTTTAGTAGGTAACTCAATGACAGCCATTGAACAGTTTTTAAAACAGTCAAACCAAGATAGTGCTATTTTAGGTAAAACCCTATTGTTTAATATTGCACTAATTATCACGGCCTCCCTTGTTTCAGGTTTCTTCACTTTTTTGATGCGTCAAACCATTATCAATGTTTCTCGCTATATAGAATACGACTTAAAAAATGAAGTCTATCAACATTATCAAGTCCTTTGTAATACCTTTTATAAAAGGAATAGAACAGGAGACTTAATGAGTCGAATTAGTGAAGACGTGAGTAAAGTGAGAATGTATTTTGGCCCAGCATTGATGTATAGCATCAATACAATCTCACTTTTTTTCATTGTGATAAGTTATATGATGAGTATCGCCCCCAGCTTGACCCTCTACACGCTCCTTCCCTTACCGGTATTATCAATCACTATTTACCAGCTAAGTAAGGCCATAAATATTCGAAGTTCAGCTGTTCAAGAGACTTTAGCAAAATTATCTTCTTTTACTCAAGAAGCTTTTAGTGGGATTGGGATCATCAAATCCTATAACTTACAAGCTTTGATTGAAAATAGCTTTGCAACTCTATCGCTAGAGAGTAAAAATCAAAATGTTGCCTTAGCGAAAGTTCAGGCTTGGTTTTTCCCACTTATGATATTGTTGATTGGCTTCAGTAATTTGCTGGTCATATATGTTGGGGGAAAACAATACATCGCTGGAAAGATTGAAATTGGGGTATTAGCAGAGTTTATTATCTATGTCACCATGCTAACCTGGCCCGTAGCTACTGTAGGATGGGTAACTTCTATTGTACAACAAGCAGAAGCCTCTCAAAAAAGAATCAATGCTTTTTTACAGCAAAAGTCAAGTATCGAAAATGGATTTTCTACAAAAAAAATAACTCAAGCGCAGTTAAGCTTTGAAAATGTCTCTTTTACTTATCCAGATACTGGAATCAAAGCTTTAAAAAATATTTCTTTTGAACTGAAAGAAGGAGTAACTTTAGGAATTGTAGGTAAAACAGGTTCTGGTAAATCAACTTTGTTAGAACTAATCACCAGGTTGTATGATCCCACCAAAGGGAAAGTAATTATTGATAATCAAAATGCTAATGCTTATACGTTAAACAATTTACGAGAAGCCATTGGGTATGTCCCTCAAAATCCCTTCTTATTCTCAGAAAGTATTGAAGACAACATCCGTTTTGGTAAAAAAGATGCTTCCATTGAAGAAATTGTTGAAGCTGCTAAAAATGCTGCAGTACACAATAATATCAAAGACTTTAAAGAAGGATATAAAACCCTATTAGGCGAACGTGGAGTCACCCTTTCTGGTGGACAAATTCAAAGAGTCTCCATTGCTAGAGCTTTGATTAAAGATCCCATGATTCTTTTATTTGACGACTGCTTATCTGCTGTAGATGCAGATACAGAAGAGAAAATCCTCGAACATCTGAATAGGGTTAGCCAGGATAAAACTACTTGTATTGTAAGTCATCGTGTTTCTTCTATTAAAAATGCAGATAAAATTATTGTCTTAAAAGAAGGGGAAATAATACAACAAGGAACCCACAATGAATTACTTAAAATAGCAGGACATTATCGCGAACTAGCAGAAAAACAAAGTGCACAAATAACCCAATAATTTGTTTTGTTTAATTTTTTTATGCAAATTTACATAGAATTGACTAAAATAGGTGAACAAAATCATTGCACTAAGACTTAATTAAACTAAAATGGATTCATCCCAAGAGGAAATAAACTCAAAAGTACTTCGAGCTGGAAGACGTACTTACTTTTTTGATGTAAGGGAAACAAAAGCGAGTGACTATTATCTCACTATTACAGAAAGTAAGAAGTTCACTAACGAAGATGGAAGTTATTACTACAAAAAGCACAAAATATACCTCTACAAAGAGGATTTCAAAGAATTTAAAGATATTCTAGGAGAAATGATGGACTTTATCATTCAAGAACGCGGGGATGAAGTCATAAGTGAACGTCACCAAAAAAACTATACCGGTGAAGAGAAAAACGGGTTTGCTACAACCCAAGTATCTGAAAAATTCACCGATTTAGACTTTGATGATATCTAAATCATTCAAAAATAAAAGTTCAACCGTTTCTTAATGAAACGGTTTTTTTTTAAATTGAATTTGAAAAAAAATTCATGAAAAAAATATACATCCTTTTATTTTTAGCACTAAGCACCTTTGTAGCTAAAGCACAAACTAATCTCAACTATTATTTACCCACCAACCAAAACTACAATCCAAACATCCCTACCCCAACAGAAATTTTAGGATATGAAGTGGGAAAATGGCATGTAAGTCATGATAAACTCTCTGAGTATATGCGAACTCTCGCTGCTGCTTCAGACAGGATACAAATTGAAAATAGAGGGAGAACCTATGAAGATCGACCGCTATTATTATTGACCATCACCAGTGAGGATAACCATAAAAAGCTAGATCAAATTAAAGCAGATCACTTCGCTTTAACAGAACCTGGGGGAGAAAATTTAGATACCTCAACTATGCCAGCAGTAGTCTATCAAGGCTTTTCTATTCACGGCAACGAACCCAGTGGAGCTAATGCCGGCTTGCTTGTTGCTTACCATCTAGCGGCCTCACAAAGTGATCAAGTAGCTGAACTTTTAGAGAATACGATCATTCTTTTTGATCCCAGTTTTAATCCAGATGGCTTACAGCGTTTTTCTCAATGGGCAAATACTCACAAAGCGCAAAATATTACACCAGACAGCAATGATAGAGAATACACCGAGGCATGGCCTAGAGGGAGAACTAATCACTACTGGTTTGACATGAATAGAGACTGGTTACCCGTCCAATTAAACGAATCTAAGGCACGTATCGCCAGTTTTATCGATTGGCTTCCTAACGTGCTCACAGATCACCACGAAATGGGAACTAATGAAACCTTTTTCTTTCAACCTGGGATTCAATCAAGGGTCAACCCACTTACCCCAAAGAAAAATCAAGAGCTAACCATGACCATTGGTAAATACCATGAAAAAGCTTTGAATAAAATTGGCTCTTTATACTATACCGAAGAGGATTACGACGATTTCTATTATGGAAAAGGTTCCACCTATCCAGATGTAAATGGTTCTATTGGGATCCTATTTGAACAAGCGAGCTCAAGAGGTCACGCGCAAGAAACTGCTAACGGACTACTCACTTTCTCCTTTACCATTCGAAATCAATTTACTGCAGCGCTTTCCACCCTAGAAGCTACCCATGAATTGAAAAAAGATCTTTTAGACTATCAACGTGACTTCTACAAAAGCGCTAGAGCAGAAGGAAATAAAAGCAGAGATAAGGCCATTGTTTTTGGTAATCAAAAAGATGCTTCTACCAGTTACCGTTTAGCGGAGGTTCTACTTAGACATGATATCAAAGTACACCGCTTAAATAAAAACCTTCAAAAAAATGGGAAACAATTCCCCCAGGAAAATAGCTTTATAGTTCCGCTAACACAGAAAAAACAACGTTTAGTTCAAGCTATTTTCAACGAACAAACCCAGTTTCAAGACAGTTTATTTTACGATGTTTCTGCCTGGACCCTTTCTCATTCGTTTGATGTTAATACTACAAAAGTTAGAGACCTTAGCATCGCAGGAGATCCTTTGACAAAAATTGAACGTCCAAATATCAAAACAGTAGAACAAGCCTCTTATGCCTATCTTTTTGAAGGGCACGGTTATCTTACACCTAAAGCCATTTATCAATTATTAGATGCGGGCATTCACGTTAAAGTGGGAATGCAACCATTTTCTCTAGAAGGGCGCTCTTATGACTATGGAAGCATCATGATTCCAGTGGCAAATCAAGCTGTCTCAGAAAAAGAATTATTTGCGCTTATACGAGAAGTGGCCTCAGCTGCAGAAATTAATGTACACAGTGTTAGTACAGGTTTAACGCAAGGGATAGATCTAGGTTCGAGAAACTTTGAAACCATCAAGAAACCTAAAGTCGCTTTATTAGTGGGCGATGGGGTTAGAAGTTATGATGCTGGAGAAATTTGGTATTTGATGGATACACAATATCAAATGCCAGTGACAAAACTTGATGTTAAATCTGTTCGCTACCATGATATCAGTAAATATACACATATCGTTATGCCTAGTTATAACGGCAATTTATTAAATGACCCTAAAGATAAAATTAGTCGTTGGGTTAAAAATGGTGGACATTTAATTGCCTATCGCGATGCAGTCAAATGGGCTAACAAACAGGAATTAATCAAGGAAGAGTTTAGAGAAAAAGAACTTTTTGCAGAAGATATTTCTTTTGTCAATCAAGGAAAGTTTAGAGGAGCTCAAGCCATAGGTGGGGCAATTTTCAATACGCGTATTGATCGCTCTCACCCCATTAATTTTGGAATTGAAAACAACACACTCGCACTGTTTAGAAATTCAAGAATATTCATGAATCCTGAAAAAAATAGTTTTGACAACCCTATTCAGTATACACAGGACCCACTGTTAAGTGGCTACATTTCTGAAGAACAAATAGAATTGCTAAAGGGTTCTGTTCCATTTAAAGTAAAACCTAGCGGAAGGGGATCTATTTTATTAATGACAGATAATACCAACTTTAGGGCCTTTTGGTTAGGCACACAACAATTGTATGCCAACATGATTTTTTATGCAGATTTCATGTAATTAACGAACAATCTGTCCGTTTTCCACTGTATATTGAGGAGAAAGAAGAAAAACATCATTGCCTTGCGTTGCTCCCAGCACAAGGCATTGACTGTTAAAATCAGCTATTTTCTTAACAGGAAAATTAACTACAGCCACTACTTGGCGGCCAATCATTTCTGGAATCGAATAAGTAGTTGTAATCTGAGCAGAAGATTTTAAAACTCCTAAAGGCCCAAAATCAATTGTAAGCTGGTAGGCTGGTTTTTTAGCCTTAGGAAAGGCATCAACCTCAACTACAGTCCCTACGCGAAAATCTACTTGCTCAAAATTATCGAATCCAATCAATTACTTACTTACTTTTAAAGAATATATCGTCTAAAATCCATGCAGGACCGATGAGTAAAAATTTTAAATCATCAAAAAAAGAAGGCTTTGCTCCTTCTAGCTGGTGACCATAAAACTGTCCAATCCAGGCAACTACAAAAACACCCAATGAAGCCTGCCATAAAGGCATTAATTCTGATATTTGAGCATTCCCAAAGATGCATAAGCTTAAAAAAACTAAAATTAAAACCCCCATTTTAACAGAGAGTCTTAAATAGAAGAACATAATGGGAATAAGTGATACAACAGCCCAGTTTGCAATAGCATTAGATTGAACTCCAGTCAATTCAATTAAAAGTCCATTCGGAATAGACATAAACAGTCCTACCACAGAAAATACAATTAGTGGAACACAAATAAAATGAATCACTTTGTTAGTTTTGTTTTGATGGCTTTCTGCATAAGCGTCTAACCAATTTTGCATAGTTTTCATAAGTCAAATGAATATTTACTTTCAAATTACATAATTTTAAGGAATAAAAAAAAATATGACACTCGTCGAATCAAATATGCTCCCGCTGGGGACAATCGCTCCAGACTTTTCTTTACCCAATGTTGTAGATAATAGCCTGGGGTCATTGTCTAATTTAAAAGGAGAAAAAGGTACTCTAGTAGTGTTTACTTGTAACCACTGTCCTTATGTTGTGCATTTATTAGACGCTTTTGTTGCTTTAGCAAAGAAGAATAAAAATAAGGGAGTAGCCACCATTGCCATCTCTAGCAATGATGTCGAAAATTATCCTGCAGATCATCCTGATCTTATGCGTAAGTTGGCCCAGGAAAAAAAATTTACGTTTCCTTATTTATATGACGAAGCTCAAAACGTCGCTAAAGCTTATGATGCAGCTTGCACCCCAGATTTCTATCTGCTAAATGCAAAGCATGCCTTAGTCTACCGCGGTCGATTTGATGCTTCCAGACCAGGAGATGATACACCTATCACTGGAGAAAATTTACAAAATGCAATTGATGCGATGCTAAAAAAAGGCCCCATACCTGAGAATCAATATCCTAGTATGGGGTGCAATATAAAATGGAAAATAGGGAATGAACCTGCTGGTTTCTCTATTTAAAATCGACTAATTCTACTTCGAACTTTAGCGTTTCATTAGGAGAAATTACCCCTCCCGCTCCTGCTGCGCCATAGGCTAAATCGGATGGGATAATTAAGGTGGCTTTTGCTCCTTTGTTTAACAAAGCGATACCTTCATCCCAGCCAGGGATAACTTGCCCAACGCCAAGGCTAAATTCGATGGGTTGATTGCGTTTGAAGGAAGAATCAAAAACGGTTCCATCGAGTAATTCTCCTTTATAATGAACTTTTACACTATTTCCTTTTGCAGGCTGTTCTCCCTCTCCAGCTTTATCCACATGATAAAATAAACCACTATTTGTTTGAGTAAACCCTTTGGTTATGCTAGCAAGTGCTTCTGCTTGAGTCGCTTTAGCTGCTTCAATTTTAGCTAACTTATCTGCTTCAAATGCTCCAAAAGCTGCAGTAGCATCAAAAGCTTCGGCTGCTGCCCCAACACGGATAATCTCGAGGGCATCAATTTTATCTCCCTGTGCAATACTATCCACAATATCTTGTCCTTCAACCACATAACCAAATACTGAGTGCTTGTCATCTAACCAAGGTGTCGCTGTATGGGTAATAAAAAATTGACTTCCATTAGTTCCAGGACCCGCATTTGCCATAGAAAGTACACCAGGTTTATCATGGCGCAATTCTGGATGAAACTCATCGTCGAATTGATAGCCTGGTCCACCCATACCTGATCCTTGTGGGCAGCCCCCTTGAATCATAAAGTCTGGAATTACTCGGTGAAAATTAAGTCCGTTGTAATAAGGCTCTCCTGCTACCTTTTCATCATTCTTTTTACTTCCTTCTGCTAAACCAACAAAGTTCGCAACTGTTCCTGGCGTTTTGTCAAAGCTTAGAGTTAAAATAATTTCTCCCCTAGGAGTAGTGAATTTAGCATATAGTCCATCTTTCATAGTGCGTATTTTTTAGACGGCAAATATAAGGGAATAAGGTGGAATTAATTTGCTACCTCGTTGGTGAATTTAATTCGGTAGAGTCGAATTTCTTCTTCTTCATAGTCTCCTTCGAATTCTTCAATGGCTTCTGCTATGGTATCGTTTTCTGCTTCCATAAAATATTCATGCAACTCTTCTTGCTGATCTTCATCTAAGATTTCGTCTATCCAATAATCAATATTAAGCTTAGTCCCTGCAAAAACAATGGTTTCCATCTCGTGAATAAATTCTGACATATTCATCCCTTTGGCAGAAGCGATATCTTCTAAAGGCAATTTTCTATCCACACTTTGAATCATATAAAGCTTTAACCCAGAATTTGCGCCGGTACTTTTCACCACAAGTTCGTCTGGTCGAGAAATATTATGCTCTTCAACATACTGCTTGATCATATTGATGAACTTTAGTCCATATTTCTTAGCTTTCCCCTCTCCTACACCATGGATATTAATCATTTCCTCAACCGTTATAGGATATTTAAGGGTCATGTCGTTAATAGAGTTTTCTTGAAAAACGGTATAAGGCGGAATCTCGTATTTATCTGCAATGTCTTTACGCAGCTTTAACAATAGATTTTTTAAAGGGACATCGTTAACGGTATCACGCGCTATGGTGACCGCAGGTTTTGATTTATCCGTATAAGCGTGATCTTCTGTCATTAAAAAAGAAGTAGCATCTGTTTGAAAAGCACGACCAGAATCAGTTCTTGTGATAATCCCATAGGTTTCGATATCTTTCTTTAAATAGCCAGCAACATTCGCTTGACGAATAAGGGCCATCCAGTAGGCTTCATTCTTATGCTCTCCTTGACCGAAAATAGGTAATTGTGCCGTGTGGTGGCTATTGATAATCGCGTTTTGTTGCCCAACAATTGTTTTCACGATCTCTTTTGCTTTAAACTGCTCTCTTGTTTGCTCAATTGTATTGAGTAGTAATAGTAGTTCTTCTTTTGCTTCTACTTTTGTTTTTGGGAAACGCACATTGTCGTCCATCTTGTTAGGGTCTCCTTTTTCTGAATCAAAAGATTCACCAAAATAATGCAAAATGAATTTCCTTCTCGAAATAGATGTTTCTGCATAAGCGACCATTTCATTTAAAAGGGCCATTCCAATTTCTTGTTCTGCAACCGGTTTACCAGACATAAACTTTTCAAGCTTCTCAATGTCTTTATAAGCATAGAAAGCTAAACAATAACCTTCTCCCCCGTCTCTCCCAGCTCTTCCAGTTTCTTGGTAATAACTTTCTATACTTTTAGGGATGTCATGGTGAATAACAAAGCGAACATCTGGTTTATCAATTCCCATTCCAAAGGCAATGGTAGCAACAACAACATTGCATTCTTCTTTTAAAAAGGCATCTTGATTATTTGCTCTTGTCTTGGCGTCTAAACCGGCGTGATAAGGTATAGCATCAATATCATTTACCTGAAGTATTTGAGCCAGTTCTTCTACTTTCTTTCTTGATAAACAGTAAATAATTCCAGATTTCCCTTTGTGTTCTTTAATGAATTTAATGATTTCAATTTCTACTTTTGCTGTTTTAGATCGTACCTCATAATAAAGGTTTGGTCGATTAAAAGAAGATTTAAAGATTTTTGCATCTGTGATTTGTAAATTCTTCATAATATCATCTTGCACCTTTGGCGTGGCAGTAGCTGTTAAAGCAATTACAGGTAGATTTTGATCTATCTGCTGAAGCATATAACGCAAGTTGCGGTAGTCTGGTCTAAAGTCATGGCCCCATTCAGAGATACAATGAGCCTCATCAATTGCCAAAAAAGAAATTTTTGATTCTTTTAAAAAATGTAAGGTTTCTTTTTTTGATAAAGATTCTGGCGCGACAAATAACAACTTAGTAATTCCGTCGCGTATATCCTTTTTAACTTTTTCTGTAGCGGTTTTTGTAAGAGAAGAATTTAAAACATGTGCAATCCCCTCATCTTGAGAAATCCCTCTAATGGCATCAACTTGATTTTTCATCAAGGCGATTAAAGGAGACACCACAATAGCTGTTCCTTCTAACATCAAAGCGGGTAATTGATAACACAAAGATTTTCCCCCACCCGTGGGCATAATCACAAAGGAGTTTTTCTTTGCTAAAACATTTTGAATTACTTCTTCTTGTAAACCTTTAAAGGAGGAAAACCCAAAATTTTTTTTTAATTCTTCTGTTAATTGCGTTGAAGACATGAATGCTTTAAATCAAATACTTTAAGTTTGTACTCTAAATATAACACTTAGAAAATAATTTCTCTGAATAAACTCATTTGAATTGTTAGATAAAGATAAAATTTTAGAAGATGCTCAGGCAACGCTTTTGATTGAGGCTAAGGCTATAGAGGGTCTCCTTGAACAGCTTAACGAAGATTTCTCCCTAGCGGTAGAATTAATTCATCTCAATAAAGGCAGATTAATTGTTACTGGTATAGGAAAAAGTGCTGTCATTGCCATGAAGATTGTCGCGTCGATGAACTCTACTGGAACGCCTGCTGTGTTTATGCATGCTGCAGACGCCATTCATGGTGATCTTGGCATTGTACAGCCAGACGATATTGTTTTATGTCTCTCTAAAAGTGGAACTTCACCAGAAATAAAAGATTTAGTTCCCCACATAAAACATCGCGGTAACAAATTAATTAGCATAACCGCTAATAAAGAAGGATATTTAGCCCAAGAATCAGATTTCGTACTACTTACAGATGTAGAAAAAGAAGCATGTCCTAACAATCTAGCCCCTACCGCTTCAACAGCTGCCCAAATGGCAATGGGAGATGCTTTAACCGTTTGTCTTTTAAAACTAAAAAAATTTAATGCCAACGATTTTGCAAAGCATCATCCTGGAGGAGCATTAGGAAAAAAACTGTACCTAACCGTAGGACAAATAGCAGCAGAAAACTTGCAACCACAAGTTGGCTTAAACACCACTATTGATCAAGTTTTGGATGAAATTACTACTAAAAGATTAGGAACAACGGTAGTGTTGGACAACGAGCAAATAAAAGGTATTGTAACCGATGGAGACATTCGACGAATGCTAAAACAAAAAAGAGATATCCACAAGCTTGTGGCAAAAGATATTATGAGCCCCTCGCCTATTATACTAAAAGGAGAGGTTCTTGCTGTCAAAGCATTAAGTATTTTTGAAGAGAAGTCCATTAATCATATCATAGTAGTAAACAACCAAGGACAATACAAGGGCATTGTCCATATTTTAGATTTAATTAAAGAAGGTATTAGCGAATGACCCCAGAAAATGAAATGTCTTTTCTACAACATCTAGAAGCACTGAGGTGGCACTTAATTCGTGCCTCCTTAGCTGTTATAATTCTTGGTTTTGCGGCATTTATTGCCAAAGACTTTATTTTTGATACCCTTATTTTTGGACCAAAGAAAGCAGACTTTTTTACCTATGAATTATTCTGTAACATTTCAAAAATGATGGGACAAGGAACAAGTTTCTGTATAGACGAGCTTCCTTTTCGTATTCAAAGCCGTGCTGTATCTGGACAGTTTTCTGCCCATTTATGGACCTCTGTTACAGCAGGATTCATTATTGCTTTTCCTTACATTTTATTAGAGTTTTGGCGTTTTATACAACCGGGATTACTTCAACATGAAAAGAATAACGCTAGAGGTTTTATCGTTATTGCCTCCTTCCTTTTCTTTTTAGGAGTACTTTTTGGATATTATATTGTATCCCCTTTGTCGATCAATTTCTTAGGAAGCTATACGGTGAGTGATCAAGTATTTAATGACTTTGATTTAGATAGCTATATTAGTTTACTGAGGGCTTCTGTTCTGTCTTCTGGTTTAATTTTTGAACTTCCCATTTTGATGTATTTTTTTACCAAAATTGGTTTAGTCACTCCAGCCCTATTGAAAAATAACAGAAAGTTTGCAATCATTATTGTATTGAGTATATCTGCCATTATTACCCCTCCAGATATTGCCAGTCAAATTATAGTGACCATTCCCATCTTAATCCTATACGAAGTAAGCATCATTATTTCAAAAATTGTACATAAAAGACAACTAAAAGCATATGAGTAATCTTGTAGAAGAATTCAATGCCTATCGTTCAAAAATGAACGAAAAACTTATCGATGAAAATTCTAAAATCATTAAAAGGATTTTCAACCTAGATGCAAACGCTTATCAAGCAGGAACACTCGACACTCCTACAAAAGAATTGATGGGGCTAGTCGCTTCTGCAGTTTTGAGATGTGACGATTGTGTACGCTATCATTTAGAAGAGTGCTATAAAAACAAGGTGCCAAAATCTGCCGTAATAGAAAGTCTTGAAATTGCAACTTTAGTGGGGGGCACAATAGTAATTCCTCATCTAAGAAAAGCATTTGAATACTGGGAGGCGTTAGAACAAAACGATAATTAAGATGAAACTAAAAGCATTATCGATAGAAAAGTCTTACCGTGGTAGGAAAGTCGTCAGTGGGATTTCTCTTGAAGTGAATCAAGGAGAAATAGTTGGTCTCTTAGGACCTAATGGTGCAGGAAAAACAACTTCATTCTATATGATTGTTGGACTTGTTAAGCCTAACGGTGGAAACATCTATCTCGATGAGACAGAAATCACTTCTTATCCCATGTATCAAAGGGCACAGAATGGAATTGGATATCTCGCTCAAGAAGCTTCCGTCTTTAGAAAGCTTAGTGTAGAAGATAATATCCTTAGTGTTTTACAACTCACCTCGCTTAGTAAGGAAGAACAAATTCAAAAGATGGAAGATCTTTTAGAAGAATTTGGTTTGAATCACATTAGAAAAAATAGGGGAGATTTACTTTCTGGTGGTGAACGTAGGCGAACAGAAATTGCACGTGCATTAGCTACAGATCCTAACTTTGTCCTGCTCGATGAACCTTTTGCTGGGGTAGATCCTGTTGCAGTAGAAGATATTCAACGCATTGTAGCACACCTAAAAAATAAAAATATTGGGATTTTAATCACAGATCACAATGTGCAAGAAACCTTGGCCATCACAGACAAAACTTATTTGATGTTTGAAGGGAAGATTCTTAAAGCGGGTTCTCCAGAAGAATTAGCGCAAGATGAAATGGTGCGAAAAGTTTACCTAGGACAAAACTTCGAATTGCGTAAAAAGAAGATCAAATTTTGAAAATATATTTAATCGAACTCAATACAATATAAAGAACAATTGCTCCAGATATAGCAACTAGACCATAAAGTAAAAATAGTGCTGTAACGCCAAGAATTAATAATACAGGAAACAAAAAAGAGGGCATTCCTTCATTTGCTTTTAGAGAAAACATTTTCCAGTGGATATTCATCAAAAAGATGGAAAGAAAACAACAAATCATTAGACTCACTGGGTTCATCAAATAATCTTTAAATACTGATAGATTGGGATGCTGAAAGACAAAAGGGAGCCCCATAATCAAAATGGCATTTGCTGGCGCAGGCAAACCTTTAAAATAAGGATAAGTTTCTTCCAGTAGATTAAATTGTGCTAATCGAAATGCTGCCCCTAGCGTGACACTAAACCCTAATAAAGCCATGGGAGCAAAGGAAAGCACCATAGAAATATCTGAGGATATGTTTAGAGGATAATCAACAATCTTAACGCCAGAAAGCACAAACAATTGATACATTAATGCTCCAGGAGCAAATCCACTGGTAATCAAATCTGCCATGGAGTCTAATTGAACCCCTAGCTCGCTCTCTACATCTAAGATGCGTGCAAAAAAACCATCTAAAAAATCCGAAAAAATTCCTAACAATACAAACAACAAAGCTGCATTAAATTGATGGGTAAAAGCAAAATAAACCGCTAAACAGCCTGCCAATAAATTCATGGAAGTAAAAAAGTGCGGGATGAATTTTTTAATCATAAAAAATATTTAGTGCCAATTTACAATTTTTATACGGGGGGAATACACCTAAAGAAACTAGTTTTTTACTTTCTTTGTGTGGTCGCTTGAAATAAGTTGCTGTATGAAAAAAGAATTTGTATTATCCTTGTTTAGTGGACTACTCCTTGCCATGGCTTGGCCTACCTATGGCTTTTCATTTTTAGCCTTCTTCGGTATAACGCCATTGCTTATTCTAGTCGAATTAATCCATAAAGACGATTATAAAAGAAAAGGATGGCGGGTTTTTGGATATGGTTATTTCGCCTTTTTTATATGGAACTTTATCACGACTTGGTGGATCTATAACTCCACAGGATTTGGAGCCGCCTTTGCTATTCTGTGCAATAGTAGTTTTTATGCCATTATACTCACAATTTATCGCTGGTCTTTAACCAGACTCCCAAGAAAAACAAGCTACCTTTTTATGATATCCTTCTGGATGGCATTTGAAAAATTCCACCTTAATTGGGATTTCTCTTGGCCATGGCTCAATCTAGGGAATGTTTTTTCAGAAAGCATTTATTTGATTCAATGGTATGAATACACAGGTGTATTTGGTGGGACCCTCTGGGTACTTATTGTCAATTTTATTGGGGTAAAGTATTTGCGTAGCTACTACGAAGGGCAATCAATTAAAAGGATTATCAATAATTATATTCCACAACTTTTATGGATTGCCATTCCCATAATAATCTCAATGGTAATTTATCTTCGCACAACAGAAAGTGAAAAGACAACTAAAGTCATTGTGCTTCAACCTAATCTTGACCCCTATCAAGAAAAATATCGTTTATCAAATCCTCAATTACTTCAACTTACAAAAGATCTAACAGCAGAGAAACTCAATGACAAAGTTGACTTTTTACTAACGCCAGAAGGCTATTTTGATGAGGGCTTTGGTTTAAATTTATCTAAATATCATTTGAGTACTTTTTATCAGGAAATTAAAAATTTCACCACACAATATCCCAACTTATCCCTTGTTACTGGGGCACAAAGCTTTCTGCTCTACCCAGTATCAAAAAAATCTCCATCTGAAGCGGCAAATCAACTAAAAAATAACGCTTGGTATGACATTTATAACAGTGTTTTTCATTTTCAAAACGATTTGACAGATAATTACTATCACAAATCAAAACTTGTGGTTGGGGTCGAATACATGCCCTACAAAAAATACCTAGAACCCATTATTGGTGAGTTTTTACTTGATTTTGGTGGGACAATAGCCACAAGAGGCGTACAAAAAAATAGAACTGTTTTCGTCAATAAAAAGGGGATTAAAACCGCACCTATCGTTTGTTATGAGTCTATTTATGGCGCTTTTGTAACAGAATATGTTCGTAATGGCGCACAATTTCTCAGTATCCTAACGAATGATGCATGGTGGGGAAAAACACAAGGACACCAACAGCTCTTTAGCTATGCAAGACTTCGGGCAATTGAAAACAGAAGGGCCATCGCACGCTCTGCTAATACAGGGATTTCTGGCTTCATTAATACTAAAGGGGAAATTCAACAAAAATTAGCTTACGAGAGACAAGGTGTATTAACTGGCGTTGTTCCGCTTAATAGCCAATTAACTTTCTACAGTATTTATGGAGACTTTCTCGCACGCTGGGCAATATTTCTATTCGGATTATTATTTTTTATCGCTTTAAGTGGTCGCATAAAAGAAAAAGCTGTTTTTTAAGATATTTTAAGCTAACTCTTGAACAAATTACTGTAATTTTACACTAATGAAACAGTCCATTGTTTTGATTTTAGGACTTTTATTGGGGTACTTTCTCATTAAAAAAATGTTATTCTCTCCTCCTAAAAGGAAAAATAAGTTGGGATTTAAAAAGAGATATGAAGTGCGGAAAAAAGAAAAATTAAATGCTAGAGATGAAAGTTTACACCAGGACGGGTGATGATGGTACAACGAGTTTATTTTCAGGAAAGAGAGTACCAAAGCATGACTTGCGCATAAAGAGTTATGGAACAATTGACGAACTCAACAGCTGGGTTGGCGCAATAAGAGATCAAGCCGATCACGAAACAAGACAAGAATTAATCGTGATTCAAAACGATTTAATGACCATAGGAGCCCAATTGGCAAATGACACAGGAGATCTTCCTATCCCAAAAATTGACGAAAATAACGTCGAAGCCCTCGAAAAAAGTATTGATCGAATTACCGATGAACTACCTCCGTTGGAAAATTTTGTTATTCCAGGGGGGCATCCACAAGTTTCAAATACTCACTTGGCTCGCTGTGTTTGTAGAAGAGCAGAGCGATATATAACTGAATTAAAGGAGATTACTGAAGTTGATTCTGAAATAATTTTTTACACCAATCGCCTCTCAGATTACTTTTTCACCCTTGCTCGAAAATTTGTGCAAGACCTTGGAGTAGCAGAAATTAAATGGGAACCGAAGCGAAAATAGCGAAATTACTTGCGCAGTAGTTCTAAACATTTATTTTTGCAAAAAAAAAGTCATGTATTGGACCTTAGAATTAGCTTCTTATTTAAGTGATGCCCCTTGGCCAGCAACTAAAGACGAATTGATTGATTTTTCAATTAGAACTGGTGCTCCGCTTGAAGTGGTTGAAAATCTTCAATCCATGGAAGACGAAGGAGACGTGTACGAATCCATTGAAGAGATTTGGCCTGATTTTCCGTCAGACGATGACTATCTTTGGAACGAAGATGAATATTAAACCTCAAAATTGAAAAAGTCTCGTATAGAGGCTTTTTTTTTGACTACATTTGAGTTAATAATGCCGAAATTGAAATATGAGTTTTGTAAATAATCTCTTGAAAGTTTTTGTTGGTGATAAGACCAAGAAAGACCTTAAAACTATCCTGCCCCTCGTTGATAAAATCAAAAGCCACGAAAATGACTTTAAACAATTATCTCATGATGAGTTAAGGGCAAAAACTGCCGCGTTTAAACAAGAAATTAAAACGGCTCGTGCTGAATTTGATCAACAAATTGAACAGCACAAAGAAACCATCAATAATACAGAAGATATTGATCAAAGAGAGCAACTTTATAACAGTATTGACCAATTAGAGTCAGACGCCCTTGTAGTGATAGAAGAAGTGCTCTTAAAACTACTTCCAGAGGCTTTTGCAACGGTTAAAGAAACCGCCAAGCGATTTGTACATAACAGCTCTATGGAAGTCACAGCGACTGAGTTTGATCGACAGCTCTCTGGAGAAAAAACTTATGTCACCTTAAAAGGGGAAAAAGCGCAATGGGCCAATCACTGGGATGCTGCTGGAAAAGAGATCATCTGGGACATGATACACTATGATGTGCAGTTGATTGGAGGGATTGCTATGCACCAAGGAAAAATTGCTGAAATGCAAACAGGAGAGGGGAAAACCCTTGTAGCTACCCTTCCTGTCTATTTAAACGCATTAACAGGAAAAGGCGTTCACCTAGTAACAGTAAACGACTACCTAGCCAAACGTGACAGCGCATGGATGGCCCCTATTTTTCAATTCCACGGCCTTAGTGTTGATTGTATTGACTATCACAAACCCAATAGTGAAGAACGTCGAAAAGCCTATTTAGCAGACATTACTTATGGAACCAATAACGAATTTGGTTTCGATTATTTAAGAGACAATATGTCTCATACTCCCGAAGACCTTGTACAACGCAAACATCACTTTGCTATTGTCGATGAGGTCGACTCTGTTTTAGTCGATGATGCAAGAACGCCTTTAATTATCTCTGGCCCAATTCCAGAAGGAGATAGACACGAATTCGATGCTTTAAAACCTAAAGTAGCAGATCTCTTTACCAAACAACGCAGTATGTTGACCGCTTTGTTAGCAGAAGCGAAAAGTAAAATCAATGCTGGTGATACAGAAGACGGTGGAATTTTACTTTACAGGGTTTACCGCGGTTTGCCCAAAAATAAAGCCCTTATCAAATTCTTAAGTGAGGATGGCGTCAAACAACTCCTCCAAAAAACAGAAAATTTTTACATGCAAGACAACAATAGAGAAATGCATGTAATCGATGTCGAGCTTTATTTTGTCATTGACGAAAAAAACAACTCGGTAGAATTAACCGATAAAGGAGTAGAATACCTTTCTGAAAGCGTACAAGACAAAGGATTTTTTGTCTTGCCAGATATTGGAACAGAAATCGCTAAAATTGAAAATCAAAATCTTGCAGTTGAAGAAGAAGCTGCTCAAAAAGAAATCCTCTTTAAAGATTTTGGAATCAAAAGCGAGCGCATTCACACCATGACCCAGCTTTTTAAAGCCTATACGCTGTTTGAAAAAGATACAGAGTATGTGGTGATGGATAACAAGGTGATGATTGTCGACGAGCAAACTGGCCGTATAATGGATGGGCGTCGCTATTCTGATGGGTTGCACCAAGCCATTGAAGCCAAAGAAAACGTAAAAATCGAAGCGGCAACACAAACTTTTGCCACGGTTACTTTACAGAACTACTTCCGCATGTACCATAAACTCTCTGGTATGACCGGAACAGCGGTAACAGAAGCAGGTGAGTTTTGGGAAATTTACAAATTAGACGTAGTCGAAATCCCTACCAACCGACCCATAGCACGAAACGATCAAGATGATCTGATCTACAAAACCAAACGTGAAAAGTACAATGCTGTCATTGAAGAAGTCACTAAACTTTCTCAACAAAAAAGACCCGTATTAATTGGAACAACTTCTGTCGAAATATCTGAACTCCTCAGCAAGATGCTCAACATTCGCAAAGTCTCTCATAATGTCTTGAATGCAAAGTTGCACAAAAAAGAAGCAGATATTGTTGCAGAGGCTGGAAACCCTGGCGTAGTAACAATTGCAACAAATATGGCAGGACGTGGAACAGATATCAAACTATCTCAAGAAGTAAAAGATGCTGGTGGTTTAGCCATTGTTGGGACAGAAAGACACGATTCTCGTCGCGTAGATAGACAGTTACGCGGTCGTTCTGGACGTCAAGGTGACCCGGGTAGCTCTCAATTTTTTGTTTCACTAGAAGACAATCTGATGCGCCTTTTTGGCTCAGACAGAGTCGCTAAAGTAATGGATCGCATGGGACTGGAAGAAGGTGAAGTAATCCAGCATTCCATGATGACTAAGTCAATTGAACGCGCACAGAAAAAAGTAGAGGAAAACAACTTTGGAATTAGAAAACGCTTGTTAGAATATGACGATGTGATGAACGCACAGCGAGAAGTCATCTATAAGAGAAGAAAACACGCCCTTCAAGGAGATCGATTGAAGGTGGATATTGCCAATATGCTTTTTGAAACCTGCGAAGAAATTGTTTTAAACAATAAATCTACAAACGATTTTAAAAACTTTGAGTTTGAAATCATCAGTACGTTTTCAATTACCGCACCCGTTATCGAGAGTGAATTTGAAAATATGTCAGAAGGAGAACTAATTGACAAACTCTATCAAACCACTTTTGATTACTACAAGCAAAAAGGGGAAATCAATGCTACCCTAACCTTCCCAGTGATTAAAAATGTTTATGAACGCCCAGGAAATAAATTTGAAAAAATTGTTGTTCCATTTACAGACGGAACTAAGACACTAAATGTTGTAACTCATTTAGAGAAAGCTTACGCTTCCAAAGGAAAACAGCTCATCGAAGATTTTGAACGCAATATTACCCTTGCATTGATAGACGATGCGTGGAAAAACCACTTGCGTAAAATGGATGAGCTTAAGCAGTCTGTACAATTAGCTGTTCACGAGCAAAAAGATCCCTTACTTATCTATAAGTTTGAAGCGTTTGAATTGTTTAAAGCCATGATAGGAAATCTCAATAGAGAAGTAATTTCCTTCTTGTTAAAAGGAAGTATTCCTTCGCAAGACACTTCCATTCAAGAGGTAAAATCTATCCAAAGAAAAGACAAACTCAAGACCAGTAAAGACGATGTTTTAAATTCTGAAGAACTGGCTGAAAAGCAACGTGCGATTGGTGCTGGAGCAGGGGTACAACAGCGTCAAATAGTAGAAACCATCACAAGAGAAATGCCTAAAATTGGCCGTAATGATCGTGTGACCATCAAGAACACCCTTAATGGCGAAAATAAAACCCTAAAATTCAAGCAAGCAGAGCCACTTCTCGCAAAAGGGGAATGGGTATTTGTTGAAAAAAATTAATTCGTAACTTACATCAAAATATGTAGTTGATGGAAATGTATGCGGAAATTTTATTGATCGCCATCCCTAGCTTTTTGGTGTTGGTCTTGATTGAAATAGCCTACGGGGCTTGGAAGAAAAAACAGACTTATACTTTGATGGACACCTTGTCCAGCCTAAGTTCTGGAATGACCAATATCTTAAAAGACATCTTTGGTATTGGATTGATTATAATTTCCTACCCTTTCTTAAAAAATAGCATTGGATTGATAGAAATCGAAGAAAGTTTTTTCCTCTATTTTATCGCTTTTATTTGCATTGACTTTGCCTCCTATTGGAACCATCGCTTAAATCATTCAATCAATGTTTTTTGGAACAGGCATATTGTACATCACAGTAGTGAAGAATTTAATTTAGCTTGCGCATTGCGACAAAGTATCTCAAGCTTAATTGGATTTGGTGCATTATTTCTTCTTCCAGCAGCCTTATTAGGGATTCCACACAAAGTAATTACAATTCTTGCCCCCTTACACCTCTTTGGACAATTTTGGTATCACACTAAACATATTGGAAAGTTAGGTTGGTTAGAATACATTTTAGTGACTCCTTCTCAACATCGTGTTCATCACGCCATTAATCCAGAATATATTGATAAAAATTTATCGGCAATATTTTGTGTATGGGATCGTATTTTTGGGACATTTCAAGAAGAACTAGACGACATACCCTGTGTTTATGGCACACTTAAACCCGTTCAAACCTGGAACCCAATCTTGATTAACTTTCAACACAATTGGGGACTAGCTAAAGATGCATGGCATGCTAAGAATTGGGGAGATAAGCTAAAGCTGTGGTTCATGCCTACTGGCTGGCGCCCTACCGATGTTGCAGAGCGTTTTCCGCGCCCTATTGTAGATAATGTATACCAGCAACAAAAGTATACACCTGGCTATACACTGAAACATAAAATCATTGCTGTATTTCACTTTATAGGGTTAAACTCCTTTATCGCTTTATTTTTAATTTCTTTTGGTGATTTACATATTTCTTCACAAGTAGCTTATGGAATTTTAATAGTCACCGCAATTTTTGGGTTTACCTCAATTATGGATGGTTATAAATGGGCCTTTGTCTTTGAAATAACGCGTGCTTTATTTGGTTTATTTGTGATGATTCATCCTTTCCAAAGAAGGGTATGGGAAGTAGAATACGCCTTTGCATTTGGCACAACACTCTATTTCTTTTTATGCCTTTGTGCCACTTTATGGATGTATCAATCCTTGCCTAAACGCGTTCCGCTAACGTCTTGAAAATGACGCAAGAAAAGCCCCTAGATTTTTTACTCCTTGGCCCTGCCTTTCCTTATCGAGGTGGAATTTCAAATACCCAGCAAGCCCTAGCAGAAAGCCTTATGGCTCACGGATACACCGTTAAGCTATTCACTTTTAACCAGCTTTACCCGTCTTTTCTTTTTCCTGGAAAAACCCAATTTACAGCAATAACAAAAAATCCCTCCCTCTCAATTGAAAGAAAAATCCATGCTTATCATCCGCTACAGTGGAAAAGAATGGCTAAAATAATTAGTGAATTAGCCCCTAAAGCTGTAATCTTTCGATATTGGACCCCTTTTTTAGCTCCCTGCTGGAATGCCATTGCCAAAAGACTTAACAGCAAAATCAAAAAAGTTGGTTGGGTAGATAATTGGAAAGCTCATGAACCAAAACCATGGGATGGCTTTTTAACCCAACGCTTTGAAAAATCAATGGACAGCTTTACTACTTTATCCCTGGCGATCGCAACAGAAATTAAAGCAGAGAGTACTAAAAAAGTATGGGGAAAGATGCACCCAATTGAAGATCATCTCCCCAAAAAAATAGTCCAAAAAGAAGCGCGAAAAAAACTCCATTTTCCAGAAGAAAAAACTGCCCTGCTTTTCTTTGGCCTGATAAGGCCTTATAAAGGATTGACTCTTTTGCTCAAGGCTTTAAAACAGCATCCTAAAAAGCACTTATTTATTGTTGGGGAATGCTATATGAAGTGGGAGAAATACCAGCAACTAATAGAGGATCTTAAAATCGAAAAACAAATTACAGTAATCAATAGATTTGTCTCTCAAGAAGAGGCAGCTATTTATTTTTCGGCGGTAGATGCGACAGTACTCCCCTATACTTCTGCAACACAAAGTGGTGTTTTGGCACTTGGTTATTATTATGAAACTCCTCTTGTTGTGACCAATCATTCTGGCTTAAGTCAACCGATTAAGGAAGATAAAACGGGCGTAATTTGTCCAGCAAAAGTAGCAGAGATTCAAAAAGCAATCACAGCAGTCACAGAAACGAAAGCTAATCAAGAATTTAGACATAACTTAAATCAAACTAAACAGCGCTATTCTTGGGTAAACTACGCACAAGAATGGGCTAAATTTGTTCTGGATGAAACAACATAACATTAAACTTATTTGCAGTGATATCGACGGGACACTCTTAGATAAAAATCGTGAACTCTCTTTGAAAACAAAAGCTGTTTTTAGAGCATTAAAAGGTAACTATCCCTGTGTACTAATTTCTTCTCGTATGCCAAAGTCTTTAAGACAGCTTCAAGCAGAATTAGGCATTCATAAAGATCCTATTATTGCTTATAATGGCAGTTTGATTTTATGGGGAGATCAAACGCTTTTTAGCCAAGAAATACCTTTTTCTTTATTAGAAAAAATGATGAACTATATTGAAGGAACGACTATTCATTTAAGTCTATACCATAAAGATGAATGGGTGGTTCCTGCAGACGATTACTGGGCCAAAAGGGAAGCGCACAACACCAAAGTCGATCCTAGTATTGCTCCTTTAGAACAAACGCTGGCTAACTGGAAAAAACGTGAGATTTGTGCGCATAAGGTCATGTGCATGGGCGAAGAAGAAGAAATTGAAGTATTGTATCAACAATTGCAATTTCACCAAAATGAAATCAATGCTTACCGCTCTAAAAGCACTTATATTGAGGTAAGTCATATTGAGCAAGATAAAGCTTCGGCACTAGCGCTTTTATTAAAAGAAAAGTTTCCTCAAATCGAAATGGGTCATGTGGTCGCTTTTGGAGATAATTACAATGATGCTACTCTTTTAAAAAAAGTAGGGGTAGGAGTTGCCGTAGCGAATGCAAAAGAAGAAATTCTTAATAAAGCGAACGAAATAACAAAAGCTAATATAGAAGATGGGGTAGCCTTATTCTTGGAAAAAGAATTACTAAAATAATTGGATCTAATTACTTGCGCCCTTTAAGACTTTCTGCAATAATATTTTTGAATTTCGTCGTACTCCAGCCATGATCGCGACTCACAAAATGAACTGGGATACCAAGTTGGTCTCCTGTATAAGACTTGCCCACATAGTCGTCTCCTAAAAATCGAATATCAAAATTATTCTTTTCGATTAATGCTAATAACTCTTTTTCATAAGTATATACTAAAACTTCATCGACATAAATATTCGACATTAATTGTTCAATCCGTTCTTCTGTAGAGAGAATGGGAGCGAGTTTTTCAGGGCGTTCAATAGAGGGGTCTGTTTGCAACAAAATGGTGAAACGATCACAATTCGCTTTACACTCCTTGAACAACTGTATGTATCCAGGGTGAAGTATGTCAAAATTTCCTGCGGTAAATCCTTTTTTCATAACTAGCTTAGTTTGTAAAGTTATCTAAAATATCAATTAATTTATCTGAACAGCCCACAGTATATTTGGCAGCAGTTTGTTTATGCCCTATTTTAATTGAATGAGTACTGTTTGGGAGTTTTTCAAACATATCCTCATCTGTGATATCGTCTCCAGCAACAAATACAAAATCATATTCTTCGCTAGAAAACAAATCAAAGGCAGCGATCCCTTTGTTGATGCCAGCTGGAATTAATTCAATAATCTTATTGCCATCCATGATACTAATTTCGTTAGAGATCATGCTAGAGAGTACTGTTTTTAATTCCTCGGCTTTATTCATACCCAATTCTGGATCTGTTTTTCGGTAGTGCCACACCAAAGAATTTGTCTTTTTCTCAATCAGTGTCCCTGGGGTATTATCTGTAAACTGTTGAAGAATAGGGAGGATATGAGACATCCAATCATTATTTGTGGGATGCTTATCCACCCATGCTTCAGATTGTGCGTGTTTGATAAAATGACCGTGCTCTGCTACCAAGGTGATGTCCTTATGGGTAAATATTTTTTCTAAAAAAGACATGGGTCTTCCACTAATAATGACCAGGTGATTAGAGGCGTCTCTACACAGTTCATGGATCAATTCTAAAACTTGGTTAGTGGGCAATGCTTTATTACGCATTTTATGAAATTTCACTAACGTTCCGTCATAATCTAACAACAACAAACGCTTTTGGGCAGCTTTGTATTCCTTGACTAAACCATCTGTAATAGCCGCAGTGAGTCGAATACTTTTATGGAATTGATTGTCGATATCAATCGCAGATAATCTTTCTAAAAAGTTGTCTGACCAAAAGGTGACATTGTAGCGTCTAATGCGTTCGCGAAGTTCAATATTGCGCTCTTGTTGTTCCTCTTCTGGCATATTGATGGCATCATAAATAGATTCAGATAGACCTTTAATATCAAAGGGATTAACAGTTAAAGATTGGTGGAGCTCTTTTGATGCACCAGCTAATTCGCTTAAGATTAAAACTCCTTTATTGTCAACTTTTGTAGCGAGGTATTCTTTCGCCACTAAATTCATTCCGTCTCTTAAAGGAGTGACCATGGCGATATCTGACAAACAATAAAAGTCAATCAAGTCATCAAAATCAAAAGACCGGTAGTAATACCAAATGGGCGTCCAATTCACTGTAGCAAACTTTCCGTTGACTCTTCCAATAATTTCGTCTGTATCTCTTTTGAGCTTTTTATAATGATATACATTTGTTCTAGAGGGTACAGAAACCATGACTAATCTCACTTTTTCTTGATACTCTGGATAGTGCTCTAAAAAATGTTCAAATGATTTGATGCGATTGATTACTCCTTTTGAATAATCTAATCGATCGATGGAAAGGATAATCTTCCCTTCATTAGAAGCTTTATGACGCTCTAATTCTGTTCGGAATGGAGAGAAATCTTCGGACTTAATGGCGCGGTGATTAATAGCAGTTTTTTCAAATTTTTCAAAGTCTATGCCCATTGGGAAAGTATCTATGATAATTTCACGGTCAGCTTGTTTAACGATATTATAGTTTACTTGAAGATGAAGATGTCTTTTGACAGAACTAATAAAATGACGTTGATAATCATAGGTGTGAAAACCAATCAAATCTGCTCCCAGCATACCATTGAGTAACTCATCACGTTTGGGAAATATTCTAAATATCTCAAAAGATGGGAAGGGAATATGCAAGAAAAATCCAATGGTTACATCTTTTCTAACCGACTTGACCATCTCTGCTACAAGTAATAATTGATAGTCGTGAACCCACACCTTATCTCCAGCCTCTATTTCTTCTAAAATTGTATTAGCAAACTTTTGATTCACCGCTACATAGGACGCCCATTGTTTCTCATCAAATTCTACATATTGTTTAAAGTAATGAAACAAGGGCCAGATACATTTATTAGAAAGGCCTAAATAAAAGTCATCAATCTCATTTTCAGCTAATGGAATGGGCTTATAATTCTGCTGAATTAATTCATTAGAAAGGGCTTTGTAATCATTTTCTTCAATTTCTTCTGCACTAATTCCCGCCCAGCCAATCCATAAAGATTTGCCATTTTCGTGAACCGTCTTGAGTCCTGTTGCTAATCCTCCAGAAGTAGGGGTGAAATTCCAATGATTCTTAAGTTTTTCAATTTTTACAGGAAGTCTATTCGAAACGATGATATATTTTGACATAATTTAGTGTAGGTTGTGTAAAATAATTGTTGGTTACCTAAGGTAAAAATTAAATAAACAGATTCTTATGAGCTCAAACTTGAATTATGGAATAATAGGAAATTGTAAATCTGCCGCACTCATAAATGAGGATACTTCAATAGACTGGCTATGTCTTCCACAATTTGATTCCCCCTCTGTTTTCGCAAAAATTTTAGATCATCAAAAAGGGGGACATTTTTTGATCAAGAATCTAGCAAAATACACCATCCGACAAGCTTATCTAGAAAATACCAATATAATGCGAACAGAATTTCGCAATGAAAAAGCTGGATTTGAGGTCATTGACTTTATGCCGAGATATAAAAATGAAATTAATCTTTACTATACCCCTCCAGAAGTTATCAGGATTATTCGTCCCCTTTATGGAACACCCACCCTATCTATTGACTACTTCCCAGCTCTAGAATATGCTGCCGCTAAAACAGAGTCTTATATAAAAGAAGACTTTATTGTGAGCGTTTATGACCACGAAAATTATGACACCCTCTATTTATATTCTAATCTACCTAAACAAGATATCATAGAAGGAAATCTAATCGAACTAACTCAAGCGACTTTCTTCACCATCTCTTATAATGAAAAGCTACAAATACCTTGTCTAGATAGCTGCTTACTAGAATTTGAAAGAACAAAATTATATTGGTTAAACTGGTGTGACAAAACCCCCTCCTATAAATATTACAATGAGGTCGTTTTACGAAGTGCGATGACATTAAAGCTTCTTACCTATGACAAAACTGGGGCAATTTTAGCAGCAGCAACGACTTCTCTTCCAGAATCAATAGGAGAATTACGCAATTGGGATTACCGTTTTTGTTGGATTCGAGATTCCTCAATGGTCATTCGAGTTATCTCAAAACTAGGCCACAAAAAAATCGTCAAAGACTTTATTGACTACATCATTGATCTGATCCCTGAAACAGATGAGAAAATTCAGATCATGTATGGCATCAACAAAGAAAAGAAATTGACCGAGACGCATTTAGACCATTTGAGTGGCTATAAAAATTCTCGTCCAGTTAGAATTGGGAATGCAGCCTATAAACAAAAGCAGAACGACATCTATGGAATACTTATGGATGCCATACATATTGAGCTAGTAGAATTTCCATTACTTTTTGAAAAAAAAGAAGAATTGTGGTCCATTGTTAAAAATATCGTTTGGATTGTCAACAATAACTGGTTTTTACCCGATAAAGGGATCTGGGAAATAAGGGAAGAAGAAAAACATTTTACCTTTTCAAAAGTATTGTGCTGGGTAGCAATAGATCGTGCGATCAAAATTGCAGACTTTCTAGGAAAAAATAAAGACAAGTGGATAAGTCTTAGAGAAGAGATTAAGAATGATATTCATAAAAAAGCATGGAATCCATCTGTTGGAGCATACACACAATTTTATGGTAGTGATGCCTTAGATGCTTCGGTATTACTTATGGAACAATACGGCTTTATTGATGCACTTGACCAACGCTATATTAACACCGTTAAGGCTACAGAAAGTGAATTGACTTATGAAGGCTTACTATATCGTTATAAAAACAAAGACGACTTTGGTACGCCTACCTCTTCTTTTACAGTCTGTACTTTTTGGTTTATTAATAGCTTATATAAAATAGGTGAAGTCGATAAAGCAAAAGCCTTATTTGATCAATTATTAAGCTACAGTAACCATTTGGGCTTATTTAGCGAAGATCTAGATTTTAAAACAAAGCGTCTACTAGGTAATTTCCCACAAGCTTACTCTCACCTAGCCCTAATAGACGTAGCTATTACCTTCAATAAAACTAAGGGGTAAATGGCTTAAAAAAAAATTGAATATATTGAACTACAATTCTTATCAATGTTCAATATTAGATTTTTTTCGCTCTTAATTGTTCTCTACTCTTTTTCTGTTAGTGGACAAATCACTCGCTTTTTCGTTTCTGCACATCAAGACGACTGGCAACTCTTTATGAATCCTAATGTTTATGAAAGCATTAAAAACGAAAAAGACAAAACTGTAATTATCCACACCACAGCAGGAGAAGCAGGTGCTGGCATGGGAAATGACGCGTACTACAAAGCGCGAGAAAAAGGAAGTTTAGCTGCAGTACGCTTTCTTTCTAATACTCATACTACAGGAGCTGGTCTAGGCGCAGAAATGGAACGCACTTATATCAATTTAAACAATCATAAAATTTTGCGCTATCAATACAGAAACTGCATTGTCTATCTCTTGCGATTTCCAGATGGAAACGGACAAGGTACAGGTTATGAACTGCACCAGTTTAAAACTCTAGCAAAGTTATTTGAAGGTAGCAGTCGAAACGTTCCTACCATCGATAAAAGTACAATCTATAAAGATCGAGAAGATCTAGAAAAAACGATTAAAGCCCTTATATTCAAAGACCAAGCTGGAGGAAATACAGAAATACATCTAGCTGATACTGACCAAAAAATTAATCCTGGTGATCATTCTGACCATCAATCTTCTTCTAAATTTTTTCAGGCGGTGGCCAAAGAAATTGGGGGAATAACCCTTTATCTCTACACCAATTATGCCAGTGCACAACTGGATAAGAATGTTCCAGAAGAGGGTTTTTTAGTTAGTGCCGCAGCCTGGGGTGTAACAACAGCCCATATTTCAGACCACAGACATTATAGTACCTGGGATGACTCACATAATAGCTGGATTGGCCGACAGTATTTTAGAATCATACAACTTCCCAAAAAATAAACTTATGCAGTCCCTTTATCAAAGCCTACTTTATCTTCACCCATGAAAGGATATGTCTTTAATGATCTAGAAGGGTTTGACTTAGAAGAAGATTTATTATTTTGGCTTGATCATTGCTTTGCACTTAACCCAAAGGTAAAATCCTCTAAAAAAAGAAAATAAAATGAAATTATTCCTTACCCTATTGAGTCTTGTTAGCTTGCAAACTTGCATCTCTAGCACTCCCCCCGTTGATCGAAATGAATCCATTTGGGAACCGCCAAAGAACGAACAAAAAGATCTAAGCAAAGCATATTTTGCTTCAGGCTGCTTTTGGTGTGTTGAAGCCATTTTTGAAAGTGTTAAAGGGGTAGATGAGGTTTATTCTGGTTATGCAGGTGGGGAAACAAAAAACCCAAATTACAATCAAATAGGAACGGGTAGAACTGGTCATGCAGAAGCGGTTGAAGTTCATTATGACCCTAAAGTCGTTTCCTTTGGTACTTTAGTTCAAGTTTTCTTTGGGTCGCACGACCCAACAACGGCTAACCGCCAAGGGCCAGATCGAGGTTCACAATATCGTTCGATTGCCTTTTATCAAAATGATAAGGAAAGAGAGATGATTCAAGATTATATCGCCCTTTTAGAAGAAAAGGAGATCTTCAGTAAACCTATAGTTACCGAGGTTGAAAAGCTTGAAAAATTCTATTTTGCTGAAGAGTACCACCAAGATTATGAAAAACGCAACCCCAATAATCCCTATGTAAGAAGTGTTTCGATTCCGCGTTTACGCAAGTTTCAAAAAGCTTATCTAGATTTGCTTAAAGAGAAACACTAATAAGCAGGGAGAAGATGAGAAGCTCGTTTATTCACTAAAGAATAAGCGAGGGAGGCCATCAATATTCCCGCTAAGGCTCCACACAAAATGTCTAAAGGGTAATGCACCCCTAAATAAATTCTACTGTAAGCTATCAAACCAGCAATAGACAATAAAAAAGGCATGAGCCATTTTACTTTATTAAAGATTAGACTAAAGAAAAAGGCTAAAGCAAAAGAATTAGAAGAATGGCCAGAAAAAAAGCCATATTTTCCACCACAAGATGCTTTGACTAAACGCATGATTCCATCTAGTTCTCCAGTATAACATGGCCTAGGACGCATAAAACCATCTTTAAATAAATTGGTCAATTGATCTGTTAACCCCACTAGAACCAATCCCGCTAATAACAATAATGTGGCAGATTTAACCCCATATCTTCTTCCATAAATAAATACTAGACTTAAATAAACAACTTCATTAGTCGCTTTATTACTCATCAATAGCCAGAAGGGGTCAAAAAAAGGAGTTCCCTTTTGATTAAGCCACAAGAATAAGCTACTGTCCCAGGCAAGTAGTTGATCCATCATTACTCCATTGCTTCTATTTCACTATCAAAAAAGGCAAGTGCCTCTTCAATTAATGCTTGAGTAACTTTTTCAAGCTCGTTTTGGTCTTCTTGACTAAACTCTTCTAACCATAAAACATCATCATTAGAAACATTGAGCAGAAAACGTGGATAAACAGTGTGCAATACAAAAATCTCATCTTCTAAAGAAGAGTTATCGGCAATTAAAAACTTTGGTACCTCCATGACTTATTGATTTAGTAGTTTTTTAGTTTGGTGTTGAAAGCGTAAAAATAATAAAAGTGCAGATGTACTTAGTCCAGTAAGTAAACCCAGCCATATACCAACTGCGCCTAAAGAAGTTTTAAATCCCAGATAATAAGATACCGGCAGACCAATCATCATGTAAGAGATAAAGGTTAAGGTGGTGGGAACATTGACATCTTGTATTCCTCTTAAAGCACCTAATATTACAGCTTGCAAACCATCGGTAATTTGAAAAAATCCAGAAACCAAAAGGAGTCCTGCCGCAATACTTACAACTTCTAAGGTATCTGCCGAGGTAGATGCGCCATAATTCTCTAAATAAATCCAAGGGAGTTGCTCGTTGAAACTGAGATAAATTACACAAAATAACACATCAAAAAGCCCAATGAGTAAAAAGAGAGAAATGGCAATACGTCTTAAATCGGCATAGGTCTTCATTCCATATTGATTCCCAACCCTAATCATGGCAACCACTCCTAATCCCATGGCAAACATAAAGGTCATGGATGAAAGGTTTAAAGCTATTTGATTCGCCGCTTGAGAATTCTTCCCTAAAATACCAGACATCCATATCGCCATTGTAAAAAAGGCAACTTCAAAAAACATTTGTAAAGCAGAAGGGAAACCTAAACTCAATATCTTATTAAATAAACTTAATCTCTGCTTTTTAAAGCCAATTATCAAGGAATAACCTTTGAATAAAGGATGATATTGAATAAAAAGCAAAATAAAAATCACAGCACCTATTCTCGCAATTAGCGTGCCTATGGCCGCACCCTCTACACCCATCTTAGGGAATCCACCAAACCCAAAAATGAGAAAATAGTTTATAATGACGTTCAAAATATTTGAAAAAACAGTCGCATACATCGCAGGGCGTGTTTTAGATAAACCATCGGCAAATTGTTTATAAGCCTGAAAGATAATTAAAGGCACGAGAGAAGCTGCTACCCATTTTAAATACGGGAAAGCAAATTCAACCACTGCAGGGGGTTGACCCATAGAATACATTAGCTTCCTGGCACTAAAAACTACTATAAACAAGCTTACTCCCAAAACTGTGCAAAGGACCACTCCATGGGATAAAACATCTTGTGCCTCTTCGTGATCTTTTCTTCCGTCTGCCTGTGCCACAAGTGGTGTAATTGCCGTTGAAAAACCTATCCCTAAAGACATTGCAATAAAAACAAAACTATTGCCTAGTGAAATAGCTGCAAGTTCTGTAGTTCCCAATAGCCCCACCATGATATTGTCAACCAATTGCACAACGGTATGTCCTAACAAGCCCAAAATGACCGGAAAAGAAAGGATTAAATTATATTTAAACTCTTTAGTGTATTGCTGTAGATTGATCAAAGGCTTAGAGTTTAAAATGATCCATTAAAAAAACCATAGAAGCCATTGTAGCTGCCCCTAGTTCTAATTCCCTTTTATTAATCGCATCAAAGGTATCATTTGCTGCATGATGAAAATCAAAATAGCGTTGTGAATCAGGACGCAACCCTGCTAATACATTATCTGCTGTTTTTAGAGGAGCAATATCTGCACCGCTTCCACCTTCTACAAAAAGATGAATTAAATAGGGTTCAAAATAGGTCGCCCAAGATTGAATGGTCTTAAACTTCTCCTCTGTGGTGTCTACAGAAAAACCTCTAGGAGTAAATCCTCCTGCATCTGACTCTAAGGCAAAGACATGATTTTCATTATTCTTTTGGGCAAGCTCGGTATATTTTGCTGCTCCACGCTGACCGTTTTCTTCATTCATATACAAGACAACCCTAAGGGTGCGTTTTGGACGATAATTAATTTTTTTCATTATTCTAAGCACCTCCATAGATTGAACAATACCTGCACCATCATCATGTGATCCATCTCCTAAATCCCAAGAATCAAGATGCCCTCCCACAACCATGATCTCTTCTGGATAGGTAGATCCTGTGATTTCTCCAATCACATTATAAGATTGTACATCAGGTAAATTCTTGCAATTTTGTTTTAAATAAAACTTCAACCTTGGATTTAAAGCCAGCATCGAACTCAATAACTCAGCCCCATTTGTACTAATGGCTGCTGCGGGAATACGTTCTCGCAAAGATAAATCTCCATAACTCATAGATCCTGTATGAGGATAATCGTCTAGGCGAAAGTTCATAGACCTCACCACAACCCCCACAGCTCCAAGTCTTGCCGCTTCTTCTGCGCCACTAAAACGTTGATCAACACAACCTGAATAAGCAGAAAAGGTATTGATTAAATCTGCTTGCATAGGGCGATTATAAAATACAATCTTCCCCTTTACCTTCTCTTCTCCAAGTGCTTTTAATTCTTCAAAATCCTGTACCTCAACTACATCGGCTCTAATACCTGTCAGAGGTGTTGAAATAGACCCCCCTAAAGCGCAAACTGGAACATTGATAGTATTACCCGGACTAGTTTCAATATTAGCATATTCAAAAGTACCTCTAATCCATTTAGGAACCATTACTGGCTGTAACCAAACCTTATCAAGTCCTAGAGCATCTAGTTCTTCTTTCCCCCATTCAACAGCGCGTTGTGCATTGAGCGAACCCGATAGTCTCCCGCCAATTTGATTCGACAAATGCTCTAACCATGGATAACTTTGTCCATCAAGTAAAGCGGTTTGATAAATCTTTTTTAGGGTGGGTTCAATTTGTTCTTGAGCAACAAGGCTAGTAACCATGATAGATGCGCATATTAGCAATCGTATTTTCATTTTATTTAGATGCAAATTGTTCAATATTCTGTTTTGTGATGGGATTGTCTCCCAATATCATCAAGCGTTCAATTACATTACGTAACTCCCTGATGTTTCCTGTCCATGGATAATCACCTAGCTTCTTGAGGGCTGCAGGCTTTATATTTTTTGGGGTTACCCCATCTATTTTTGCGATTTGATTAATAAAGTGTTCGCAAAGTAAGGGAATATCTTCAAGACGATCTTTTAAAGCTGGGACTTTAATGACAATTACGGCAAGTCGGTGATAAAGGTCTTCACGAAAACGTCCTTCGGCTATTTCATTTATTAAATCTTTATTAGTAGCAGCCAATATGCGAACATTGACTGTTAAATCTTTATCACTTCCTACCCGCTGAATTTTATTTTCTTGAAGCGCACGTAGAACCTTGGCTTGTGCACTTAGACTTAAATCGCCTATTTCATCTAGAAAAAGGGTTCCATTATGTGCTGTTTCAAACTTGCCCTTGCGATCTTTGATCGCAGAGGTAAAAGAACCTTTGACATGCCCAAAGAGTTCACTATCAATTAGTTCTGAAGGGATGGCCGCACAGTTAACTTCAATCAATTGCCTCTTACTTCTTTCACTTTTTTGATGAATTTGATGTGCCACCAGTTCTTTCCCAGTACCATTAGGACCAGTAATCAAAACCCTTGCCTGGGTTGGGGCAACTTTGCCTATCATTTCTTTTACTTCTTCTAGCCCTTTAGAAGTACCTATCATTTGATAAGCTTTGGCAATACGCTTTTTTAAGGTCACATTTTCTATGACCAAATTTTTTGATTCTAGCGCATTACGAACAGAGATCAACAAACGATTTAAATCGGGTGGTTTTGGGATAAAATCATAGGCTCCTATTTTCATCGCCTCTACCGCTGTTTGAATATTCCCATGACCAGTTAACATGATAAAGGGAGCTAAAATACCTTTGTTTTTTGCCGCTAGCAATACTTCTAAACCGTCTTTTTTTGGCATTTTAATATCGCAAAGAATTAAATCATAATCCTCTGCTAATAAAGTCGTCAAGCCTTTATCCCCATCTTCAGCTTGATCAATTGAGAAATGCTCATTTTCTTCTAATAAAATACGTTTAAGCACACGCCTAATTGGCTCTTCATCTTCAATAATTAAAATCTTTGCCATATTTATTTCATTTCTGTTTTATTGACCCATAAAGTTCTTTGCGGAAAAGGAATATCTATTTTATTTTTTTCGAAAGCAGCAAGAATACTAAAACGAATTTCGCTTTTTACGCGTTCTGCGATAAAGCTTTTATTGATCGTGAAAAATAGCTGAAAGATCAATGCATTGTCTCCAAAATCTTTTAACAAAAGACTAGGAACAGGTTTCTTTAGTACTTGTTTATGCTGTATAGCACAGTCAATTAAAAGCTGTTGTACTAAATTTACATCACTATCATAGGCAACACTAACTTTTATATGCTCACGGGTGATGACACCATTTTCTGTCCAATTGTATAAAATAGATGTCAGAAACTTATGATTAGGAATAATCAATACTTTATTGTCGATCGTTACTGCCCTAGTTGTACGCAGGGTGATATTTTCAACTTTTCCTATTTGACCATCTATATCTATAATATCTCCAACATGTACTGCTTTATCGGCAATAATAAATATCCCCGAAATAATATCTTGAATAAAGGTTTGCAAGGCTAAACCAACTCCTACTAGAAGCGCTGCAGAAGCAGCAAAAATTGCGGTTACATTGACCCCGATGTTATCAAAGGTGATTAAAATTACAATGAGATAAACAAAGTAGTTGAAAAAGGTAAATATGCTTCTAAACTTATACTGGGTATCCTCGTCCATTCTATACAAGAGCAGTCTCTTAGAATGTTTAAGTAAGAAGCGTGTTAGAATAAAAACAAAGAGAATGATTATCAGAGATCCTACAGAAAAGGAAATATCATTCCCCAGACTAATCGGATAATTAAAAAAATCTATTATTTTGTTCATTTTGGAGCTAAAAGAATTGTCTCAAACCAAAGATAGGAGAAAAAAATGGCTGCAAAAACAAAACCCACCCTTATCGAAACAAGGATGGGAAAAAATTGCTATGAAAAAGAAAAGTTGCACCTAAAGTGCATCCCAAAGATACATTATTTTTTCAAACTGCAAGAAAAATTAAGCAAACATGTCTTTTACTTTTTCAAAAAATGATTTGTCAGATTTTTCTGGTTTGGGAATAAAGTTATCATCATCAGCCATACGCTGAAAAAATTGCTTTTGTTCTCTATTCAATATCTTAGGTGTCCAAACATTAATATGTACTAAAAGATCTCCAGTTCCATATTTATTTAAGTCTGGTAAACCTTTTCCGCGTAAGCGTAATGTTTTACCTGATTGAATACCTGGATCTAATTTAATTCGAACCTTACCATTTAAAAGATCGACTTCTTTTGCTACTCCTAAAACCGCTTCAGAAAAGGAAATATATAAATCGTGGTGCAAGTGATTTCCTTCACGAATAAATTTTTCGTTTGTAATTTCTTGAATAAGAACAATTAAATCCCCAGATATTCCATTTCCAAGAGAGGCGTTTCCTTTTCCACTTACCTTTAATTGCATGCCCTCTTCAACTCCTGCAGGTATTTTGATACTTACCGTCTCTTCTTCGGAAATCATCCCTTGATCATCACTCCCTTTGGGACGGTGTTCAATACTTTGACCATTCCCCTGACAAGTAGGACAAGTTACTGCCGTTTGCATTCTTCCTAGAATTGTATTCGTAACACGAACGGTCTGACCACTACCACCACATTGACTACAATTAGAATAACGCACATCTTTTGCGTGAACTTTACGGTGAACTTTTACTTTCTTTTCAACGCCATTAAGAATTTCGTCTAGGGATAATTTAACACGAATACGCAGGTTACTGCCTTTCGCTCTTCTTTGACCGCCACGGCCGCCAAAACCGCCACCAAAAGCGCCGCCAAAAATATCTCCAAATTGACTAAAGATATCGTCCATGTTCATACCTCCACCGCCAAAACCTTGACCACCTTCAAAAGCGGCGTGACCGTATTGATCATAACGTGCCTTTTTGTCTGCATCTCCTAAAATCTCATAGGCCTCTGCTGCCTTTTTAAAATTAGATTCTGCCTGTGCGTCACCAGGGTTTTTATCTGGGTGGAATTGTATGGCTTTCTTACGGTAGGCCTTTTTAATTTCTGCCGCAGTAGCTCCTTTACTTATTCCTAATACGTCGTAATAATCTTCTTTCATTCTATTGTCTTATTGTCCTACTACTACCTTGGGGTAACGAATTATTTTCTCCCCTAGTTGGTAACCTTGCTCTGTCACGTCAACAATTTTTCCGGACTGCTCTTCCCCTGCTGGAATCTGCGTAATGGCTTCGTGCTTTTCTGCATCAAAAGCATCTCCTTTATTCACCTCAATAGCGACTAAACCTTTACTTTTAAGGGTTTCATTCAATTTATTGCTAATTAATCGAAAACCTTCAAAATCGGCACTATTCCCTTGCTTTTCTGCCTCTTTCAAAGCACGATTAAAATCGTCAACAATGGGAAGCATGCTAGAGATTACTTCTTGCCCTGCAGTTTTAAATAACTCGATACGCTCTTTAGAAGTACGCTTCTTGTAATTTTCAAACTCTGCGAACAGTCTTAAAAACTTGTCTTTTTCTATCTCTAATGCTTCGTTTGCATCTGCTAAAGCTTTTTCTACTTTTGATGCTGCATTTTTCTTTGCTGCTGGTTTAGCTTTCTTTTTAGTGCTTTTAGCTTGTTTATCTTCGGATTTTTTTGCCGTACTCATGCTTACTTTTTTCTTTGCGATAGCAAAAGTACTGCCATTTTAATAAACTTGTCAAAATGTCAGAGAAAATATTCCCTATAACAAAGATTTTATAGCTGGGTATAAATCTAGGTATTGATACTTGAATCCTTTTTTTAATACTTTGGCAGCACTTACATTTTGACTATTAAAGACCAGCGTACTCATTTCTCCCATAACAAGTCGAATGGGAAGTTGCGGTAAAGAAGGCATAAAATACGGACGTCGCATCGCTTTGGCCAAGGTTCTTGTAAATTCTTTTTGCGAAACTGGCTGTGGATTAACGGCGTTAAATATTCCTTCCCACTGGTCTTTAGCTGCTTGAAGTGAAAGGGTGACTAAATCATCTACATGAATCCATGATTGCGTTTGTTGACCATTGCCAAAAGCAGCCCCTAGACCAAACCAGGTAGGGATTTTAAGGGGACTAAGTACTCCTCCTTTTGCCGTTAAAACTAACCCTATCCTAAGTTTACATAATTTTATCCCTAATCTGGAAAAACCATCTTCTGCTTTTTCCCAAGCAATAACAACTTCTTCTAGAAAAGAGTTAGACTCCGGTGTGTACTCTTCTGTATAGACAGAAGAAAATGAAGACGGGTAAATACCAATGGCAGAAGCCGCAACGACTTGTTTTAATCGATGATTTCCATCGATTTGTTTTAGGGTATCCACTAATAAGGTCGTCCCATCTACCCTACTGTCTAGAATTTCTTTTTTATTTTTAGTTGTCCAGCGTTGAGAAATACTTGCTCCAGCTAAATGAATAAGTACCTCGACCCCTTCAAAACAGTTAAGATCAATTTCTTTCTGCTTGGGATTCCAATAAAAACCCTTTGCCCCCGAAATTTTGTCCAGTTGATTTTTTCTAGTTGTTAGATAATGTATTTCATGCCCTTGCGCTATTGCTTGCTCTAAGAGAACTGAGCCTACCAGACCTGTAGCACCGCTAACTAAGATTTTCATTCTTTTTGTTGTAAAAGTACTACAAAAGTGGGCGATAAGCTTGAATCATTTCGCGTTTCCCTGGCGGACCTGGAACCAAAGATACTTCTAATCCAAGATTTTGTAAAGCCCTGCGAACACTCCCTTTGGCAGCATAAGTAACAAATACTCCTCCAGGATTTAACTTTTCAACCAAAGGTTCAAAGCAATTATCTTCCCAGATTTCTGGTTGCGTCCTCGCTCCAAAAGCGTCATAATAGAGAACATCTATGGTCGCTTCAGGAACATAATTTTCTAAGCGGCAGTTCATTTTCTTTAAGCTAAAATGAGTTGTTACAGGATGCAATATTTCCCATGGAGCTTTGATTATTCGATTAAATACGCCTTTGGCTTTAGCCCCTAAATATTCATTATAATTCACTTCTTTTAACTCTATTGAGGTCAATGGATATGCTTCAATTGAGTAATAATATATATCAAGTTGAAGTTGTGCCGCTTTTTGCGCAGTTAAAAGGGCATTTAGCCCGGTACCAAAACCCATCTCAAAGATATGGCACTTTTTTATGTTTGGATGAAGATTAATCCAGTGTTCTAATCCCATCTTAAGATAAACATGCTCTGCTTCTTGAACTGCTCCGTGTTTTGAATGATAGTACTCGTCGAACTTCTCCATATAAAGGGTTGGACTACCGTCTGCTGTTTGAAATTGACTTTTCTTTATGTTTTTCATCTTAAAAACGAAAATAAGACAGTTTTTTCAGTTAGATTTAAAATGCTAGAAAAATAGACTTTTAGAAGGTAAAAATCTTTTAGAAAGTAAGGTATCTTTAGATTTATCATTAATTTAGATGTTCAAATTCTAAATAATGAGAATTCAACACGCAGAAAAATCTAAAATTCACGACATCAATTTTGACATGCTTCCCTTTGGAGAAGTCTTTACAGATCATATGTTTGTCTGTGATTATGTCAATGGGGAATGGATAGATCCGCGGGTGATCCCATATCAACCCATACAAATGGATCCTTCTGCAAGTGTTCTACATTACGGTCAAGCGGTTTTTGAAGGCATGAAAGCCTATAAAGACCATCAGGGTGTAGCCTGGTTATTTCGTCCTGAAGACAATCATGCCCGTATCAATAAATCTTCTGTGAGATTAGCCATTCCAGAGTTTCCAAAAGAATATTTCATGAATGGTCTCAATGAGTTGCTTACGCTAGACAAAGACTGGATTAGAGCAGGGGAAGGAAATTCTCTTTATGTCCGCCCTTTTGTTTTTGCAAATCAAGCGGCCGTCTCTGCTTCAGCTTCAAATCGATATCAATTTATCATCATATGCTCTCCCGTAAATGCATACTATTCTGGGGAGGTGAATGTTTTGGTTTCAGAAAATTATTCAAGAGCAGCAAGTGGTGGCGTTGGATTTGCAAAGGCTGCAGGGAATTATGCCGCTTCTTTCTACCCAACTCAATTAGCACTTAAAGAAGGCTATCAACAAATTATTTGGACAGATGCCAGTACGCATCAATACCTGGAAGAGTGCGGAACAATGAACGTGTTTTTTAGAGTAAACGACACCTTGATTACTGCTCCTATAACAGATACTATCTTAGACGGAATTACTCGAAAGAGCGTTATTCAAATTGTGCAAGATGCAGGGATCAATGTAGAAGTCCGTCCTGTTACTATAACTGAGATTATTGAGGCGCACAAAAACGGTTCACTTAAAGAAGTTTTTGGGGCAGGAACTGCCGTGGTAATTAGCCCAATTAATAGCATAGGGTATAAAGGAGAAAACTACAGCATTGAAAAGCAAGACCATTCTTTTGCTTCAATGATCAAAGACAAAATCGTGAATATCCAATACAACTTAAGCGAAGATCCTTATGGATGGCGTAAAGAAGTTGTAGCCGTTACTATTTAAGGATTTTATCAATATTTGGTTTGAAGTAATTTGGCCCTTTCATTACTTTTCCATCTTCTCGATAAATTGGTGCCCCGTCTACTCCCAGTTTACTCATATTAGACCGTTGGATTTCATCAAAAACCTCTTCAATTTTATGTTGCATTCCATGCGTGAGAATTGTTCCGCATAAAATGTAAAGCATGTCTCCTAAAGCGTCGGCAACTTCAATCATATCATTATTTTTTGCAGCTTCAAGATATTCTAGATTTTCTTCTTCCATCAATCGAAAACGCAAGTCTAAGATATTGTCTGGAAGATCGACAGTGGGTTGGTTAGCCCATCCTATTTTAAATGCCCTGTGAAAGGCTTCAACCGCCTTAAGTTCTTTTTGAATCATAAATATGAGATTAGTATAAACTAGATTGCCTAATTTAGACAAAAAAATAAGAATGTTTTCATCTGGCCAACTCATTTTTGCCCTTTGCTTTGTCTTGGGATTCACTACTATCATTGTTTTAACTTATCGAAAAGATGCTAAGGGACACAAAATTCATTATGCCGGAGCTTACAAAATATTAATTGGGTTTATCTTGGCTATTATTGCTTTATTCTTAATCAAAGTTTTTGTTCATTAATTTTTCATAGTTCATGTTCAATCTAATTCGTACAATTCTTGGTATCTTGTTTTTTTTCCTTGTGTTCGGAGTTGTATTGATTAAAAATAAACCAAAAGAATTCGAAATTGTTTTGGAGCAATCTATTGATTATCCCTTTGTTAATTATATAGACTATCTCCAATCCACTCCATCACAAGAATGGATTACAGCTTTACTGTCAAAAAATGAAGCTTTTTATACTTCGTCAAGGGTAAACAGGATAGAAGGGTTACAAAAAAATCAATATGGGCTTAAATTTATCTACCCTGAGGATGAAGATTTCACCTTAGAAGAGCGGTGGGTTTTTTCCTCAGAAAAAAAGAGTGTGCAACTACTATACAATTATACTTTAGGGTTTAGAAATCAATTCAAGCTTCTTCGCAATCCACAATTCAACGATACATTGCGGTCGATTCTCATTAAACGCTTCGAAAATACACAGCAGGCTGTTGCAGAACAATACCAGCAACATCGCTGGCAATACAATGGAAAAACCACTCTCCCCCTCACCTACTATCTAACCCTTGAAGGAAACAGCCCATGGAATACAATTAAAAAAGATACAGAGCTAGCTTTTAAAAAAATTCGTGACTTTGCGAAAACAGCAGATATTTCTTCTCTTGGCAAGACATTTATATTATACCCAGTATTAAGTGACTCTGTAGTTCGTTGGCAGGCTGTTATTGAAGTAGACCGTTTTTATAGAACAAATAGAAGAGACATTAGATGCAGAAGTTATAAAGGAGGAAAAGCATTACAGCTAACACATCAAGGAACAAATGATTTTTTAAAGGATAGTTGGGAAATCCTTCAAGATAGTTTAGTCAGTAAAATCCAAGCTTACCCAGCTATTCAATTCATCTCAAAAGAAAACGATAGTATTGTTAATACACTTAACCGGACCACGCAACTCTATATGCCTATACAATAATGAATTTAAAAGCCTTTTTACTCGTATTCATCGGTGGCGGTTTAGGAAGTAGTCTTCGCTATCTTATTACACTATTAGTACGAAATACTTCCACTCAATTTCCTTATGCTACATTAATTGCTAATCTATTAGGCTGCTTCCTTATTGGCCTCTTAGTAGGCTACCTTAATCGTATTGGCCTTTTAAAAGAAAATTTAAACCTTCTTTTTGTCATTGGTTTTTGCGGTGGATTAACGACCTTCTCTAGTTTTACCTTAGATATATTACATTTAATCAAAACCTCTTCATTCCTTTTACCGTTGCTTTACTTTTTAGGAAATATAGCTGTTGGGATACTTTTGCTATTATTAGGACTTTGGATCAATCGTTAATTGTAATATTTACACATTTGCTGCTTTTTTCTGAAAATCTCATAATTTTATAATATTTTTTATATACCCCCTAAAAAATAGGGGGTATATTTTATTTATATAATAATAATTGATTTTATACCCTAAAAAATTATATGTTGTATGAGCGTATTTATAATTTAGCGCCATATATAATAAATCATATTACAATTATGAAAAAAATCGAAGCAATCATTAGAAAGTCAAAATTTTCCGATGTAAGAGATGCCCTACACGAAGTAGAGGTTAACTTTTTTAGTTATTGGGATGTAACTGGTATCGGAAATGAAAAACAAGGGCACGTCTATCGTGGTATTAGTTACAGTACTTCAGACATTCAACGTCGTTTTATATCAATCGTAGTAAACGATGATTTTGTTGAAAGAACTATCAAAGCAATCGTAGATGCGGGTGCAACAGATAAAGTAGGGGATGGTAAAATCTTTATTCTCCCTGTCGAAGAAGCGATTCGTGTTCGCACTGGAGAGCGTGGAGGATCAACTTTAAACTAATAATTAAAAACTTATAAATATTTATTATGGAATCTACAGCACTTTTTACTGCTAACAATGTATGGATGATGGTCTGTACTGCTCTAGTCTTTTTTATGCACTTAGGCTTTTCTTTCTTAGAAATTGGACTCACACGTCAAAAAAATACCATCAATATTCTATTTAAAAACTTTTTTATCATCACCATTGGTCTTCTTTTATATGCTATTGGTGGTTTTAACTTAATGTATCCTGGTTTTGAGGAAGGAGCCGCTGGATTCTTTAAATTTGCAGGATTTGGTATCACTGCACCTGAAGGTGGAATGACCGCAGCATATGCTGACGGTGGATACACCTGGTGGACTGACTTTTTATTCCAAGGAATGTTTGCCGCTACTGCTGCGACGATTGTTTCTGGAGCAGTGGCAGAGCGTATCAAATTAACTTCTTTCATGCTTTTCTCCATCATTTATGTTGGATTAGTATACCCTATCATTGGGGCATGGAAATGGGGAGGTGGTTTCCTTGACGGGATGGGCTTCTATGATTTTGCAGGTTCAACACTTGTTCACTCTGTAGGTGGATGGGCTGCCTTAGTAGCAATCTTCTTATTAGGCGCACGTATTGGACGCTTTGACAAAAACGGTAAACCTTTAGCTATTCCTGGACACAACTTACCACTAGCAGCGGCAGGAGTATTAATTCTTTGGCTAGGTTGGTTTGGATTTAACGGTGGCTCTGTCTTATCAGCAGACCCAGAATTAACATCTCTAACACTCGTTACTACCTGTTTAGCCGCTGCTGCTGGAGGAATTTCCTCTTCTATTTTCTCTAATATTCTTTATAAAAATTTTGATTTAACCATGTTTATGAATGGTATTTTAGGAGGTCTTGTTGGAATTACTGCAGGAGCAGATCAAATGACACCCATGGATGCTGTTTTAATCGGTGCCATCGCAGGTGTTATTATCGTCCTTGGTGTTGCCCTTATTGACAAACTTCGTTTAGATGATCCAGTAGGTGCAGTTGCTGTACACTTAATTTGTGGAATCTGGGGAACACTTGCCGTAGGTCTTTTTGGAGAAATGGCTAGCCTAGATCAATTCTTAATCCAACTTGCTGGTGTTGGAATCGTTGGGGCGTTTAGTGTAATTTGCTCTTTCGCCATCCTTATTCCAATCAAAGCTACCATGGGTCTTCGTGTTGACAAAGAAGAAGAATTAAAAGGTCTTGACCTGGCAGAGCATGGAATGGATGCTTATGCTGACTTTAGAATGAACCAACACTAATCTAATTATTATCAACTATAAAATAAATATTATGAAATTATTTAAAACAACTTTATTATCACTTTCGCTTTTTGCCAGCACAGTAACCTTTGCGCAAGAAGAACCTACAACAGAAGTAGCGACTGAAGAAACAACAGAAGAACCCACCTTCAGCATTGCTGGATCTATAGACACTTACTATAGAAGCAGCGAATATGCTCCTGGAACTTCTTTTGGAAACCTTCCTGGTTTTGCTCTTGGTATGGCGAATGTTATTTTATCTTATGAAGGGGAAAAATCTGGATTTGTAGCCGATTTTGTTTTTGGTCCTCGAGGTACAGATGCTGTTTTCAATTCAACCGGATCTTCTAACATCGTTAATCAATTATATGCCTATTACAATGTAAGTGATAGCTTTACATTAACGCTGGGTAACTTCAATACTTTCTTGGGGTATGAAGTAATCTCTCCCTTAGCGAACTTTAACTATACCACTTCTTATATGTTCTCTTATGGACCTTTCTCGCATACTGGTATAAAAGCAGACATTGCATTAACAGACGATGTGTCAATCATGCTAGGGGTGTTAAACTCAACCGACATGACAGAATTCCAACCTATAGGAGATGATTATATGATCGGAGCTCAACTGGGGTTATACGGGCAGTACATCAACTATCTTGGAGGTGGAATTGCAGGTGTATCTCAAATCGACTTCACTGGAGGATTTAATATTACCAACAGCTTATACCTAGGACTTAACGCTACAAGTTACAGTGATGACAATGACGTTGAATTCTCTGGAATTGCCTTATACCCACAATACTCTTTTTCAGATAGTTTTGCATTAGGTGCACGTTATGAAGCATTTTCTGAAGATGGCCTAGGGGCAATTGGCTCTGTAAGTGGTGAAGGAGATAATACTTCTTTCACGATCACAGGAAGCTACACTTCTGGGAATATGATCATAAAGCCTGAATTACGCTTAGATACTGCTTCTGGACAATACTACAGCAATGCAGACGGTGCAACAGATAGCCTTTCAACTTTTATCGTAGCTGCAATCTATAGCTTCTAACCATAATAATTGTTCGGTTTTTTTTAACCCCTGGAACCTATTTTGTGAGTTTCAGGGGTTTTTCTTTTCTCCTAATGTAAAAGTTAGTAGTATTGAACTATATAATCCCAAAGCATGTCAAAATTTATCCTCAACATACATTGTCCAGATCAAAAAGGGATCATTGCGACAGTAACCAATTTTATTCACCTCAATGCGGGTAATATCTTATACATTGATCAATATGTCGATCGAGAAAACAAGCTCTTCTTTATGCGACTTGAATGTGAATTTATCAATGGAGATTTTCCAGAAGCACAATTTAGAAAGACCTTTGACAAAGCAGTGGCTGAAGAATTTTCACTTACCTATGAGCTATACAACCTTGAGGATCGCCCCAGGATGGCTTTATTTGTCTCAAAATATGACCATTGTCTCTATGACATACTTGCACGATATCAATCAAATGAATTGGAAATAGAGATTCCTTTTATCTTGAGTAATCACGAAGATCTGCGTGAAATTGCAGAACGCTTTGACCTCCCCTTCTATCACGTGCCTGTTACTAAATATACTAAAGCAGAGGCAGAGGAAAAACAATTAGAGATTTTACAAAAGCACAATGTAGAATGCATTGTCTTAGCGCGATATATGCAGATTATCTCTCCAAAGCTTATCGAGCATTTCCCCAATAAAATCATCAATATTCACCATTCTTTCCTCCCGGCCTTTCCTGGTGCAAAACCTTATCACTCTGCCTATAAAAGAGGAGTGAAAATCATTGGCGCAACAAGCCACTATGTAACAGAGGAATTAGACGCTGGCCCTATCATTGAACAAAATATCACTCAGGTGTCTCACCTTCACTCCATTCAAGACTTTATTGCAAAAGGAAGAGATTTAGAAAGAATGGTATTATCAAAAGCCATTCAACTACACATCAATCGAAAAGTAATGGTATATCAAAACAATACCGTCGTCTTTTCTTAAATATTTCTTAAGAAATCTAAAGACAAGTGATTAAACGTTTTTGGTCGCTCTATATTGACTACATGCCCACAATCTGAAATAACATGTAATTGAGAAAGCTTGTGTTGACTAACAACACTGCGCACTGCGGGTAAAAACATATAATCTTGATCTCCCATAACATAGAGGGTGGGAACTTTAATGGGTTCCTGACGGAAGATTTTCAACAACGGTATTAACTCAGACGTTAATTTAAACCAACGGATAAATTCTTTTTGGTACAACTTTTTAGCCTCCCTGATAAAAAGCAGACGTGATTCTTTATGGTTTTGGTTAGGCATAATAATAAAGGCTAACATTTTATACAACCACATATAAGGCAATATTGATTTTGTGGCATTGCCAAAGCGCATCAATAAACGAGAGCGAAAATTAAGTTTTAATATCGCACCTCCCATAATCATAGTCTTTACTCGCTGGGGAGATTTTTCTGCAATACCACGAATTAAAATTGTCCCTAAAGAAATTCCCATAAAATGTGATTTTTGAATATTTAAGTGGTCTAATACCTCGACAATCTCATCTGCAATAGCATCAAAAGTATAGGTGCTATTCGCTAAATTCAACATATGTTGCTTGGATTTACCATGACCTCTCAAATCAATCAACAGAAGATTAAAGAACTTAGAAAAACTCTTAATCTGTTTAAACCAAATGTTAGAACTCCCTCCAGCACCGTGGATAAAGGTGACCCAAGGTTTATCTTCTTTTGATCGGTAAACAGTATAATTTAACATCAGATTAAGTACTTTTCTTGAAGTAATACGGCCATCTCCTCTTGTAAAGTTTTGGCTGCTCTTGCAGCTGCTTCTGCAAAATCCTCTTTTTGGGAAGCATAAATAATTCCGCGAGAAGAATTCACTAAGAGTCCCACATTATCATTGAGTCCATTTTGCGCTACCTCTGACAAACTACCGCCTTGTGCGCCTACTCCTGGAACAAGCAAAAATGCATCCGGAATTATAGCTCGGATTTCCTGTAAGGCTTCGGCGCGAGTAGCGCCTACAACATACATTAATCGCTGGCTTCCCTCCCAGCTTTGTGAAGTTTTCAAAACATATTGATAGACTGGAGTCCCGTTCGCTTCTATACGTTGAAAATCTGCCGAACCTGGATTAGAAGTCAAGGCCAATAGAATAGTGTATTTCTCTTCAAAAGCTAAAAAAGGTTCTATTGAATCTTTGCCCATATAAGGGGCTACTGTAATCGAATCAAATCCAAAGGTCTCAAAATACGCTTTAGCATAACGAGTGGAAGTATTCCCTATATCACCACGCTTGGCATCGGCAATAGTAAAGTGTTTAGGGTAATGTGCATTTAAATAGTCTAATACCTCTTTAAGTGCAGCCATTCCTTCCACACCATAAGTTTCAAAAAAAGCAATATTAGGTTTGTAAGCTACCGCAAAAGGTGCTGTGGCATCTATAATGGCTTTTGAAAAATCAGCTAAGGCGGTAGGCGAATTTTTAAAGCGAGAAGGCACTTTATCTAAATCAATGTCTAAGCCAACACAGAGGAAAGATTTTTTATGTAAAATTTCAGCTTTTAGTTCTTCTAACTTCATGCTTAAAACACCTCGCCGGCTTCTTTTAATTTTTCTGTATTCTGGAACAATTGTAATTCGTCAATCAACTTGCTAATATCTCCATTAATAATGTTTTGTAAATCATAAAGGGTCAAACCAATGCGGTGATCTGTCACCCTTCCTTGTGGGTAGTTATAGGTTCTAATCTTGGCAGAACGATCTCCAGAAGAAACCAAGGAGTTTCTCTTTTCGGCATCTGCTTCTAACTTTTTAGACAACTCTAATTCATATAAACGCGAACGTAATACTTTTAGGGCCTTATCCTTATTTTTATGTTGAGATTTTTGGTCTTGACATTGTGCCACAATACCTGTTGGTTCGTGTGTTAAACGCACCGCAGAATAGGTCGTATTTACTGACTGACCTCCTGGACCAGAAGAACAGAAATAATCCACGCGAACATCGTTCATATTGATTTCAACATCAAATTCTTCGGCTTCTGGTAAAACCATTACGGTAGCAGCAGAGGTATGCACTCTTCCCTGTGTTTCTGTTTGAGGGACACGTTGAACCCGGTGTACCCCAGATTCAAATTTCATGGTGCCATAGACATCTTCCCCAGAAACTTCAAAAATAATTTCTTTAAAGCCACCCGCGGTTCCTTCGCTACTATCCATTAAACTTGAAGACCAACCGCGATCTGAGCAATATTTAGTGTACATTCTATATAAGTCTCCCGCAAAAATACTGGCTTCATCTCCCCCCGTACCCGCACGAATTTCAATTACAACGTTTTTCGCATCCTCTCGATCTCTTGGGATAAGCATATACTTGATCTCTTCTTCTAGGCCAGGCAGTTTCTCTTTTGCTTCGTCTAATTGCATTTTAGCCATTTCGATCATTTCATCATCTCCATCATCTTTGATAATCGCTAATGCTTCTTTTTGATTAGATAAAAGGGATTGATATACTTTCCCTTTCTCTATCAATTTACTCAAGTCTTTGTATTCTTTGTTGAGTTGCACATAACGTTTTTGGTCAGAAATAATATCGGGTTGAATGATCAAATCTGATACTTCATCAAAACGCTGTTGAATGATTTGTAGTTTTTCTAGCATAATGGAAATTCTCGAATTACAAATTTACTTAATTTCTCTCAATAGCTATGGTTATTGATCTAAAACAAATTGAAAAGCGGAAGAGAAGACAAAGGCCGATAAACCATCGTTGCGGCTATACACTTGTGCGCGCAACTGTGCTGCTTTTAACCCAAAATCAAACAACTTTAAAGTACTAAACACAGATCTATACCCAATAGAGAACCCCCATTGATGACTATTAAACTGGCCTAAATCATAATCTGAAGTATAAAAATCGCTTGTCGATAAATGACGATTGTATGGAGCGAAATAAGTTGCAGCGGTTTGATTGTAATAACGATAGATAGGAACAAATTTCCAGGCTAAATTGAATCTAATGGGTATTTCTAGCTGCAGCGTATTTGATTTAATTCCCCAATCGTCTTGATAATATCGCAAATAAGAACGTAAGACCACATATTCGTTTACGTAATAATTTAATCGCATCCCAACAGGGATTTTCATACGACTATTGGGCAATCGTTCGACATCGTCTGCTAGATGAAAAAGATCCGTATTATTTGGTGACTCATAGTTCCCTAAAGTTCTAAAATTACCCACATAATAATTACTTCTATCCTCAAAATAAACCCGCTGTAACGGATTAGAAAGTAAGCCTTCCTGTCTAACAATATCGGCAAAAATAGCGCCTTGTAACTTTGGACTAAGTACCTGTGACAAACCTACAGAAAAGGCAAAAGAATTGCGGTCAACACTAGTATAGGATTCAAAAACATCTGGCCGATAAGCAGCAACACTATTCCCTTGTTCATCCATGATGCTTACCCCCCTAAAATAACTTTGTTCATTGTATAAGAAGGTCTCTTGAAACAATTCATATTCGTGCAATTCTGTCGGGATAATAGGCTTCCATCGATCGAGATACAACTGTCCCTTCAGCGAGAGCTCAGTATTTTTTTCATTCCACAGTTGTGCATAAGAAATACCACTACTAAAAGATTCATAGTCATACTCAATTGATCCACCTAGATTGACCCCCCAATAGCGATTTCTATCTTCACTTGCTTTTTGATAACTCACATTAACCGTGGTTAAAACATCTTTTCTAGAGGCGCCTGTCGAAGCAATCCATGGGGATCCTTGAGGGGGTGTCCCTCCTTGATTTTCATTGGCATAATTAATGTTATTTCTGCCCGCAGTTGACGCCCCGGTTTGATTAAAAGGATTACCATTGCTTGAACTCGCAGAGGTGTAGGCAGAAAGTCCCACATCTGCGGTTAAAACAGCGTCTTCTTTTATAGGTATTCTTACTACAATAGAAGGGCTATAGTCTGTTAAATATTCATTTCCTATGCCCCCCGTCACTGCTGCATGTGTCCCCTCTTGTTCATAATAGCTCATCAATACATCTATCTCAACTGCGTCGAGGACCTTTTTCTTAAATTGATTTAAAGAATCCAACTGTGCCTCCCCTTCAAAAAGGCAAGTACAAAAAAAGAACACTAAAATTGGCCTAATTACATCCACAACCTCCACCAGTTTTTCCTCCATTTGCTCCTGCAGCAGCCTCGCGATAGATTTGAAAGTTAGTTTCAAAACGCTCACAGGGAAAAGCACTTAATTGCATATCTTGGTCATTGATCGCAATCTTGTTATATTCTTTTACTACAGTACAAGCTGAACAAAAAAGAATTAATAAAAGACCTATACTAAGTTGTTTCATCGATTATAATATTTTTTGAAGTATGTACTTTTCCCGTATCATCAATCATAATCGCTTCTACTTGATTTAATTGATTAATAAAATCGATACCCGTTTCGACCCCCATAACAAATAAGGCAGTAGAGAGGGCGTCGGCTAATTCTGCCTTAGGGGCAAAAACAGTACAACTCATTACGCCTTGGCTAGGAAAGCCAGTTTTAGGATTAATTATATGGCCATAACGTTTTCCATTGATCAATACAAATTTTTCATAGTCTCCAGAAGTAACTACCGCCTGATCTTTAACAGGAAACCACGCAAAGACTTTGTCTTTATTTTTTGGGTTGATCAGTCCTACTTGCCAAGGGTTTCCATTGGGCTGTATCCCCCAGGCAGACATATCACCAGAGGCATTGACAATACCTGCAGCTACACCTTGTTTTTGTAATAGAGATTTTACACGATCTGCAGCATAGCCCTTACCTATCGCCCCAAATCCTATTTTCATTCCTTGTAGCGGAAGGTAAAGTGAACTTTCTAAAGGATCAAATGCAATTTTATCAAAGCCTATTTTAGAAACAGAAGCCGATATAATTTCAGTATTTGGTTGTTCAACATCTCGCCCGTCAAAAGTCCATATTTTATCGACAGAAGCATAAGTAGGATCAAAAGCACCATTGGTCAATTGTGCAATTGCTTTTGCACGAAAGACTAGATCATACAATTCTTTTGTCACCTTTACAGCTTTTTTTCCGGCCATTTGATTGACTTGAGAGGTTTCAGAGGCTTGATCCCATGAAGAGATTAAACGCTCAATCCGGTCAATTTCTGAAATAGCTTGTTCGAATAACTGATCTGCTTCCACTTGATTATTTGCCACCAGAGTCAAATCAAAAGCTGAGCCCATTTTGATAAATGATCGCTGAAAAACAACTTGTGCGCTTACACTATAAAGGGCAGATATGAAGATCAAAAACACAAAGCAAGATCGACTCATTAGAAGGATTTTATTTGCTTAATATATTGTGAAACAGGATCTTTCTTATAAACAAAGGTGCCCTTGACAGCTTTATCTATACCAAAAACGACCACCCATGGAAAATAACCTTGTGGGTTATACTGCGCCGCTAAACTCTCGTGCTTCGCTCTTAATACAGGGGCTAATTGATTCTTTTTTCGCTTTGGGAAATCTGCTCGATACAATACTATATTTTCTTTGGCGTAAGCCAAAAAAGTACTGTCTTGCCAAACTTCTTTTTCTAGGCGAATACAGGGAATGCACCAATCTGAACCAGAAAAAACCAGTAATAATTTCTTTTGCTCTTTAAAGGCCTTTTCTTGTGCTTGAAAAAAATCTTCTTCCCATTGCTGCCCAAACAAAGGAGCAGTACAACAAACAATAAACAATAAAAACAGTTGTTTCATTACTATGGTGTACTGCGTTCATAGGTGAATCCGCCAACTTTTCCTTGTGCCCAAGAAGTAATGGTAATTTCAATGTAGACGTCGTCTTGAATAAGATGCATTACCATAGGAATACCGACTACATTTTTGGGTTTTTCACCTGGACAGGCTGCACGGAAATTAGTGAATTCCATGGTTTCAAGATCATCAAAAGTTCCTTGTGCCCATTCTGTGTCTGCGGGACTTGAGCCGTTACTGGCTGCACTTTCACTAAACGCATTAAATAAAATACCCTCATTGCCCCTAGTAAGCCAAACATTATCTGAGATGCGGTCTTGATTTTCAGACTGAGTAGGATCGGCTCCATTATCTTTCGTAAAGGTGATGGGGGTTCCCTCCCAAAGGGTCAAGGTTGATATATCTACCTCAACTATATCGACTAAATTGATTGTCACCGTTATATCTTCAGACACGCTTCCAGAGGAAACTCTCACTACAGCTGTAATCACCATGCGCAATTCATAATCAAAAAGACTAGCATCTGCTACCGAGATTTGACCTGTTGTAGCATTAACCGAAATGGCTCCACTATCACTTTGTGAAACAATTGTAAAACGAACTGAACCGCTGTTCGTACTTCCTTGAATGGTGCCAATACTCGCCCCATCAGTTGGGTTTTCATTAAAATTAGTATTGAAATTAGAGGCGGTTACTGTGATTACCAATGGTTCTGTGGTAGAACCATAACCATTCCCCCCGTCGTCTCCCTTACTACATTGCTGAAATATAAAGGCAGCAATAAGTAAAAGAAGTTTAACCCCTAAGGGCCAGATCATCTTTTTCATTTTCTTTTTTTATAAATATACTAAACAAATTTGTACTCCTACAGAAGTTTTAACCTCAAAAGAGTGAAATACCTAAAAACAAATTGCAGTATTCTTGAAAAAGAAAAGATCAATAGGTAAAATTTCCGTGTGGACTGTTGATGGTCAATCTTTTTGTCGCAGCTGCTTCCACCCGACCAACAACCTTTGCGGCTACTTCAAATGATTCGCTAATGTCAATAATCTCTTGTGCTTGAGCAGCGGGAACATATAATTCCATTCTATGTCCCATATTAAAGACTTCATACATTTCTTTCCAATCTGTTCCAGATTCTTTTTGAATCATCTCAAATAAAGGAGGGGTTGCAAAAAGATTGTCTTTAATTATATGCAATTGATCGATAAAGTGTAAAACTTTAGTTTGTCCTCCTCCGCTACAATGGACCATTCCGTGGATATTTTTCCTTTGGATTTTTTCAAATATTTTTTGAATAATCGGTGCATAAGTTCTTGTTGGAGATAACACAAGCTTCCCAGCATCTAGCGGAGCATTCTCTACAACATCGGTCAAGTTATTAGAGCCAGAGTAAACCAATTCGGCAGGAACACTCGCGTCAAAAGTTTCGGGGAATTGATCTCTTACAGCATGGTTAAAAACATCGTGGCGTGCAGAGGTTAGACCATTGCTTCCCATTCCACCATTGTATTCGCTTTCATAGCTCGCTTGTCCAAAAGAGGCTAGTCCCAAAATCACATCACCAGCTTGAATATTAGCGTTATCAATAACATCGTCTCGCTTCATTCTCGCTACTACGGTAGAATCAACAATAATGGTTTGAACAAGATCACCTACATCTGCTGTTTCACCACCAGTACTTTTGATAGAAACCCCATGTTTTGCAAGGTCATTGATTAACTCTTCTGTTCCATTGATAATAGCAGCCAGTACCTCGCCAGGGATACGTTGCTTGTTCCGCCCTATGGTAGAGGATAGTAAGATATTTTTTGTAGCACCTACACAAAGCAGGTCGTCTATATTCATGATTAAAGCATCTTGCGCAATTCCTTTCCAAACAGATAAATCACCTGTCTCTTTCCAGTATGCATAAGCCAAAGAAGATTTTGTTCCAGCACCATCGGCATGCATTACTACACAGTGTTCTTGACTGTCTGTCAAGTGATCTGGAACAATTTTACAAAATGCCTTAGGGAATAAACCTTTATCAATATTTTTAATGGCATTGTGCACATCTTCTTTTTGGGCAGAAACCCCACGTTGTTTGTAACGATCGCTAGAAGCTGAACTCATCTAAAATTTTTTTACAAAAATAGGGGTTTTATTCCGCTTATAAAACTGCTCTCTAAATTCTAGTGTAAAAAAAGCAATTCTCTGTATTTTGCTAATGGCCACAATGAATTATCTACGAGTAATTCTAGCTTATCGCAATGATAACGAATGGCATCAAAATAGGGTTTTACTGTATTACAATAGGCTAAAGATTTTTCAAAACCATCTTCAAGAGCATTGGCCTTTTTACGGGCTTCAATCATCGTATTTACCCCAGTATTTATTTCTGCGATATGCTTAGATATTCGCTCGATTAATTGCATTTGCTCTTGAGCGTGTTGGGTGTATTTATCGCCATAAATATCTTTTAACCCTTTGACATTTTCAATCAAGGTATTGAGGTACTTTATGGCGGTTGGAATAATGTGATTTCTTGATAAATCGCCTAATGTTCTTCCCTCAATTTGAAGTGCGAGGGTATAATGCTCAAGATCTACATTTAATCTAGCGTTGAGCTCTCTTTCAGATAAAACATTTAATTCTTCGAAAAGCTTTACATTTTTATGGGCTACATAGGCTTGTAAAGCTTCAGGTGTGTTTTGCGCATGATATAGACCACGTTTATTTGCTTCTTTAACCCATGCATCACTATAACCATCCCCTTCGAATAAAACAGGAGAGATTTCCTTAATCATATCTCTTAATGCATTGAAGATAGCGTCATCTTTTTTCATTTTGGTGTCTTTTGCTAAGAGCTTTTCTACGTTTTCTTTAAAAGTCACAAGTTTATTTGCCACAATGGTATTTAAAACAGTCATGGGCTTCGCACAATTAGCTTTTGATCCTACTGCACGAAACTCAAATTTGTTTCCGGTAAAGGCAAATGGGGAAGTCCTGTTGCGATCTGTATTATCTAATAATATTTCAGGTATCTTTCCTACTACATTGAGCTTGAGATCTGTTTTTTCTTCTGGAGATAATTTCCCTTTAGACACATGTTCAAGATCGGTTAGCACCTTTGTCAACTGCTTCCCAATAAAGACAGAGATAATTGTAGGCGGCGCCTCGTTTGCTCCTAGACGGTGATCGTTACTAGCGCTCATCATGGAGGCACACATGAGATCTTGATAATCTAATACAGCTGCAATGGTATTGACAAAGAAAGTTAAAAATTGCAGGTTACTCATTGGGGTTTTCCCAGGGCTCAAAAGATTCACACCAGTATTAGTAGCTAGCGACCAGTTATTGTGTTTTCCAGAGCCATTAATACCCGTAAAAGGCTTCTCGTGAAATAAGACTTCCAAGTTATGCTTTTCTGCAACTCTTTTCATCACATCTATTAATAATGCATTGTGATCAACAGAAAGATTGACCTCTTCAAAAATAGGGGCTAACTCAAACTGGGATGGAGCCACTTCGTTATGACGTGTTTTCACAGGTATTCCTAACAACATGCACTCTTCTTCTAACTCGTTCATATAAGCAAGCATTCTTGTAGGAATTGAACCAAAGTAGTGATCGTCTAATTGTTGTCCCTTGGAAGAGCCATGACCTAACAAGGTTCTACCAGTTAAAATAATATCTGGCCTGGATGCAACCAACATTCTATCAACCAAAAAATACTCTTGTTCCCAACCTAGGGTTGGGATTACTTTCTGGACATTTTTGTCAAAATACTTACATACATCTGTCGCAGCATTATCGATTGCAGAAATAGAGCGTATAAGGGGTGTTTTATAGTCTAAAGCTTCTCCCGTATAGGAAACAAAAATAGTAGGAATACAGAGTGTTTTTCCAAATAAGAATGCGGGAGAGGTAGGGTCCCATGCGGTATAACCTCTTGCTTCAAAAGTATTTCTAATTCCTCCGCTAGGAAAACTAGAAGCATCGGGTTCTTGTTGAACTAATTGAGAACCATCCAGGGCAGAAATCGCGTCCCCAGTTTTGGTAAAATCTAAAAAGGACTCATGCTTTTCTGCTGTTTTGCCAGTTAAAGGTTGAAACCAGTGGGTGTAATGTGTAGCACCTTTTTCCAAGGCCCAGACTTTCATCGCTTGCGCTATTTGTTCTGCTAAAGAGCGGTTGATTTGAGTCCCTTTAAGACTAGCCTGAGTCATCTCTTTAAAGGCTGTCTTACTAAGGTGATTTTGCAGTTTTTTTTCATCAAAAACATTGGTTGCAAAACTATCTAAACGATTTTTTTTTGATAAAATAGTACTGCGCTCTTGCTGTGCTATTTTCTCTATGGCTTTAAAACGTAGATTATTCACGAATTCTTTTAAATTTTTTACAAAGATAAATTTAATTTTAATGATTAATCAGGGTTTTTATTAAAGAAAAATAAATTTCACCCCCTAAAAAATAGTGGATTAACAAAAAAGTACATATTGTTAATATTTTACCCCCCTTTAAAAATAGGGAGTAATGGTAAAAACATATTTTTGTGATAATTGTCAGTAAAAAATTATTCAAATGAGCAAATCAAAATTAGAGTACATTTGGTTAGACGGGTACAAACCCACTTCCAACTTACGTAGCAAAACAAAAGTAGTTGAAAACTTTAGTGGAAAATTAGAAGACTGTGAGGTATGGTCTTTCGACGGTTCATCTACTCAACAAGCAGAGGGGGGATCTTCTGACTGTTTATTGAAACCAGTAGCCATCTACCCAGACCCAACTAGAATCAACGGTTTCTTGGTAATGACTGAAGTATTAAACGCAGATGGAACTGCACACGAATCAAATGCACGTGCAACTATCGATGACGATGATAACGATTTCTGGTTCGGTTTCGAGCAAGAATACTTCATCATGGACAAAGACACGCAATTACCCCTTGGATTCCCAGTAGGTGGATACCCTGGACCACAAGGTTTATACTATTGTTCTGTTGGTGGAAAAAATACCCACGGAAGAGATTTCGTAGAGGAACATGCTGATCTTTGTATCGAAGCTGGACTTAATTTTGAAGGAATCAACCAGGAAGTTGCAAGTGGGCAATGGGAATTCCAATTGTTTGCTAAAGGAGCAAAGAAAGCCGGAGATGAAATTTGGGTTGCTCGTTACTTACTTGATCGTTTAACAGAGCAATATGGATACTACATCGATTATCACCCAAAACCTATAAAAGGAGACTGGAATGGTTCTGGTATGCACGCTAACTTTTCAAATAGTGTATTACGTACATGTGGAGACAAAGCTACCTATGAAAAAATCTGTGAGGCATTTAGACCTGTAACCAAAGAACATATTGAAGTTTATGGACAGTATAACGAACAACGTTTAACCGGTCTTCATGAAACAGCCTCTATTAATGACTTCAGCTATGGTGTTTCTGATCGTGGAGCATCTATTCGTATTCCGATCATTACTGTAGAGAAAGGATGGAAAGGATGGTTGGAAGACCGTCGTCCAGCATCGAATGGAGATCCATATAAAATTGCAGCAAGAATCATTAAGACTGTTAAATCTGCATAGGTTTAATTCTCTTTTTGATCTATCTTAAAAAGAGCATCCGCAAAAACGGATGCTTTTTTTATCACTAATTTTTTGAAGGACAAGTCGCTACTTAACTCCGCTAATCATGCCCAAACGCAAAAATGTTTTGACAAAAAAATAAAAGCCATTTACGCAAAAAAAAGGAGTTAATAAAATCAATCCTAGTTAAGAATAAATGTTATATTTGACCCCACATAAGGCCTCGTAGCATAACTGAATAGTGCACTTGATTACGGCTCAAGAGGTTGCAGGTTTGAATCCTGCCGAGGTCACTTAAAAACAAAGGGAGTTAACAGCTCCCTTTTTTATTTGGTATACATTTCAGTATACAAAAATTGACCATCGGCTTATTCCTACATCTTATTATAATCACTCCTAAACCTATATTATTCGTTAGGTTTTACACGCTTACCCTTGATCAAGTACTTTATCCTTTCGTTCAATCACTTATATAAATATAGGCTCATCTTCGTGCTTTTTCTCAGATGTTTCTGTACTAGGTAGTTTAGGCAGTACATAGTGTAGTGATAGCTGCAAAAGTTTTAACTTTTGGTCTGTGGTCATAGCTTACCTATACGACTTACAACCTCATCTATTAAATTCTTTAACTGCTCTTTTACTTCTGTGGTTATTTTGTTTGGGCTTCCTTTAGGTCTTGGTATTATTTTGTAATTTGGGTTTAACTATAAACAAACTAATATATGAAAGACTTCTTGGTTAGAAATTCTTGGGCCGTTTTCTTTATTGGTTTTTTTGGAGCTATGGCTGATGTTCTTGGAAAATACAGTTACATTGGTTTTGGTATTATGCTACTATCATTTTATTTATTTTATTTAGAAAGTAAGCAACCAAAAAATGACTAATACTTCTTTTGGGGCTTGGCATTATTTTGTAAATTAGAGTTAATTAAAAACTAAAACATTATGAATATTGAATTGTCTCCTTTGCTGTCTATCGGAGTTGGTGTTTTATGTTTTTTAACAGGCAGTTTTTCAAAGTCAACTATTATTGGTCAGGGTAAATTCTCATTACATTTTAATAAATCAATGAAATTAGTAGGATTACTTTGGACTATCGTTGGAGTTTTAGAGTATATAAATGAAAATTTTTAGGAATAGCTTCAGGATGCTTTCGGATAGTAGGTGCGGATTCCTTTGGTGCATGGCATAGATTTTTTTTTATGGTGTGCAATTTGTAAAGTTTGGCTTTGGTAGAGTCCAATTAGGGCATAATTAATCAACATCATAACAATTAGTTAAACTCACCACGTTAGCAATCCATTATATAAATAATAAGATTGCTTCGGTTTTGTTAAATAGCTTTAATTAAAAAGCATTACTTTTAAATTTTAAAACATAAAAATGAAAAAATAACAAATTTCATTATTTAAATATAGGGGAGCCAAGCAGCTCCCTTTTTCTTTGGGATACTATTTTGTGTACTAATTAAGATTTTCAAGATGAAGTATATATTTAATCTACAAAGAGCGGTAAATCTTCATACTTTTTATCTGTCATTTCTAAACTACGGAGTTTAGGAAGTACATACTGTAATGAGAATTGTAAAAGTTTTAGCTTTTGGTCTGTGATCATCGCATCTACATCTATACGATTCACAACGTTGTATATTAAATTCTGCAACTGCTCTTTTACTTCAAGCAATATTTTTGCTCATTTTCACCCTTTTTAGGGGATTTTCACTGATTCTTCCATGTAAATGATTTAATTATAGCTATTCAAGCATGTTATTTAAATTTAATCTAAATAAGCTTTGTAAATACAGAAAAGTGTGTTATGTTTGCAATGTTAATTTAGATTAATTATAGATAATATAAAATGAAACAAATGTTACCCATATTATGCTCTGTATTGCTTTTTAGCTGTACCACAAAAGAAACTATAATTGAATACCAAGAATTAGAAGTTCCGGTGGAAGTGGAACGATTAGTTACTCAAACGGTAACTCAAACCGTTATTGTGGCTTCAGAAGAATACTCTTTCACCCGAAATGGAATTCCAACGGTTTACTATACCGGTCAAACCGCACGTATGAAAATGGCTACAGAACTCAAAGGCCACATGAACAACCCGGCACAAACAGAATCGAACATTGATACTATGTTTGGCGATGGAACAGGTTTTGACGATGCAACCCTAGATACTTCGGGTAAAAATGTTAGAAGTAAGACTGCGGCTTCTGCTGTTGCAGCGAGTACGGTTCGCCCTTTATTTGATGGATGGATTGAAGATTTTATAACCAATGTTGCCCCAGCGGTAAATAACGGAGTCGTTGCCGAGGCAGGAGTTGCTGGAGAATATACTGGCCAAGGGGGGAGAACAGTGAAAGTAAATGCCAAAGGGTTAGAATTAAATCAGGTTTTTTCAAAGGGTCTAATCGGTGCTTTACAAATCGATCAAATTGTGAATGGCTATCTTTCATTTGCTAAACTGGACGGAGCACGTCAAGACAATGACGATGATATATATACCTACACTTTCCCAGGACATAGTGAAGCCAATATCACCAAAATGGAACACTATTGGGATGAAGGCTTTGGTTATCTTCAAGGTTTAGACAACCAATACCAAACTGGCTTAGGTGAAGCACCTAACAGAGATGGTGCTAATCTGAACTATTACCTAAACAAGGTAAATAACACCTACGACCCAGGAATTACAGAACGAATTTATGATGCTTTTACAATAGGCCGTGCTGGAATTGTAGCGAAGAATTATGCTGAACGCGACCGCCAAGCAGCTATTGTTTCAGCAGAATTATCTAAAGTAATTGCCTATAAAGCGCAATCTTACCTCCGCGATACTGCAGAAGACATTGAACAAGGTGATTGGGCAAATGCGCTCCACGCAGCTTCTGAGGGATATGGATTTATTCTTGGAATGCAGTTTACAAAAACAGCGGAAGGATCAGCTTATATGGATAACAGTGAAGTAAACGAAATGCTTGCTGATTTAATTGCTGGTGATGGTGGTCTATGGGATCGTACTCCAGCTGAGCTTCGTGCAATGGCAAATGAAATTCAAGAAATCTCTGGATTGAGTGTTGAAGATTAAAAAATGAATTTGATGAAATTAACCTTCTAAATATGACTTACCTATGGCAGAAATGAAATTATTTTCTGCCATTTTTAGGTTAAAGTAAATAACGGAAAAGATGAGAATGATGCGGAAAACGATTTTATTAAGTGCACTATTGTTCATTCAATGTGCCAGCGAGGATGAACCAATGGATGTGGACAATCCGGTAAATACTGGTTCAAACATAGATACCACTAGTACCCCTCAAGAATTTGAACGAAATGGGATGCTCGTTTTTTGGGTCGACAATATTATCGTTCCCGCCTACAACCAATTAGACACTTCATTGTTTACTTTAAGTGAAAAAGCAGCTGCTTTTACTGAGAATCCTTCCTCTACGACTTTAATTTCTCTACGAAATCAATGGCTCGCAACCTACAGTCATTGGCAGTATGTTGAAATGTTTGATATTGGCTTGGCAGAAGAGATCTATTACAAAAATCGAATGAATCTTTTCCCTGCTAATGTCACGCGTATTGAGAATAATATTAGCGGAAATAGTTATAACCTAGACGCATCTTCATATTTTACATCACAAGGGTTTTCTGCATTGGATTACCTCATTTTTGGTGCTGGCGAAAATGACGATGGAATTATTGCACTTTACACAGCTAGCGACTTAAACTATGGAAACTATTTAGTGGAAGTGACCGATAAAATGATTGACCTTACCGAGCAAATAAAAACACAATGGGAAGGCGATTATCGCGATACCTTTGTTCAGTCTACCGACAACACCGCTACCTCTGCACTCAATAAAATGGTTAATGATTTTGTCTTTTACTATGAAAAAGGCTACCGTGCTAATAAAATTGGTATTCCTGCAGGCATCTTCTCCACGAGCCCATTACCCGATCGCATCGAGGCTTATCACGGAGAAGTATATGCTAAAATCCTCGCTTTAGAGGCGTCAAACGCCGTATATCAATTCTTCAATGGAATTGCCTACAATGACGCTAGTACTAATGGATTGAGTTTAAAAGACTATTTGGATTATATCGAAGCTGATGAAGATGATAAATTGAGTGGTCGAATCAATGCAAAATTTGAAACGGCAAAGAATAAAATTAATGATCTCAACGCCAACTTTAAACAACAAATCCAAGAGGATAACAATGCCATGTTGTTAACCTATGATGCCATACAAAGTAATGTAGTACTGCTTAAAGTTGACATGCTTCAAAAACTCAATGTTAGCGTAGATTACGCTGATGCTGATGGAGATTAATATCTTTGGACAGAAGCTGTGAAAAAGAAGGTAAAAGTGTTAAAAGACTATTTTGATCAAAAAAGAATTCACCCGGCTCCGCTAGCTATATTTCGCATCCTTTTTGGTTGTTTAATGCTAGTTGCCTTGATTCGCTTTTGGGCGAACGGTTGGATTTTCAATATTTATATCGAACCCGATTTTCACTTTAAATACGTTGGTTTTGAATGGGTCGACGACCTAGGGCAGTTCACTTATATGCTTTATGCCCTTGCCATTGTAGCTTGTTTTGGTATTATTCTTGGTTACCACTATCGCCTTGCTATGATAGCATTTTTCGTTTTGTTTACCTACACCGAACTCATCGACAAAACGACATATCTCAATCACTATTACTTTACCAGCTGTGTTGCTTTCATACTTTGTTTTCTTCCAGCTGGGGATTATTTTTCGCTTGATACAAGAAGAAAAGGATTAAAGATCACAACCATTCCTGCTTGGATGATTGATAGCCTCAAACTTTTTTTAGCCATCGTTTACTTCTATGCTGGAATTGCGAAAATAAATTCTGACTGGTTACTTCAAGCTCAACCTTTGTCTTTGTGGTTAAGTTCAAAATATCATCTTCCCTTTATTGGGGGACTGTTACAACTCAAATGGGTGCATTATGCTGCAAGTTGGTCGGGTATGCTCTACGATGTTTTTATTCCCTTTTTCTTGTTGTACCCCAAAACAAGACGTATTGCTTTTGTCTTTGTGGTGCTTTTTCATGTCATGACTAAAATCTTTTTCCCCTCCATTGGCATGTTCCCATATATAATGCTGTTTTCCGCAACCATTTTCTTTAGTTTAGAATGGCACCAAAGCTTAATTAAAAAACTTAAGACACAATTACAGAAAATAACTGTATTTCTCCAGTATTTTAAAGACACAAATAAATTTCCCTTAAGTCCTATTGCATTTTCGCCCAAGGGCTATGTTCTTCCCTTGCTCCTGTTTTTTTTCACAGTACAAATTCTCTTTCCTTTTCGATATTTGGCCTATCCTGGCGAGCTTTTCTGGAATGAAGAAGGCTACCGCTTTTCATGGCGTGTAATGCTCATGGAAAAGAAGGGTTATACCATCTTTAAGGTAAGAGACAGTATCAACCAAAAAACCTTTTACGTTAATAATGCTGATTTTTTAACTCCTTTTCAAGAACGACAAATGAGTTTCCAGCCTGATTTTATTTTGGAGTACGCCCATTATTTAGCTGATCATTTTACTCAACAAGGCCACCAAAATGTACAGATTTTTGCAGATAGCTTTGTCGCGCTCAATGGACGCCCTAGCCAAAGATTTATTGACCCTACAGTAGATTTAGCTACACAGAAAATGTCAATTAAACACAAAACATGGGTCCTCCCTTTTGCAGATGAAATACAGGGTTTATAGTTGCTTATTGTTTTTTTGTTTGACCCAAACTTGGGCGCAAAATCGTCTAGCGGTAGAAGTGCGTTTAGAAGATCCCAGTTTAAAAGAAATTTCCATCAAAATTTATGATAAGGCTAACGGATTTGTAAAGCAAATTCAGCAAGGAGAAGAATTTGTGCTCGAAAGTGAGCAGGTATTTGTTGATTTTGTTTTTTTAGCTGAGGGCTTTGCTTATCTCGAACAAGAGATAGATTTTTCTCGTAAGGATAAGTTGAATATTGTAATTCCTACTACTGTGGAAACCTTAAACGAAGTGGTTTTAGACGCTAAACGAAAAGAGGTTTTTACCCTCAAAAGGATGCAAGATTTTGAGAAAACAGCCATCTATGCTGGTAAGAAGACGGAGGTGATTTTGGTTCAGCAATCAATGGCCAATTTAGCTGCCAACAACGCCCGACAAATCTTCAATCAAGTTCCAGGCTTGAACATTTACCAAAACGACGATGCAGGCTTGCAGTTACACATTGGGGGCAGAGGTCTAGACCCCAATCGAACCTCCAATTTTAATACCCGTCAAAATGGCTATGACATTTCGGCTGATGTACTCGGCTATCCTGAAAGTTATTACACCCCACCAGCCGAGGCTATCGAAGAGATTCAAATTATTCGTGGTGCTGCTTCCTTACAATATGGAACCCAATTTGGCGGACTCATAAATTTTAAGCTAAAAGAATCAAGTACCTACAAACCCTTAAAAGGTGTTACGAGAAACACCTTAGGTTCAAATGGCCTTTACACGAACTATACCCAACTAGAAGGAAAGCTGGGCAAGTGGAGATACATCGGATATTTTAACGTAAAAAAAGGAAAAGGTTTCCGCCCTAACTCTAGTTTTGAATCGTCCAATGTCTATTTTAAAACCAGTTATAAGATAGCAGCAGAAACGACGGCTAGTGTAGAATTGACCTATTTGGACTATTTAGCACAACAGGCGGGTGGACTTACCGACCAACTATTCGCTGTAGACCCTTTTCAAAGTAATCGTGAACGAAATTGGTTTGGTTTGTATTGGCTATTATACAATGTCAAATTAGAACACGCTTTTTCTGAAAACAGTAATTTTAGCTTAAACCTTTTCGGTTTAGATGCACAACGCAATGCTGTGGGGTTTCGCTCCAATCGGGTTAGTCAGATCGACCCCAACGAGGAACGCGATCTCATTAAAGGAGATTTTAACAACTATGGTCTGGAAGCGCGGTGGTTGTACAACTATACGCTTAGTGGGAAAGAATTGGTTTTTTTGCTGGGAGGGAAATACTATAAAGCCAAAAATACTTCTGTTCAAGGGCCTGGATCGGCAAATTCAAATGCAGACTTTAGCTTTTACCGAGCAGCTTTTCCCAACTATAATCAACAATCGGAATACATTTACCCCAATAAAAACCTTGCCTTTTTTGCTGAAAATATTTTCTACCTCAACGATAAGCTTTCGATTACCCCTGGCTTACGTTTTGAAAATATTCGCACTGCCACCGATGGGGAATACCAACGCATCAATACCGATGCCGCTGGGAATGTAATTTTAAACGAAACCCTTGGTTCAGCAGAATCGCGAAATCGCTCTTTTGTTTTGCTAGGTATGGGCTTGAGCTACCGTTTCTCTCCAACATTAGAACTTTATGGTAACGGTTCAAAAAACTATCGTTCGATTACTTTCACCGACATCAGCATCATCAATCCTGCCTATACCATTAATCCTAACATAAGTGATGAAAAAGGCTTTACTGCCGACATTGGTGTTCGCGGAAATTTCAAAGAACTTTTTTCTTTCGACGCAAACTTCTTTCACTTGAATTATCAAGACCGTATTGGATTTATTCAAAAAGCCTATCGTGACGGAAGCGTGAAAAGCGAACGTGGAAACGTTGGAGATGCTCAACTATCTGGTTTAGAGGTTCTGGTAGATGTTAACTTTGCCAAGTGGTTGCACTTAGATACACAGAAAATTCGCTGGAATAGTTTTATCAATTACGCCTATATCGAATCCCAATACACCACATCAGAAATCCCGGGTATCGTAGGAAAAAAAGTGGAATTTGTCCCAACAACCAATCTAAAAACTGGGATTCGAGTGGGATACAACAACCTCGCGCTTAATCTTCAGTACAGCTATATTTCGTCACAATTCACCGATTCTTCTAATGCAGTAAAAGGAAGCATTAGCGGTGTTATAGGGCAAATTCCTGCCTATGGCTTACTCGACTTTTCTGGAAGTTATACCCTTAACCGATTTAAGTTTGAATTTGGGGTCAACAACCTATTAAACGAAGCCTATTTTACTCGTAGAGCTACAGGCTATCCTGGACCGGGAATCATTCCATCGCCTAACCGTAATCTATACATCACAACACAATTTTCATTTTAAAACTGTGTGTAAGTCAAGAATATTACTAAACAAAAACAAACAATGTGCATTAAGTTCCTGTACTTGCGAAAGCTATCGCTTCAGTTTTTATCAACTTTATTTGGAATTATCTACTGCTGAATACAATTAAATGGTCGACCATATAGAAACAGTAAGTACTAAATATTGGGAACTCGAATTGAATTGTTTAACTTGGCAGGTGAAAATATCTTTGAGTCTAGATGGGACACAAATAACATTGTGTTGTTCTGTTGAAGAAAACAATTTTTTGTTTTTCCTATAGATGGGACATAATCATTTTACACTATTAGCCAATAACCAACCCCTGAACTGATGAAAATTCTCTTTGTTATTTTTCTATCCTTGCTTTCTCTATTTTCAATAAAAAAAGAGGAAGCAACAATACAAATTAAATGCATGTTGCAAATGATTGACTACCGCGGTGAAGGGGCTTATTTTGTTATTTCTGTTGTTGATGCTAATGATAATTACCTCAAAACACTCTATGTTATGGGGAACGATAAAACGTGGTTTTCCGACATGAAGGCGTTTTGGCAGCACCTTCGTGCAAACGAACTGCTAACTGACGAACGTTTTTATCCCTTAATCGATGGGATCTCTGGCGCGACCATTTCTGGTGGTCAACGACGGATTTTTCCTCTTAAAATCCCTGTTGAATTGTTGAATAAAGGCAACCGTTTACGTTTTGAAACAGCCGTAGAAGACAAAGGCTACCATACAGAAGATGTTGCCTTAGATCTCAACCAAACTGCTTTAGGCAAAAACCACCAAGGCAGCGGATTTATTCAGCAAATCAAATTTTTACTGCCCGAATCATGATCGCTGGTTTATGGCGAAATATCCACTTTTTACTGGCCATTACAGCCAGCCTTTTCCTAATTATTGCTGCCTTAAGTGGTGCTATCTTGGGACTTGAAGCGGCTTGGGACACTACAAGACCGCAAGCTATTTCTCTTAATGAAATTAGCCTTGGTGAAGCAAAACAAAAGATCGAAGCACAATTTGAAGAAGTCTATGAAATTGAACTAAATAGTAAAGGCTTCCTTCTTGTTCAAGGTAGTGCAAAAAACAGCTACGGTTCTTTTTATGTCGACCCGAAGGATGGACGAATCTTAGGGAAAGTAAAAAAGCCTTCCATATTTTTTCAGTTTGTTCGCAGTTTACATCGCTCTTTATTCCTCAAAGAAACAGGACGGATTTTAATGAGCTTTGTTTCATTTCTCACGGTGCTTTTGGTCTTTTCTGGTTTGTTTTTAATGCGCAATCGCATGGGGAGTTTCTTGAAATTATATACTCCCATAAATGATCCAAATTTTCATCGTAAAAACCACATTATTTTAGGGCGTTGGTTTTGGCCACTCGTTTTAATTGTTGGCGTTACTGGCACTTACTTAGGGTTAGACCGTTTGGGTGCTTTTACATTTCAAGCTGGAAAAGTAGAAAAGTATATCGCAGGCGAAACTAACATTAATCTCAATGAAATTCCTTTAAACGAACTCGAAAAATTAGTTTATCCCTTCGGTAATGCACCCGAGGAGCAGTTTGATCTAATCTTAAAGGATCGCACGATTAGATTTCAACAGGTAGACTTAAGTCTAATTCAAATTAAGCTTAAACCTTGGTCAAAACACTTGCAGCACTTGTCATATATTTTACACACTGGAGAAGGGAGTTTAGTTTTGGCACTGCTTTTAACTTTAACAGGATGTGCTTTGATCTACTTTATTTTTTCAGGCTTAAAAATCGCTGCTAAAAGCAGTTGGGCATTGCTACGTTCGACGAATAAAATCCAAACGACACCGTTAATGATCCTTTATGGATCTGAAACCGGAAACACATATGGCTTTGCCAAGCTTTTGAAAAAAAGACTCAAAAAAGAAGGATATGCTACCCATCTGGTTTCCATGAATCGCTTCCGTATTCATGATAACACGCAAATGCTCATTATACTAACGGCTACATATGGCGATGGGGAAGCTCCAGCCAATGCCAGCCTTTTTATATCGCAGTTTAATAGACAATCTCCGAAAAATGATATTGATTATGCCGTATTGGGCTTTGGTTCGAGAAGTTATCCAAAGTTTTGTCAATATGCCATAGCAGTAGACACAATGCTGGAACAACACCCCAAATGCAACTCATTAATGCCCTTGTTTAAAATCAACAAACAAGAAGAAAGAAGTTACCAACATTGGGAGACCTTACTTCTCAATGCGATTCAATCTAAATCTCCAACGATCATACGCTTTAAAAGAAACTTACTTTTTTAAAAAGAAGTAATAGACCATTCAAACGGTTATAATAAATGTAAGGGAGATTAAAGCTAACATCGTTTCCATTTATTTAATTCCGTATATCTCAAGCTTATTTGGATTGTGTGGAGATTTCGCCACAAGTTTTGTAGGATAATCCCAGCTAATGCCCCCTAATGCTATTTCCTTTTTTTTAAGATGTCAAATGTAGGCTGTAAAGCCCAGTAAATACTCTGTTTATCCTGTTTTGCTAAGATGTAGAAAAAGAGCTGCCGAGGTCGCTGAAAATAATGGATTTAATAGCTCCCTATTATATTTGGGTTACTATTTAGGGTACAAAAACAGTGACCATCGGCTTATCACTTCACTATATTATATTCACTTATAATATAGTGACGGTTTTACCCACTTTTCTGCAATCCAGTAATGAATCTTACCATTAACTATTTGTTTGATCCAAAAAAGGGTAAATTCTCATACTTTTTCTTTGTTGTATCTGTACTATTTAGTTTAGGCAGTACATAGTCTAGTGATAGCTTTAACAGTTTTAGTTTTTAGTCTACGGTCATTGAATCTACAACCTCATCTATAAATTCTGTAACTGCCCTTTTACTTCAGTGGTAATTTTGGTTAGTCTTCCTTTGAGCTTGGCATTGTTTTACAATCTAGTATTTGGCAAATCAAACTTTATTTTATTGAAGTAAATGTTTCGCTCATCTTGAAGAAGGATAAATTTTATTGATTGGGACTACTAATATAATTTGTTATATTCTAATATTTTTTTATTTTTAATAAACCATAAATTCAATTTAATATGACAGAATTTGAAATTTTACTTTATTCACACAACTCTTTTCAACAAAACGCAGCTTATCTTCTAGTAGTAACTGTCTTAGTCTGTTTAAACTTTTATCTTATTAGAAGAGCAAGAGAAGTCAATATGCCTATCTATGGAAAAGCATTAACAACATTATTCGGACTTATGACAGTCTATTTTGGATGGACAGTAGGAACATTTCTTATTTCAACTCAGGTGAACATGGCCTTCAGCTTGACAGAGTTAAAAAATAGTGGCGTCAATATTTCTGCTGCTAGCGAAGCATTCATAACTTATATGGGGAGTCCAACTTCACCATACACCGCAAATGCACCCGATACCCCAACTATTGTTTTTTGGGGGGTAATAGCCTTAATGTTCATATTAGGTATGTGGGCTCCAGCACCTGAAGGGGCTTACGATAAATAAAAAATGAAGTGGTACATCACCTTTGATTAAACAAAAAGGGACTACATCGATGTAGTCCCTTTTTCCATTTCTTTTCTTGTATGTTTTTTGCACATAGATCCAATGATAGAAGAATAAAGATTATCAATCTTTACTAAGTTTTCATTGTAAATTGTAAACGCACTGAAGTTTAAAACAATTCCATTGTATACCACCCCTCAATGAACCAAAAATTAAACTTCTTTACTCCCACGCTAATTACACCTTAGGGCAATTGCAATGATTTCAAGCTGATTTAAATTGTGCCCAACCCAGTAAAATATTTTATGACAATAGTAACTTGGATAAAAATCTTTTTTTCTTATTAAGCCTTGTTGAAGGAAAAAAACTTCCACCTGGGAGTATTTTAAAACACTATCTGCTATATTTCCCTTCAATTTGAAGAGCAAGACCACTTACATCAAAATAATCTATAAATTGATGCACTTTGCCCTCTTCATTAAACCAGATAATCGCCATCCATTTGTGAGCAATATTAGTATTTGTCGAGGTATGAACTGTATTCCAATCACCAAATATCCTCACTGCATTTGGAGAATCGCTCGCTTGGTCTTCTGAAGAATAATAACTTCCGCCAAAATAAACATCATTTAAAAAAGTTATATCATCAAACTCTTTGATATAGAAATCAATAGCTTCAGAAAGATCTTGTTTTGTTTTAAAAACACCAGATACTGCTTCAGGATTATTCCATTTCAGTGAGTCTGCAAATAAGCTCATCATTAAATCTGGATCTTCGGTTTTAAATCCAGCAACAAACGTTTTTTTAAATGATTTTACATTTTTATTGAATCGTTCTTTATTTTGTGTTGTATCTAAACTTTCAGTTGGTTGATTACATGAAAGAAATAAAATTGCAAGGGTTAATAATATTGACTTGTTCATATTTATTAAAATTTATGGTTAATAATGTCTCTATGATATAGAGAATAAACCCAACATACAGATGAATTATAAATTGAGTAAACAAAATTAATATCGACTTAGGGTATTAATTTTGTTTGCTATAATACTATTGGCATTCCTAGCAAAAGGATAGTTCTCAACAGCTTTTTTATACATTGATTCAGCATCATCCATTTTTTCATTTTTAAGATAATATTCTCCCATTGAATCATAAGCGTTGTAACCATTGGGATAAACTTCAATATATTCTGAGAAAACCCTTTCTGCTCCTTCCATATCACCTGTAGCCATTAGCTTATATCCTAAAAGATTGAGTAAGTTCTCATACGGATCATTATTTACTTTGGCTTCTTCAATGAATTTATTAATAACATTTATGCTTTCACTATTGTTTTTCATGGTGTGTACATAGAATTGCTGAATGAAGTTACCTCTTGGTTCAAGTTCATGCATTTTTTTCCATAGGATGTGGGCATTTGAGGAGTCAAAATAGCCCCAATAACCGTCGGGAACTTGATCTAAGATGGAAACAAACAGCTTAGATGTTACATTATTATTCGCAACATTTTTCTTTGCTTCATTTATATGGTATTGCTGTTTTTCAGAACCGTCTAAAGACATTTCTGCAAGACAAACATGAGGAGCAAACATTGTTGGATCATAGGTAATTGCCGCTTCAAAAAAGGCAAAAGCCTTTTCTTGTTCAGCATTCATAAAATGTCGCATACCAATCATGGCAAACTCATTGGCAAGATCGTTATCTCCAAACCATTCGATGTATTTCCCCTCTTCGGGTGATGAATACTTAAAAACTGTTTTGGAAGTTTCGTTACACGCTAATAGTGTGAAATATATGGTTAAAAACAATAGTATTTTTTTCATTTTAATATCTTATTTATTATTAGTTTGTTGGGCGACTGTATTGAACTACTCTTACTATTTTACTGTTTTCGTTTAAATAGAGTCTCTCATAAAAGTTTATGGATTCTTGAGTATTATTTTTAATGAAGCGTGTTTCTGTGAACATGGTCGTCACTACTCTGTTTTTTGATCCTTCTATTTTCAAAGGCATTAAATAGATATAGTCCCTTGTGATAGAATCCCAATTAGATTGGCGCTCTTTAATGAAGTTAGTATTCGTCATGTCAATTTTAAATACGCCTCCAAGATCAGCAGGATGAAATCTAACTGTATCTACAGACATTTCCACCATAAGCTGAGCATCCATATTTTCATAAGCATCCATAAATTTCTTGACAGTTTCTAGGTCTTTTTGATCGCCAGCCATGTAGCCTTTTCCGTAGTTAGGGGATCCATCCATGAGCCATTTGCCTGCTATTTTTTCATTAGTGGCTAGAGGCTCATTTTGTGTATTATTCATGCATGATGTAAAACATAAAATTGACAAAAGTATTAAAGTGTTGATTTTCATAATTAAATATTAAGTGGTTATTATTCGAATAAAATTAGATAGAGGCTTAAAAAAAGACTCAAAAGCATAAAATAGGAGTATAAACGTAAAAGGTGATTGAAGATCATAATGTAAGTTTATCAATTGATTCTTTTAGGTATTGGATTAACTAGTAATTTACTGCTTGACCTTCAACACCAATTGAAGTGTGGATTTGGACTGTTTTCCATTCCCCACCAATCTTTTTAATTACTCCACTGCTACGTACATCTCTGATTGTGTTTGTGTTACCATCAAAACTAAACGAAAAGTCGATGATTTCTGTATATGATGCCATTGCCCCATCGTCACTAACAAACAGGCGTCTGTTCTTTTGTTCAAATTTTGGGTCAACAATTTGCATTTGCGCTTCAATAGATTCTTTCATTGCGCTCCATGAGGTATAATATTCTGCCTTATCAGTGCCAATCAAAGTCATTTCGTCATAAAATGTAGTCTTGGCCTCTTCAATACTCGAGTTAGTAATGAAATTCCATTGCTTATCAATAAATGCATTAATCTCGTTGAGTTGATCCTCTTTGGAGACAGTCGCAGTTTCATTTGATTTAATGGAATTACAAGAAATAATGGTGCAAAAAGAAATCAACACCCAAAGAAAGGATTTTCTAATTATCATATAAAATGGTTTATGGTCTAATAAATATATAGAAAATTAAGTTATTCACTGCCATTTTCAAATAGCTTTCAGCTTTTGTCTAACATGTAAGCATGTAAATGGTAGCCATATAATATCAACTTTTGCCATATTAATGATCCTCTCTTAGTGCAGAGTAATTTGGAAATATTCCATTTTGTTTTACTTCATTATATATATCTAGTTAGCCTATTTATAACCAATGCTTATGGTTATTAATAAAATGGTTAAGCTTGGTAAAAAAAATAAAAATGCAGGAATAGGATTATAAAATTTCAAATTAATACAAAAACAGGCATTTTAGTGCATAAAAACTTGACATATAACCAATTAAAATGTGAACCTAAATTTAAAATCGTCAGAGAAAAATATAATTATCAAAAAAGACATTATTATTTTTTTATTTTTATAAACTATTTATTAGACTATGAAAAGTGAAAAGATTATTTACGAAAGTCACTCCCCCACTTGTGCTTGTAAAGTATCTTTGGATTATCTAGGAGATAAATGGATTTTGATAATAATTCGAGATTTATTTAGAAAAAAATATACTTTTAGTCAATTTTTCGATAATTCTGATGAAAGAATTGCTTCAAGTGTTCTAGCTAATCGTTTAAAAAAACTTAAAAGTATAGGCGCAATTGATTTTCAATACCTAAACTACAATTATAAAGCCAAAAATTATTATCTAACTGATAGAGGAATTGAATTATATGATGTGATTTTTGCTTTACAACTATGGACAGTAAATAATGTAGACTTTAATTATTCTGACAATACAACCAAATGGAAAGTTGATGTTAGTGAACAAAACCATACTACCTATATATCAAATTTTAAAGAAGAATACAGAATTTTTCGTAAACAACTATTTGGATTCTGATTTAACAGGTCGAAACCAGGCATAAAAAAACCGCTCTCTGAAGAGCGGTGAAACTAAAAAATGTTTTGATTTATGGTTGGCATAAATCTAATAAAATAACTTCTAATTTAAAAGTAATTTTGTATTAATTTTAAGTTACGGGCAGATCAATTTAGCATAATTTATATCGAAGCATTATGATAGTGGGAAAAAAAAAGCATCAAGTAGAATTGTGATGCTTTTTAACCATAAACCAATTCATTTTAAAGAATTAATTATATAAATATAACATTTGTTTAACTATAATCCAATTTTAATGAACATATAAACAAAAGTGAATTTCATAAAGAGAAATACTTGTTTATTAACATCGGTTTAAACTTGTATAATTTCAACTGTAATAAGTCTTTTTAAATTGATGAAAAAACCTCAGGTTGGGAGGGTATAAAAGATATTTAATTATCATTTCTTATTAAATTCAAAGATAAAAAAGAACTTGGGAATGAGATCCATCCCTTACGCGAGACTATGGAAAACGCATTTCAAGCAATGATTGATGGGAAAAGAATTTAGATAATTTTAAATTATAGGAATGAATGAATCCAAATGAGTAATAGTTTAGTTAGTTTGGACTGGATAGTTATTGCGGGGAATTTTTTTTTAATTTTTGCTGTGGTAGCATGGGTGATCTAAATAAATTTTAAGCGTTGTCCCATTGTCATATCCCCTAGGAATCGGACTTTGAACAAGAACTCACTCCTCAAGCTTACCATCAGAGCTTAACTTGGAGGTTTTTATTCCTTAATGAGAACAATGCAAATAAGGGAATTAACGGCTAACATTTTCTTCGGGGTGCTTTTTGTTTTTATACAAAAAGTACTTTAAACTCTAATAAAGGAGTTTGATCCACAAACAAAGGCAAATCCTCCTGCTTTTTATTTGTGGTTTCTGTGCTTCACATTTTAGGTAGTACATACTAAAGTGAAAGCTTTAATAGTATTAGCTTTTGCCTATGGTCATCTCATCTACAACTATACGATTTCAAATAGCTGTTTATTTCTTTTTAAACCAAAGCATCACACGATTATTATTGTCAAGTGTAAGTGTAGTAATACCAAAATTTTGCTGAATATTATTCCTAATAACAGGTAAATTCCCCTCTAAATCCAACTCGATACCTTGTGTTATTTTCTCCAGTTTATAACCCTCTTCTTCTATGGTTGATATTAGGTTTATGATAGATGGACTATCGTGTTTTACTTTTTTAACCTTTTTGCCATCGTCTAAACGATAGACAACTTCTTTTCTTGTTTGTTTGACAACATCGACCAAAATCCATTCTTGTGAATATCCATTCATCGAAATCAAAAAGAAAAAGAAAAATGCAATTCTCATAACTATTAATTTTGAACTAATTTAATTAAAAATGTAATCAATAGAAATTTATCGACGTACCATTACATCATAATGGGTAGGATGATTACCAATACGTTCAAAACGAGTAAATCCTTCTTTTCTTAAAAGGCGGTAAATATTATCTGGGTTGATCCACTTTTCATCAATTTCACAAAAGATCCATTGAGTTTGCTTAAAAAATTCACAGTTAAGCAATTCTCGAATAACAACTTCTTCATGTCCTTCAACATCAATTTTTATTCCGTTTAAAGGGTGCCCTGGTATAAGCTTATTTAACTCTTCATGGTTAATTGTTCGAATGATTTTGACTGTTGAAATAGTCTTATTTTCTTGCTTGACTGTTCGAAGGCTAGACTTACCCGAATGCCCCACAACGGTATTTAGTGATAACTCTCCGGTATGATTAGAAATTGCTGCGGAAATAATTTCAGAGGCTTGAATCTGGTTTATCTTAAGATTGTTTGTTAATCGTTTACCAATCAATTGATCAGGCTCAAAAGAAAATATTTTTTTTACAGCTGGATTTTTCCCTGCCAAAACAGAATACAAGCCTTGATTAGCTCCTATATCTAAAAAAAATAACTCTTCTGTGATATTAGCAAGGAAGTCACTAAATTTTGTTCCATAAGTTCCTTTAAAACAATACTCAAAGGTTTTGTCATGGTATGCAGGTGTTAAATAAATCCCGTAAAATCCCTTGAGCGGGCGGGTAGTTTTAGTAAAGAACTTATGAAACAAGAAAATTACCTTGAAGAATTTTTTCCTAAAATAATACTGCATAAATATCGTCTAATGGTCTTAGTTCCAGTATAAATTTAACCCCTATTTACTAATAATGACTCAATAAGAAAGGTTTTTTGAAATTTCACCTTAGTTAAAAAAACCGATCAAACTTATTTAGGAAATAATAAGGGTGGTCGACACCCAACTTAAATACAGTTTTGGCCTTGGAAGAAATGGAGATATTATTTCGGCTTATGCCAGTATCAATAAAGCATTAGAGGTATTGAATTGGATACCAAAACACAGCTTAGATTAAGCTATCCAATCTGCTTGGGAATGGGAGAAAAAAATGCTCTAGGTTCTTATGCTTGCCTATTTTTTATTTGATAATCTCTAACGGGCTAGTTTTATTCCATTCGCCTCGAGTAAAATCAGGAAATTTTTGCGGCATCCCCTCTTTAGCAATTGAAATAGAGCTTAATGGTCCCACTGCACTCCACAAGGCTCCCTCATAAATATTTTGATCTAAGGGCTGTCCTTTTTGTAAACATTCGACAATTCTATACATCATAATTCCATCCATGCCGCCATGACCAGAGTTTTTCGTAGAAGCATTCAATCGCTTGTATAACGGATGATCATATTTTTCATATATCATTTGAATTTGTTCCCCTTGAACCCAACGATGATGGTCTTTTGTTACTCCCTCTACCCCTCCTTCTCGGGCAACTCGTGTTGGAAAACCTGCTAGGGTGCCCATAGTGCCCTGAACAAGATTGTGGCGCGTATAAGGCCTGGGACTGGTTTCATCCCACTGAATCATAATGGTTCTGCCTAATTGAGTTTTGATCAAAGAGGTATTGATATCTCCATTTGCAAAGTCAAGCTGATTCCACTTATGCTCTTGCGAGAAATTCTTTTTTGCATATAGACTTCTTCCTTTAGCAGGACTTGAAAAAGAGACTAAGCTTTTAAAAGTATCCTCTCCTCGAGCTAAGTTCATGTATTGCGCTACAGGGCCTAATCCATGAGTGGGATATAAGTTTCCTCTCCCGTGGGCATAATGAAAGGTTCTCCAAGACCCAGTACCGCGTTCTTCTTCTTTCATCTGCCAGCGAAGCTCGTGAATATAAGCCGCTTCTGCATGTAATAATTCTCCAATATAGCCTTTGCGACAAAGATTTAAAAAAAGTAATTCATCTCGACCATAATTGACATTTTCAAGCATCATACAATGCTTTTGTGTCCTTTCTGAGGTGTTGACAATTTTCCATAAATCTTCCATTGACGTTGCTAGGGGAACTTCTACAAAAGTATGCGCTCCTTTTTCCATACTCGTAATAGCCATGGAGGCATGATTCGTCCAATTAGTAGAAATAAACACCACATCTGGGGCGACTTCTTCAAACATCTCTCGCCAGCGGTTTTCGTCTCCCCAATAGGTCTTTACCTTTTGATGTTGTTTATGCTGATCTATTTCATTTAAGGTGGCTAGCTTTGTTTCAACATTGTCTTGATAAAGATCGCACAAGGCCAAGACTTCTGTCCCTGGAAGTGAAGCGAAATTGCGTAAATGATCATTCCCGCGATAACCTAAACCTATAAAAGCTGCTTTGATTTTTGCTTTAGCTTGCGCAGCAAAGCCTCCCATATATTTTGATTCAATTGATCTGGGCGTACTTTCTTGCAAACCAGAAAAACCCATGCTTGCAATACTCGCGGTACCTAAACTTGCCGATCGAATAAAGTTGCGTCGTTTCATACAGTAAATTGTTAATGTATTTTAAGAGATACAGATGGAAGATAAGATTTCTTTGAAGAAAGATAAAATGAAGCAGTTGAAAATAAGGCCTTTAAGGGTTAAAGAGGCAACTGGGTTAAAAGATCAATGTCCTGAGCAGAAGTCAAGTCTGGAACATGCTCGCAAAAAGGAATTAATAAAAATCCCTCTTTGTTCCCTTGTATGAATCGTTGAACTGCAGTAGGGAGTTCTTTCTCTTTACGAATAGGATCTATGGGACAATTTTCTAAAAAAGTATATATACTGGGACCATATAACTTAAAAATATTCATACTTACCCTAATTTTATTTGCGTAATCTCTTGCAGCATTCATCGTCTCTTGAGAGGGCTTTTCGACTATAGCGGTAAGAAAGCCCTCTTTATTGGCCTTGAGCAGGGCAAATTTCTGAAGGCGTTCTCTAGAAAAGTTAAGCCCTTCTTGGTCATAACCAATAAGTGCATTTTGAGTAGTTGCCAAAGAAAATAAAGCTTCTAAGCTTTTAACAGAATAGATATTATCCCCGTTCATAACTACAAAAGACCCTTCTTTTAACATAGGTGCTTTGTCGAGTGCTTGTTGCACTGCATTAGCAGTTCCTAGTGGTTTTTTTGCTCCAGCAGGAAGTTGTTGCTCTATTAACTTAATTGAGATAGAAGCAAAGGTGGTTTTGATATACTCCTGATCTAAAAAGTCGTAAAAACCTTGATTTTCTTCTGGTGTAATAATAAATACTTGAGTAACTCCTACCCGTTTCGCCTGCAATAAGTGATAATAAAGTAAGGGCAATTTATTTTTTCCTACAGGGATGAGACATTTGTGATGCCTTTGCGCTATTTCAAGGGTAGATTGATCTAAATCGTGTTGTGCTAAGCTATTCTTCATTCGAGAGGATGCACCACCAGCCATGATCAAAAGATGTCTAGGATTAGTCATTTTAAACAGTTGTAATTTGAATTGAAAAAGCTTGCCTAGCTTTAACATTTTCTATCGCTTTAATCACATTAGCAGTTGAATCTTGAGAACACAAAGCAACAAAACATCCCCCACCACCAGAGCCAACAATCTTTGTACCATAAGCCCCTTTCGCGCAAGCTGCTTCCATCATTTTTATCATAGGGGAAGGTGTATTCTTTATTTGATGTTGTAAAATAGCTTGATGTGCATTGATCAATTGACCTAACTTATTCATTTCAATGGTAGGTTGATTCAAAAGCGATAAGGCTTCTTGGGTAATAAGATGGTTATGAATTGCAGCATACCAATAGGGTTTTAAAACTGAAGGAAGTAAATCTCGGGTTTGCAGGTAGGTGGCCTTTCCTGCCTTTTCAAGCTGAAAAGAGGGATCTTGGGCTTTAACAACTTCAAGGGCTTCTATGACATTATCCTTGGCTTGAGATAAAACACTAAGGGTGCTTTTCTTAATGCCAGAATCACCTATGATGACACTTTCCCATGGCGCCGATAAATGTTGATAGCTTCCTGTGACTGTATTGAGACAGACCATGCCGCCCAGGGCAATGGTATATTGATCCATTAAGCCACCTGGTTCTTTAAATTCTAATACTTCAGCGGTATAACTCCATTGGGCAATTTGCTCGTCACTATAGCAATGCTGAGGATGCGCTAATTTAAGTAAAAGTCTGACCCATGCTACTACCATAGCTGAAGAACTGGATAATCCCGCTTCTATGGGAATATCGCCATGAATTTTTACATGATACCCTTGTTGAAGATAAATTCCAGCTCTTTTTAAGACCCTTATGACAGAACGAAAGTAATCTCTAGGAGCTAGAATATCAAAGTTTTCGTCTAAAGATAGGGTCTCTTGCTGGTCTAAATCAAGTAGCTCAATGGTGATATTTTTTTCCTCTTTTGGCGTAGCCTCCATATAAATATAACGATCGATGGTAGCTGCAATTACAGGTAAGCCAAGATAATCTTGATGATCCCCAAAAAAACAAATTCTTCCGGGTGCTTTTACTGATAGAGCTCTTGTCATAGCTTAATCCATTTAAGAAGTACAAACACAAGATACATTTTTTCACCCTATTGAGTTAGGGATAAGTCAAACCTAAAAGAAATTAATCTAAGCGATTTTTATAATCTGTGCTAAGTCTTTTTTCAAATCAATAACAAGGAAGTAAAAATGACAAAAAGTATAAGTAATGAGAATTCCTGAACTAACAGAAGCTGTTTGCATAGCAGCTAGTCCACCTCCTAATAAAAGTGTTATAGCTACAAAACCTTCGATCAAGGCCCAAAAAATGCGCTGTCCAACGGGGGAATCTAATTTCCCGCCAGTAGTGATACTATCAATCACTAAAGAGCAACTATCTGAAGAAGTTAAAAAAAATACCGAGACCATAAATATCCCAACAAAAGGAGCCCATGCTACCCACCAAGCATAATAAAATATCGTCCAATTGTTTTGCCAAATTGAATCGACAAAAGAAGAAGACCAAGTACCAATCTCGATAAATCGCTGAAAATACATCCCGATGCTCTCGATGTAAATTCCCATAACGGTTAGCTTATCTGTCAAGAAGAATACAAAAGTCAAAAAGACCAATGCTAAAATCAGATTAAATCGTTTCAAAAAGCGTTTCGAGTGGTTTACGCACTTTAGGCAAAAACTGACTGTCATCTTTTTCACTGCGATAACCTATCCCTAAAACTACTGTAGCTTTTAATCCCTTTTTAGCTAGGCCTAAAATTTCACTATAAGCTTCTGGATGAAAACCTTCCATGGGTGCAGCGTCGATCTTCAGTATTGCGCAAGCAGAAAGTGCATTTGACAGGGCAATGTATACCTGCTTAGCCATCCATATATCTTGTTTATCTGACTCCATATTCTCAATAATGCTACTTTTCATTTGATCGCCATATTCTTTGAAATCTTTAAAAGGAACTGCGTGTTTCGCTGATTTTATAGTCAGATACTCATCAATATGAGCTGCTTTAACCTTTGCATAACGACAGAAAACAAAAAAATGAGATGCATCGGTCACTTGAGATTGATCATAAGATGCAACTCTTAAAGCTTTTCGCAAGGCTTTGTCTTCAATATTAAGAACTTTGTATAATTGTAAACCGTATGAACTGGCCGCTAATTGTATAGCTTGTTTTATCTTTTTTAAGTCTTGCGGTTGCATCTTTTTCTTAGAATCAAATTGTTTAGTAGCATAACGCCATTTTAATTGATTGATATATTTCATGCTTATTTTACCTTTTATTATCCAAGGTAAAATATTTGTTCAAAAAATGACAATGATTAAAATTTTAAATAAAAAGCGTTTCTACTAAAAGGTTAACTGTTCAATTTTTTTATTGTATTTTTGTGACAATATTTGCTTAATGAAAAGTAACTACACAAGAAAAGCAATTTTTATAATTTTTATCTTGGCAACACTTTGCCAAAGCTACCCTACCTATCTTTTTGATGATGATTTTCACGAGATTATTTCTTTAGAATTAGATATAGATTATGAAAATGAATCTGAAAGTGAAAACGAAGAGCAAAACAAAAAGGATCTCGAAGAAACCAAAGACAAGATTTATCCTAAAGATATTCGATTTTCAATTGCAAAGTTTGGCTTAAAAAACATCAATTACTTTAACCAAAATAATTTTAGTAATTATAAAACTGAAATCCTCTTACCCCCTCCCCGGACAGTAGCTTAATTTTTAGTGAACTGTCCCCACTTCAATTTAATTTTTTTAATAAATAGCACCCTTTAAGAGGTGCTACAACAATATATTATGAATCAAAATAATTTATTTCAAAATTTAAAATCTGATATTCCAGCGAGTATCGTAGTATTTTTTGTTGCCATTCCTTTATGTCTTGGAATTGCTTTAGCCTCGGGAGCGCCACTTATCTCAGGATTAATTGCTGGGATCATTGGTGGAGTTCTTGTAGGAGCAATTAGTGGCTCTCAAATAGGTGTAAGTGGTCCTGCTGCCGGATTAGCCGCAATTGTACTTACCGCTATTGGAGATCTTGGCTTCGAAAATTTCCTTCTTTCGCTAGTTCTAGGAGGTATCATTCAACTGGCCTTCGGTATTGCAAAAGCAGGAGTAATTGGTTATTATTTCCCTAGTTCTGTGATCAAAGGAATGTTAACAGGTATAGGTTTAATTATTATACTGAAACAAATTCCTTATTTCTTTGGATTTAACGCTAATGATAGTGGAGACATCTTCTCACAAATTAGCTATGGATCTACTTTGATTGCTGCAATTAGTATGGGGATCTTACTATTATGGGATTTAGTATTAACCAAAAAAGCGAAAATATTCCAACTTGTTCAAGGCCCTTTAGTGGCAGTAGTTGTGGGTATCATTTATGCTACAAAAACAAACGGTGATGCTGTTTGGGGGATCACTTCAAGCCAAATGGTAAGCGTACCAACTAATGTAGCTGATTTAGATTTTATTATCTTCCCTGATTTTAGCGCTATAACAAATATCAACGTTTGGATAATAGCTTTTACCATCGCTTTAGTTGCGAGTTTAGAAACATTGTTGTGTGTTGAAGCAACAGATAAGATTGATCCAGAAAAACGCGTAACACCAAAAAACAGAGAGCTAATTGCTCAAGGGATTGGTAATATTGCATCTGGTATGATCGGTGGCTTACCCGTAACACAAGTAATCGTTCGTAGTTCTGCCAATATTCAATCTGGTGGAAAAACTAAAATGTCTGCTGTAATTCACGGGATACTATTGGTTGTATCTGTAGTAACGATTCCTTTCTTACTCAACAAGATTCCTTTATCTGTATTAGCCGCAATTTTATTGATTGTAGGATATAAGTTGGCAAAACCAGCCTTATTTAAAAGCATGTATCAATTAGGGTGGAAGCAGTTTATCCCTTTTGTAATCACCATAGCAGGAATCATATTTACCGATTTATTGATTGGAATTGGTTTAGGAGTACTCTTCGGGATTTTATTTTTATTGTATGACAGCTATAAAAACTCACATTCGATAATTCATCACGAAATGGAAAATGGAAAAGAAGTTGTTAAAATGGAATTAGCCGAAGAAGTAACCTTTATCAATAAGGCTCCAATCTCTTACGAATTAGATAATTTACCTCTAGAAGCAGAGTTGGAAATCGATGTAACAAAAACCAAATATTTGGATAATGATATCGTTGAAATATTCAACGATTTTCTTGCAAGCAGTGATGAAAAGAATATTTCTACACGTCTTATCTCAGAAAAAGGATTAGAAAAGAATCCTAAAGATATTTCTCACGTACTAGAGTTGCTATAGCACTATATTACACAAAAAAAGAGGACTTAATAGTCCTCTTTTTTTTAGATTGTCATTTCGGGGACAAAATCTGGAAAAATTAAGTTCCCTTGTGTAGCTTCAACAATTGTTTTAACTGATATTCCAGGAGCCCGTTCTAGAAGCATAAATCCATCATCAACGATTTCAAGACAAGCTAAGTTGGTTACAATTTTTTTTACACAAGCTACTCCCGTTAAAGGTAAAGAACAACGCTTGAGTAATTTTGACTCCCCTACTCTATTTGTATGCGTCATAGCGACAATAATATTTTCGGCAGAAGCAACTAAGTCCATTGCACCTCCCATACCTTTGACCATTTTTCCAGGGATTTTCCAATTGGCAATATCTCCATTTTCCGCCACTTCCATCGCGCCTAAAATAGTGAGATCTACATGTTGCCCCCTGATCATTCCAAAACTGGTTGAAGAATCAAAAAAACTTGCTCCCGCCATAGCGGTAATGGTTTGTTTTCCTGCATTGATTAAATCAGCATCTTCTTCTCCTTCAAAAGGAAAAGGTCCCATGCCTAAAATACCGTTCTCGCTTTGAAATTCTACTTCAATATCTTTCCTAACAAAGTTTGCGACTAAGGTTGGAATACCAATTCCTAGATTAACATAATAACCATCCTTTACTTCTTTTGCGATGCGTTGCGCAATGCCGTTTTTATCGAGCCCATTCATAAGCGTTGATTTAAAGTGCGTTGTTCAATTCGTTTTTCATAGTGCTCTCCTTGAAAAATGCGTTGAATAAAGATTCCTGGGACATGAATTGTATTGGGGTCTAATTCTCCCACAGGGACTAGTTCTTCCACTTCGGCAACACAAATCGTTGCGGCACCTGCCATGGGGGCATTAAAGTTTCTTGCAGTTCCTTTAAAAATCAAATTTCCTGCTTTGTCTCCTTTCCAAGCTTTTATAATAGAAAAATCTGCCTTAAAAGCGTATTCTAACAAATGGGGTTTCCCATTAAAATCTCTACTTTCCTTTCCGTTGGCTACTTCTGTACCGTAGCCAGCTGGAGTATAAAAAGCAGGTATCCCCATTTGAGCTGCTCTACAGCGTTCTGCTAAAGTTCCCTGAGGGATAAGATCTACGGCTAATTCTCCATTAAGCATTTGGCGTTCAAACTGGGCATTTTCTCCCACATAAGAAGAGATCATTTTTTTAATTTGTCTTTTTTGTAATAATAAACCTAAACCAAAGTCATCTACCCCTGCGTTATTCGATATACATGTAAGTTGATTGACATTCAACCTAACTAGTTCTGCAATACTATTTTCTGGGATACCACAAAGGCCAAAGCCCCCCAACATTATTGTCATTCCAGAACTAATGCCTGCTAGGGCTTCTGAGACATTATTGACACGTTTTGTAATCATAATTAAATCATTTTAATAATGCATACTTCCTAAATTTACTACTGCTATTGAGATTAGCCTAAAAGATTAACCTATACTTTTAACATTAGATCAAGGAAGTTCATTTTCTTAAATGTTAATTTATAAAAAAACCCATCCACAAGGGATGGGCTAATTCAAATAAATAATGGGGTATTCGTTATCTTATTATTTTTCAGAAGATTCTTCTTCTTGATCTGGTGCAACAGCCATTATCATACCCGTGGCATCAAAGAAGTCTCCAGATTGAACAACTTTCCCATCTTCATTGAAAAGAAAATAATGATATGCATCAACAGAAAAAGATTTACCGCTTGCATTACTTACTCCTTTCCAAGTTCCATATACACGAACACTACCGTCGGGGATAAGCGTTTCATTGTCAACTCCTGGTAACCAAACGGGATTATTAAAGCTAACATCACTAAAATTATTCATGTAAAATTTTGCCTGTCCATAAACTGCTTCTTTCCCAACTATTCCTTGTCCATACATAGGAGATTGATGCTGAATATCATCAGCTATCATAGATGTAAAAGTGTCATAATCTGTGGGAGAAACATAAGTGTTTAAAAATTTTTCTGCCAGGGCTTGTTTGGATTTATAAACACTTAAATCTGATGCTTGATTGCATCCTATCATTAAAGTAGCGATGCAAAGTAAAAATAGTTTTTTCATTTTATGAATTGTTTAATAGTTGTTTAAATATACCATTAAACTTATTAAAATGATAATTTTTAATCGATTATACTTACCAATAATGAATTTAAAGCAATCATAGAAATTAAGTAAAGGGGCAATATTAAAGGGGTTAGTATCCCATCGCAATCTAAAATAGTTCAACATTGGTGTGCAAATAGGCCTTTTTTTATTTTTCCTCAAAGGGTTTTAAAACAGATGGATCTGGAGCATGTATTAAAAAGGCATCGTAAGCTTTTTTAAATTTATATAAAATGCGTTTTACCGCACTAGTGCTGCAGTCAAATTTTTGCGCCAGTTGCTTAATGCTGTGATATTCTCTGGAAGATACTCTTACAATATCCCAGGAAGTGATTTTAGATTTAGTTTTCATATGGCTAAGGTAATTCAAAGAATATTATACCTCATCTCTTAAAAGACTAATTATAGAATGAATAAAAGATCTAGGTAAAAGTTAAGATTACCCGCAATTATTTATTTATTTTTATAGAAATATATTTAACTATGAGTAATCCAGTATTTAACCAACTACAACAAAAAGCAAACGATTCTGAAGCAATCGGCGGAACATTAAAATTCGTGATCGATGACCTAAATGTTTACGTTGACGGGACAGGAAATAATAATGTCGTATCTGAAAGCGATGAAGAAGCAGATTGCACTATTATTACTTCTGCCTCAACTTTATTAGAATTACAAAGTGGGGATTTAAATCCTATGATGGCCGTGATGGGCGGAAAAGTTAAGATTGCTGGAGACATGGGGCTTGCCATGAAAGTGCAATCTTTAATGAGTTAACGAGCTTATTTAAATAAATTGTTTGAACGATAAAAAGCCTTTTCAAAACATACTATTAATTGCTTTTTTTCGTTAAATATTGTAATTACTAATTATAGTTATGTTGTCAAGGAATAAATTGAGTCTATGGAGTACTAAGTTTTTAATGGTTTTTGCCATTATACTTTGTACCAAAGACGATGGAATGGGGCCAAAAGAACTCCACAAACATTTTCTTGACAACAGCCCAGTAAAAGCAACCAAACACCTTGGAAAGCTTGAACGATTTAAACAAGGTCTTCCTCCAGATCGCTTTAATGAAGAGATTTATGATTTAACCATGAATCCATCGACCGGTGTTCCTGACTATCAAAGTAAACTCAAAGTTCAACAACAAATAATTGAACGTTCTCGATTAAAAATAGGAGCTGTACCAGGACAAGACGCTGATAGCCCATGGTATACGATAGGGCCTAATAACGAAGCTGGTCGTTCACGTGCTGCCCTATTTGATCTTGCTGATACTGCAGATTATAACCGTGTTATCGCCGGTGGAGTAAGTGGCGGGTTATGGGAGAATACTGATATTACTAATCCTGGAGTGGCTTGGACACGTGTTACGGGTGTTCCTGGCAATCTTGCAGTGAGTGTTATTATTCAAGATCCTACTGACACCAATGTAATGTATGTAGGAACTGGAGAATCCTATACAACTGGTGATGTAGCCGGAAATGGTATCTACAAGTCAACTAATGGAGGAAACACTTGGATTGAAGTTTTTCCAAGCTCAAAAACCATAACAACAACTGTAAATGGAGGACAATATGACGTTGAAGGTTATTTCTACATTAATGATCTTGCAATTTGGGATCATGATAATAATCCTGCCACACAAGAACATATTTACGCTGCATTAGGTGAAAGTTTTCATAGTAAAATGAATCAAACCTTTAAGGATCTAGCTATTTATGGCTTGTATCGTTCTATTAATGGTGGAATAGAGTGGGAAAAAATAGCAATTAATCACCCAGATAATGGCGCGGTTGGAGAGCATTTTAATGATATTGATGTTCAAAAAGTTTCAAATCGCCTTTGGCTTTCTACAACAAAATTGAGTTACAATTTACCAGGAGGGAATTTTTACTTTGCAGAACCCGATGGAACCTCAAGTATTACAAGAGTTACCCCAACTTGGACTTCTACACCTACGGATATTCGAAGAACTGAAATAGCTCCAAGTGAAACTAACACAAATACTCATTACATTATTGCGGATGTGGACGGTGAAGCTAATTTGTATAAAACAACAGATAACTTTACAACAATTACTACATTAAATGAACCACAAGATGACGAAGTCGGTATGTCTCCAACCGATTTTACCCGTGGTCAATCATTCTATGACCTTGAAATCGAAGTAGATCCAACAGATGATGATATTGTATACGCAGGGGGAATTAACTGGCACAGAAGTAACGATGGAGGAACAACATGGGAGCAAATAACTAAGTGGAATAATTCAAATGCATTTTTCCCTAATGTTACAAACATATCTGTTTCTCATGCCGATCAACATGGACTCTACTTTAGACCAAATGCTCCAGATCAAGCAGTGGTAGTAAACGATGGAGGAGTGGCCTACTCTACGTCCTTGTCTCAAGCTACAAATACAACTACATTTTCTGATCGTGAAGATAATTTTGTTACAACTCAGTTTTACCGTGTCGCCCAAACTCCAGATGACTTTGCAGGTGATGATCTAATTTTAGGAGGAACTCAAGATAATGGAACTTACCAGCTAAGTAATCCAAACCAAGCTCTGACAGCTGCAACTTCAATTCAAGGAGGAGATGGTGCTGCAACTTTCTTTGACCAAGAAGGTGGAGATTACAGCATTTCAAATTATATTTATAATAACAGTATCACGCGTATTGATTATGACGCTGCCGGAAATCGTGATATATTTAATTGGTGGGGAACTAATTTATCTGATAATCTTAGCATACCTGATAATGAGGGTAGTTTTATCAATCCAGCTGCTTTAGACTCCTATAACGATGTGTATTTTTCTAATGGAGGAAATAGAGATAGAACTGTTAATCCCACTGTCGCTAAAAATGCTTATGTCCGTGTAATTAGTGACCTAGATGGAACGCCCAGCGCATTTACCATTGAAAATGTAGGATCTACAACTGACTATATTACTGCACTTGAAGTATCTCGTCATACCACTAATACGACAACCTTATTTGTAGGATTAAGAAGTGGAGAATTAAAAAGAATAACTAATGCTGGTGTAGATGGAGGAGCATCTATACCGGAGAGTATTCATAATCAGGTTGGTAGTATCTCTGATGTTCACATTGGTGAAACAGAAGATGATATATACCTCACCTACTATAATTATGGTATAAATGGAAATATCATGTACTCTGATGATGGTGGGGCGAGTTGGAGCAATAAAGAAGGGAACCTGCCAGACATTCCTGTTTTTTCAATTCTGCATAATCCATATGAAGAAGACGAAGTTATTGTAGGAACAGAACTGGGTGTATGGAAGACAAATAATTTTACTGATCCGAGTCCTAACTGGACTGTTGCAGAAGAAGGGATGAGTGATGTCGCTGTACATGACATGGTCTTTAGGGGACCCTCTGCCACAAATAATCGTGTGGTGGCAGCAACCTATGGGCGAGGAATATATGTAGGTTCATTTTCTGCCAATTCAAATCCACCTGTAACAAATACAGATAGTATTACATTAGTAGAGGGTGGAACTGCAACTACAACAACGGCTGGGGTAACTTCTGTTTTAGCTAATGATACAGATGTAGATGGAGATACCTTAACAGCAGATTTTACCGAAGGACCTGTCAACGCTGCAGGGGCAGGATGGGCATACTCTAGTACAGGATCATTTACCTATACCCATGATGGTAGTGAAACCACCACGGATACTTTCGTTTATCGTGCTTACGATGGAACAAGCTATGGGAATACCGTCACAGTTACCATCAATATTACTCCGGTCAACGATTGTCCTACTGTAGATAATCCAATTGCAGATTTTAATGCTATGGAAGACGATCCAGATACCGTATTAGATCTTTCAAATACCTTTGGTGATGTGGATAATGCCTTGATTACTATTACCAATGTATCTAATGCCAACACCGCTCTATTAACTGCCACAATAAATACCAACACCCTGACCCTAGATTATATCGATAATCAAACGGGAATGGCCACTATTACCATAGATGTCACTGATGGAACCTGTGTTGAACAAGAAACTTTTGTAGTGACTGTTGTCCCACAAAATGATCCTCCAGTAGGAAGGCCAGATATAATCAATGTCTTGGAAAACGGAACAGTAACCATTACAACCGGTGGAGCAACTTCTGTCCTGACAAATGATACAGATGTAGAAGGAGATGCCTTAACAGCAGATTTTATACAAGGACCTGTCAACGCTGCAGGGGCAGGATGGGCATACTCTAGTACAGGATCATTTACCTATACCCATGATGGTAGTGAAACCACCACGGATACTTTCGTTTATCGTGCTTACGATGGAACAAGCTATGGGAATACCGTCACAGTTACCATCAATATTACTCCGGTCAACGATTGTCCTACTGTAGATAATCCAATTGCAGATTTTAATGCTATGGAAGACGATCCAGATACCGTATTAGATCTTTCAAATACCTTTGGTGATGTGGATAATGCCTTGATTACTATTACCAATGTATCTAATGCCAACACCGCTCTATTAACTGCCACAATAAATACCAACACCCTGACCCTAGATTATATCGATAATCAAACGGGAATGGCCACTATTACCATAGATGTCACTGATGGAACCTGTGTTGAACAAGAAACTTTTGTAGTGACTGTTGTCCCACAAAATGATCCTCCAGTAGGAAGGCCAGATATAATCAATGTCTTGGAAAACGGAACAGTAACCACTACAACAGGTGGAGCAACTTCTGTCCTGACAAATGATACAGATACAGAAGATGACCCCTTAACCGTTTCACTAGTTCCAGGATCTGGACCATTTCACCATCAAGGATCGTTTAGCCTAAGTTCAAGTGGAACATTTACCTATCAACACGATGGATCAGAAACAACTACAGATACATTTGATTACACCCTGTCAGATGGTTTTTCTATTGTGACAGTAAGCGTTACCATTAATATTACACCAGTAAACGATTGTCCAATCACATCCACCCCAACGGTTGACATTACCGTGGATGAAGACGACCCCGATACTGTTCTCAATTTTAATAATGTGTTCTCTGATATAGATGTACTCCCTACGCCAAATAACCTAAGTTATACAATAACTCATACTAATGCGTCATTAGCTACACTAACACTAAATTCAGCCATCCTAACCATAGATTATCAAGATAATCAATTTGGAAGCATGGTAGTTACTGTAACAGCAGATGATAATGCTGGTTGTAACACCGCGATAGATGCCTTTAATATTTCTGTAAATAGCGTCAATGATATCCCAAATACCGTTTCAGATACTATTTCTTTAGATGAAGGGGGCACTGCAACTACAACAACTGCAAATAACAGTTCGCTACTTGACAATGATTATGATGTAGACGGTCCTAATCCTATAGAAATGCAAATTGTTAGTCCGCCACAGTTTGGAACTTTTGCATGGTCTGGAACAGGAACGTTTACTTATGAACACGATAGTTCAGAAACAACAACAGATAGTTTTTCTTATCTAACTTTTGATGGACAAGATCAAGGAAATACTGTAATGGTACTTATAAATATTAGTCCAATAAATGATTGTCCACAAAATACAGTATTTAGAAATAGGGTCATTAACGAAGATGATGGTGGATTAGGCTATGCTATTGCATCTTCAGACACTACTGACCCAGACAATCCTTATCCATTAGTATCTTATACCGTTACTTACACTAATGCAAGCATTGCTTCAGTAACCTTTGACCCGGCTATAGGAGACCCTTTTTTCCAACCCATACCAAATCAAAATGGAACTATGACCGGAACGGTTACTATTAGTGATGGAGATCCATCATGTACGCTAGAAGTGCCCTTCCAGCTTACAATCCTGGCAGTCAACGATTGTCCAACTCTAGATAATCCCATTACAGATGTTAGTGTAAATGAAGATGCATTAGATCAATGGATAGATATCCAAAATACGTTTTCAGATCTTGAGAGCACAACACTAATTTATACTGTGTCATCAAACGATCCCTCTATCGTAACAGCTTCACTAACTGCAACAAGTATTATCCTTGATTTCCAAGATAATGCAAATGGGAATGCAACCATAATTATTACAGCCTCAGATGGAGATATAAATTGTACTACAGATGATTTATTTGATGTGACCATCGCGTCTTTCAACGATGGACCTACTACTAATCCAGAAGTAATTAGTGTAATCAATGGAGGGACTGTAGTAACCTTAAACGATGGAACTACCACCTCCGTTTTAATCAATGATACAGATGTAGAAGGAGATGCCTTAACAGCACAACTAGTCACTACTACGGTTAATGGAACCCTCATTCTAAATGCAAACGGGACCTTCTCTTATACTCATGATGGTTCTGCCACCTCAACAGATACTTTCTTATACAGAGCCACAGATGGATTTATTCCAGGAAATACAGTGAGTGTAACCATTTATATCAACAATCCACCAGTGGCCGTTACAGAGACAATAGCCGTATTAGAAGCAGGCACAGCTACCACACTTAACGACGGAGTAACTACTTCTTTACTGACTAATGATACCGATACAGATGGAGACCCATTAACTGCTTTACTTGTAACTAATCCAACTGAAGGTACCTTAACTTTAAACCCTGACGGAACATTTATTTATGTCCATGGAGGAGGGAATTTATCAAGCGACAGCTTTACCTATAGCGCTAATGATGGAAAAATAAACGGTGCACCTGTTACGGTAAGTATTACAGTCACTGGAACAAATGATCCACCAGTAGCCTACAATGACAATATTATTGTTCCCTTAAATGGTACTGCCACTACCCTAGATAATGGACAAAATAATATTATTGCTAATGATAGTGATCCAGACGGAGATGTATTAACTGCTACTCTAGTGAGCAGTCCTAGTTTTGGTACCCTAACATTAAACCCTGGTGGAACATTTAGTTATACTCAAAATGGAACCCTCAACAGTGGGGATTCTTTTACTTACTCAGTAACAGACGGCACCCTTACCAGTGCAGCTGCAACGGTAAACATTCTTTTAAGTTGTTCTCCTTGCACAGAAAGCATTATTGAAGGAGGAATAAACGGTGTTTCGTTCACCTACAGGGATTGTTTGTGTAAAACGGTTAGGGTATATGTGCCAAAAGGTAAAGCCTACACTTTCTGTCACCTGGATAATAGTATTAATGTTAATGCAGGGAGCTATACTTTAATTACTTCTAAGGTCTGTAATTAGACTCCCATTAACGTCAAAACGCTGGGCGGGAGATGCTAATCCTCTTTTTTATAAGTGATAAACTCTTTAAGTTGACTATTAAAACGGTACTTTTCCCAAATCCCATCGCGCTGACCAAGTGTATTAAAATAAAATGATGTCAAATGTTAAACATCACAGATACGAATAGCCTTCTTTAAAGAAGCAATTGGATCTGGGTTAGTTGGAATAAATTCCTGTGCTACATAGCCTTTATATCCTGTTTCGACTATGGCTTTCATAATTGCCGGATAAAACAATTCTTGGGTTTCATCAATCTCGTGTCTTCCTGGAACACCAGCGGTATGATAATGACCAAAGTATTGATGGTTATCTCGAATAGTTCTAATAATATCCCCTTCAGAAATCTGCATGTGATAAATATCATATAAAAGCTTAAAATTGGGAGAATCTAAACGTTGACAAAGCTCAATCCCCCAGGCAGAGTTATCACACATATAATCTGGATGATTAATTTTTGAATTAAAGAGTTCCATTTGAATAATCACACCTCTTTTTTCTGCAAGTGGAAGGATTTTTTGTAAACCTTCAATGGCATTTTGCAATCCAGTTTCCTCATCCATCCCATTGCGATTACCAGAGAAACAAATCAAATTTTCATAGCCAGCATTAGCCACTAAATCGATATGCTTTAAATAATTCTCCACTAAAGTGGAATGATATTCTTTGTGATTAAAACCTTCGGTTAAACTAATTTCTGCTCCATTACACATGGTAGAAATCAAATTGTATTTTTTTAGGGTAGGCCAACCTTTTGGACCAATCAAGTCAATACCTACTAAACCTATCTCATTAGCTAATTGACAAAGTTCTTCTAAACTTAAATCTGGATAACACCACTCGCAAACAGCATGATTGATATTACCTTCTAAAGGTGTTTCAAGGGATGAGTTTTTTTCTTTTTTTGAAATCTTTAGTGGTAAAACCATTGCGGCAGAGGCCCCCATGGCAACTTTTTTTACCGCATCACGACGATTCATTTTTGGTGCTTTCATAGGTGAATTATTTTTTAACGAACATTAGAGCGAATTACAACAGCGTGTAGCAATTTTTGAGACAGTCGTTTTAAATGTACTCCTAATTTTTCTTTTCTCCCAAAATATGTTTCCCAGGCTTTATTATCTAGTGCCTTAATTACATTTTTACAAAAGGCTTTTACTTCTAATCCACTCTTTGTTGCGGGATCATCGTGCCCCAACCTTGAACCATCTCCAGTTAAAGCGTTAATCGTTACATTGGTTTGGACAAAACCTGGGCAAAGTAAACTCACCGAAATATTATCTTTTTGATGCTCCATTCTAAGGGCGTCAAAAAAACCGTGCAAAGCGTGTTTTGCCCCAGCATAACCCGAACGGAAAGGAGAAGCATATTTCCCCATCACACTGGTCACCACTGCAAAATGACCTTTTTGCTGTTTAATAAAATAAGGTAATAAAGCTTTTGTTAAAGCCACGGTCCCTAAGTAATTAATTTCTATCAAGCGTTGATAGACTTCAAAGTTGGTTTCTATAATTAAAGAACGTTGACTTACTCCCCCATTATTAATCAATAAATCAATCGATCCAAAACAAGCTAAAGCTTCGTACACTTTACCTTCAAGGGTATCAAAAGCAGTTAAATCTAAGGGTACAACAGCAACATTTTCTGGTTGCGCACAACTTGCTTTTACCCGTTCTAACTCAGATACTCTCCTTGCAGATAGAATTACTTTGCTTCCTCTTCTAGCATACTGCTGGGCGAGTTCTTCCCCTATCCCCGATGAAGCACCGGTGATCCATACCACTTGTTCTTTCATTAATTATATTTTATACTTCCCAACCTTTTCTATATTCACGACCTACGAATTGATTGGCCGCTTCAAGGTTTGTTATTTTCATTGCATTGCCGTCCCACAATAACTTTCTACGACCATAGTAATCATAATTCCTTCCAGATTTTTTGCGCAATAAATAAGACCGAATGGCAATATTCCCCATTAAAACAGTTTCTGTTAATGGGCCTGCATAATCAAAAGAAGAGGTCAAGGCTTTGTGTTCATCACTGTCAAAACCTGCTTTAATCGCATCGATCCATTTACGGTGGTGCCCATGCTCTGCTTCATTCCCTTTAGGCTGCTCATAAGTCACTACAGCTTGTCCCTTTTTATATAGACGAGGGTTGTATCCATAGACCCCTGTTGTGATAATGCCGTGCTCTCCTATCATCATAACGCCATTATTACTTCCAGGATCTCCTAAAAAGTCTTCTGGTGGAATAAGATCTGGATGAGCGGGACGGATCCCTCCATCTGACCACTCTAGCGTTAAAGGAGTAGAATTAATTTCTGTTGCATCAAAATTAAGCGACACAAAAGAAGAAGGAGGACATCCTTGTGGAAGGTGCTCTGGTGTCCACATTTGTCTATAAACGCTTCCCACACTGCATTCTACTGCAGTGGGATATTTTAAGCCTAAGGCCCTAAAGGGAATATCAATTAAATGGCACCCCATGTCTCCTAAAGCCCCTGTCCCATATTCCCACCAGCCACGCCAGTTAAAAGGGTGCATTGAAGAACTATATGGGGTTGCTTTTGCAGGACCTAGCCATAAATCCCAAGCTAAACCTTCTGGAAGATTTTCTGGATCGGGTTTTGGTAAAGGAATTCCCTGTGGCCAAACAGGTCTATTTGTCCAAACTTTTACCGTGTGAACTTTTCCTATTTCGCCGTCGTTAATCCATTTTTGCACTTGTAACTGTGCTGGATTAGAGGCACCTTGATTCCCCATTTGAGTCACAATTTTTTTTTCTCGAGCAGTTTCTGTGAGCAAACGCGCCTCTTTGATATTATGGGTTAAAGGCTTTTGAACATAAAGGTGAACATTTCTCTCCATAGCCGCCATAGCGATATTCGCATGGGTGTGGTCAGGTGTAGAAACGGTAATCGCGTCTAAATCTTTTTCTTCTGCTAAAAGCTGTCTAAAATCATTGTAAAAATTAGCTTTTGGAAATTTCTTTCTGGAAGCGGTTACTCCGTGCTTTCCAAAAGAATCAATATCACATAAAGCAACAACTCTTTCTCGCTCCTTTACAGTAGCGTTAATAATATCTGGGTGCCCTTTTCCCCCACAACCAATAGAAGCTATATTAAGTTGATCACTGGGAGCGGTATAGCCTGTTCCCCCTAAAACGTGTCTGGGTACAATGATTATAGAAGAGGCCAAAAGGCTTTTCTTGATAAAATCTCTTCTACTGTTAGATGGTTTCTTTTTATTCATGTTTAGGATCTTTAATACCTAAATCTAAGAAAAAAAAAACTCTCTTTTAGGGTGTGACAAAAGTTCCTTGCCATTCTTCGCCATCGAGGGTAAAAACGGCTCTTTGATGGTTAGGTCGTTTTAATCGTAAATAATCTATTTGATAAGCCTTAAAAACCAGTTTCACAAAGTGATTCTCTACACCATATTCTACTGTATCCATTGCTTTAATGACTGTACCTGGAGCGACAAGAGTAGTGTAATCTTTTTGGGCAGCTTGATGCTGTTGTAAAAATAGCGTATGGTCTTTTTGTTGTTGTATACAGTTTGCCTTTACCCTTATTTGACATAATTTTTTATGGTCATAAAACAACAACTCAACAGCTGGATTTAATGCTAAGGACTTTATTTTAGGAGTTCTTGCATCTGTATAAACAGTAAATTCTACTGCAGTTTCATCGAACTTTCGTAAAACGACCATACGAGATTCAGCCTTTCCATTTGGATCTATTGTAGCCAAAGAAAAATATCGAAAGGGATGATTTTTCTTTGTCTTTGTCTTGATCCATTCTGTTTCACAAAATTTAAAAATACTATCGAGCATCAGCTTTGGTTTTTTGATGCCAGGCGTTTACACGATTAACCGCGTTTTGCTCGATGTTTTTCCAGAAAAGATTGATGTCTGCAAAATGATAATTTTTGACAAAGGACAAGAAAAAGCGCTTGGGTATTTTGGGCACAGAAGACCATACCAAACCATCGACAACTTCTAAACGTAAAGCATTAGGATAGATTTTACCATCGGCATTTAACACCCCTAGATGTTGGTCAAAGGTGGTTTCTGTTTTATTATCCCAAGTAACGGGATTAGTCGTTGTTGCTCCCTTGTACCATTTTTCATAAGTAGGGGGATAGTTTTTACGTTTATAGGTATTCCAACTTACATAGCCACCTGTAGCTAGGGGCTTATTCATTTTCTTTAAGCTTTTAAATTTATCGTCTTGAAATTTCACCCCAGGTACATAAGCAGCAACTAATTTTTTTTGCAACGGAGTACCATCAAAAAATTCTTGCAATAACATTCCACACATAATACTTCCTTGACTGTGCGAGGCGATAATAATGGGACGGCCTTGATTATAATTTTCCAGGTAATACTCAAAAGCGGTTTTTACATCTTGATAAGCGATCATTCTGGAATCTTTCTCTTCTTTATCATAAGGAGAAACATAGATTTTATAATGGGACTGTCGATAAAACGGCACATATAAATTGCCTGCCTTAGCAAAAGCAGAGGCCTGATATTTTACCGACCGCTCAATCACCGCTTTACGAAGATCTGCTCGATTCACATCTGCGTTCCACAAGGGATCTTTTTTATCTGTCAAGAGGGTGGGATAAACAAAAAACACGTCAGTGTTCTTATCAACACCTACAGTAGTGATTTCCTTAAGACTCTCTGGATATTGCCCAGGTAAAACGGCCCAGTATTTTGAATTGGAATAATCTGGTGCGGCAGGAACCGCAGTAGCGTCAAAAGATTGAGTAATATAAGTTGTTTTACAAGAGGCTAATAGCAACGAAACTATTACTAGAAAAATACTTTTTTTCAATTTTTTTATTTTAAAGATACATGAATTTAGTTGAACTAATCTAGGATTTATTCAAAGGTCCAGTACTTTAGGTAAATTCAAAAAATGTTTACCTTTAGCCTAAACAAACTTGTGATGAAAAAAATATATTTCCTACTCAGCCTTTTATGTGTAGGCCTAATGATTGGCTGTGCTGACCCCAAAAAAGAAACGCATAAAGAAATTAGCATCGAAAAAAAGAAAATCAATGATTCTCTTGTGCAAGCTACTATTGTTACTAAATACAGAACAGGTGAAAAAGTGATAGAAGAAGTTCAAATTATTGAAGGAACCTCTCGAGAGGTCAATGCCAAAATAGCTACCTACAAAAAGCAAGTGCTGCAAGAGCAGGGAGAAGCAGTTCACGCTTCACATGAAAAAATGCAAGACGAAAAAATAATCAAAAAAATTCAGTTTAACCTCAATCCAAAAAGTGAAAGTAATGCAAATGGAATGGTAATGTTTACTGAAAAAGAAGGTAAAGTTACCCTTGAGGCCGATATTAATGGGCTTACTCCAGGAACACATGCCATTCATGTTCATGAAAAAGCAGACTGCTCTTCTACAGACGGGAAATCTGCTGGTGGACACTGGAATCCCACTTTTGCTCCTCATGGAGAATGGGGAAGCGAAACAGGATTTCACCGTGGGGATATTGGTAATTTCACTACAGACGAAACAGGGCATGGAATAATCACTTTTAGCACAGATCTATGGTGTATTGGTTGTGAAGATGAAACTAAAAATTTATTAGGAAAAGCTATTATCGTTCATCAAGGAGAAGACGATTTAAGTTCACAACCCTCTGGTGCTGCAGGTGCTCGTGTAAGTTGTGCTGGAATCATCCAGTAATTTTTTTAGCAACCTATAGTGAATCCCCATAAACAAGAAGCAGACTTTGTCAGTCTTATAGAAGAGAATCAAAATATCATACATAAAATTTGTCGTATCTATACCCAAAGCGATGCAGAACACAAAGATCTTTTTCAAGAGATCTCTATTCAATTGTGGAGATCTTTTGACCGTTTTGAAGGGAAATCTAAATTCTCTACTTGGATGTATCGGGTAGGACTAAATACCGCTATTACAATCTATAGAAAGGAAAAAAAAAGAATAGATACTTATACCTTAAAGGATGAAATTAGTCGAATAGAACTCAATCAATACGACCCACTAATCGATGAACAATTGAACTGGTTACATAAAAAAATCGAAAAGTTTTCAAAAATTGATAAAGCGCTCGTGCTCTTATATCTAGAAGACAAAAGATATGATGAGATCGCCGATACTCTAGGTATTACAGCAGTGAATGCACGCGTAAAAATGAATCGAATTAAACAGCGATTAAAAAAAATGATAAAGCAATGATAGCATGATGAAGTTAGAGGACTTAAAAAACAAATGGGCTAAACAGGACTTTAGTCAAAGCTATTCTAAAGAAGAAATTAAGGGGTTCTTACAAAAGAAATCTACCCACTCTATTAAATGGATCTTTTACTTGAGCATTGTAGAATTTGTCTTGTATTTGAGTTTTCCCTTGTTAGCGCCTAATTACCTTGACTCTTTTGATTACTATAAAAACTTAAATCTATTTGAGTTTAGTATCGTTACAACTATATTAGGCTATGTTTTATTGCTTTATTTTATGTGGCACTTTTTTCAGAATTACAAAAAAATTTCTGTAGCTAACTCCATCAAAGATCACCTTACTGCTATTTTAAACACTCGCCGTGCAGTGAATCAATACTTTTATTTTAATGTGGCAATCTTAATCATCTTTACAATTGTCGTACTGATAGCGGCCCTAGAACGTGATAAAAACATTATTGCCCTACAGGAAGAGAATAATTCTTTGTTATTAATCATTTTTATAATTGGTCTATTGATCGCAATTATCCTAGGACTCTTTGGACTCTTGTATTATTTTGTTTATGGAAGGTTTTTACGCCCATTAAAAAACAACGAAAAAGAGTTACTCAGGATAGAAGACTAAGCTACCACTCCCTTTGTTTATTCAACAATTCTTGTTCTTCAATTTCCTCTGGAGTTAAAACCTTTAAAAAAGAAGGATGTTGCTCAATAGCATATTCAATTTTTTCTATGATGTCTTCCATAGAATCATTTTCATAATCAAATTCTAAGGGTTCTTTTATAATCATGGATTGAAGTATTCCTTTCTTTTTAATCATTAAACCTTTTTTATCAAAAGATCTTCTAAAACCATCAATGACAATAGGTACTACAATGGGCTTATATTTTTTGATAATATGAGCTGTTCCTTTTCTTAAAGGTCTAAAAGGAGTTGTCGTTCCTTGTGGAAAGGTAATCACCCAGCCATCGTCAAGTGCTCTTCCTATATTGGAAATATCACTCATTTTAACCTGGCGATTAATGTCTTTGCCTGCCTCTCTCCAAGTACGTTCAATTGAGATAGAACCGGCATAGGCTAAAATCCTAGGGAGTAAACCTGCCTTCATGGTCTCTTTTGCCGCAATAAAATAAATATTGAGTTTTGGGTGCCATAAATAACCTACATTCTTAATGTTATCAATTCTTCCATGCAGACTTGCATTAAAAACGTGAAACATAGCCACCACATCGGCAAAATAGGTCTGGTGATTAGAGACAAACAGGACATTGGAATCTAGTAGATTCTTGATAACTTCAGAACCCTCAATATTCAATTCATTAAATCCTCTATACCTTCTGTGGGTAAGTACACCCAAGTAACGTATCAACATCCTTTTTAAAAAAAGATATTGTCCAAAGGGAGTTTTATCAAACAACTTCATACACTTCTAAAATCGCATAAAGATAGCATTATTTAGCTAAGCGAATGATTTCTCTTGCCTCAGACAAAATCATCGCAGTTGCTCCCCATACACGGTAAGTTCCAAAAACAAACATAGGCACAATAACTTCTGATGCATAAGATGCTGTAATAGGTCCATCTTGTATCGCACTTTCTTTCAATAGATCTGCCAGCGGTACTTCAATCACATGATCGACCTCCCCTTCTTCTGCTACAAAGTCAGGGCACTGATTAGTGTAGGCCAAATAGGGGTAGACATAAAAATTACTGGGCGGAATATAAGTGGAGGACAATGTAGTTATAAGTTGAACCTTTTCGGGGTTTACCCCTACTTCTTCTTGGCTTTCTCTCAAGGCAGTAGTCCAAAAATCGATATCCTTTTCTTCTTTTTTACCCCCGGGGAAACTAATTTGTCCAGAATGCTTCCCATTATATGTAGTGCGCTGGATGAGACAAAAGCATAATTCTTTTTTAATATTGGGATAAAGCAACATCATAACGGCAGCCTTTTTAACATTTTTAGGCACCTTGATTAAAGTTTCTTTGATCCCAAATCTCTGGGGAGGTGCCATTTTAAGCTGCACAGCTAACCCAGGTTTTGGAATTTCTTCTATTTTTGAGGTCAATTGCGCGATGTAATCTAATGACATATGTTATCTAGAAAATTCTTTACCTTAATATTACCACTATTTTTTGGGATGGCTTGTTCGTCTTCTACAAAAAAATCCCCTCCAAAACCAAAAATCATCACCAAACCTAAAATCGTAAAGCCCAAAAAAAAGGCATTACTTCTTGAAAAACCTATTTTGATTTTAAACGAAAAAAATGCGATTCCTTTTTTATTTGAGTATCAAAAACAAGCTTTACCCAATATAGTCGAAATTTCGACAAGGTTTGGAGAAATTACCATAGAACTATTTGATGAAGCTCCTTATCACAAAGCAAATTTCATTTACCTCGCCCGTTTGGGCTATTTTAACGATACTTTTTTTCATCGTATCGTACCCAATTTCGTGATTCAAGGGGGAAATTCTGATCACCCTAACACCAACAAAAAAAGAAGATTAATCGGTCGATATTTACTCCCTCCAGATGTAAAAAAGGGCCTCAAACACCATCGTGGAATTGTTTCTATGCCCAGTAGCGAAATGGACAATCCACATCGCTTAGCGTCGCCCTTTGAATTTTTTATTGTTCAACAAGAAGACGGGGCGTATCATCTTGACGGAAACTACACTCCTTTTGGGAAAGTGATTAAAGGAATGGAAGTGGTCGATGCTATATGTCGTCAAGAAATTGACAATAGAGAAGCGCCAATAAATAATATTAGAATGCGTGTTAAAGTGCTCGAAAATTAAATATTATTATACTTTCTTATTATATTTGAAAAAGTATAAGTAATAATAATATGACACTTACCCAACTCTCTTATATGATCGCTGTTGCAGAAGCGGGAAACTTTACCGTAGCTGCAGAACATGTCTTTGTAACCCAACCTACCTTGAGCATGCAAATTCAGAAGCTTGAAGACGAATTAGGGGTGAAGATCTTTAATCGAACTAAAAAACCCATTCGTTTGACAAAGGTAGGCGAAAAGATCCTTGAACAGGCACGCAATATTCTAGCTGAAGCCAAAAGAATGGATGATATTGTAGCACAAGAGAAAGGTTTTATTGGGGGAGAATTTAAATTAGGAATCATACCTACAGTAATGCCCACTTTACTCCCAATGTTTCTTAACACTTTTATCAACAAGCACCCTAAAATCAGTCTTAAGATTCAAGAGCTTAATACAGATAATATAATTACCCAACTCAAAGATGGGAAAATTGATGCAGGTATTGCAGCAACTCCCCTTAAATACGACAACATAGAAGAACGCCCCCTCTACTATGAACCCTTTGTGGGGTACATCCCAGACCAACATCGCCTCAATAAGGTAGAACAACTTTCGCAAGAAGACCTGCAAGATGAAAATATTCTGGTATTACAGGAAGGACATTGCTTTCGCAATCAAGCACTATCGTTTTGTAGTCTGAAAAAAAATAATGCCTTTGATTTAAAAAGTGGTAGTTTTGAAACCTTAATCAATCTATCTAACGAGGGACTGGGAATGACACTTGTACCCTATCTAAATACACTAACCCTTTCAAGAGAAAACAAGGCAAAACTAAAACATTTTCAAGACCCACCACCTGCCAGAGAAATAAGTCTTGTTTACCCTAAGAGTCAATTGAAAATTCAAATAATAGACGCCTTACAAAAAACCATAGAAGGCATTATTCGTGGTGCTATTGTAATCGAGAATGTTAAAATAATTAGCCCTTAATATTCTTTTTCAGGGCTTAAAACCATGGGGGAAAACTCCCTGTTACACCACCACATAAATTTTAACTTATCAGAGGCAGACAAATCGCTCAGTGCTTTAACATATTCCTTGAGAAATAAAGTCTTGTCAAAACTCACTTTCTGCAAAACAGTTTTGTAAAATTCGAGTTGGTTCATAATTCTTTGGTATAAAACAAACTTATTCTTTAATGCAACACGAGGATGTTGTGAAAATGTTAAAATATGTACTATGTATTACATAATACTATCTTTTATACTTATCTTTGTAAAAGAAAGTACTCATATTAATAGTGGTCTTTATGAACATTGAAAATACAAAAGCTCAAATGAGAAAAGGAATTTTAGAACTATGTATTTTATCAACAATTGATAACAATCCTAAATATTCCTCAGAAATCTTAACCCGATTAAAAGAATCTAAACTACTGGTTGTCGAGGGTACCCTCTACCCTCTTTTAACCCGACTCAAAAATGCACAATTACTAGAATATCGCTGGGAAGAGTCAAATTCGGGGCCCCCACGAAAATATTTCACCATTACAAAAGAAGGAAAAGACTTTTTAAAAGAACTCAATACCTCGTGGAGTGACTTATCCAATGCCGTTAATATCCTAATCAAAAAATAATACCATGAATAAAACAACCAATATCCACTTAGCACAAACCTTATTTTCCCTAGACGAAAATGCCTATTTCCTACTTAAAAATTACCTTGACAATTTAGAACGCTTATTTAAAAACACCGAAGGGGTTAAAGATATTCTAGAAGATATTGAGGCACGTATTGCGGAGTTATTTACTGGCATTAAAAAGGATGCCCTCTATGTCATTTCTATCGAAGACGTAGAACAAGTAATCGAAACCTTAGGAACACCTGAAGATCTAGCAGGAGAAGAGGAAACAAACGAAACTTCTTCAAGCTATAATGGCCCTAAAAAACTCTTTAGAGACCCAGACGATCGTTTTCTAGGCGGGGTTGCCGGTGGATTGAGTCACTATGTGGGTTTAGACAGTGTCTGGATCAGGTTAATCCTACTAATCCTTTTCTTTTCATCTGTAGGAGGCGTCGTTCTTGTGTATGTCTTACTTTGGATTCTTATCCCAGAAACAAAAACAACATCCGATAAATTAATGATGAAGGGAGAACCAGTCAATGTTTCAAATATTAAAAAAAAGATCAAAGAAGAAATTGATCATGTCGGAGATAAAGTAAAAGACGTCGACTATGAAAACCTGGGGAATCAAATAAAAAAAAAGTCAAAATATTTTTCAGGTTTAATCCTAAAACTAGCTAGAGGAGTAGTCAAAATCCTCACATTGCTCATTGGGGTATTCTTGCTCTTTATGTCAAGCGGTGTATTGCTTGTTATTTTTGTAAGTACAGTAATCGGGAGTTTTTTTTCTGCCATTGTCCCGCTAGAAATTATGCAATTTGGCCTCTCATTAGATATCCCTGTTTTAATTTTAGTATTCTTTGTCCTCTTAATTGTTGGAATTCCGTTTATCTTTTTATTCGTGCTAGGACTGCAACTATTAGCTCAAAATAAGTCTGTGATGAGTCGTTTTTCTAGGTTAGTACTACTAGGGTTATGGATTTTATCACTAGTCTTATTAATGGTGTTTGGTATTATAAAATCAAAATCCTTTGCAATTAATGCAAAAAGCACAAAGAATATCCTCTGGGAACAGCAAAAACAAGACACCCTTAAAATCTATCTCAACGAAGATCATAAATACGACGAAACAATTAAAGTATTCAATCATTTTACCTTAGTAGAAGACGAAAACGGAGAAAAATTTAGACTAGACAAAAATGTTCGCCTATGGATTGGAGAACACAATGAGAACAAACTTGAAATGACCGTTGAAAAAAATGCACGAGGTTGGAATCAATCTAAGGCTACAAAAAATACAGAAGTCATAGACTACTCCTTAGATTACTATGACAATCAATTAATGATCGATGGTTACTGGTTATCTCCCATTTCTCATAAAAATAACCCAGAAAGTGTTCGAATTAAATTAACTGTTCCTGAAGGGAAATATATCTATATCGATAATGATCTAGGTCCATACCTTTCTCATAAAATCAAAAACAATAAAGATTATTACCGCAAACGTATTGCTGGACATTTATGGCAAATGCAAGCAGGAGAATTAGTTTGTCAAGATTGTAAGAACATCAATGGGGAAATGCATTTTGACGAAGATAGTTTAGAGATCAACCTTTCTGATGACGACAATGTAATCAAAGTAAACATTGATGAAGACGGGATGCAAATCAAAAAAAAGAACAGTAATAATATGAAAAAGAGAGAGATAGAACTCTTTTAAAAAAAGCTACTTCACTCAAAGATTTAATAGTATATTTGCCTACCATTTTCGGGGTGTAGCGTAGCCCGGTCATCGCGCCTGCTTTGGGAGCAGGAGGTCGCAGGTTCGAATCCTGCCACCCCGACAAAAAATGGACCACGGGATGTGGCGCAGCCTGGTAGCGCACACGCATGGGGTGCGTGGGGTCGCAGGTTCAAATCCTGTCATCCCGACTTAAAAACAGTTTAAACCCTTGTAAATCAAGGGTCTATAATATATAAGATTATATTGGTCACCATATAGGTCACCAAATTTATATTTTCATATATTTGATATTATGAAAATATCCCTTCTTCATAAACCATTTAAAGATAATAAAAAAGAATCTCCTCTGTTTGTTAGAGTTAGGGGTAAGGCTTCAAATGGTGTATTTTCAAGTTCATTAATATCAACAGGAGTTAATATTTTACCTAAGAATTTTTCATCAGGAACTATAAAAAACATCTACTCCGAATTATACACATAAACAAAAGATTGTAAATACCATACTAAACGATCTAGAACAGATTGTAAGTAATATTTAAGAGAATGATTTAGAACCTAATCCTCAATTGGTTAAAAAAGAGTATGAGAATAAATTAAAGCAAAGAGAATTTATAACTCCAGTTCCTAAGTCTTTTTGGAAATCATTTGAAGAATGGAAAAATAGTAAGAGAGGTAAATCTACTGGGTATACTAAGACTATCGTGACACTTCAAAATAGATTAATTGATTTTCAGAGTTATAATAAATCAATAATTACTTTCGATTTTATTGTTGGAAGGACAATTATTTTTCAAAGTGAATTTGAAAATTTTCTGATGGATAGTAGAGAACTTTCAAATAATTACGTCAACAAACTCTATGGAAATCTAAGTTCTTTTTTGTATTTCAGTTATCAGTTAGGATATATTCAAAGAAAACCTAAGTTAAAACTATTGTCACAGTTAGTTGTAGATGAAAAAGTTTATTTAAGAACTGAAGAAGTGATAAAACTATTCAATACAACTAAATGGGATTTCGAGGAGGGAAAGGATTTTTCTAAGAACCCTCATATATATTTGATTGAACAAAGACTAGAAGGTAAAAATAGTAAGAAGTACGGTGAAACTCTTAAAATAACAAATTGGGAGTATGTTAAATGGGTTCATCTCTGGTGTTGTTCAATAGGATGTAGAATATCTGATGTTCCTTATTTCAAAGTAAATGATTTTACTTTTGATAGAAAGACACAAATTATTAGATGGATTCAACAGAAAACAGATAAAGTAAATAATGTTCCTCTAAATGATGTAAGTGGATTTATATTTCAAAAGTTTAGCATTGGTAAATCTCTTTCACAAAACCTTTTTCCTTCATTATCTACTCAAAAATTTAATAAACACTTAAAACTATTATTAAAGGATTTAAGATTTAACAGGTTAGTTTCGAAACCAAAAAAAGTTGGTTCAAAGATAATTGATACAGAAGAAAAACCTTTGTGGAGTTTGATTTCTTCACATTCAGGGAGGAGAAGTTTTACAAAGAACCTAATAGATTTAGGAACAATGGACTATCAAACTATAATGAAGTTGAGTTCACATAAAACATTTTCTCAGTTTTCTAAATATATATCTGTTATAACAGAAGATGTTATGAAGAGTAAAAAATTATATAGTATAGATTCGGATACATCAGAATCATATCAGAACCAATTATTATCAGAATTTAATAAACTTTCAGAAGATAATAAGAAAATTATTCTTGGATTAACTAGGAGTTTAAACAAGTAAATTAGACTACTATATCATTATCGGTTGAATATAAAAATTGACCTTTATATAAAAACCCCTCCGATACCCATTTTAAGAAAAAGTATTTTCTCAGTTACAAGAAACCTATTGATTACTTGCTTACCATTCTAAACTTTGCTACTTTTAATTTATGAAAGTCAAAGTTTCCTCCCTCAAACACCATCCTAAGAACAAAGAAATCTATAACCTTTCATCCATTGAAGAACTCATGGAGAGTATTTCTGAAGTTGGATTACTTCAATCCTTAATTATTGATCAATACAATCAGATTATTAGTGGAAATAGAAGGTTTGAATCTATTAAAAGATTAGGATGGAACGAAGTTGAGGTTGAGGTTAAAGAAGTTAAGAAAGGAGAAGAAGAATTACTCC